>SPJJ01013157.1_pt1 | contig 16519 bp, 13 predicted proteins | sample 3741741 | NCBI WGS metagenome assembly SPJJ01 (sample SAMN10925908, study PRJNA522277) | cold seep metagenome | isolation source: Elba SIP-enriched marine methane seep metagenome, extraction at timepoint T1 | place: Italy: coast of Elba, Mediterranean Sea | collected 2014-05 | reverse complement strand
TTTTTTTTTTTGTATGAGTATAGACCATCAAGGACATCAGGCCGCCCGGCGCCAGGCGGCGGGCGAGCTTCGTGAGGCCCCGCTCGGGCTTTTTGAGGTGGTGAATGACGCCCAGGGAGCTGATGACATCATAGCTTCCCTTGAGTCCCTCACCGTCCGTAAAGTCGCCGCGCCGGATGCTCAGGTTGGGGACCTCAAGCTGCTCCGCAAGCCGACGGGCGATCTTGACCGAGGTCTTGCTGAGGTCGACCGCGTCTACCTTGTAGTCGGGGGCCGACAGCGCCCAGGTCAGGGCCTCGGTGGTCCCGCAGCCGGCGACCAGGATACGGCCCTTCTTCGGGGCGCTCGATCCCGCCAGATAGTAGTGCTGGTCGACGAGGTTTCGATCGAAGAAGATCTCTTTGACGTTGGGGTAGGGATATAGGGCGTAGAACTCGGCCAACGAACGATGTTTCATTTTCTTCATGACAGTCTTTCTAGGTGCGCGTGCATTTCATCTATAAAAGACGCGCCGAGCGGGGTCGGACGTACTCTTGGCCGCGCATACTTCCAGGCCTGGCGCATTTTTTCTGCGCCCGCTTTGAGCTTGTGGTCCACCAGGGCGAACAGCTCTCCTTGGGGCCCGAGTTGGCGCAGGCGGGCGTAGAAGTGATGAACATTGAGAAAGGCATGCACCCCGGCCACGATGCCCATCAGCGGCCTTGGATCGGGGCGCCAAGGGGAGGGGTGAATATGGGCGCCATCATCCTCAAGCAGCGGGTCGATGGCCTGCGCCGCCGCGAGGCGGGCGTGGGACAACTCATGGACCAACGAGTCGCAGACTTGGGCCGGGTTGTGGGCGGTGGCGATATAGGCCCCAGGCAGGTCTTCGCTGGTGAAGCTCAAGTAGCGCCCGCGGCCCGGGTAGTGCAGGAGCATCACCGCCGAGTACCAGCGCCGCGCACAGGCTTCGGCCTGAGGCCACGCCATGCGCAAAAGCTGCAGGCCCTGGGAGAAGGTCGCGCGGGCGTCCTCGCAGGGCCATGGTTCGTTGGGATCGCGGGTATGAAAGCCCGCGACGTCATTCAGCACGGGCAGCGCACCCGCCCACAGGCCCTCGGTGAGGGTGTGCACCCCACTGGGCGAAGTGTGGGCCCGGCGGTGCAGCCTCGCAAGGTAGTGGGGGCCGGGCCCGAGCAGGTCATGCAGGTCGCCCCCAGATCCCCACGCCGCATCGAAACCGGGGTGGCCCAGCAGACAGGCCACGGTGCCCCGGGTGGCGGCGATACAGGCGTCCGTCGTCGATGTGTCCCGGCTGAGATAGTGCGCGATGAGCCCCGGGCTGAGGGCGTGCACCGTGGTATCGAAGTTGAGCCGGTCCATGGTCTGAGACAGGCGCAGCAGAGGGTGGCGCAAGTGAGGTTGCGAACCTGCCGCAGACTGCCACAGCGCGCGAAGGGCCGGCCGACGCCGCAGCACATGGGCGATGCGCAGATGCTCTATGGTCGCATCGGCAGCTCCAGGCAGGACAAGGCCGTCGAGGTCCTCGACCCGGAGATCTCCAAACTCAGTCGATACGAGCATCGAGATCCGCAATCTCCCGTTTACCGCGGCCGCTGTCAAAGCCTTAACAGCCGGTTGAACAATGCTCGCCGCCTGCCGCTGGCCCTTTTCGCGCGGGCCCGCCCGGACTCATCGGTTGCATATGCCCGATATGCGCCCACTTCGGGGGACGAGCAGACGCAAAAGTTTCTTAGCGGCAGGACCACGCCCATTCTTCAACCGGCTGTTGGCGGGTATTTTCATGAGTAAGCAGTTATTGGACTCCATTGCCACTGCACCCACTGAGAGCCGGGTCTCCCGTGAGGTGCGCCTTGTGGGGCCTGAGCAGTCAAACTTTGTACAGGCACATAGTGGTCCCTACCACCGCTTCAGCGGGGCAGCGCGTGCAAACGGTGCCCCCAGGGTCGTACTGGGGATTTCGGCCTACTATCATGACTCGTGTGCCGCCTTGGTTGTCGATGGGCGGGTTGTTGCTGCCGTGCAAGAGGATAGGTTTACCAGGCGCAATCACGACGCCTGCTTTCCCCGGCATGCGATTGACTACTGCTTGCGCAGCGCCGGCATGAGCCTTGAGCAGGTGGACGTGGTGGCCTTCTATGAAGAGCCCTTCTTGAAGGCCGATCGGCTCGCGCAGTGCCTGCTGGCGAGCCGCGAACGTGTGACAACAGCGGTGGTAGAGGCTACCGCGCACGACATTAGGCGGAACGTGACCCTGCCAATGGTGCTGCGCAAGGCGCTCGGTTGGCAGGGGCCGCTGTGTTTTGTGCAACACCACGTCTCACATGCAACTTCGGCGTTTTATACCTCGCCATTTGAGTCGGCGGCGGCCTTAATCGTGGATGGTGTGGGAGAGTGGGCGTCGAGCACCTTAATGCGGCTCAGCGCCGAGGGCATTGAGCTCATTGAGCAGGTCGACTATCCCCACTCCTTGGGACTGCTCTACAGCGCCATTACGGCCTACCTCGGCTTTCGCGTGAATTGCGATGAGTACAAGGTCATGGCCTTGGGGTCCTTTTCAGAGCCGATGTACGAGGCACAGCTTCAGCAATTGTTGAGGCTGTATGAAGATGGCAGCTACGCGCTCGACTTGGACTATTTCAGTCATCATGTCGATCGTGGCCGAGCCTTTGGGCCTAAGCTGGAGCAGCTATTTGGCATGCCGGCGCGCTCCGCAGGTACCGCGCTGAGCGCCGAGCACCACGGCGTGGCCTGGGCGACTCAGCGCAGGCTGGAGCAGGCGGTGACGGGCCTATTGAGCCGCCTGCATACAGAGACGCAGGAGCGCGCCCTGGTCATGGCGGGTGGGGTCGCGCTCAATAGTGTGGCCAACCACGTGGCGTTTCAGGCCAGTCCGTTTTCCGAGGTATTTGTGCAGCCGGCGGCGACGGATGCCGGTGGGGCCTTGGGGGCGGCGTTATATGCTTGGCATCAGCTCGAGGGACCTCGGCGGCCGACGGGCCAGGCCGCGCCGCGCTTTGACCCCTATCTAGGGCCCGAGTACGGGACGCAGCAGGTCCGCGATTTTGTAATCGATGAGGGCCTTGAGGCGCAGTGGGCGCCGAGCTGGCCCCAACTCTATGCGCAGGTGGCCGGGCTGCTCGCCAAGGGTAAGGTGGTGGGATGGTATCAGGGTCGCATGGAGGTGGGGCCGCGGGCCCTAGGCGCGCGTAGTATCCTCGCGACGCCCTGCCGCGCCGAGATGCAGGGCATTGTGAACGAGAAGATAAAGTTTCGGGAGGGCTTTCGGCCCTTTGCCCCCGCAGTGCTGGCCCATCGGGCGGAGGAACTCTTCGATTTGGGCAAGGCGACCCACCCCCTGGACTACATGCTCTTCGTCGTGGACGTGAAGCCCGGGGCCCGCGATCGCATCCCGGCGGTGGTGCACGTGGATGGCACGGCGCGCCCCCAAAGAGTTTATCAGGATACGAGCCCTCACTTCTTCGGCCTTATCGAGGCCTTCGACGTGGAGACGGGGGTTCCAGCCTTGCTCAATACGTCTTTTAACCTCGCGGGCGAACCAATTGTCTGTACCCCCGAGGATGCGTTTCGGACCTTTTCCTATTCGCAGATGGATGTCCTGGTGATGGACCGATGTATTATCGTGAAGGAGGACATGTGAACGACGACATGCAGAACCTCGCTGACCTCTTTGAGCTGGCCCAACTGCAGGGCATCGATGTCGCTGTCCTTGTCAGCTTCATGGCGATGACGCCGTCGGCCGCCTCGTCCAGCTCCGGACAGGCCCCCGCCCAAGACCAGTCAGAGCTGCCGACGCTCTTTTACCCCCACTGAGGTGAGCGCCGTGTCCACAGCATTGCTACTCAAAGACATACTACCCGGGGAGTTCCGGCCTGGCATAAATACGCTCCGCCGCCCACCCCACACTCAGCGAGTGCTGATGCTCGGGGACTCGTATACCTATGGCTTTGCGCTGCCGGAGCGACAAGGCATCGCGGCCCAACTCGAGAGGGAGCTCAATCGCGCCTACCAAGGTAGCCTGTATGAAGTATTGAATCTGGGGCGCCCCGGGCTCAATCTCATCGAAGAGCTGGCCCTCTTTGACATGCTGGCGCCCGAATTAGAGCATGACCTGGTGGTCGTATCGCTCGGCGATGATGACGCCCACCCGTGGACGCGCAATGAACTGGCTGGGCTGGGCGGCCGTTGGCAGGAGCAGTGGCAAACGCAGTGGCAGGCGGATAACGTCGTCGCACCCTTTGTGGGGGATGCGTTGGGGCGATTGGCGAAACGCTGTGAAGTGGCCGGCACGGCGCTGGTGGTGACATACTTTCAGTCCATCGCCGCAAGCCCTGTGCCCATTGAGCGGCTGCGCGCACTTTGTTCGGAGCTGAAGGTTCCCTTCGTGGATCTTTCGGCACCCTTTGCGAACTATCCGCGGGCCCAACTCATCGTCTCCGAGGTTGATTGCCATCCGACGGCCTTCGCACACCGGATTGCGGCTGTGGAGCTCGCCAAGGCGCTCAAGGGGCTGCTGCGGACGGATGGGCAGCTGACCTGGACGCAGATTGAAGAGCTGATCGCCTTCGCTCAAAGCGCCGATTTGCAACAATCGGCGCCAACGGGGGTGACGGTTGAAGTTATGCACCGAGCGGGGCGTGCCCGGGCGGCGCGTTTACACCGAGATCGCCTGCGGCCCTGGGCGGCGATGCTGAGCGGAGCGCATCGTGATGCGGCTCAGGGGCACTTGGTCGGCCTTGTTCTGGGGCGGGCCTGCCAGGACCTGGGCAAGTTGCACGATGGCATATTTCGGCTAGCCCGCGAACGGGCGCTGGCAGAGCAGGGTGCGATGGTGCCCGGGGCAGATCTCGGTTCCCTGCGCGAGGCCCTCGAGACGATGCGCGGCCGCCTGAGGCAGGTCAACGAGGCCCTCGCGGAGCTTTCACGCATCGTGAGGGACGACGCTCCCGACTATCCTGAGGCACCGGAGCAACTTGTGGCCGCGCTCAAGGCAGAGTCTTCGGGGTGTCGGGCGGGTCATTCGGTTCAGCTATCTCAGCTGGAGGCCGGGCTTCAGCGCCTTCAGCGCCTACTGGATGTGCCCGTGCCTGACGAGCAGCTGCTCATCCGGGTGGGCCCCGAATCTATCTACAGTCACCTGCTGGGCAACCTCGATCATTGGCTGCGGCGCTTCGAGGTGGCGCGGCCGAGGCTTCATGCTTTGGGCCGCGTGCGCATTGAGGTGCAGGTCCAAGTTCCGAGCCAAGAGCTGCTGAATATGACCCTCTACGGAACCTTTACGCGTGTTCACCCCGCGGCCGGGGCGTCGGTTCAGTATCAGTACGCCGTGATGGATGGTCAGGCTCGAACCTATGTCTTCGAGGCGCCCGCGGGAGCGGTGCAGAGCTTTTCGCTGGAGGTGAAGGGCTTTAAGGACTGGCGTGGCGCGGAGGTATTAAGCGGGCATGACTATGTGCGCAGCCTGCGCTGGGTCTGCGACGAGCAGGCGGTAGACTATGATGATGGTGGCCTGTTCTTGGCGCCGCATGAGGTGGGGCCGCTCAGGGGCTGAGCAGGGCAGCGGCGGCGTCAGGAGCATACTGCAGTTGCAGGTCCTGGTGGCTCTGTCGTGCCTTTGGTCCCAAGGTCGGGATCGGCAGTTGCAGGGTGGTCGTCACGCCCTTTCTTTGCACTACGACAGGCACCCTTGAGCCTGGCTTGGCTTTGGCCACCACAAGGTCGATCTGAGGGATGAGGTCGATGGCCGCGCCATCCACAGATACGATCACGTCGCCGATCTCGAAGATACTATCTGGCTTGGTGCGGAAGATCTCAGCCCGCTGCGGGCTGAAGCCGGTGATCTTCAATACGTCCACGACCAAGGCCCGCAGCGTATAACCATCGTAGGGCTCGCTGGTGAGCTGAAAACCTGCCTCGCGCAAGCAGGCCTGCATGTCGATGGGCTGCTCTTGGTTGATGAGCTGCCGCAAGTATTGTGCATGCTTTGGTGAGACCGCCTGCACCGAGTCAAAGTAGCGCTGCACGGTGGTGCCCTCGCCGTCGCCATGGAGCGCGCTGCGCAGTGTCTGGAGCACGGAGCTGCCGTGTCTGCGCAGCCGAGTATCGAGGCAAAATGCGGCTACGGCGCCTGCGCTATAGGCGCGCAGTCCTTGGGATTTCGCCAGAGGCTCAGCGGATTGGGCGTGGGCCTGGAACTTGGAATGAAGCCTCAAGAGCGCCCGTGCGGTGCGCTTTGGGCTCGCGGCGTCGAGTTGAAGTCCGAGCACCATCTCTAGGTAGGTATTGAAGCCCTCCGACAACCAGGGGGCGTCGGCCTTCAGCCATAAGTGGGATAGTTCGTGCACCACGACCGCGCCCATCGCCGACAAGCCAGAGGCGTCGGGTGGCGTGGATGACATCAGCGTGATGTCATCGCCGATCACACCTCCTGCAAAGCCTAGGGGTTGGCTGTCGTAGATCAGCAGCCGGCTGCGTTTTGGGGCGGGGCCAAGCACCTGCTCGGCCTGCGCGAGCGTGTTCTTGACCAGGGTCGCCAGCGGTTGCAGCTGCTGCTGCGTGAAGCTGGCGCTGAGCACATGAACGGTGGTCGCGCCGTGCTCGACCCGCAGCGACGCGTGGGGGCCGACATAGTACAAAGCATGTGCGAGGTCCGCGATGCTGCCGATTCGCGCCCCTGAGACGGGCTCACCGGCGAGGGTGGTGAGCGGGAGTTTGCCCGTGTCGAGATGCAGCTCCGCCGCCAAGCTGGGTTGCAGTGCGCCGCTGATCTTGATGATGGGGATGAAAGCGCGCCCCACCAAGAGCCAGCCGTTGGCGGTTCGGTGGGGGACCTCGTCGAGGCCGTGCCGTGGCCCTTTTGAAGCGTGGTCGAGGGTGACCTCGTAGTTCAGCGTGCGCATGCCCTCGCTGCGGGTGCTGCTCTCTGTGAAGTCCTTGGCGTCTTGGTGAACGAAGTCGACGTAGCCGCTGGCCCCACGGAAGGCCTCGGCCCAAAACGGGTACTGAAGGGTATCGGCGTGGGTGCTGGTCCCTGCGGGTAGGGCCGCATCCGGGATGGTCAACCTCACCCTCAAGCGTGGCACCTCGGTCTCAAGGAGCTGGGCGTGAAAGCAGATGCGTCGGGCGCAGTCGGACTGCAGGCCGGCGGAGCGCGGTGCAGGCGTACTTGCGCAGCCGGCGACGAGCAAGAGCGTGACAGCGAGCGGCAGCCTCATCGCCGCATCATACAGCTCCGCGGCGCTTTTTCAGCTTCTTGGCACGAAGCGAGCCGCCGCCGCCGCTGGCTCCGCCGGAGCGCAGAGAGAGCATATCGTCGGCCTGACCCAGGGCTACGAAGCGCAGGTAGACCTCGATGTCGCCGTGCATGGCCACGCGCTTCTTCTCAAGGGCCTCATCGAGGTCGAAGGCCTCGATCTCGTCATTGTCTTGGCTGTGCATGATCGAAAAGACGTCGGGCGTCGCGATCATGATGAAGGCCATCTCATCTTCGGTGACCTTGTCGTAGACACCGGCCTTGGGCCCGTCCGTGATCACCGTCCAGACCGCGTTTTCGAAGACGACGATGGAGAAGTGTCCGCCGACGTCCTTGAGCTTGCCCTTGCGGGCCCCCGTCTCGAAGGTCTTGCGGATGCGTTGGTCGTAGGCGCGGATCGTGGCCTGCTCTTGCTCGCTTGCTTGGCTCATCTTTCCCCCAAAGGCAGGTGCGGTGCACAAACACGAAGGCCCCGCGGTCGATATTCAACCACAGGGCCAACGTTCAATGCTTGCGACAAGGGCCAAAGCCCCGCCGAAGTTCCGCGTTAATCAGTTGCCGATTTGCTGGTTGGCGAACTGCTGGATAGCGGTCTGGGTCTTGGCGGGAAGCGCCTGCTGGGCGGACTTCACGTCGTTGGAGGCCTTGGCGCCGAGCTGGCCCCAGAAGCTGAGCATGGAGTGCGTGAACGCCTTCTCACCCGGGTCGGTGATGCGAATGCGCTGGCCACCGATGGTGACGGTCTTGCGGTCGTCGCGGGCGGCCCACAGAGCCTTGAGGATGCCCTTCTCGCCGGCGCCGTAGCGGCCACCGTCGGCGATGTCCTTGGCGATGTCGAGGGCGTCAGCCTGGGAGATGCGACCGTCGCGGGCGCCTTGCAGCTTCGACAGCACGCTCTTTTCGAGCTTGGCGTCGACCTTCACCGTCTCCTCGCCGGTCTTGGCGGAGTACTGGATCTGGGTGTTGGTGTAGTAAGGCTGGTTTCCGGTCTTCATCGTTTCTTCCCCTTGCGATTATGTGGAGCCCTTCGGCCCCGCGTTTGTATCGAACGAAATTGTTATCGCCAACTTCTCCGCGGTGTTGCGTACATAATCGCACTTTGTGCGTCCGTGTGGGATATGGAGCGATTCCGAAGACTTAGGGTTTCGATCCATCGGAGCTTCACTGACCCGCCACGCAATTTTCGAAATTCATTGAGGCGATTTTGCCCGCTCGCGTCGGGCTGGCCGGCCCTGTGGGAGACTGGGGCGATGGCGCCGCGCCGACACACCCACCGCCCGGAGGTGACCTGCTTTCACGGCATGATCACCACTGCCCCCAACATGATTGAGCTGTTCGAGCTGCTGCAGCGCGTGGCGCGCACCCAGGCATCGGTCCTGGTGCGCGGTGAGTCAGGCACAGGCAAGGAGCTGGTCGCGCGGGCTCTGCACCGGCTCAGCAGCCGGGCTGAGGGTCCCTATCGTGCGGTCAACTGCGCCACCTTTACCGCCGAGCTGCTGGCCTCCGAGCTCTTTGGGCATGACCGGGGCGCGTTCACGGGGGCGGTCCGTGATCGGCCCGGGCTCTTCTCGGTGACGGACGGCGGCACGCTCTTTCTCGACGAGATCGCGGAGATGCCGCTGCACATTCAGGCCCAGCTGCTGCGTGTGCTGCAAGACCACAGCTTCATCCCGCTGGGGGCGACGGAGCCCAAACACGTGGACGTTCGGGTCCTGACCGCGACGCACTCCTCGCTGCGTCGGGCGGTGGCCGAGCGCCGTTTTCGCGAGGACCTGCTGTACCGGGTCCGTGTCGTGCCTTTGTACCTGCCACCCTTGGTGCATCGACAGGGCGACATCTACGCGCTGACTTGGCACTACATTGACGAGCTCAATAAGCGCGGCGGGCGCAAAATTGAGGCCATCTGCGATGACGCGTTGCAGGCCATGTTGCATCATGAGTGGCCGGGCAATGTAAGGGAGCTTGCCAATGTTATGGAGTATGCCTTCGCGGTGGGGCAGGGCCCGGAGCTGTGCGTCAAGGATCTCACCCCGGAGCTGAGGGGCGAGCCGCCGCCCGAGCGGGACGGCCGGGACCATGGCGCGCCCCTGGGGGAGCGTGAGCGGCTCTTGGAGGTACTGGAGCAGCACAATTGGCACCGCGGCAACGCGGCGGATGAGCTGGGGATCAGCCGAACGACCCTGTGGCGAAAGCTGCGAGAAGCCGGCCTGGCGCGCTAGACGGTCGTTGTAGCTATGACCTGATATGTCAGAGTAATCCGTATAATGGTTCTCATGAAGAAAGAGAATCAAACGGAAGACAACGTCAGCGGCTGGAAGGGTATCGGCCGCTCCTTGGTCATCGCGGCGGTGGGCCCACAGTCCCTGTGTGAGCAACTGCATGAGGAGCATGTCGTGGTGATCAGCCTCGAGGGTACTGCAATGGAACTTGCGCGTCGTCGCGCCCTCAGCCCGGATTTGGTTGATGTGGTAGTGATCGAAGCCACCGAGGAAGATCGTGAGGATAAGCTGGAGCTCAGCCGTGTGCTGCGCGGCCGCTACCTATCGACTCTGTTGGTATTGCCGCGGCAGCGCTGGGGTAAGCGGGTCTTTCGCAGTCACCTCGGCATCTTTCGTCACCAAGGGCGGTTGTCCATGCAGGAGCTGTGGATGGCGGTGAGCGTCGCTGCCCAGCAGACCTGGGCCCTTGGCTGGACACGATTGGATCGAAATCGGGATATTAAGGAGGTTTGCAATCCAACTTCCGATTCGGAGGCGACCGTGTATCGCAATACCGCTCCGAAGAAGGCAGGAGGGCTTGCGGCTCCTGATTTGCCGCGTCCGGCGAGCGCCCGCGCGCCATCTCGTACGACGCCTTGGGCGCCGCCTCCGGCGCTGCTCGTTGAGCTTACCAAGGCATATACTGAAGAGAGGTAGCTTGGTGGCGGGCCCGGGCGTTCTTCGCCCGGGCTGTGCACTGTTAGGAGCCCGTTGAACAATGGGGTCCTAGGGCTCGAAGCAGATCCCGAAGCTCAGCCCGATGTTGGCGCAGGAGCCTGCGCTGCAGGCCGGCGCGTTGATCGAGCAGGGCTCGTAGCAGGTCGCCGGAATCATCTCTCCCGCCATGCTCTGCAGCGCCACGCAGAGTGACCCTCGTTCGCAAGCCTCATTGCTACAAGTCTCACCCCGGGCTCGGGTGCCGGCGGGCGCGCAGGCCGTCACGGATCCCAAGAAGCTGCACTTGTCCGCGGCCGGGCAGGTATCCGCCAGAGGGTCACAGGCGCGACCGACCTCGTAGCAGACCCCGAAGGCGGTCGTAGGCTCGACCGGAGAGCCTCGCCGGACCGGCACGCAGGCGAAGGCCTGCTCGGGGCTGAGGGCTTGCAGCGCCTCGCAGCCCTGGCCATCGCTGAGGCTGCAGACGGACTGGCAGGTGGGCTGCGTGGCATCGGCGAAGAACAGACAGCTGGTACCGGGCTCGCAGTCCTGGCGCCCAAGGTTACAGGACTCGCCGAGGGCCTGACGCTGGCTGCTACAGGTGCACTCGCCCTCGTCGGTAAGTACGTTCCAACTGCAGGCTTGCATGCGGCTGATGTCGCAGCGGGTGCCGTCGGCCGGGTTGCACTCGGTGATCAAGACCCCGCTGTCACCCATGGGCTGTTGCAAGCAGGCCTCATCTAGGCCGGAGTCGGGGGTGCCCGCGTCGAAGCTCACGGGCTCGATGGGGCAGGCTGTGAGCAGCAGCACAGAAAGGGCCAGGGCCCGTGAGGTAGACAGGCGCATCAGCCCTTACATACCACGCGCGGCCGAGGCCTGGCGTGACTCAAGGGGCAAAGCGAAGATCGAAGCCGAAGATGCGCGCCCCTTCGTTATCGGTGCGAAGCTGCAAGGATAGATGTCCCGCCCGAGTGCTGGAGCGGGTCAGGGTCACGCTGTGCAGGCCGGGCTTATTATTGGCCTCAACCTCGCCGAGGGTCTGCTCTCCGTCGAGCACCCGCACCCGAACGGGCGCCGTATTGCCCGCGGCGCAGGCGCCATCGCTGAGGCCATAGTGCAATATGACCTGCTTTGAGCCCGCCGGCAGCGGCCGACGAGCCTGCACCACAGAGCCTTCGATGGGGTGCAAAAAGAGCAGGGTGCGGGCGACCTTGCCCATGTGCATGACCTCGGGGCCGAACTTCTGCCAGGGTTGAGCGCCGTATTGGCAGGACTGCGCCGATGCCGCCCGGGCTCGGCAGCTGCGCTGTCGACCCTCGGGGTCTTGGCTTGTCACCTCAAAGCGCTTCCACGCCCGCACGGTGGGTGAGGCCGAGTCCAGAAGATCTCCGCCGGTCGCTGGGCTGCGCGTCAGCAGCACGCCGCCGTGGAGCTGCCCGCCCTTGGGCACAGCGCCCTCGAAGAGCCGGGTATTATGCACCCTCCACCGCACCTTTGAGGCCGGAGCCTGGGGCAGGGGCTTATTGTAGAGCTCGCTGGCGACCAGGTTCCATGCATAACTATTGTTGAAGTGGGTGAAGGATACCTTGCCGGGCACCTCGTCATCGACGACCGCCTTCACCATCGTTAAGGTGTTCGCCAGACCGTTGAGCGTATCGACCTGCCGATAGTAGGTCGAGGTATTGATGGCCATGAAAGCCAGGCTGCCGACGGTCGCGATCAGGACGGGCACTCGAAGCGCCGCTCGCTCCCACCAGCGGTCCAGGGCCGAGGCCATGGGCCACAGCGCGATGGGCATAAGGATGTTCGCGTAGTGCGGAAAGAAGCGCTTCTTCGCGACGAGCAGCAGGACTCCCGCGGCAACAAAGGCCACAAAGAGCGACAGAGTCAGGGCTCGGTCCAGGCTCAGCTTGTCACGGGAACGGGCCAACAGGGCCTGAGCGGCCTCCTTGGCCGTGCCGGCAAGGCTGCTTGCCCAAGCGATGAAGGCCAGGCCGATGGATAGTACGCCCAGAACCCCCATGAGTGCACCCTGGCGTTCAAAGAAGCGGGACCAACCAGGAGCGCTCAGGTAGGCGGCTGCGTCATCAAACCCGCCGCCCCAATAACCGCGCGCGAAGTGATAGCTGATCTCGCCGGAGCCATACAGCACCATGTAGCCGAGCACTCGGACCGGGTTCCACAGCGCATAGGCCATGGTCTCTGTGCCGCCACCCTTATTCATGATGGCGCGTGTGTTTTCAAAGCCGCTCAACAGTTCGGAGTAGATGGCGGGCGCGTAGGTTAGGACCGCAAGAAGGCCTGCGACGCCCAAGGCCTTGAAGCTGAGCGCCTTTGGCGGGCGCAGGACGAGCAGCACCGCGCAGGCCAGCCACAAGACAGGCGCGGAGAGGTGGATCTGTGGCAGCACCAGGCAGCAAAAGAGCAGGGCACCTTGCCAGCCGCGGCTCTGTCTGGCGCGGTAGGCTGCGTACAAGGCGATCGCTCCCCAGATGGGCGCGACCGAGCTTCCCCAGATGCGATCCGCGTACAAGACCTCCCAAGGCGCGAAGGCAAATAGGGCCACGGCGATGATGCCGGCCCGTTCGGAGCGCGCGGCCCGAGCCATGCAGAACAGCAGCCACCCGGTGAGCACGTGCAGCAGGACCACGAAGGTCGCGCCGGCCCGCGGCGAGGCGGAGACCAACTGGGGGATCGCCATCAGGTAGTAGTAGGTGGGCCCCGGGTGTTTGGCCTTTGAACCTGTGACATCCAGACCGAAGGCGGGCGCGAAGCGACCCGTGGCGACTTGGTGAGACTTGGCCCAGGCGTGGCTCTCGTCTCCCGTAAAGCGGGCGTGTTCGCTGGCCCACAGGCGAAAGACCCCGCCCAGGGCGAGCAGGAGCAGGGCCAAAAGCAATGAGCGCCGCATCTGCCGGGCCGAGTCGATATGCGAGCGGCCAACGAGTCAATGTGAAGGGCCGGCATTAGGTGTAACTCCGCAAGCCAGGAGGTTATGGGTGCGTAATGTAGGATAGGTAGGATTCCCCGGGCTCGATGTTGCATCGGCGGCTACAATCTGAGTGACCAGATCCTGGGCGGCGGCGGGGCGACGGGGTATGCTTGTAGGCGACGCGCCCGTATGCCTCGCAAAGACGACAACCCGCGGCCCCCAAGTTTGGCTGGAAAACCCGGGGCTACCCCGGATCGGGGCATGGAAGATGAGGTCACCTCCCCATCGGGGATACGGGCGGCCGCGCCGCGGTCTGTCACCGCGCCGGCCCCGCCTCCGCCTCCGCCCCCGCCCGCCTCCGGCCGCGCCGCGACGCCCGTGCCCGCCTCCTTGGCAGATCCGCGCATCGGCGAGACCCTCGTCGGGCGCTATCGGCTCGATCGCCTCATCGGTAAGGGCGGCATGGGCCGGGTCTACCGGGCCACCCAGTTCCCGCTGAACCGCCCCGTGGCGGTGAAGATTCTCAACCCTGAGTTCCAGCGAAAAGACCCGCAATTTGTCCGGCGCTTCTTCCTCGAAGCGGCCTCAGCGGCCCGACTATCGCACCCCAATACGATCACCGTGTTCGACTATGGTGAGGCTGAGTCCGGTGAGCTCTTCATCGCCATGGAGCTGCTTCAAGGCCGCCCTCTGTCTCGACTCATCAGCGCGGAGGGGCCCTTCGATGGCGCGCGCGTGGTGCACGTGGCGATGCAGATCTGCCGGGCGCTTCGGGAGGCCCACGGCAAGGGCATCATTCACCGCGACCTCAAGCCGGGCAACATCCTGTTGCTCGCCGAGGGGGACGATGGGGACTTTGTTAAGGTCCTCGACTTCGGGCTGGTCAAGCTCTTCAACATCGCCGGAGAGCCCGAGCCGGAGGACCCGCTGACCCCGGAGCCGCCCAATGAGTTGACCAAGGCCGGCATGTTCTTGGGCTCGCCCAAGTACATGTCCCCGGAGCAGATTCAGGGCGCAACCTTGGACCCGCGCACCGACATCTACTCGCTGGGTGTGCTGATGTTCCACATGATCACCGGCAAGCCACCTTTCACAGGGGCGACCAGCGTTGAGGTGATCTACAAACACGTGAACCAACCGGTGCCCACACTGGCGTCCATGGGGGTCGACGCGAATTACGAGGTCGAGGAGGTCATTCATCGCTGCCTTGCCAAGCACCGGGACGATCGCTTCGAGTCGATGAACGCGCTGTTGGGTCGGCTCAAGGATGTGCAACGTCTGTTGACAGGCATTAGCGCCGCTAGCGAAACGGGCATCGACGTCGACCTGTCGGAGTTCTCTGCCGCTGGAGGACGAGCCTCCATTCTGCCTCCCGGCGCGATGGGGACCTCAGACCTTCCGGTGCCACAGCTGGCCTCCTCGCGTCCTCAGACCCACCCCGCGCGGGCCACACCCTCGTCCTCCGGCATGCCCTTCGTATCGGCTGATGCGCCCTTTGTGGACACAGGCTCTCTTGAAGATACCGGCAGCGGGGCGCTGCTGCAGCCGGCAAAGGCGTCGTCTCGAGGGCTTGTGGGTCTGGCACCGTGGCTCGCGGGTGGCTCCTTGGTTGTGGCCTTGGGCGTGCTGGCCTTTGTCTGGACGAGGCCCGATGGGCCCAGCGCTGAGGCTGCCGGCGCTGAGTCCCCCGTAGTGGAGCTGGAGGCGCCCGGGGATGCCCCCCTGCCGAGCCGCGCGACGGTGAAGGTGAGCTTTACCTCCCAGCCCTCGGGGGCCAGCGTATTTGACGCGCACGGGCTCAGCCTGGGCCGCACCCCGCTGACGACGCGCCTGCCCCGGCCCAAGGACAGCGCGAAGACGGTTCCCTTTCTCTTCAAGCTCAACGGCCACGCCGAGGAGACTCGTCAGGTGGCCCTCGAGGGCGATGAACTCGACATCAGCGTGAAGCTAAGGTCGTCAACTCAGCCTGCACCCTCCGCGCCGGTCCAGGTCGAGGATGAGGATGAGGACTACAAAGAGAACCCGTACTAGGCTAAGTGCCGTGGCTCACCAGGGCGCTTTGGTATCGGGAAGGCTGGCCGGGGTTGCGGGCGCGGTCGGGTTCGACAGGGCCTTGGTCTGCATCGCTGCGGGCAGCTGTAGTCGTGGCGCCGCCGGTGCGGTGCGCGGCAGGGGCACATCTGGCGCGGCCGACCACTTTGGTGCGGCGGGGCCCGGCGGCATCGTTGTCTGCATGACCAGCGGTTGGGCGGTCGCCCCCTTGGGCAGGGGGGCCTGAACAAGCACTGGGTCTGCGCCAAGGCCCGGGTCTGTGAGGCCGAGATGCCCTGCGCCTTGTGGGGCGGGGACCTCCGCCGGGGCCATGGGCCCGGTGGGCAGCTCTTCATCGAGGGGCGCCGCGCTCAGTTGAGGACCCAGCGATGCGGGTTTGGGCTCCGTCAACGGCACCGCCGACGCGGCGGGGGTTGAGGCCTCGATCGCGGGGCGCTGAGGCCGGGTGGGCGCGTGGTCCTGGGCCAGCGCGGGGTCCGCTGGCGCGGCCTCCGGGAACTCGCGGATCAGGCGCTGTGCGACCTGCTCAATCTGGGCCTGGCGCCTGAGCCAAGCTTGGTAGGCCTCGATGCCATCCGGTGTCAGGCGGGCTTGCATCTGCTTGACGGGATCAAGGAAGGCCAGGCCGTGGTAGGCCAGAACGTAGGCGGCGCGAAAGCAGGGCAGGTCGCGCTGCCTTCTATCTTCGCGGCTCACGATGCCCTCGTAGTGCGCATCGATGCGGGCCCGCTCTTGCTGCCAGTGCTCATGAGCGGCCTCGCTCCAAAAGCCGCTTGAGCCGAGGCGGCGCAGCGCCTCGGGCCCAGGCATCGCCTCGGCGGCGGCGGCGATGATGTCGGGATGCGCGCGCAGAAATTCGCGCAGGCGCACCGCGTCGTCCCTGATCTGCTTGGGCAGGGTCGGCAGCGCAAGCAGGGCGTCCTGCCGATCTTGAAGGTAGTCGTGGATGCCGAAGAGCTTGCCGAGGAGGATGGGTTGCAGAAACCTCGCGTGCGGCACCAATTCCGCGCTGCGCGTGATCGCCCGGGTGACGGGCACGACGATGCTGAGGGCGCCGGCGCCCATCTGCACCAAGTGCTTGCGTGTGGCGCTCTCATCCGGGACCTGCACCACCGTGCGGTACACGTCTCCGGGCAGGTCGGCCACGCTGCGCATCTGACGCTCGATGTCATTGAGGATCTCCCCGCCATGAACCCTCAGCGCGCCCGGCAGGTCATTCAAGGACATGCCGGAGCCGAGGCTCTGGCCTTCAAAGAAGCTTGGTCGGGGCATGCGATCTTCAAAGCTCATCGGGGGTCTGGGCCACCGTAATCACCGACTGCGAGGGAGGCAAGCGAGGTGGGGCCG
>SPJJ01011418.1_pt1 | contig 16532 bp, 14 predicted proteins | sample 3741741 | NCBI WGS metagenome assembly SPJJ01 (sample SAMN10925908, study PRJNA522277) | cold seep metagenome | isolation source: Elba SIP-enriched marine methane seep metagenome, extraction at timepoint T1 | place: Italy: coast of Elba, Mediterranean Sea | collected 2014-05 | reverse complement strand
GTCTGCTCAACGCGGCGACCCAGCAACCGGCACCACGTCGCTGGTGGCGCGTCGGTCTCGGAGCCTCGGTGCTCGCCGCAGCGGCCGTTGCCTTGCTCATGTGGCAAAGTGGCGATCGCAGCCGCATGGACATCGCCGTGACCCCGGCGTACACGCAGCCGCTGAGCATCGCCCGAGCAGCTCAAACAGCTCGCGCCGAGACCAAACCCGCCCCGGTGGTGACCGCGGACGAGCCGCTGATCATCGCGCGTGATGGCAGGGCTCGCTTCGTTCACAAGGCGACCACCCGGCGCGCGGTCGCCGCTGTGCGAGTGGGCGAGCGCATCGTGCGCTTCCACGGCGACGTGGAAATCGTCACGCGCGCGGGCGAGCTGCGCGAGATCGTCGTACGCACGGGAAAAGCCGAGGTCAGCAAAGACGCCGCGGCAAACGCGCCGTACGCTGTGGTCGTCGCCGGCAGCACCTGGCGAGCCGAACCGCGGGTCGAGCGCTCGACCATCAAGCTACCGCCGACCACGCGCTCCTCGCCTCCGGCCAAGCCCAGCGGGGCCAGCCTGCTCGACGGCGCCCCGGACACGGCGGCGGACAAAAAGCCGGCGGTCGATGACGCCAAACCAAACACCACCAAACCAACGTCGGCTGGCCTGGCCCAGACGCCGGCCGAACAAGCGTTCAGCGCGGCGTGGAACCAGCTACGCGCTCGCAAGTATCACGACGCGGCGTTGGGGTTCGCCCGCGCCCTGCGCCTACCCGGCGCCAGGAACGTGGCCGAGGACGCTCGCTACTGGCACGCGGTGTCCCTGCGCCGGGTCGGCACCTCCGCCGGCGCCATGGCCGCCATGCACACCTTCTTGCAACACCATGGGTCCAGCCGACGAGCGCCGCGGATCCGCGTGATGCTGGGTTGGCTGCTGCTGGAACGGGGCGACAAGCCGGGCGCCCGCGCTCAGTTCAAGCGCGCTGCACGCAGCCCTGCCGCCGAGGTCCGCAAAGCCGCCAACGACGGCCTGCGCCGGGCCAAGTAAGCCCCCCGCTACAGCGAGAACTTGTAGCCGAGGCCCACGATGTGCACCACCGGGTCGTTATCGTCGGCAACCGGTTGCTCGAAGCGATAGAACAGCTCGAGCCCTCGACTTCGCCAGTCGTAACTGGTGCCCATGGTCAGGCGGAACTTGCCCACCTCCACGCCGTCGCCTTTGCCATCGAGCAGGTGAAACAGCTCGGCCGACGCGAACGGCGCCACCCGACGCGACGCAGCGTACTCGACGCCGATGCGGTTACGCAGACTGTGCAGGGTGCCGTCGGGACGATACTGGCGCTGTAGTCGCAGGCGATAGAAACCGCTCAGCTTGCCCGCGCGAAGCTTCGCCCGGGCGTCGAAGTCGAGGCGATGACGCAGCTCCATGTCGTCGTTGCGCTTCTGTTTGTACGCCAGCCGGTAACCAGCGCCAAGGCGCAACCACCGGGCCGCGCGCACGGTCATACCAACGTCGGTAAGCGAGTCGGCGAACCGGCTGCCGGCTTCGCTCATACGCAAGCCCTGGGTCAACGACAGCCGCCAGCGCCGGTCGAGCTTATGACGGGCGCTGATCTCGGACCACAACTCCGTGTCGGAGTCGGCGTGGACCGTAACCGGCGCGCCGGCTACCAGAGCAAAGCCCAGGCCAGCCACTAGCAGGAGCGGGCACCGACTCACGCAGCGTCTTTCCGCGCGCCGGCCTCGCGGTAGAATACGGTCAGCTCGGCGGCGTCGCGCAGCATGTCCACGCGATCGATGGTGACGCCCATGACGTCGAAGCCGGTTCGCTTGCGAATGTCGGCGATCAACTCCGGGCGTCTGTCGGGACACAATAGCTCCAGGTTGTCGTAGAACACCGGCGCCGCGGACGACCGCACCTGGCCCGGCCGCAGCTCCAACACCACGGTCATACCGACGATGACCGAGTTGACCAGGATGAGCTCCGCGAAACTGACCTTCTTGTTGACCACCGCATTGAGGATCGCCAGGCCGATGACGATGAACAAATACGTCAGGTCGCGGATGCGTATGGGCTCGGTGCGATAGCGTAGGATGCCGAACACCGCGAACAGGCCCAGCGCGAAGCCGAGCTCGATGGGCACCTTGCGCAGAAGCAAGCACAGGCAGAACGTGATCACGTTGAACAGGTAGTACGTGAACAGGTACTCGCGGTTCTTGTACAACCGGTAGTAGACGAAGCGAATCACCACCGTGGCGAACGCCAGGTTCAAACACAGGCGTGCGAACAGCTTGGTGAAATCGCCGGTATCGATGAGCATCTTGGTGCCGAACAACTCGTTCATCCGTGGAGCCTTTCCACTGCTTTGAGGGTGTTGAGAAAGCGGTTGGCCCGAACATCCGGACGAGCAAATCCGGTTGCGGCGCAGTACTTGCTCACCGATGCCGGCCGCCGGCCGAGGGCGCGCAATGCCAGCATGACGGGGGTACGGGCGCGATACGGCGCTTGCTTGACCTCGACGATCATCGCGCCCGCGATGGTGCGCTCCTGGTCACCGCGGCGAAAGGTCAGGCCTACGTCCATGGTGATGCGTTCGTTGGTGTGCAGCCCGACCAACGTGATGCGACCGAAATTCGTCCACAGCTGAGCGCGCAGCTGCCGGCTGGGCACATCGCAATGGCTGGCCACGAATGCGCGATCGGTGTCGGTCAGCTCGTTGTCGCCGAACCGACGTTGCACCCGGTGCTTGATCGTCTTGTTCTGATTGTTCTTGGTCTTGACCTCGAGGAAGCTGACCAGCCGGTCCACATAGTGACGAACGCGGATCTTATGGCGCGGCCGGCGGCCCCGACGATGATCGTGAAAACAGCGCAGGTCGCCTGTATCGAAGTACAGGGTTTCGTAACGCGCGACTGCGGCCTTGCCCGCGTACAAGATCCCGTAGTTGGGACACAGGATGTCGAGTAGGCCATCGAGACACCCCGTCGAGACCAGGAACTTCGTATCGACTCTGCGGAGGAGCTTCCGTTGGCCGAGCAGCTCGGAGCCGACGGAGGTGAATCGATCAAAGCGCCCGGGCTCGACGGGGGCAGTAACAAACGTGTTGGTGTACGGCACGGGTCCTTACCTACAAGTGACCGGAGGTGTGCAATTCCATCGCAGAGTTGTTCTCCGGCGCCGGTGTTTTCGTGGCGTGCACTTTGTTTCCGCCGCGTTAGAACCCGCAAACGGCGGCCGCGCAGGCCCCTGAGAATGTTGGTAGGATGTCGGTTCGTCTTGGATTCGCAGCCCCGTAACGATCGCTACGAAATTGTCCGCCGAGTAGGCGAAGGCGGAATGGGCGTGGTCTACGAAGCCCGGGACCTCGAACGCGACGCCACCGTCGCGCTCAAGACCGTGCGCAGAGCGAGCCCGTCGGCGATGGCGCGGTTCAAGCGCGAGTTCCGCGCCCTTGCCGACCTGGTGCACCCGAACCTGGTTGCCCTCTACGAGCTCATCGCCGACGACGACAACCTGTTCTTCAGCATGGAGCTGATCGAAGGCGAACACTTCCACCGCTGGGTGCGCATGCGCAGCATCGACCCGGACGGCCAGTCCGAGCAGCCGACCTACACGATGCCCGATAGCGAAACCCGGCCGACCATGCGCAGCGGGCCGAGCAGGATCCAGCGTGACGGCGGTATTCTCGACGTACGCCGGCTGCGGGGCGGGCTACGCCAACTGGCCGAGGGCATCGCGGCGATCCACCGGGCCGGGCTGCTGCACCGAGATATCAAGCCGTCCAACGTCGTGGTCACGCCACAGGAGCGGGTAGTCATCCTGGACTTCGGTCTGGCAACCCACCTGAGCGACGAGTCGGCGCGCACCACAGAGGAGCGACCACTGGAGGGCACGGTCGCGTTCATGTCCCCCGAACAGTGCGCGCGCAACCCGCTCACACCCGCCAGTGATTGGTACAGCGTGGGCGTCATGTTGTTTTTGGCGCTCACCGGTCGAATGCCATTCGTCGGCGGTAACGACGACGTGCTCATGGACAAGCAACGCTTCGAGCCGCCGCCCGCCATCGAGCTGGAACGCGACGTGCCACCGGACCTGTCAGCGCTGGCGTCCGAGTTGTTGCGTACCGATCCCAAGCGACGCCCAACCGGAGACGAAGTCCTGCGTCGCCTGGGCAGCGATGCCGTGGGGGGCGGCGCGACCGCATCGATCCGTTCGTCACACACGAGCGGCAGCGTTCTGGTCGGTCGCGAGCGTGAGCTCGGCGTACTCAGCGATGCACTGGTGGCGGCGCGTGACGGCAACGCCATCATGGTCCAGGTGAGTGGCCGTTCCGGCGTCGGCAAAAGCCGGGTCGTGCACGGCTTCCTGGCGGACATCGGCCCCAATGCGCTGGTGCTCCACGGGCGCTGCTACGAGCACGAGCTGGTGCCGTTCAAAGCGGTCGACAGCTTGATCGACGCGCTGGCCCAGCACCTCACCACCTTGCGCGCGATAGACATCGAGGGCTTGATGCCGCGAGACGCCCAAGCACTCGCTCGTGTGTTCCCGGTGCTTCGCCAGGTGGACGCGTTCACCTCCCGTCGCCGGCGCACCATGGCGCTACCGGATCCTCAGGAGCTCAGGCGCCGGGTATTCGTCGCGCTACGCGAGTTGTTGACTCGGCTCGCCGATCGCCAACCGCTCGTGCTCGCCGTGGACGACCTGCAATGGGGAGACGCGGACAGCGCCAGCTTGCTCGCGGCGTTGCTTCGCCCGCCAGAAGCACCGCCCATGTTGGTCATCGGCAGTTACCGAAGTGAGGACACGGGCACCGGAGCGTTTCTACCGGCGTTCGACCGTCACACTCGAGAGCTAGGCGTCGGCGTTCGCAGTCTGGAGCTCGACGCGTTGAGCCACGCTCAAGCGCGTGAGATGGCCGCCCTGCACCTCGCCGGCCAGACCGACGTCAACGAGCACGCAGAGTGGATCGCAACCGAGTCGGGCGGGAACCCGCTGTTCGTCGAGGAGCTCGCACGCCACGTGCGCGCCGACGGAGCCGGCAAACCTGGCTGGGCCAGCCTGGACGAGGCGCTGCGTGGCCGCGTCGACCGCCTCCCGGACGACGCCGGCCGCTTACTCAGCGTGATCGCGGTCGCCGGCCGCCCCGTATCCCAGAGCGTAGCGATGCGCGCGGCCGAAGTGTCCGACCCGGCGATCATGTCGCTGCTCCGAGCGGGCAGTTTCGTGCGCACCAGACTGTCCGGGGATCACCGGTTGGTCGAGAGCTACCACGACCGGATCCGAGAAACCACGGTGGGCATGCTCGACGACACCCGCGTGCAACAGCATCACCTGCGCCTGGCGCGCGCGTTAGAGGGTACCGCGAAGCCAGATCCAGAAGCTCTCGCCGTTCACTACTACGCCGCTGGCGACCTATTGCGCGCTGCCGAGTTTGCGGTGCGCGCCGCCGAGCACGCCTCCCACATTTTGGCTTTCGACCGCGCGGCGCACTTCTACCAGATGGCCCTCGAGACAGACCCGCAAAACCGTGAGCTGGTGATCAAGCTGGCCGAGGCACTGTCGAACGCGGGGCGCGGGCGCGACGCCGCGGATGCCTATCTGACCGCCGTGGAACAAACCACCAAGGGCGCGGACATCCTCGATCTGCGCACCCGCGCGGCCTGGCAGCTGCTGGCCAGCGGCCATATCGACCGCGGCCTCGAAGCCGTGCAACAAGTACTCGATGCGCTCAAGCTCAAGTACCCGGCGACGCCGCGCAGCGCGCTGTTCTCCGTGCTGTGGGGACGGCTGCGTCTCGGCGTGCGAGGACTGCGCTTCAAAGAAATCGACGAGCGTGAAGTGCCCGCCAGCAAGCTGGCCCAGATCGATGCGCTGTTCGCAGCCGCGCAGCTGTTGGGCATGGCCGAGGCCGTCCGCTCGGCCGACTTTCACGTTCGCTCGCTGCGGCTCGCCCTCGACGTGGGCGAACCCAAACGCGTGGCACGCGCCCTCGTCGGCGAGGCGGTGTTCACGTCGCTGCCGGGAATCAAGACCGCGAAACGCGCCGACACGATCCTCAAGCGCGTCAATGCAATGTGCGATGAGCTCGACGACCCGCCGACCCGCGGACTCACCCACGGCGCCGAAGCCATGACCGCGTTCAACCTCGGCCGGTTCTCGTCAGCTCTCGACCACGCCCTCGAAGCCGAACGCATTTTCCGCGAGGAGTGCACCGGCTACCATTGGGAGGTTTCCACTGCCCAGCTGTTTCAGGGGTTCGCCCTGGCCCTGCTGGGGCGGGTCAGCGACATGACCGCTAGGTTTCCCGCGCTGGTCAAAGAGGCGAATGAGCGCGGCAACCTGTACGCGGCCACCAGCTTCCGCGCCTGCCTGGGCTTTTACGTTCCGTTGGCCTACGACGACCCGCAAATGGCCTACGACGAGGTCGACGACGCGATGAACCGCTGGTCGGCCATGGGCTATCACCTTCAGCACGCCAACGCGCTGAGCTCGCGCATGTGCATCGACCTGTATCGCGGTGATGGCACCGCAGCCCTCGAGCGCAGCCGCCAAGAATGGCCCGAGCTACGCAGGTCGCTGCTGCTGCGCACTCAAATCATCCGCGTCATGTTGTGGGGGGCCCGCGGGCGGGCCGCGATTTGTGCCCACGAACGGGGTGCGCCCAAAGACGTGCTCAAAATGGCCAGCAAAGCCCAGCGCATCCTGTCGCGGGAGGGGGTCGCCTACGCCGAAGGCATGGGTGCTGGCTTGCGCGCGGGACTGGCCATGTGCAGAGGCGACAAAGACGCCGCCATGATGGAGCTGGACAAGGCCATCGAGCTCACGCGACAGGGCGAAATACTGATCGTCACCATGCCGCTGGTGCGCGCTCGCGGCCTATTGGTGGGGGGTGACGAGGGCGCGGCCCAAGTCGCCGAGGTCGACGAATTCTTCACCAGTCAGAGTCTCACCAATCCGGCCCGGGTAGCCGCGATCTTCGCCCCCGGCTTTGGCCAAGCTCTCTAAGCCGCAGCGGTCAGCCGCGACTCGATCATCGGTATGGGCCAGCGCTGCAAGAACGCGCGCAACTCACGCTCACTGCGGGGCTCCCCCGGGTTCGTCAGGAACGACTGCAGTAAGCGCAACGTGAGCTCGGCCAGCTCATCGCGATCCCGCGGACCCAGCCCCAGCTGCTCGCTGCCCAACGCGACCATCTCTTCCTGAACGAAGCCGAGACGCACCACGGTGGGCACGTTGAACAGGTCCTCGCTGGCAGTAATCGCGCTGAGGTGCGGGTCGCGGGGGATGTGAATGATCGACTGCACGATGCTCTCGACGATGCGCTCGGACGGTGTCGCTCGCCGCATGGTCTTTTTGCGCAACTGCTCGTGAAAGCCGCCGCTGGACATGACCGCCGCGGACTGGAACAGATCATCCGCGCTGTCGAAATAGCGGTACACGGTCTGCCGAGTGACACCCGCAGCCTCGGCTACGTCCGACAGGCTGGCTTTGGCCAGGCCGAGGCGCTCGACACATTCCCTTGCAACATCCAATAGGTAGCGGCGCGCAGCCGCCGCGCTTTCGGGCTTGAGGCCATTCCATGCTTTCCTGCGAGGCATCGATTGACATCATACACTATCTGTCAACTTGTATGATATAAGGAAGCCGTGCACGACATCGATTGGGCCATCTTGAGCCTCTGCGTCGTCGGCTCCATCGCGGCGGGATTGGTCATCTACCACGCGGTGGCTGGCTACTATCACGTCAAGTACTACGTGCGCCGGCGCCACGAACCCGAGACCTGGAAGTGTCAGCCCAAGCGGTTCCTGCGGCCCGAGCAGCATCGCGACGCGGTTGTGCGCGGCACATGGATGCTGACGATCGCGGGCTTCATTAGCGGCATCCTCGTCTACGCCATCTGGGCGGGCATGCCAACACCGATCTACTTCGACGTCGATGAGTACGGCTGGGGCTACACCATCGGCTCGACGATCGGCCTGTTCGTTCTAATGGACGCCCTCGCCTATTACGTGCATCGAGCCATGCACATCAAGTTCATGTTCAAGCACGTGCACCGCTACCACCACAAGTTCATCGCGACCTCGCCGTACGTGGCCGTCGCGTTGCACCCCGTCGAGATGCTGTCACTGCAAGCCGTCACCCTCGCGCCGATCTTCATCCTGCCATTTCACGCTGTCGGCATCGCGGTGGTCCTGGTCTACATCCTGGTGTTCAACATCATCGATCACTCAGGGGTCAAGCTCACGTCGAGCATCCCGTGGCAGGGACCGTCCATGTACCACGATGACCACCACGCCCACTTTCACGTCAACTTCGGCCAGCACCTGATGTTCTTCGACCGCATCCACGGCACGCTGCGCCTGCCCGGTCGTACCTACGGCAAACACGTTTTCGGCGGCCGCGGCGTCGCCGACGTGGACCGCCAGGCATCCTCCGATGGATTCCGAGGCTATTGATGGACCAACTGCCTGCATATAGCGATCCGTCCTACGTCAGCGTTCACAACCCGTTCGACATCCCGTTGCACTTCCTCGGGCTCGAGTTGGTGGTCTACGTGTGCTTCTTTTTCACCGTGCGCCACGCCATCGGCCGCCACCGCGCCGGGGACTCGTACCACCTGTTCCAGTGGATCGCCCTGTTCTGCTACGGCGTGATCATCGAGCTCGTCTCGTTCAACTTCTTCCAGAACTACGAGCACGGCACGTTCAGCGTCCAGTTCTACCACGGCCAATTGCCGCTGTACGTCACCTGCATCTACCTGGTGTTCCACTACACGGGCATCAAGATGATCGAGCGCCTCAACTTGCCGCCGATTCGCGAAGCCCTGCTGTGCGGCCTGGCGATCATGTTGATCGACGTACCCTTCGATTCTTTGGGCGTCGACGCGGGCTGGTGGATTTGGATCGACAACCCGGGTGAGGCTTATCACCCGCGGTTCATCGAGGCGGTCAAGACCCGCTGGTTCGGCGTGCCGGTAACCAGCTACTACTGGTATTTGATGTACGGCGCCCTGCTGGCCCTGTTGACTCGAGGCGTCTACGCCAAGATCAAGCAGCGAAGCCTGGCGCTGCGCTTGCTGATCGCCCCGGGCATCAGTATGTCGGTCATGGTTCTGGGCGCGCTCGCGTTCGAGATCATGTTCTGGCTACCGCGGGGCATCGGCATTTCCGATCACATCATCGTCGCCACGTACCTCGGCTTCATTCTGGCGTACGCGGCCACGACCCGAGCACCGAACGCACAACGAGCCGAGTCCTGGCTGCTGAGCAACGCGCTGCTGTTTCACGGCTACCACCTGATCCTCATGGCGGGGCTGTGGAGCCAGGGCCGGCTCACCCACGGCGCCGGCAAGCTGGTGCTGATCAGCTGCGCGATCGCCCTGTCGTTGACGGTGGTGCTCGCCCTACCCCTGGTCGGGCGCGCGCCCAAGCCCGCTGCACACCCGGAGCCGTCCGCACCATGAGCTCACGGAAGACAGGCCCCCTTGGTCGGGTGACCGATGTCGATGCAGTTGGTGGGCGGCCCGCACTCGGACGTGCCGAGGGTGCAAAAGTTGGTGCACTTGCCCAAATAGCACGCGAACAGAATGTCGCACTGATCGCTCGCCGAACACGACGCGCCCAGGTTGCCGCAGGTCTCGCAGGTTTCACATCGACCTTCGGTCGAGCTGTAGAACTGGCAGACGGCGATTCCGGGGCATTCGCCCAGCGAGCCCGGAGTGGTGCACACCTGGCCCGACGGATCCGCGGTCTCCAGGTCCGGGCTCAGGTCAGTCAGGTCGGCGTCGGCCACGGCAAGCGTGGCATCGACCACCGCGGAGCTATCGATGACGCGGGCATCCGCGGTGCCGAGCGCGCCATCCAAGAAGGCAGCATCGCTGGCCCCACCGAGCCGAGCATCAGCCGCCGGCGCCTCGGTTCCGGCCTGGGCGCAGCCCGCGACGGCGACCAGCAACACTCCGATCCGCACACACTCCCGCACGCCGAAAGTGATAGGCGATCAACCCGAGCACTGCAACTAGACAGTGCTGACGACGAATGGCTACCCTGAACCGTGGCCCTCCTCCGCCGACATAACCCCGCGCTGGACCACATCCCAGGTTCGCTCGATGTGCGTGAAGGCTTGCGCATGTTGCGCAACCCGGTGAGCTTCTTCGAGGAGCGATTCGCCCGCTATGGCGCGGTGTTCAAGACGCGCACGATCTTCCCGGTGGTGTTTCTGGTCGGCGCCGAAGCAAACCACGCGATCATGATCGGCCAACGTCATGATTTCAGTTATCGCGGTGGCTACGGTGCCCTGGCCCTCGGCCGCACATTCGCCAACAGCATCATGGTGACCGACGGCGACGACCACAAGCAGCTGCGCGCCATCCTCACGCCGGCGGTCGGTAAGTTGGCGGTGCGTGACAGCGCGGACCGGGTTCACGACATCTGGGCGCGGCGCCTGCGCGCGGCCGCCGACGGCAGTTCTCACGACGTCTACACGGTATCCCAGCGCACCACCTTCGACGTCGCGGCAAACACCTTGAGTGGCCTGCCCCTCGGTGACCAGATCGAGCGTTTCCGTCCTCACTTCGAGCAAGTGATCTACGGCACGATGGCGGCGACCCACGTGCGCGTGCCATTCGGCCGCCTCGACCGCGGCCTGCGCGCCCGGGAGACCGTCATCGAGTTGCTGCGCCCGCTCGTGCGCGCGGCCCGGCACACCGAGCCCCATGGGCTCGTCGGCCAGCTTGCCCACTATCGGGACGAGGCCGGCCAGCCGATCCCAACGGACGAGATCAGCTCGCACATCTTGATGTTGATGTGGGCCGCCTACGACACGACCGCCAGTCAGGCGTCGTGGGTGTTGCACGTTCTGGCGAGACACCCGGATTGGCAACAACGCCTGCGCGACGAAGCGCACCAGGTGCTGGGCGACGACCCGGTCACCGCCGAGAGCGCCCATAAGCTGCAACAGACTCTGTGGTTCCTGCGCGAGATCGAGCGCATGTACCCCAGCGTGTTGTTCTTCCCGCGCACGGTCGAGACCGACTTCGAATTCCGTGGCTACCGCATCCCCAAGGGCACCGCGACCTACTACTCGCCCTACCTGAGCCACCGCGACCCGGCATCGTTCGACCAGCCCAGCCGCTTCGACCCGGAGCGCTGGGACCCGGAGCGCAAGGACCGCAAAGCCAAGCCGTCGGCGCTCGTCGGCTTCGGCGGAGGCCCGCGCATCTGCCTGGGCAAGGCGTTCGCTCAGCTTCAGCTGAAGATCCTGATCACCACGCTAGTGCGCAACTACGATCTGCGCGTGGACCGGCGGGCCAAGACCACGATTCAGGGGCTCCCCGTACACCACCCCAACAACTCACGTGTCACCCTCGACCGGCGCTAGCGCGTGCCGCGCATGACCACGAACGGCGACTCGGTGACGCGCTCGGCGACCCCACTGGTGAGCGGCGACGCTGCCAGCAGCTGACGACAACGCCGCGTTGAATGTCCGGCCAGTGCTTGATCGAGCCGATGCTGACCACGAGATAGAGCTGTACGGTGCCGTGATTCTCGCGCGATCATCTCGAGCATTGACAGGTCCTCGCTACTCGACCGGCGGCCCGGCTTTGAAGTCCATGAACAAGCGGTCGCGCACCGCCCACAACATAGGGAAGTAGGTCAGGTTGGCGCTGCGTTCCAGCATGTCGATCGGATTACCGCCGCGCAAAGAAGCGGTGCCCATGCCGATGATGCGCCGCACCACCATCAGATGCTCGCGTTTGAACCGCATCATCGCGGCGTCCAGGTTGATCAGCGCCTCGGCGACGACCAACTGTTCCGGGTGGCTTTCCGGGTTCTCGTAGATCGCCAACAGCTCGATGCCAGCGCGCTCGAGAAACTTCTCGAACGCCCCCCACAGCACCGGGGCCAGCTCGTTGATCCGGTTGAAGCCCGGCGAGTCCAGGCCGCTGCCAGCGCCCAGCTGGGCGCGGATCTTCAGGTACGACGATGGCAACATGGTCTCGAACAACTTGAGATTGTGCTCCACCGTCTCGAGCAACCGGGCCGCGCGCAGCAGGGCGACGTGGGCCTCGGCTGAACGGTCCTGGCCCAGCCAGTCCGTGGCATGACTCAGGTCCTGGACGATCATCTTCATCCACAGCTCTTCGACCTGATGCATGGTCTGAAACAGCAGCTCGTCCGGATGAGCTCGCTCGGCCGGCGCTTTCTGCAATTGCAGCAACTCCGACGTGCGCAAATAGCGCTCGTACTCGGTCTTCCCGGACCAGTAGGGACGGTTGTGGTCGCTCTCGGACATAGCGCCAACACCCTATCACCGACCGGGGCAGTTGCGACGAACTGAATTCGATTAGCCGTCTCGGCGCGAGACGTCAGCTTGCTAGTGCTTGTCCGGCTTCATGCTCTGGCAGGGCACATATTTGACGAGCTTGCGATCGTCCCCTGTGACCCGCTGGAAGTTCTTCGCGATGTTGACCCGCTTGTCGGCCACCGCTTTTTTGCATGCGGCCATCATCCACTTCTCCATCGCCTTGGTACCGTTGGACTGGCTCAGGAAGTTCTTGAGCGCTGGCTTATCCGTCTCGAACTTGTCCCAGTCGGGCTTGGTGCGCTTGTTCACCTTGAGCAACAAGCTGTCCTCGCCGATGCGCGCCGTCGTCCACTCACCCAGTGGCGCCTTGTCGAACACCAAATCCACCGTGGACTTGCCGCCATCGAGACCGGGGATGAACTTATCCCGGCGGATGGGCCCGGCGGAGACGCGCTCTGGGAGCAGCTTGCCCGCCTTGTCACGCAGCTGTTTCGGCGGTTCCTTCTGAGCGTCCAGCAACTTTTTGAGCATCGCTGGGTCCATGTTCTTGTTGGCTTTGAGCTTCTTGATCATGTCCGGTGTGAGCTTGGGCATGCCACGCGGTCGCGGCGTATTGAACATGGTCTCGACCTTGGTTCCGGTCTTGAGCTTGGCGGCGGCGGCGTTGGCCAGCGACTCGGCTCGGGCGATCGCCAGGCCGCGATGAGCCAGCTTGGCCGCGATCTCCAGCTTTACCTGGTCGAAGCTCAGGTCACCACCTCGCTCGGCGTCGAAGCGCACGATGTAGAAGCCCCGCCGGGTCGCGACCACGTCGGACAACTTCTTGAGCGGCAGCGCGCCCACCGCTTTGACCAAGTCCACGCCGTAACCGAGATGCTTGCGCCCGCGCCAGCCCACATCGCCGCCGGTAGCCCGCGACATCAGGTCGTCGCTGGTCTCCGCGGCGAGCTTGGCAAAGTCTGCGCCGGCGGCCAGCTTCTTGTGCACTGCCTGGGCGATTGCGAACCCGGGGTCCGCCGTTCCCTTAGTGCCCGGTTTGCGTCGTTTCACGAACACCAGGCGTACCTGCACCTGCTTGGACACGCCCGTATAGCGGTGTTTGTTCTGATCGTAACTGGCCTTCACCTTCGCGGTGTTGCTGGCCAAATAGTCCGCCGCCTGCTTGGCGTTGGCGTACGAGTGGGGCAACGACGCGGCCACCGGGTATTTGACGTAGTCGAAGCTCACCGTGGTGTGAAACTTCGTGTAGTAGTCGCGCAGGTCCTTGGCCGTCACTTTGGTGGACTTCACCCGATCGATCGCCACCTTATAGGCGAGGTGCTCGAGCTCCTGTTCCGCCAAGAACGCGTCCATCGATGGCGCCCCGAGATGGCGGACGAATCGGTCGAGGGATTTGGCATCGAACACCCCCTGGCGGAAGTAGATGCGCTTGCCGTCGAGCATCAGGCCCAACAGCACGACGTCTCCTTTGTGCACCGCCTTGGTGACCTGGTCACGGCTGACAGTGATGTTGTTTTTGCGCGCTTCTGCGACCAGCAAGGCCCGAGAGATCAAGTGATCCATGGCGAGCGATCCCGCGGGGAAGTGACGGTGGCGTTTGATCAATCGAACGCTTTGCAACGCGATCGAACGGGACCCGGTCTTGACCACGGTCTTGCCCACGCTGAGCGCACAGTCAGCGGTCGTACACGGCACGCCGACGTCAACCGCGGCCGCGGCGGGTTTGTTCGCGCCCGGCTTGGTCTTGGCCTTACCGTCGTCCTTCTTCGAGCAGCCGAGCGCCAACGTCACGGCCACGCACATCACTAAAACTCGCATGCGCGCACCCTAGCACGCTCATTGTAGCTACGCCGCTGAGGCCAGGCGGCTACTTGGCCTTGGCGGCGGCGATCTGCTTTTTGCAGGTCGCGTGCTTGTTGAGAGCGGTAACCAGGGCCTCGTTGCCGGCCAGCAACTTGTGGGTCTTGGCGGCCTTGATCACTTCCTCCACCCGGAACGGGCACGTGTACTTGGACTGCTTTGCGTTTTCCGCGACGACGACCCCCAGCTCCACATAGCAGGTTTTGATCAGCGCCGCGGTCTGCTTGGTCTTCCACTCACTGTCTTTGAGCTTGGCCAGGTCTTTGAGGGTCGACTCACAACCATACGGGATGGACGGTTTCTTGGCGGCGATGTTCGCCCGGGCTTTGTCCAGCGCTTGTTTGACGTCGTCGGCTTCGTCGTTGACCGCGCACGCTTCTTTGACCGCTGTGTGTCGGGCGGCGCCGAACTTTTTGGCTAAAGACTTGGCGCGATAGCACACGTCGAACTCGACCTTCTTGAGCGCGTTTGTGCCCTCGTCGACCATCTTGGCCAGCTTGTCTAGCGCTGGGCCGCACATCTTCTTCACCGGCTCGGAGAACTTGTCCTTGCTCATGTAGTCGCACTTCTTTGCGAGCTCCATGGGATTGCCAGCGACCTTGGTCAGCTCGGCTACCGCTTTGGCGCTCTCGATGCCGTCGCAAATCTTCTTCGTGCGCGCCTTGTCGGCGGCTGCGCCGTAACGCTTGGACAGCTCGTTGAGATCGTAGCAATCGACCTTCGCGTCCTTCTTGCTGGCTTTGTCCAGTTCGTGAACCAGAGCTGCCGCGCAGGCCTTTTTGACGCCGTCGGTGACTTTGTCTTTGTCGAGCCAGCGACAATCGTCGGCGATGTCCTCGGGCTTGCCCTCTGCGATCTTGGCCGCCCGGCGTTTTGCCATCTGGTCCGAGCGACACGCCTTGTACTCCTTGCACGAGTCCTTCTTCGTGCAGGGCATCTGGGCCTTGAGCTCCTCTCGGCTCTCTTTGTCCCGTTCGACGAGAGCCACACACGCAGCGACCAGCGCGTCCTTCTTGTCCTTCTCGAAGTCGTCGTCGCCACACTGCTCCGCCTTCTTGGCGAGGGCTTTACACATCTTTTGAGCCGCAGAGTCACCGCAACCAGCGGCGGCGATGGATACGGCGACAAAGGCCAGAATTGTGATCGATGACGTGCGCATGTGAGGTCTCCGTGACAGCCGCGGCGGACATATCACACCGGCGCCGTCCATGGCACTACGTTTGCAATTTCCCCCGGCATGGCTGTCCACAAACCAACGAACCCCTTGTTAAGAAACGCAATTATCGCCGTCGCCCTGTGCGGTCCCAGTGTCGCCGTCGCGCAACCGTCCCAGGGACAGGGGCCAGCGCCACAGGTGACGATCATCCGTGCCCACAGCAACGTCTGGGGTGTGCGTAGCACGCTGCTGCAACCGGTTGCAGACGAGAGTATCGAGGCCGGAGTCGCCCTGGACGTACGACTCGGTCGCGGCGCGTCGTTCTCGCAGATCTCCTTGGGCTTCACAACCGACACGTCTGGCGACGACGGGACCCTGCGCCTCGAAACGACGTTCAATCGCTACATCCTGGGTGGTGTCTACGCCGGCGCCGGAGGCGGCATCGGCATGCTCAGCGTCGGCCGCTGGTCGGGAACCGCGATGACGCTGCACGGGCAGCTCGGACTCGACCTCAATCGAGGCGCGCCGGGCCGCCGCGTGTTCGCCGACCTGCGCGTCGGCCATACGTTGCCCATCGCGGACGGTAGCGCGTCTCGGACCGTCGGCATCCCTCGCCCGGCAGCCGCAACGCGGATGGAAATCGCCGTCGCGCTCGGCGTCAGCTGGTAACCCACACCTTCGAGGACCCAACAATGCCCCATCGTCACATCTTGCTCGCGTGCCTACTCGGCACCTTCACCCTCGGCGGCTGCGGCTCCATGCTCAGTGCCGACAAACGCAAACTAAGCATCACGTCGTCACCCGCGGGCGCGCGCATCACGATCAACGGCGCCCCTCGCGGCGTCACCCCGGCCACTGTCGAGGTAGACAACCGCCGAGCGCAGAACGTGGTCGTGCGCCTGGATGGACACCAACCTGCCCGGGCGCACTTGCGCCCACAGCTCAACCCCAAGTATCTCGTGCTCGACGTGTTCACGCCGCTGTTCTCGGGCTTGTTCGTCGATGGCGCCAAGGGCACGTGGCGCGAGCTCAACGCTCGCGGCATCCACGTGAAGTTCAGTGAGTGAGCCTACTGGCCCAGTTGAGTCAGCTCGATCTCGATCAGCTCGTCGCGCTTGTTGTCCACGACGACCAGGCGGCCGGCGTCGTGGTCCATGGCCAGGCCGTCGATGCGCTTGACCCCGAAGCGTCCCAGGTCGTCGACCTCGACCAGTTGCCGGCTATCGAAGTCG
>SPJJ01005672.1_pt1 | contig 16569 bp, 15 predicted proteins | sample 3741741 | NCBI WGS metagenome assembly SPJJ01 (sample SAMN10925908, study PRJNA522277) | cold seep metagenome | isolation source: Elba SIP-enriched marine methane seep metagenome, extraction at timepoint T1 | place: Italy: coast of Elba, Mediterranean Sea | collected 2014-05 | reverse complement strand
TTTTCATCACTAGGATCTCCTTCTTGTTCTTGGCTTAGTTTTGCCGTCATTTTATCGAGTTTATTAACGGTTTCATGAATATGAACAGGGAGGCGAATGGTTCTATTGTGGTCGGCAATGGCACGAGTAATGTTTTGTCGGATCCACCATGTGCCAAAGGTGGAAAATTTGTTACCGCTTTCTGGATCGAATCGTTCGGTGGCTTTATATAGGCCTGCATTACCGTCTTCAATAAGATCGAGAAAATCTCTTCCTCTGTTGAGGTATTTTTTGGCAATACTCACTACAAGACGGAGGTTTGCCTCTATAAATTCTTTTTGGGCGGCTTTAGCGTCGTCGTTTAAATGGTATTCTGCGGTACTGTTCTCTTCAGATCCACTGATGAGGGTCCGCCCAGCTTGAATTCGCCTGCCGAGTCTTTTTTCGCTAGCTTTGTCTAATAGTGGCGTTTTGCCCATCTCATCCATGTAGAGTTTTAGGATATCTTTTGTTGGTTTCGGATTTTTTGTTTTTTTGGTCTCTTCTGAGAATTCAAGTTCGCCTTCCTGAACCTCATCGCTTTCAACGTCTTCAGTATCAATTTCACTTTCTTCGACTTCTGAAACGTCGCTTTGTTCAAAACGATCTGGGATGTCTTCTTCAATATTAAGGGGAGCATGGGAGTTCTCTGAGTCGGAACCACGAAATTGAAGAGAGCTTACTTTTGGATTGGGGCTTATCATTGAAGGAAAGAACATGGGAGAAAAACCTTGAAGTTTTGGGGCTGTGATACTTATATACACTCCTAATGTACGTATTAATCATACTTGCTAAATAGATAGTATAAGTCAAGTTTATTTCATAAATTAACGCCCTTCTTGCTTAATAGAAAAAAGATAAGAAGGGCGTTAAAACTGTAAAGAAGTTAATTTCAATAAGAATTTATTTATTCAATATATTCTTTGAGTCGACGGCTACGGTTGGGGTGGCGTAACTTTCGAAGGGCTTTGGCTTCAATCTGACGAATTCGTTCACGGGTAACGCCAAAGAGTTGACCTACTTCTTCGAGAGTTCGTTGACGGCCATCATCCAAGCCGAAACGGAGCCGTAGAACATCCCGTTCTCTTGGTGAGAGACTACTGAGCACTTCCGTTAGGTCTTCTCGCAAGAGTTCTTGGGCAACCGTATGAGCCGGTGCTTCAGCGTCTCTATCTTCAATGAAGTCACCGAGTCGGGCATCTTCTTCTTTCCCGATGGGTGTTTCTAAAGATAGGGGCTCTTGAGCGACTTTGATAATGTCTCGCAATTTAGGCACGGTAATGGCCATTTCTTTTGCCAGTTCCTCTTCCGTTGGTTTACGGCTGAGTTCTTGAGCCAGTTTACGAGTGATTTTTTTCAGTTTATTAATGGTTTCAACCATGTGAACCGGAATCCGAATGGTTCGAGCTTGATCCGCAATGGCACGGGTAATGGCTTGTCGAATCCACCACGTGGCATAAGTCGAGAACTTATAGCCTCGCTCGTGATCGAACTTTTCAGCGGCTCGAATCAGGCCAAGGTTTCCTTCTTGAATCAAGTCAAGAAAGAGCATGCCACGCCCAACGTACTTTTTTGCGATACTCACAACCAGTCGAAGGTTGGCTTGAACTAAGCTTCGTTTGGCGTCCATGCCATCTTCGCCGCCAGCGGCAATGGCTCGTGCCAGTTCAATCTCTTCTTTGGCAGAGAGTAGGTTGATTCGGCCGATTTCTCGAAGGTACATCCGAACGGGGTCGTCAATAGAACTGCTCCCAGATTCAGAAAAATTAGGTTCTTTTTCTTTTTTCTCTTCACGAATGACCGGAGTCATTGTGGCTGTCGCACCTGGGGCGCCGAGTGCATTGCTATCCACTAATTGAGAGGCGTTCACTGAACTACCACCAAAGAGTGCGCCAATGTGATCGGAATGGCCTTCGCTAACGGAAAGAAAATCGTCAATTCCGCTTCGTTTACCGCTACCAGTTTCTTGTTTTTGGACCATGTCCACCAAGGCATCTTCGTTATTTGAAGAGCGACGTTTTTTTTGTTTTGCTTTCGTCATAATGGTCTTCCCTATGTCTCCTTTACAGTAAGTCGTTTCTGGTTTTAGAAAGGTTATCCCGAAACTCATATTGTAACTTAAGTTGAGGAACTTCGCTTTCTTCTTCCCGAACAGGGGCTTCACTGATTTCTTGATTTGAAGCGTCCTGCTTCGACCCAACGGATTGCTCAAGCTCTTTCATTTCTTTGAGTTGTTGGGTCTGATGCTGACGAATTTGGATTTTTCTCATGGTCTGTTGGTAATTTTTCGCGATGTTCAGAACGGTCGATTCCACTTCCGAAGGGGGAATGGCATCAAGCGCAATGGATTCTGCGAACGTTTCAGCAGAGAATACCAGGTCCGTTAATGCATGTTGGAGCTCTGGCTGTTCGGCTGTAAGGCCGCTCAGCTTTTGAATCACGTCGTTTAGTGTTTCTTCATCAGAATTGATTTCTGGAAGATAGCCAACAAGTGACTGGTGGATATTATGGGTGAATTGATGTTTTTTCACAATAGGCTCCATCGCACCATAGCTTTGTTTGTCTAAAAAGAGGAGTTGTAATAATGCCTTTTCGGCTTTGTATTGTTTTTCAAGTATTGGTGTTCTTTTGGAACGAGGCTCTTGCCCTGTTCTCCTATTCAAAGTCCGAGGGTGATTAGAAATTGCCCTTTTATCTGAAAAGTTCTTTGTATCGTTTTGTTTCCGTCGGCGAGAAAGGCTATGAACAGGGGCGGGAGAGGGATTGCTTTTTTGTAAAAAGCCTTGGATTTCTTGTGACAAATCTTCAGCTTGCACCCCAATTCGGTCGGCGTATCGGTCAAGATATTCTCGCCTTAAAATAGGCTGTTTTATGGCACTGAGAATGGGTGTTAGTTGGTTTGCTGCCTGAACTCGTCCTTCGGCTTCACGGGTATCTAAGCCTTTAATGGCTTGTTGGCATTTAAAATCAAGGTGAGATATGGCATGGGTCAGGAGCTTTTTAAAGGCCTCGCCTCCGGCGGCGTGATTGCCTTGCTGTTCAGGATCGTGGTTACGAATAAAGTCATCCGGGTCTTTGCCATCAGGAACAATAACGATTTTAATTTTTAAATTACTTGATTCTAAATAAGGCTCAATAAGGGTAATAGCACTCAGAGCGGCCTTGAGTCCGGCTTCATCCGAGTCAAAGGCTAGATAAATGGTTTCAGCACCAAAGCGGGTGAGTAGTTTGAGGTGGCGATCCGTGAGGGCTGTTCCACAAGAGCCAACGGCTTGTGTGACACCGGCCATGTGGGCGGAAATAACATCAAAATAGCCTTCCATGACAATGGCGTAGTGGTTTTCTTGGATGGATTTTTTCGCTTGAAAAAGCCCGTAGAGGAGTTTGCTTTTTTGGTAAAGAGAGGTTTCAGGGGTATTTAAATACTTGGGTTTGTCTTCGTCGCTTAAGGCTCTCCCCCCAAAGCCGACGATTCGGCCGGATTCATCATGAATAGGAACCGTAAGACGGTTGCGAAAGCGATCATAGTAGCCATTTCCTTCTTGGCGCCCGTTAGACATGCCAGCGGTGATGAGTAATTCAGGGTCTTCTTTGGCAAAATCGACGGTGGCTAGTAGATGAGAGGTGAGGCTTTCCCAGCTGGGGAGTGCATGGCCAAGGCCAAAGGTTTTAACGGTTTCGTTAGAAATTTCTCGGCGATTCAGGTACTGACGAGCTGCTTCAGCTTCAGGAATGGTCAGTTGCTGGGCGTACCAAGCTTGAGCTTTTTTATTGAGTTCTAAGATCTTGAGGTTTGTGTCTTGCTTCTTAGCGATGGCGTCTCGGTCTTGGCCATCATCTTGAATGAGAATATTTTGCTCTTCGGCTAAGTCTTTAATTACTTGGCCGTAAGTTTTACTCTCTATTTTCATCATGAAGCTAAGGGCATCGCCCCCTTCGCCACAACTGAAGCATTTATAGAGGTTTTTAGAAGGGCTAACGCTAAAAGAAGGGTTTCGATCTTTATGAAAGGGGCATAAACCCGTATGGTTGCGCCCTGCTTTTTTTAATACCACATAGCGAGAGACGAGATCGATAATGTCTAAAGAGCTTTTCACCATGTCGGCGGCTTCTTGGAAGCTTTTGATTAAGGGACTATTGCCTTCTACTGTCATCGAGGCATCCTCCCCGTTCTTAGCCCCGTTTTTTCTTTGTCAGGGTTTTCATCGTAATCATCGTAACCTGTGGGGAGTAGGTGTTTATTAAACATGGCAATGGCGTAACGATCGGTCATGCCTGCAATGTAGTCCACCACTCGTCGTTCTTTGGCTTCGGAACTTTTGGGAGCATTGGGAATGTTTTCACTAATATACTGTGGGTGCTGAGAATAGAACCCATAGAGATCGCTGAGAACACGCCGGACTTTTTCTTTTTGTTCAAGCTGAGCTTTTGAAAGGTAGACGTTTTTAAACATCCATTTTCGCAGTTGGTTCATGGCCTCTTCTATGGGTTGGGTCATTATAATTTCAGCTTGACCATTGTCGAACGCTTTTTGACTGGCTTGAACCAAGTCAATGACCATAGTATCGAGGCGAATTTGCCGTGTTTCACCAAGAATATCGCAGATCGCTTTTGGCAAATCGTTTTCTTGCATTAAGCCAGCTCGAGTAGCGTCTTCCACGTCGTGATGGAGGTAGGTCATTCGGTCAGCGATTTTAACCACTTGAGCCTCTAGTGTTTGGGGGGCTTTGCTGTTTTTTTGTTCGCCCATGCCGTCAAGCACTTCAAAAGAGAGGTTCATGGGTTCGAGTAAATTAGCAATGCGTACGCTTTGTTGTTCGTGATGAAACACTTTAAACTCATTAATAATTTCTTCGCCATTATGGCCAAAAGGGGGGTGTCCTAAATCATGGCCAAGGGCAATGGCTTCGGTTAGGTCTTCGTTCAGGCGCAAAGCACGGGCAATGGTTCTGGACACCTGAGCCACTTCGAGGGTGTGGGTGAGTCGAGTCCGGTAGTGGTCGCCGCTGGGCGAAATAAAAACTTGGGTTTTGTGTTTGAGTCGGCGGAAGGCTTTGCTATGAAGGATTCGGTCTTTGTCTCGCTGAAAGCAAGTTCGGAGAGGGCAGGGCTTCTCATTGCTTTTTCGGTTTAGGCGACCTTTGCTTTGAGAGCTTCGCACAGCAAAACGGTGCAGAAATTGTTCTTCCTGCCGTTCAATAGACTCTCGAATGGACTCGTGAGAGGATTTGCTTTTGATCTCTTTTTCCAACCGTTCCTCAGTTTGTTTTATTTTTTAAATATAATAATTACTATGTCGACTCTACTATAAGCTAGCATAGTTTTTGAATTGAGAAGGGGATTGTGACGAAAAAGAGTCGATTTTTTTACGTCATTTTTAAGATATGATAAAAAGATTACCTATAGAGATTGTATTTTGTTGACTTAGATTGAGCCTTTTTTGTGAAAACTCTCTTTTTGATTTTTATTAGTATCGCCATCGGTATTGGCGGTCAATTTTGTTTAAAACACGGCGTGATGGAGAGTTCTGGACGGATTGAACTCAATTCTGCGAGTCAGGTTTTTCAGCAGGTTCTTATGATTTTTAAGAATCCTTATATCTGGTTTGGCCTTTGTCTCTATGCTTTGGGTGCCATTACGTGGATGTTGGTCTTGTCTCGGGCGGATATTAGTTATGCTTACCCCATGTTAGGCTTGGCGTATGTGATTGCCGTGTTTATTGCTTGGGCCTTTAAAGGCGAGCCGGTAACGAGTATTCGCTGGATGGGTGTGATTATGATTTCTATTGGGGTGATGGTCATTGGTAACGAGTTGGCTATTCGAAACTGGATTAAAGCATTGGCAGGCGAGCAGTAAAAAATTAGTAGACGTAGATAAATATAAAGGATAAAAAAATTAGGAGCTTTGCTTATGACTGAGCTTTTAGGGAAAATCAAAGGGCAGGTTATCGTATCGGTTCAGGCCGAAAGCCATGAGCCGTTTTATAAAAAAGAACCCTTTTTGGCCATGGCGCAATCGGTTTTAAATGGCGGAGCCAAGGGCTTACGTTTGGCGGGGGCGGATTCCATTGCGTGGTCACGAGAGGCCTTTGGGCAAGAGTTTCCATTAATAGGCTTGACTAAACCGGAGAAAATCCCTGTTCATTTTGAATCAGAAGTCTATATCACCCCTACGACTCAAGATGTAACGGCTTTAGCTGAAGCGGGCGCAGACATGGTGGCAACGGATGCGACCATGAGAGAGCGTCCAGACGGGAGTTCTTTAGAGTCGTGGGTAAAATCGGTTCGAGAAGTTTATCCTAAACTGCTTTTGATGGCGGATATTGCCACATTAGAAGAGGGGATTAACGCAGAGCGTTTGGGCTTTGATGTGATTTCCACTACTTTATCTGGCTATACGACAGAAACCTTAGAGAGTAAAACCGAATCCCCTGACTTTGATTTGCTAAAGGTTTTGATTGCCCAAGTTAAAACACCGGTGATTCTAGAAGGTCGGGTCTGGAACCCTGAGGACGTGAAGCAGGCGTTTGACTTGGGTGCTTTCTCAGTGGTGATTGGTTCGGCAATTACTCGGCCTCATTTGATTACTCGGCGATTTATTGAAGCTCAATAGTTTTGTTGAATTACAAATTTAGCTAATGGGAAAAGGCTTTTGCTCAACCACGTCTTTCCAAATCTTATGTCTTCGCTCATGGCCTTCAACAACGGCAAGGGCCATGCCGGAGGGAGAGGCGCCTTCTTGGGCGATATTTTTTTACAATCAAACTGCCACTCTAAAGGAAGGCTCATCCTTTGGAAACGATAGCCGTTGTGGGTGAGTGCCCAAGAGACCTTGGACATGGTCCATAGGTCGGAACAGATGAGGAGCTTTCCGTTTTCGCTTAAGCTTTCTGTGGCGGGTTTAAGGAGTTTTCTTGTAAGCTCGCCGTCTTTATCGGGCCCAAAAAGAAAGGCGGTGATGAGGTCGTACTTTAATTTGGAGTTTTCTTCTTTGGCCATGGTGGTTAGCTGTTTGACGCCATCGCCTATAATAATGGCTTCGTAAGGCAGAAGTTCTGAGTTTAGTAAATGTTTGGCTTTATCTTTGTTTTGTTCAAGGGCCATTAAAATAGTGTGGGGGAATCGCTTTTTTAAAACGTTTGTAGGGCCACCATAGCCAGCACCAAAATCGCAGATGCGATTGATTTTATTGGGGTTAATCATGCCATTACTAATGGCAGTTTCCAAAATAGATTCGGCAAGCTGAGCGGTGTGGGCTTTGTATTTGTTTAAATCAACTCCTTTGAACTGAGGGCTTAAAGGAGTCTTAGGATATGTTTGTTTTGTGGGCTGGAACTTGAGCTTTTCTTTTAAAAGGAGCATAAACGTTAGGGCTTCACAGGTTTTATTTTATGAGTTTGTTGTAGTAGTTTCGGTGAAATAGCTTCCCACAATCATGATTTTGTGGCAAAATCTCGTGATAATCATCTAGTTTAATAGTTTTAAATGTGCAAACTATAGTATGAGAGGATACGATTGATGACAAGCTCCCGCTTTCTATTTACTTCAGAATCCGTCAGTGAAGGCCATCCTGATAAAATTTGCGATCAGATTTCTGACGCCATTTTGGATGCCTTTTTGACCCAAGACCCTGCCTCACGGGTGGCGTGCGAAACAACAGTAACCACAGGAATGGTGTTGATTTGTGGTGAGATTTCCTCCAACACGTATGTTGATATTCCTGAAGTGGCTCGTAAAACCATTGAAGAAATTGGCTATGTTGGCGATCGTAGCGGCGGATTTGATGCTCGAACCTGTGCTATTTTAACCAGTATTGATGAACAATCCACCGATATTGCTGGTGGTGTGGATGAAGCTCACGAGATCAGAAAAGAAGCCCAAGATTCAAACTCACAAGAGCTTGACCAAATTGGTGCCGGCGATCAAGGTATTATGTTTGGCTTTGCTTGTAACGAAACCCCTGATCTCATGCCTTTGCCCATTGATGCGGCTCATCATTTGGTGAGAAAACTGGCTGAAGTTCGTAAAAGTGGTGCTCTCACCTATTTGCGACCGGACAGTAAATCTCAAGTGACTATTGAGTATGTCGATGGTAAGCCTAGCCGAATTGATACGGTGGTTATTAGTACGCAACATGATCCCGAGATTGATGGTGTTTCGGATAAAGATGGACTCTTAGGCCGTATTGCTGAAGACCTTAAAAAGCTTGTGATTGAGCCTGTTTTTGCAGAATTACCTGTGAAGCCGGATGCCCAGACTCAGTATTTCATTAATCCAAGCGGACGTTTTGTGATTGGTGGCCCTCAAGGGGATGCCGGATTAACCGGACGTAAAATTATTGTAGATACTTACGGTGGCTACTCACGTCATGGTGGTGGTGCTTTCAGTGGTAAAGATCCAACAAAAGTAGATCGCTCTGCTGCGTATGCTGCCCGCTATGTGGCTAAAAATATTGTGGCCGCTTCTTTGGCTGATAAATGTGAAATCCAAGTGAGTTATGCCATTGGTGTGGCTCAGCCGGTTTCCGTTAATGTGCATACCTTTGGTACAGGCAAAGTAAGCGAAGATGATTTGGCTGATTTTGTCATTAATCACTTTGACTTGCGTCCTGCAGCCATTATTAAGAACTTTGATTTGTGTGGCTTGCCAGGGAAACGAAACGGTCGTTTCTACCAGAATCTAGCAGCTTATGGTCATATTGGTCGTATGGATTTGGATCTTCCTTGGGAAAAGCTGGATCGAGTGGAAGATTTGAAAGCGGCCTTTGCTGGTAAAGAAACATTGTCTGTTTAGTTTTGAGTTCTTTCTTTTTGAACTTTAAACGAAGGTAACAATTTATTGCTTTTATGGGTACTCTAAGGCGTTTAGTCCAGAGTACCCATTGAACTTTTAGGGCGTAATGGGTACACTGACAAGGATGATTCCATCATTAATGAAGTGTGCTTAAAAACGATTGGATTGGACTTCAGTTTATCGATGAAAATATTAGTTGCCGGTGTTCGACAAAAAAATGCGCCCATTGATGTTCGGGAACGTTTTGCTTTGTCAGCTCAAGATTTAGACGAGGCAACAGCCTGTTTACAATCCATGGCGGGTATTCGAGAATGCGCTATCCTCAGTACTTGTAACCGAACTGAAATTTATACCATTGTGGACGAAACGAGTCAGGGTATTGACTCTATTAAGCGCTTTTTCCAAGAGTTTAAAGGGGTTGATTTTGATCTCCATCGATTAGCCGTGTTTACTTTGCTTCAGGAAGATGCCATTTTGCACCTTTTCCGTGTGGCCTCGGGCTTGGATAGTTTAATTTTAGGCGAAGGACAAATTTTAGGGCAGGTTAAAGAAACCTATGCTCGTTTTAAGAAACAGGGTAACTCCAGAGTAAAAGGCGTTATTTTAGATCGCCTGTTTAAAACAGCCATTTCGGTGGGTAAGCGGGTTAGAACAGAAACGAGTATTGCCAGTAAAGATGCCAGTGTGAGTCGGGCTGCTTATGATTTGGCTAAAGGGCTTGTCTCTGATTTTTCGAGTCAACGCATTGCTTTAATAGGTGGTGGAAAAATGGCCACCATTTTAATGAGCGCTTTAAAGCAAGACTTAACAGAAGCCCAGCAAGAAAAAATAACCATTGTAAATCGCAGTGAGGCTCGTTTGACGGCTTTGTGCGAAAAGTATCGGTTTCAAGGTGTGGCATGGGAGCAGTTAACGTCGGTTATTGAAGCTTCAGATATTCTTTTTGTGGCAACGGGAGCGCCTCATGTGCTTTTAGAAAAAGAGCATTTTCAGTCTACCGGAAATAAATTGATTATTGATATTTCCGTGCCTCGAAACGTAGCGCCGGAGGTGGCGGATTTATCAGGGATTCAGCTTTATAATACGGATAGTTTAGGGGCTGAGTCTGATTTCTCTGATGAGCATCAAGAAGATATTTTGCGTCATGCACGGGATATTTTAGAAGAAGAGTATGCGTCGTTTTATCGTTGGTATGTTAGCCTTTCGGCTATTCCTACCATTACAGAATTGCGTTCAAAAGTAGAGTCCATTCGGCGAAATCAATTGGCATCTTACAAAACAAGTTCTACCAATGATGTTCAAATTTTAGATGAGATGTCTCGGGGTTTGGTGAATAAAATTCTCCATGAGCCTATGGTTCGCTTGAGAGCCGCTGGAAAAACCTCTGAGGAAATCGCTTCTAAGGCCGAAGTGCTTGGGCATTTATTTAATCTTGATGAGTCTTGTTCTCGATGACGACCTCTTCAGCAACGTTGATTCGAGTGGGCAGTCGAGAAAGTGAATTGGCTCAAGCTCAGTCTCGCCATGTGATGGCTCTTTTAAAAGAACAGTTTCCTGATTGCGATTGTTCGTTGACGACCTTTAAAACAACGGGCGATTTAAATCAGGAAAGTAAGTTATCGGAGATGGGCGAAAAAGGTTTATTCACCAAAGAACTTGAACTGGCTTTACTCGAAAACAGTATTGATATTGCTGTTCACAGCATGAAAGATATGCCGGGTGAATTGCCCGAGGGCCTTGTTCTAGAGTCTGCTGGCCTGCGAGAAGACCCACGAGATGTGCTGATTTCTAAAAATAACCTAAGCCTTGAAGCCCTTTCTGCCGGAGCCATTGTTGGAACATCGTCAACCCGCCGAATTGCTATGTTGAAACGTTGTCGGCCTGATCTTGTTTGCGAAAATATTCGGGGAAATCTTCAAACCCGCTTACGGAAATTAAAAGAGGGGCAGTATGATGCTATTATTCTGGCCGCTGCCGGTGTCCATCGTTTGGGCTGGCAGGAGCGAATTAGCCAGTATTTAGATTCTGAAGAAAAATTTATCCCTGCACCGTGCCAAGGTATTTTGGCTGTGGAGTATCGCTTGGGTGATGATGAAACGAAAGAAAAGCTTCAAGCCATTCAAGACCCTAAAACCCAGTTGGTCATGACAGCCGAGCGGGCGGTGTTGATTCAATTAGAAGCCGGATGCCACACTCCATTAGGCGTTTATGCAAAACCCATTAATGATGAAAATAAATTGGACTTACGTATTATCTTACTGTCCCCCGACGGCAAAGAAGTCAGCATCCAAAAAATGCTCATGCCTTTTGAAGGTGCAGAATCAAAAGCAAAAAAACTAGCCCAAGAAGTATTAGAAACAAGCCCTCTCATCGTTTAAAAAATATCAAAGCCCTAAATAAAGCCAGCTGGCTGGTCTTGCTGGCTTTCTAGGATTAGGGTGACGGGGCCGTCGTTTCTTAGAGAGACGTCCATCATGGCGCCGAAGATTCCGCTTTGGATATTGAGCTGGGTTTGGCTTTTGAGTTGGCGGATAAATTCGTCGTAGAGGGCTTTGGCCTCTTGGGGAGGGAGGGCTTTGTCGAAGCTGGGGCGGGTGCCTTTTTTACAATCGCCTGCTAGGGTGAATTGAGAGACAATGAGCAAGCCACCGTTAATATCGGTGACCGAGCGATTCATTTTGCCGTTTTCGTCAGGAAAAATACGGAGGGCAGGAATTTTTTTAAGGTGATAAGCCAGATGACTTTCATCGTCGCCCTTGCTAAATCCCACCAGCACTAAAATACCCGATTGGATTTCGCCTGTTACTTTTTTCTGGCTATTATTTTCAGGGTCGTCAACAGTCACGCTGGCATGGGAAACACGTTGAAGAACGGTTTTCATTTATTTTGTTCCAGTGGAGCCAAAGCCGCCACTGCGACCTCCACTTTCAACCAAGCGTTTTTTGTTTTGCGCCACGTCATCCATCGTAACTTCGTTCCATTGGGCTTGGGTAACAGGGGCAAAAAGAAGTTGCGCAATGCGTTCACCAGGTTCAATGACAAATTCTTTTTCCGAGAGATTTATCAAAGGTACTTTCACTTCGTCTCGATAATCGCTATCAATGGTGCCGACGCAATTAATCAGGCTGATACCGTGTTTAATGGATAAGCCACTTCGTGGGCGAATTTGGCATTCGTAGCCTTCGGGAATCATCATGATGAGTCCGGTGGCGACGAGGGTTCGTTCCATCGGTTTTAAGGTGAGGGGTTCTGTAATGGCGGCTCGAACATCCATGCCAGCTGAGCCAGAGGTGGCATAAAAAGGGAGGCTTTCAGGCGCATGGTCAAGGCGGTGGATTTTAATATCGACGGTACGCTGTTCTTCCTGAGTTAATGTGCTAGTGGTCATAATAAAAGGCTCCTTAAAAAATGGGTTCATTTAAAAATTAATTAAGTGGGGCGTTGGCTTTAGGTCTCTTTGTTAATGTGAGTTTAGCTGACCCTGTATAGGCATATGATAAATTTTCTGCTGTCATGAGTTCTTGGCAGAGGGCTTGAACTTCTTTTGTTGAAATGGCGTGAATAATTTCTTTAACGCTTTCCATGCTGTTTTGTTGGCCTTGATAGATCTCGGTGCGGGCGTTTCGAGAGGCTCGGTAGCGAGTGGATTCCATGTTTAAAAGTAAATTGCCACTAATTTTTCGTTTGGCTCGGTTTAACTCTTCTTCGGTGGGGCCGGTGTTCATAAGTTCGTCAAAAGTATTTAAAATCACTTGGCAAACCGTGTTGAGGTTTTCAGGACTACTTTGAGCAAAAAGCCCAAAAAGGCCTGTATGACGGTATAAAAGTTCAAAAGGGTGGATGGAATAAACCAATCCTTTTTCTTGTCGAAGCTCTTTAAAGAGTCGGCTATTCATGCCACCGCCAAGAATGACATCAAGAACGCCGAGGGTAAATCGGTGAGGCGAACTGGCCGTAATGCCTTGACCACCCAAACACAAGAGGGCTTGGTTTGAATCAGGCTGTAAGTGAATTTGGCAGGGTTTATAAAGGGGGGCTATTGTTTTTTCTAAGGAGTTTGCCTCTTTAGAATTGGAAAGAGCCCCAAAGCGTTCTTGAATTTCTTGAATGATGTCGCTTTCATTAAAGCGTCCGGCAATGGAAATAATCAAATTTTCGGGGGTGTAGCTGCTTTGGTGATAGGCGATTAATTTGTCTAGGTTGATGTTTTGGATGGATTTCTCGGTTCCAATTACAGGTTGAGCCAACGGGTGATTGCCCCAAATGTTTTGGATCCACGTTTCTAAAATCCGAGTATCATTTGCGTTGCTTCCGCTTTGAATTTCATGGCAAATAACCTGACGCTCTAAGGCAACATCGTCTTCGCTAAATTGAGGTGTTTGAGCCATTTTGGCTAAAATTTTAAGAGCTGTGTTTACTTCTTCTGATAAGACCTGAGCATAGAAGCAGGTGGTTTCTTTATCGGTTAAGGCGTTAATGCTCCCACCGGAATCTTCAATCTCTTCAATTTCTTGAATCTTTTGAGCATTGGCCTTGAAAGGGGCTTGTTTTTGGGTGCTTTTAAAAAGCATGTGCTCCATAAAATGAGCCATGCCGTAGGATTCAGAATCTCTAATTTCTTGGCTCGAATCCACCCAAAGACTAACGGTGGCCGAGTAGAGGGATGGAATTTCATCCAAAAGAACTCGGACACCGTTATCCAATTTGAGTTTTTTAATTTGAGTTTTTGCAGTCATGCGTCAGCTCGTTGCAGAACCTTAATTTAAAAATTTAGACAGGAACCGTTTTAGAGAGTTGCACGGCGTGATAAATAATTTGGGTAAAGCTTTCTACTTTTAAGCTGGCCCCGCCAATGAGGGCACCATCAATATCAGAAGTGCCAAGAAGCTCTTCGCTGTTTTCTGGCTTGACGCTTCCTCCGTAAAGAATGCGTGTTGTTGAGGCATCGCCAAATTCAGCAAGAGTGCTTCTAATGAGTTTACAGACTCGATTGGCTTCTGCAGATTCGCAGGTTTTTCCGGTGCCGATGGCCCAAATAGGTTCGTAAGCGAAAATAAGTTGAGGCAAAATAACCGAATCAATTTGGGAAATAGCGGCTTTGATTTGGGCTTGGATATGAGCGTCGGTTTCGCCGGCTTCTCGTTGCTCTAAGCTTTCGCCAATACAAACAATAGGAGTGAGTCCGTGTTTGAGGGCCGCTTGGACTTTTTTGTTTACGCTGTTGCAGGTCTCATTATAATATTGTCGTCGTTCGCTGTGGCCAATAATCACATAGCGAACCCCAAGGCTTGTGAGCATGGGAGGGGCGGTTTCGCCAGTATAGGCGCCATCATCAGCGCTTTCCATGGTTTGAGCACCGACGGAAAAAGGAGCGCCTTTCAATTCTTTATCAATGGTTTGGATGACTCGATCCAAGGCCAAGGTAGGTGGGCAAATCACGATATCTACGGGAGAAACATCGCCTTTAAGTTCGTCAGAAAGTTGGCGGGTAAAATCGTGGGCTTCTTCTACGGTTTTGTACATTTTCCAATTGCCTGCAATGACAAATCGTCGGGTGCTTGGGTTCATGGCGCTTTCCTTTTTTAATGCTGATAAAAATGATTTAAAATGGGGAAACAGGAAGCTCGCTTATTTAAAAAACGAAGCTCCCTGTTAATTTTTTTTGAAATTTTCGAAAATCTTAGGGGAACGCTATTGAGCGTTTACCGGAAGACGTTCTCCTACGAGTTGGGTCAGTTCCGCTAGGCGGTTGCTGTAGCCCCATTCGTTATCGTACCAGCTAACCACTTTCACGTGATTTTCGCCCATGACTCGGGTGAGTTCAGGATCAAAGCTGCTACTGTGTGGGTTGCCAATAAAGTCGGAGCTAACCAAAGGAACGTCCGAGTATTCAAGAATACCCTTGAGTTCGCCTTCGGCAGCCAATTTCATGGCTTGATTCACGGCATCGGCTGTTACGGGTTTTTCCGTTGTTACGGTGAGATCCACCATGCTAACGGTTGGGGTGGGTACTCGAACAGCAAAGCCATCAAACTTACCTGTTAGCTCTGGCAGAACCAATGAAATGGCTTTTGCCGCACCGGTTGAGGTGGGGACAATGTTCATGGCGGCTGCACGAGAACGTCGTGGGTCAGAGTGAGGTGCATCCAAGAGACGTTGATCACCCGTGTAACTGTGGATGGTGTTCATTAAGCCACTTTTAATACCAAAGTTTTCTTGGAGAACTTTGGCAATGGGAGCCAAGCAGTTGGTGGTGCAACTGGCGTTGGAGATAATATGATGCTGTTCAGGATCATACTTATCAATGTTAATGCCAAGAGCCAAGGTAATATCTTCGCCTTTTGCAGGGGCAGAGATGATGACTTTTTTAGCGCCAGCGTCGATATGCTTTTGGGCCAGTTCGGCTTTGGTAAAGAATCCGGTGGCTTCAATAACTACGTCTACACCCATTGCTTTCCAAGGAAGGTTGGCTGGGTCCCGTTCTGCGGTAATTTTAATAGATTTACCGTTGACGATGAGCGTATCTTCGGTGTGATCGACTTCGCCTTGAAAGGTGCGAAGAACAGAATCGTATTTGAAAAGGTGAGCCAGCTGTTTTGCTGGTACCAAATCGTTGATGGCAACCACTTCAAAGTTAACGCTTGGGTTTTCCAAAGCGGCTCTAAAGGTGAGTCGTCCAATACGGCCAAAGCCGTTAATTGCTACTTTTGTTCCCATTAGGAATCTCCTTTTAAATGCTTTTAATTAAAACTGTTTCATCATGTCTTGGGTGCGCTGGGTAATGCTAAGAGCATCATCCATAGGACGTTGCCACATGTTACGACCAAAGATAAGACCAGTACCACCGGCTTCGATACCAATTTTGGCTTTTTCAAGTAAGTCTTCGTCGCTTACTTTGCTTCCGCCAGAAAAGAGCACCATGGTTTTGCCTGCGGATTGAACGACTTTGCGAACACCTTCTTTAAAGTCGAGGTTGAGTTCGTTATAAGGTTTTGGCGAGGCGGCGGTTGCACCCATTTTAGGGTAGTTGATTTTGACGATGTCAGCACCCAATTCGCAGGCCACACGGGCAGCGTAATCAACAGCGTAAAGGCTGTCTTGTCCGCCTTTGGCTTCAATGGCTTCGCCACGAGGGTAAGCCCACATGATGATTGGCATGCCATAGCGTTCGGCTTCACGTCGAACTTCGTTGAACTGTTGGATGTCGAGATCCTGTGAAGGTGAGCCCACATAAAGGGTGTAGCCAATAGCATCGGCGCCGAGACGAACCGCATCTTCAACAGAGCCTGTTAGAGAAGAGAAGGCTTGAGCGCCGGAAGGGATGTTGGTTTTTCCGTTGATTTTAAGAACCAAAGGAACTTTACCGGCATAAGGCTTCATGTATTTTTTGGCCAAACCGATATGGAAAACAATACCGGAGTATCCGCCGTTTAATGCCAGCTGGCATTGGTAATCGGGGTCGCCACAAGGAGGGTTGACGAAAAAGTCCATTGGGCCGTGTTCTAGACCTTGGTCAATGGGAAGAAGCAACATGGTGCCGTTTCCTGGGCCGTGTTCATAAAGCAGTCGGTGGAGCCGAGCTTTTTTTCCGATGGAAAGATCCATATCTTCCAGTTTAAGACGAGTATTCGCTTGTGTCATGGTTGCAACCATTGCCTTTCTTCTCCTTTTTTAATTATAAAATTAAAAGTCATACGATATATGCAAAGTGTTGTGTTCATTCTATGAAAAAGAGTTGAACAGAGGAAATATAGCACAA
>SPJJ01000180.1_pt1 | contig 16589 bp, 15 predicted proteins | sample 3741741 | NCBI WGS metagenome assembly SPJJ01 (sample SAMN10925908, study PRJNA522277) | cold seep metagenome | isolation source: Elba SIP-enriched marine methane seep metagenome, extraction at timepoint T1 | place: Italy: coast of Elba, Mediterranean Sea | collected 2014-05 | reverse complement strand
TCGAGCTCGTTGCCGACGAACTCAACTAACTCGTCGACCTCATTGGCGTCTAGCTGGTCTCGCTTGTTGAGTACGCCGAGTACGCGCTTGCCTTCGCTCTTGATTTCGTCGAGGGCTTCTCGCTCGCTGGATTTGCCAGCCTGCATGGCGGTGAACAGCCAGACCACCGCATCGGCGCGATTGATGTAGTTGCGAGCGACCTGTTCATGCTCCGGTTGGATGGAATTCAACCCGGGCGTGTCCACGATGTTCACACGCTGCAATTGCTCGAGCGGCAGGAGGATTTCGACGGTCTCGATACCCTTGGCGCGGTCGCCATCGAGCCCGGACAACACCGAAAACAACGATTCCCAGGCGACGGTCTCCACCCGGCCATCACGGTGCAGAATTCGGCCGCCGCGTTCGCGGCCGTACTTGACGACGTTGATCGTGGCAGTCGTCGGGGTGATGCCGGTCGGTGCCACCTGCTGGCCGATGAAGGCGTTGACGAAGCTCGACTTGCCGCTGGAAAACTCACCCATCACGGTGACGAGCAGAGGCTGGTCCATGGCTGTGGCGGCACCGGCGATTTCCGGGGACAACTCGCTAAGACTCGGCGATGTCATCGCCAGCTCGTGGAACTTCAGGGCAAAGTTGTACAGATCGGCGTTGTTCGCAGCATTGTCGCTGTCGACTGTAGGGCCGTCCTCGAGTAGTTGCCGCGAGCGCGCCGAGGCCAATAGCGCTCGCGCGCGTTCGTGCTCCGGATCGATGCGCAGAGCGCTCAGCGCTTCGACGGCGGCGCGCAGTCCGGCGCTCTTGCTGGCATCACTGTTCAGCTCCAGCTCGCCAAGGGCTACGTGAGCGTCGAGGTTGTCCGCTTTGTCCAGCACGACTCGGAAGGTCGCGCGCGCCGGCTCGGTCTGACCTTCGGCAGCGAGTGCGGTCGCGCGAGCGACGAGTGCGCGTGGATCGTTTGGGTCGTGCTGTAGTGCCTGGTTGGCCAGCCGCACAGACGCCTCAGTCGCATCGCTGCGCACGGCCACGGCGAGGGCGCGATGAAGTACGGCAGGCGAGTAGGACAGATCGAGGCTGCGCGTGTAGCTGGCCAGGGCCGCGTCGTCGTTGTTCACCTTTGCGTGAATATCGCCAATGCCCGCGTGGATATCACCGCGTTTTGGCGCGAGCTCGAGGGCCTGCAAATAGAACCGGTGGGCGTCCTGAGCCTGGCCACGCGCGAGGTGTACATCGCCCAGTCCTAGCAGTGCCTCGACCTGGTAGTGGTCACCGCGAATTCGCTCGAAGGCGCTGATCGCCTCGTCGTAGTTGCGCTCTCTCACGGCTAGGCGGCCGAGACCCATCCACGCGGTTTCGGGAACATCTCCCTCACTGTCCACGGCGCGCCGCAGATAGCGTTCCGCAATTTCGTCCGAGCTGTCGTGGTGATTGAGCAGTGCACTGCCGAGCTCTGCCAGCGCCATACTGTCGGCGGGATCCTCGGCGACTGCCTTGCGCAACTCTCGAATCGCTTTGTCGAGCTGGCCGAGGCGAACGTAGGCGCGGCCGGCCCCGCGGTATGCATGTGCGAGCACCTCCCGATCGCCGCTGGCGCAACTGACCGCGCGTTGAAATGATGACGTGGCACCCGCGTTGTCGTCGAACAGCAAGCAGGCTTCGCCCCGTCCCAGGTGTGCCTCGGCAAGCGCTTCGTCCTCTGCCAGCGCACCATCGAATGCGGCCACCGCCGCCACGCCATCCCCCAACTCTAGCTGCGCCGCGCCCAACAGCGTCAGCGCGCCCGCGTGAGACGGCCGTTGCGACAGTAGCGCGGCGAGCAGCTCGACCGCGTCGTCGGCCTGGCCGGTGGCGATCAGCTCGCATGCATCCGAGAGCTGATTGCGAAACTCGTCTGGGATCAGCTCATCGGCGAGGCCGGTGAGCCGCCGCTCGATGCGGGACCATAGGGACATCGTTGGCTATACGCCTGGCTCGCCCGCTGGCGGCGAATCCCAGATGTATTTGCGCAGCTCGACCAGCGCCGTGCGAACCTCGGCGACCTCGTCTACCTGGCCACCGGTCTCCTGACGCAGGCTGTCCATCTCGCCGTCGCGTTGTTTGCGCTCTTCGATGGCCCGGTCGAGGATCTCTGAGATGCCGCGGTACAACGCATTTCCAGCCGAGGTTACGAACTCCTTGAGCCGTGCGCCGAAGTCGTCGACGCACTTGTCGAAATGCGGACGCATGGCATCGCCCGCCCGCATCACCGCGTCGGGTACCTTCTCTTTGGCCTGTTCGCGAATGTCCCCGGCGATCTTCGAGCGCAACACGATGGCGAGGATCGGTGCCGCCAAGGTGAGCAGTCCGCCCGCGAGGGTGTTGACGAACAAGAATACCGTCGTGCCCAGGGCACCGACCGCGTAAACGCCGAGATCGTACTTGAGGGTGTCGACGTCAATGTCGACGGCGGTGTCTTCCGGCCCGAGTCGGCCAGCGAGCGTCTGCGACACGGCTGCCACGTTCTCGTTGGTTACGGCGATCACTTCTTCGGCCAGATGCTCGAGCAGCGCGGCTAGCTTGGTGCCTTCGAGCTCCGCCCACTCCTTGAACTTGTCCTCGACGAACCCCGGCAGGTACTCCTTGACGTCGTTGGCATCGGCTCCGTCGATCTGGGCCGGTAGCGCGTCCACGAACGCACGCACGAAGTTCTCCAGATCGAGGCGACACTGGGCCTTGATAGCCGAGCACTCGGCATCGATGCGCACATGCAGCTCGTCCAGGGTGCGCTTGCTCGTATCGAGTTGTTTTCGCACCTGGTCGATGCGTTCCTCGAGCTCGGCGACGTTGAGGTCATACGAGTGAAGCTTGACGCCGAGGTTCTGCTGGAGATATCCGGCAATCCGACTCGCGTCCGTTGCCGCGTTGTCGAGCAACACCTGGGCGCGATCGGTGTCGAGGAAGCGGCCGAGGTATTCCAGCAGCTCGTTCATGCCGCTGTCCTGTTGCTCGCCCGCTAACCACGCTTTGGCCGAGATCGGAAACACCACCGGCTCGTCCACCATCTTGCCCAGGCCGTTGCGCACGTAGTCGATAACGGCTGTGCGCTCGCTCTCGCTGAGTAGATCGATCTTACCGACGACGAAGATCAGCCGATCTTTGGTCGCGGCTAGCACGTGTCCGCTCAGAAACTCTCGCTCGGAATCTTTGAGAGCCTGACCGGCATCGAGCAGAAAGATCACCGCATCTGCGCGCGGCACATAACCGAACGTGATCTCGGCGCGCTGTTCGTTGAGGTCGTTCACTCCTGGTGTGTCGACCAACGTGATGTTCTCGCGCAGGATGTCCGACGGGTAGCCAAGCTCGACATAGCGCACGTCGCCAGCCTTGTTGCCGCGAACCGTGACCCAGTCGGCCAGGGACTCGGGAACCAGATCCACCTCGTCGCCGGTCTTGAGCAGGACTTTGGCCCGGCGTGCCGGCGCCCACACGACATGGTTGATCGCGGCGGTGGTCGGCGTGATTCCGGTTGGCAGTACGTCGCTGCCGAGCAGGGCGTTCACGAATGTGGTCTTGCCGTGGTTGAACTCGCCGAGGACCACCAGGTGAAAACGCTCGTTCTCGATCTTCGGAATTCGCGTCTGCTCGATGTCTTCGGCGAGTGAGTTCATGCCCACCCGGTCCGCAATTACCGACAGCTGGCGCAGACGTTCGATGATTTTTTGTTTGGTGCGTTTGTGTCGCTCGAGAAGAAGGGCCATCAGAACACCTTGAGAATCTCGGCTACCCGGGCGTCGACATCGTCCGCGGACAGGCCGTCGTCAGCATCACCCGAGTCATCGCTGACCCGGCGGAAGAATGTGGATTCGGCGAATACCTCGAGCGCCTGAACGCGCTTGGGCAAATACGGGTTCGAGTGAAACAGCTCTGCGTACTTACCCAGGCCCTTGCGTGATTCCGGAAGTTGCTCGAGGTAGTCGCTTACATCGATGTCTTCTGCGACGGCCGGGTCCATAGCCAGTTTGACCAGCGCGGATACCGTCGCGTCGAAATCGCGGGTACATACCAAGGCGGCGCGATCGCAGGTGACTTCGGCTCGGCGCGCCCACGCCTGCAGGGTCATGGTGGCTGGCTTGACCGCCCAGCGCACGAAGAACGCCGCGGATTGGTCGAGGTAGAACAACGCCGTCAGGTAGAGCACGTGGTTGTTCTGCACGTGGCCTAGCTCGTTGCCCAGTACAGCGATCAGCTCCGTCTCGGATAGGCGCTCCACGAGATCCTCGTTGAGCAGAACGTAGGGCTCATCGTTCGTGCCCAGGGTGTTCGCTCGGATCTTCGAATCGGCGGGTGCGACGTACACGGGAGGCAGCGATATGCCGAGCCGATGGGCCGCTGTCTCGGCTGCCCGGCCGACGACCGGGTAGCGCTGATCCGTGACTCGGGTGGATTCGCTTAGCAGCGCTTCTTTCGCCGACCCGCGCCAGCGCGAACTCACCGCATCCAGCGCCATGGATACGGGGCGGGTCGTACCCAGGGCTCGGCGCATTTTGCGGTCGCCCGAATATGAGTACGCGGCGCCGTCTCGCGCGCGCTGGTGCACGATGCCCCGGCGCATGGCGACGTAGCGTTCGAAATCGAAGTCGATTCCAGACATGCTGGGAGTATAGCTCTGCGCGCCGCGACGCCCGGGCTATCGGCCCCTAATCCGCGGCTTTTTCGGTGTTCTCGAGCGCGCGCTCGGAACTGGGCGCGACCTTGCGCAGGATCGACAACGCCATCAGCCCAAGCACCACAGCAAACCACAATGTGGCGAGTCTGGTGAGGATCGTCGCAGCAACTGCTGTGGGTTCATCGACGCCGCGCGCCGACTCGACCAAAAACCAGGTCATCGCTGCTTCGGTGACCACCAGGCCGCCAGGGAGAAACGACAGGGCGCCTGCGATCGTGGTCGCAGCGTAGATCAAGGTGGCCAGGCCCAATGGCACGTCGGTGCCGGGAAACGCGGAGATGATCAGGGCAAAGCCGATGCACTCGGCTAACCAGGCGGCGACGGCGAGGGCCGTGGACCAGGTAAGCCGGACTGGATGCACCAAGAACGCCAGGCCTCGATAGAACTCGCGGAGCCGGGAGCCGATGCGCCGAAACGGCTTCAGTTTGCACACCAGGTTGATCAGGCCGTTCGTGAGCCGGGGCCAGGCCAAAAACAACAAGCCCGCGGACACACAGGCGGCTCCGGCGATCACCATGTTCTGGGCTACGCCGTAAAACGCCACCCCGATGACCCCGAGTACCAATAGGGCAACCAGGTCGGTAACTCGTTCCGCGACCACGACCGGTGCGCTCTTGGTGACCGGAACCCCGCGAATCTCCTTGAGCAGAAAGCTCTTGAGTAATTCTCCGATCTTACCGGGCGTGACCGACAACGCGAACCCGGAGACGAAGGTCAACACGCTGATCTTTCTCGGAACCTCGATGTCGCTCGCCTTGAGGTACAGCTCCCAACGCACGAATCGTAGGCCGTAGTTGACCAGCGCCAATGCGAGAGCGGCGGCAAATGCCCACCAGCCGAAGCCGGCCAGGCGATCGCCGAGCTCGTTGACGTCCGCATAGATGGAGAAACCCGCGAACACCGCGACCGCGGCGACCGTGACGATGAGCAGCCGCCGCCAGGTCTTCTTCACCCGCGCGTTCTACCATGGGCGGGCTAGGACGTGGCAGAATGTACTCGACGTGACTACCGATTCTGAGCGCACGACAATTCTGGCCGTCGATGACGATCCCGATATCCTCGGCATGATCACCTTGCGCCTCGGCAAGCGCGGCTACGAGGTTCTCACCGCAGTCGACGGTGAGAAGGCCCTGGACATCGCCCAAGATCGGATGCCGAGTTTGGTGGTGCTCGACGTGATGATGCCCAAGATGAGCGGCTGGGAAGTGGCTCGCGCGCTGCGCCAGAATCCGGCGACCAAGGGCATCAAGATCGTCATCCTCACGGCCATCGGTGAGCAGATCAACGCGATGACGTCGCCGCTTTATCAGGTGGACGCGCACATCGATAAACCGTTCGACTTCACGGTGCTCGAAGAGACGATCGACAAGCTGCTCGAAGCGTAGCTACTCGTCGTCGTCGCGGCTTCGACTGCGCGAATTCAGCAGCTTGTATGCGCGTTGGTACCAGACGTCTTTGGCGCTGACCATCTTGAGCACCTTGCGCAACATCAGCTTCGAACGTGTCTTGTTCGAGCGGCGCAGGCGCACTGCCTGGCGGTAGAAAGCGGCGGCCTTGCGCGACAAGCCGATGCGCACGCGGCGCACGGCTGGACTGCCACCGGAACCGTAGTTTACAGCGGCGTCTGCGGCCTTCTTGGCCGCCGCATAGCGACGCTGCGCCATGTACGACATAGCGGCCTTGGGTGCCACGATGCCCAGTTGAATGCGAATGAACGATGCGTGCGCGCCGCCACCGCTGGCTCGATCCATGCGCAGGGCTCGGCGGTACGCGGCCATGGCTGCGGTCGGATTGCGATTCTTAGTGCGCGAGGCTTTCGACAGATTGGCCGCGATGGCTTCGTAGTTGTTCGCCATCGAGCGCAGCACCGCCGCATCTTTTTTGCTGACGCGCGAGTTGCCGGCCGTGCGGCGCAGTGTCTTAGCGGCCGCGCTGAATTGCTTGTTGCGATACATCGCGGATGCACGGCGTCGAGTCGGTAGCGTGCTCAGCTTGCGCGGCACCCAGCGTCGCACGGGTCGCCGCAGAGAGCGTCGGCGGGTGACCGGCCTCTTTTTCGTTACCTTTTTGACCGCTACCTTGGGCGGGTCTTTCTTCGCCGGAATGGGTTCGACTTTCGGCTTGTCCTTGGCAGTCGTATCGCTCGCCTGGGCCGAATTTTTGCGGTCATCGGCCGTCTTGTCGTCGGCGGTGTCTTTGTCCTTGTCTTTGTCTGCAGTCTTGGTCGGCTCGGGTTTGGTGACTTCTGCCTTGAGCTTGTAGTGCGAGGCGAGCACGACCTCGTTGGTCCCCCAGGTCGACATCGGTAGCGTTACCTGGGGTTTCTCGGTGTTCTTGGAGTCTTTGGCGGTTTTGTCCCTCGCCTTGGAAACGCTGTCGCTCGCGCTGTCAGAGGCTGCCTTGTTGTCGCTGTTGTCACTCTGAGTTTTGTCGTTCGAGCCCGCGACGGTGGCGTTATCCGCCTGTTGTGCGGGCGGCCCGTCGTCGCTGAGCATGATCGCGCCGATGGCGATCAGTACGATCGCGAGCAGTCCGGAGATGACGCCGACCATGAGCTTGCGCGAAGACCGAGGCTGCAACGCGTGAGCCTGGTGGTACATCGCCTCGTGATAGGGCAACGACACAGCGTTGGCGATGATGGGCAGCGAGCTGTTCGAATCGCGCGTTGCCATCGGTGGCATTGTCGGATCACTGCGCAGATTTGCCCCTGGCGGTTGCGGCGGCAACACCAGTCCCGGCCGATTTGGCGCGGGTCGATTTGGCGCAGGCAACGGCGCGCGTTGCACCGGCGGCTCCGGCGGCCGGCGACCGGCAATCGTGCTCGCGTCTTCGTCGACATCGTCAGCGGTTTGTCCCCAGCCGGAGATACGCGCCTGTTGTTGTGAAGCGGGGTGCTCGAAGCGAAATACCGTGTTGCCGAGCTCGATGCGATCGCCGTGTTTGAGCACGCAGTCGAACTCGGCTTCCTCGTCGTTGACCAGGGTGCCGTTGCCCGAGCGCATATCGCGCACGATGTACGAATCGCCCAGGAAGTCGAGCTCCATGTGTCGCCGGGAAACGGCGATATCGGTGAGCACGATGGCGCTATCCAGGCCGCGTCCAACCACGATCCGCCGTCCCGTCAGCGCGAAGTTTCGGCCACTGTCGTTGCCTGCGATGACGACCAGGCGTGCTTTTTTGGGATCGACTCGCGGCGGTGCCGGTTGCCGTCCACGACCACCACGGCCCTTGGGCACCGGCGGAACCACCGACAGCGGAGGCAGCGGTTGCGCTTGGTCTTCGACCGTCGGTTCGTCCAACGTGGACACCCCGAGCTCGCCGGTTCCATTCGCCAGTCGACCGTCATCGGCCTGCACTGTGGGCTCATCGTCTTCTTCGATCGCAGGCCCGCTCTTGCCACCGGCTTGTCGAATCGGCGTTACGTTGGCTCCGCGCGGAGGCGTGCGCATGCCGCGTTCGGCGCGGGTTTTTTCTTCGAACCGGTCGACCGTCTCCGGGTCGTCCCGAAACGGTTCGACCGGGGGTCCGTCGTCCACACGCGTCCGCTCCTCTTGATCCTCAACTCCCTGAGATTGAGAGGACTTCAGCGCCGGTACGGGACCAAGCTCTGTAGGTCGCCGACGCGGCATTCTTACGTAATTCTATGACTCTGGCCCATTAACTTCAACACACCTGAAAAAACACACTAGGTACGGGCTACTCTGTTATCCCTCAATGTAGGGTAAGGACACACTGTGGAACTCAACGTCGTCAAAGCTGGCTCCCTTTCTGACCCCATAGACACCTTAGACCTGCGGCCGAGCAAAATCCTTGGCATTGGCGCGAACTACCGCGCTCACGCCGCCGAGATGGGCAAGCTGCTTCCCGCCGAGCCCCTGGTGTTTATGAAAGCGCCATCGGCTTTGCTCGCCTCCGGTGAAGCGATCGTGCGCCCTCGGGGCGGCTATGAGCGCGTGGATTTCGAAGGCGAGCTGGGTGTCGTTATCGGCCGGGCGGCGCGCAATGTGTCCGCGGCGACTGCCCTCGACTACGTGCTCGGCTACACCTGCGTCAACGACGTAACGGTGCGCGACCTGCAGAAGCGCGACGGTCAATGGATCCGGGCAAAGGGGTTCGACACGTTTTGTCCGACTGGTCCGGTTATCGTTACGGACCTGGACGCGGCCGATTTGCGGATCGTCACGCGGGTCAACGGCGAGGTACGCCAGGATTCGCGCACCTCGGATATGGCGTTCGACGTCCCTACCATCATCGAGTGCATCAGCGCGGTGATGACGTTGTTGCCCGGGGACCTAATCACCACCGGCACTCCCTCCGGCGTTGGCCCAATCGTCGCTGGAGATCGAATCGCGATCGATATCGAGGGCATCGGCGTGCTCGAAAACCACGTCGTAGACGCTGCGGAATGAACGCGTACATCGGCATAGGCGGCAACGTAGGCACGCCTGCGGAGCTGCGTGAGCGATTCGGGGCGGCGGGCCAGAGACTCAAACAGCTGCCCTACGTGCTGTACATCAATTGGTCGCCTCTGTACTTGAGCCGCCCCGCGGGGCCAGTCGCCGGGCAGCCAGACTACCTCAACGGTGTTCTCGAGCTCGGTTTACTCGATGCCGCCTCGCCGGGCCGGCTTCTCGAGGACCTGCTGCAGATCGAAGCGCAGCACGGCCGCGATCGCACCCTCGAGGTTCCCCAGGGCCCGCGCACCCTCGACCTGGATCTACTGCTCTACGACGACCTGGTGCTGCACGAGCGCTCGCCGTTGGAGCTGGTGGTACCTCATCCGCGTTTGCACGAGCGGGCGTTCGCGTTGGTGCCCCTGGCCGAGCTGGCGGGCGACGATCTGGTGATTCCCGGGCTCGGGGTGACGATCGCTGGCTGCTTATCGGCACCGAGCCTGCGCGACCAAGCCTCAGGCCTTGTGCTCGTTCCCACGGACTAGTCTGCCCAGGTTCGACCGGTGGGTGAACACGATCAGCAGCGCGCTGGCGACGGCCAACGTGACCACCGCGTCAGAGCTGTTCAGAACGAGCAACCACACGGCCATGCTGGCTGCAGCGACCACTGAGCCGACCGAGGCCACCCGAAACGCCGCGTATAGTCCCGCAAACACAACAACCGCGCCCAGGGCAGCGAGCGGCTCGAGCACGATGAATACGCCGAGAGAGGTAGCGACTCCCTTGCCGCCATGAAAACCGAGGAAGATCGAAAAACAGTGGCCCATGATCGCCGCGAACCCGGTCAGGGTGAGCAGAAACGGGTCCACGCTGCGGTGAAGACCGAGCGTGAGCAGCGCGATCAACGGTACCGCGCCTTTGAGTGCATCCAGCACGAGCACCACGCCGCCGAGTCGTTTGCCCAGGGCGCGCGACACGTTCGTCGCGCCGATGTTGCCGCTGCCAAAGTCGCGAATGTCGATGCCGCGGGCCTGGGCCAACACCAACCCACTCGGGATCGAGCCGATCACATATGCGCCGACCACGATCAGCCCGGCATAGATCAGATCCATCATGACGTCTCAGTGGCGCTCCACCAGCGTCGCACCAATTCGAGGGCCGACGTGCGTCGCACGCCCGTTGGCAGCGTGTCGGTGAACACCCTGCCGTACGTCTTGGTGACGATTCGATTGTCGAGCACTGCGACGATACCGCGGTCGTCGCGGCGGCGAATCAATCGACCGAATCCCTGCTTGAGCGCGAGCGCTGCTTGGGGCAGCTGGTAGTCCCGGAACGCCACGCCGCCCCGTTCCTCGATGCGGCGCATTCGAGCGGCGGTCAGCGGATCGCTGGGCACCGCGAATGGCAGCTTGTCGATCACGACCAACGACAACGCATCGCCGGGAACGTCGACGCCCTCCCAGAACGAGCCGGTGCCGAACAGCACCGCGTTCTTGGTGCAGCGGAACTGTTCCAGCAGTGAAGCGCGGGGTTGTTCTCCCTGGATGAACAGGGGGTAATCGAGGCGGGGCCGCAGCCGCGTCACGGCATCGCGAAGCGCGCGATGGCTGGTAAACAGCAGGAAAGCGTGGCCTTTGGTGATCTCAAGCAGTTCCTCGATGCGCTTACAGCTTCCGCTAGGGAAGCTGGGCTCCCGCGGATCGGCCAGGTCGCGGGCGATGTACAGCATCGCCTGCTTGGAATAATCGAACGGCGATTCGACGACCAGCTCGTCCACGCGTTCTTCGTCCAGGCCCAGGCGTTGCCTGGTGTAGGTCAAGCTGCCGCTGGTCGACAGCGTGGCAGATGTGAAGATCAGCGGCGTGCCTTGCTTGAGTTGGTCGTCGAGCACGCGATCGATCTCGACTGGTGCGCCGCGCAACTGTACGCCGTGTTTGTCCGCCGCTGCCCAGTAGACGAAGGAGTTGGTTCGCGTCAGCTCTTCTTCGCAGAATCGCGCCAGGGCGTCCCGCGTACTGCCGATCTGGCGCGCTACGCCGTGCGCCTCCTCCACTCGGTCGCGCTCGTCGGCGCCCTCGGCGAAGAACAGCACGTGTTGGCTCAGCTCATCCAGCGCGGTGTCTACGTCGAACCACGCCTGGGTACGTTGGGGATCGTGGAATAGCTCCGCCGGCAGCTCGATGCGTTCGCCGTCGGCGCTATCGGGGAGACCTTCGCGAACTCGGGCGAAGAATTGCTCGCTGGTGCGCTGAAGTTGATCGAGCAAGTCGTGACTGAACTTCTCCGGGTGGTCGAGCCCACGGCCAAGCAGTTCTTTGGCGCTGCGCGCCAGGCGCGCAAACCGGCCCGTGGAAACCGCGATACCGAAGTGCTCGGTGATGATGCCCTCGAGCTGGTGGGCTTCGTCGAACACCACCGCATCGTAGTCGGGAAGTACCCGGGCGCCCGGGGCGCTGTCCCGCAGGGCCAGGTCGGCGAAGAACAGGTGGTGATTGACGATGATCAGATCCGCGGATGCGGCACGCCGCCGCGCGCTGGACACGAAGCAGGTATCGAAAAAAGGACACCGCGGGCCCAGGCGGGCTTCGGCATCGACGGTGACGTCGCGCCACACAGGCTCGTGGTCAGCGATGTCCGTTACCTCGGCGCGATCGCCGCTGGGCGTGTCCAGGGCCCAATTCGCGATGCGTTGCAGCAGCGCATCCTGAATGTCGCCTTCGCGATCCGCCATGGGCAAGCGCAGTTGCTGGCCCCAGCGCTCGTTGAACTTGCGCCGGCATAGATAGTTGGAAACGCCCTTGAGTACGACGGCCTGAAAGGGTCGGGGCGCGAGCTCACGAAGCAGGGGGATGTCCCGGTATGCCAGCTGCTCCTGCAGGGTGCGCGTGCCTGTGGACACGACCACGCGTTTGCCCGCCATCAACGCCGGCAGCAAATAGGCGAGGGTCTTACCGGTTCCGGTGCCCGCTTCGACGATCAGCGCGCGCTCGAGATCGAGGGCTTCCGCGACGGCTTGGGCCATACGTCGCTGTTCCGGGCGGTCCTCGTAGTGAGGGACCGTGGCTTCAAACGCGCCACCCGGAGCCAGCAGCTCGATCATCGAGAGGCTTTCTCCTCATGACCACTGGTGCCGAAGCGTCGCGCCAGCTCGGTCCAGACGTCGGCGATCGGCACGTCCCGGGCGCACAAACCGACCATGACATGGAAGAGCAGATCGGCGGTTTCGTACACGAGTTTGTCCTCTGGCCCGTCGGCGAGCTCGGCGATCAACTCCTCGGCCTCTTCGCGGATCTTCGCGGAGATCTTCGGATAGCCTTTATCGAGCAGGGACTTGGTGTAGCTCTTTGCCGCCGAGCTGTCGTGCTTGCGCGTCTGTAGCACTTGTTCGAGCACGTGAATGACTTCGGAGGATGCCCCGGGCGGGCCGTCGTCGGTGGTGACCTGATCTCCGTCGCCGACCTTGTTGAAGAAACACGATGTCGCATTGGTGTGACACGCAGGGCCCGCCGGCTTGGCGCGGACCAGGATGGCGTCGTTGTCGCAATCGAAGCGCACCTCGCGCACGTGGAGGACGTTGCCCGATGTCTCTCCCTTCTTCCACATCGCCGCCCGCGAGCGTGAGTAGAAGTGGGCAAAGCCCGTGGACCGCGTGAGCGCGAGGGCTTCGGCGTTCATCCATGCGAGCATCAGCAACGCGCCGGTATCGACATCCTGAACGACTGCGGGCAGAAGGCCTCGGTCGTCCCACTTGAGATCAGCAAGACTGGACATGGTGCTCCAAGAGACTAGTGGAAACGCTACAAGGGGGCCACATTGGGGCGAATCGGCACGCCCCGTTGGCGAAGGTGTTGTTTTGCCTCGCCGATGGTGTGGTGGCCGTAGTGAAAAATCGACGCCGCGAGCACCGCGTCCGCACCGCCCGTCATCAGTCCATCCACCAGATCATCGAGGCAGCCGACGCCACCCGATGCGATGACGGGAATCGACACCCGGTCAACGATAGACCGGGTGAGATGAAGCTCGTAGCCCTTGCCGGTGCCGTCGCGGTCCATGCTGGTGAGTAAGATCTCGCCGGCGCCTAGATCCGTGATGCGCTGGCACCACTCGAAGGCGTCGACTCCCTCCGGGGTTCGGCCGCCGTGGCTGTAGATCTCGTAGCTACCATCTTCGCGCCGTTTGGCGTCGACGGCGACGACGATAGCCTGGGAGCCAAAGCGCTTGGCCGAGTCCGCGATCAACTGTGGATTTCGGATAGCCGCCGTGTTCATAGCGACCTTGTCGGCACCGGCATCGAGCAGTCGGCTGCAGTCGGCGACCGTGCGAACACCACCGCCGACGGTGAGCGGCACGAACACGCAGTCGGCCGTGCGCTTGACGATGTCGACGATCGTCGATTTCCCCTCCGGCGATGCCGAGATGTCCAAAAAGCAGATTTCGTCGGCGCCCTGAGCGTCGTACGTCGACGCTTGCTCGACCGGATCCCCGGCATCGCGCAGCTCGACGAAGTTGATGCCCTTGACCACGCGGCCGTCCTTGACGTCCAGGCACGGGATGATTCGTTTGGCCAGCATGGTCGGTCAGCCCGCCGCGACGGCGATCGCTTCCTTTAGGGTGAAGTGCTTGTCGTACAAAGCGCGGCCGACGATCGCGTATGGCAGGTCCTTGGCGGCGAGGGCACGAAGATCGTCGAGGGACGACACGCCCCCGGAGGCGATCACATCAGTTCTCCCGGCGACGGCGGCGGCCAGCTCAGCAGTTGCGTCGACGTTGGGCCCGGCGTGTGTACCGTCCCGAGATACATCCGTGTACAGCAGAGCGGCTGCTCCCCACTCGGCAGCGCGCTGACCTAGCTCGACGGCGGTGATCGTGGCCTTCTCGACCCAGCCTTCGACAGCTACCACGCCATCTCGAGCGTCCACCGCGATAATGATGCGCTCTGGAAACTCTCGGCACACCGCCTCGGCAAACTCCGGGTTCTTGACCGCGGCGGTGCCCAGTACCGCTAGCTGCGCGCCCGCTTCGAATACGGCGTCTAGTGCTGCGCGGTCGCGAATCCCTCCGCCGACCTGCACTGGCACCGGAGACTCTTTGGCGATCCGATTGACGATTTCTCGGTGCGCCCGCGCTCCTGAGAACGCGCCGTCTAGATCAACGATGTGAACGCGCGCCGCTCCCTGCTCCGCAAATTCGTGGACCAACTTCCACGGCTCGTCGGAAAACACGGTGCGCTGATTGCGGTCGCCTTCGCGCAAGCGAACGGCTTTGCCCTCCAGCAGATCGATAGCCGGGATGATCTTCACGACAACTCCACGAAGTTGGCCAGCAGCTTGAGGCCGACGGCTTGACTCTTCTCAGGGTGAAACTGGCAGGCGAACAAATTGTCTTTACGTACGGCCGCTGCGAAGCGCTGCCCGTACTCCGCGGTAAGAGCAACGATCGAGTCGTCCGTGGGCATCACGTAATATGAGTGAATGAAATAGAAGTAGGACCCGGATGGAATTCCAGCGAGAAGCGGATCGTTGCCGCTCATCTCGACCGCGTTCCAGCCGATGTGCGGCACCTTGAGGTGCTTTTCCGTCGGCCGGAACTTCACCACCTTGCCGGACATCAAACCGAGGCCGTCGACCGGGCCCTGCTCTTCGCTGGTGTCGAACAGCACCTGCAAGCCGAGGCAGATTCCCAGGTAGGGTCGGCCGCTGGCGATCACTTCGCGCAGCGATTCTTCGAGTCCGCGCGCGGTGAGTGCGGATACCCACTCGCCAAACGCTCCCTGGCCGGGCACCACCACTCGATCCGCCTTGCGGATCACATCCGGGTCACTGGTGACTTGTGGTTTGCCACCGACCTTCGCCAGGGCTTTCTCGACCGAACGTAGGTTGCCGGAACCGGTGTCGATGACTGCGATGGTGCTCATGGGGGACCCGATCTTTAGCAGATCTAGCCGGTGAGCGTACCTTTGGTAGACGGCACCTGGCCGGCCAAGCGCGGGTCCACCGTTGAGGCTGCGTCACACGCACGTGCAAACGCTTTGAACGTGGCTTCGATGATGTGGTGGGCGTTCTCTCCATAGTGGAGCAGCACGTGCAAGTTGCACTCGGCCCGGTTGGCGAACGCGGCGAAGAACTCCTTGGCCAGCTCGCAGTCGAATCCGCCAACCCATTTCCCCGACAGGCCTTCCACGTTCCATACGAATGCCGGGCGGCCGCAAAAGTCGATGGCGCAGGTAACGAGGGTTTCATCCATGGGCAGAGAGAACGAACCGTAGCGTACGATTCCGGCGCGCTCTCCCAGGGCTTCTTTGAATGCGGCGCCCAGGGTCAGGCCCACGTCTTCTACGGTGTGGTGACCATCGACCTCGATATCGCCCCGCGCTTTGATCGTCAGGTCGAACAACCCGTGGCGGGCAAACGCGTCGAGCATGTGGTTGAAGAACGGCAGGGGCGTTTGTGCATCGCGCACGCCGGAGCCGTCCAGCCCTAGCTCGAGCTGAATCTGGGTCTCTTTGGTGTTGCGCTCGATCGCGCTGCGTCTGCTGGCCACGGGCCGGTTCTACCACGCAATCGCGCGGAACCGACTACTGAAGCAGATCTCGAACCCGTTCGCCGGCGGCTTCGACCTGCTCGGCGGACTGGGCACCGACGATATCCAGCCGGGCCTGCTGGGCCATTCCGGTGGCCTGGTCTTTGGCGACGACATTGAGAATGCCGCTCGCGTCGATCTGAAATGTGACCTCGATTTTGGTCTGGCCGCGCGGCCGGGGTTGTAGGCCTTCGAGCACTAGATCTCCCAGAATGGTGTTCTGCTTGATCTTGCGAGACTCGCCCTGACAAACGCGGATTCTGACCAGCTGCTGATGGTCTCGCGAGGTCGCGAACACTTTCACCGCATGAGTCGGCACCGAGGTGTTGCGCATGATCAGCCCCTCGCAGTAGCCGGCCACGGTGCCGATACCCAGAGAGTGCGGAATCACGTCCATGACGATGGGCCCGCTGTGCTGGTGGTGCTGGCTGGGCGGATCGACGTGGGTGGTGTCCGTGCTGGCGCGGCCGAATTGTTCCGCGAGCGAAGATTGCCCCGCATGTTCCATCCCGGCCGACGAGTCGCGCAGCAGGGTGGACAGCTCTTGCTCGGTCGGCGGTGCCGTGACGTTGGGTAGGCCCAGCGACGACGCCGGGACGCGTTTTGGTTTGATGCGAGCGATAGCAGGTGCGGCAGGCGGCCGAGTCACAGCGCCCATCGGAGCAGTAATCGCGCGTCTTGGCGGGGACTGCATTTCCAGGGCCGTCTGTGAACCCGGAGTGGCGGTCGGAACCAGGGTGCGCATGCTCTCCGCGCCACGCACGGCGGTGGGCGCATCGTCGCCGAAGGCTCCAGTGCTTGGCACAGGAGGCGGTCCGCCTGGGATCGGTGGTGGCCCGCCTGGAATCGGTGGTGGTCCGCCCGGAACCGGTGGTGGTCCGATCGGCAGCGGTGGCGGCGCGACAGCGGCGAGT
>SPJJ01022415.1_pt1 | contig 16625 bp, 15 predicted proteins | sample 3741741 | NCBI WGS metagenome assembly SPJJ01 (sample SAMN10925908, study PRJNA522277) | cold seep metagenome | isolation source: Elba SIP-enriched marine methane seep metagenome, extraction at timepoint T1 | place: Italy: coast of Elba, Mediterranean Sea | collected 2014-05 | reverse complement strand
TGCAGGCGGCGTTACTGGAAGCCATGGCCGAACGCCAGATTACCGTCGGTGGGGCAACCTACCCTTTACCTCAATTGTTTTTGGTGATGGCAACACAAAACCCGTTGGAACAGGAAGGCACATATCCTTTGCCTGAAGCCCAGCTGGATCGTTTTCTGCTGCATGTCAAAATTGATTATCCGCAAGCAGAGCATGAGAAAAGCATTCTTCATCTGGCACGCGCCGAAGCCAAAGGCCAAGCTACATCGAGCCTGGATCAAGCATCCAAAATAAGTCAACAAACCCTGTTTGAAGCACGTCAGGAAGTGCTATCCATCCACATGGCGGAAAGCCTGGAGAATTATTTGCTGCAACTGGTATTGACGACGCGCAACCCCGCTCAATATGGTAAAGATCTCGGCAACTGGCTGCAATACGGAGCCAGCCCGCGTGCAAGCATTGCTCTCGACCGCTGCGCCCGTGCCCGCGCCTGGCTGCAACAACGCGATTTTGTCGACCCACAAGACATCCAAGACATTGCCTTCGATGTATTGCGTCATCGCCTGATTCTGTCTTATGAAGCCGAAGCGGAAGGCATTACCACTGACCGTTTCATTCATGAACTCATTGCGCGGGTGGCCGTACCTTAATGAATGCCGTGATGGACAATGAACGGGTATCCGTACATTTAAAAACACTGGTTGAGCTGGCTCCACAGGCCGCTAAAATAAAACTTGAACATGGTCATATTCGTTCTGGGCAAAGTGGCGGCTATTTGTCACGCTTTAAAGGGCGCGGTATGGAGTTTGACGAATCGCGGCTCTATCAACCAGGCGATGATATTCGAAGTATCGATTGGCGCGTCACGGCACGCAGTGGCAAAACACATAGCAAAGTCTTTCGTGAAGAACGTGAACGCCCTATTTTTATTTCCGTGGACTACCGCGCCACGATGGCCTTTGCCACGCGTGGCGTTTTTAAATCTGTACAAGCCGCCAAACTGGCGGCCATTATTGCCTGGTCTGGGCAACACCAGGGCGACCGCATTGGTGGCCAAATCTTCTCAGATCAGGGTTGCCTGGAATTGAAACCGCAAAATGGCAAACATGCCGTACTTAGGTTTTTTAATGCGCTGGTATCGCCAAACTATACCATTAATGAAGAAATTTCATTATCACTGATGCTGTCGCGCCTGGTGCAACATGCCCGCCCCGGTAGCAGAGTATATATTCTCAGTGATTTTAGAGGGTTGGATCCTCTGTGTGAAATGCATTTGGCAAAATTAAGCAAACACTGTGATGTCATTTTTATCCACGTTTTTGATACGCTGGAAAGCCATTTACCTGGCAAAGGCCGGTATCGTTTTACTGATGAAATCCGCGATATTGTCATTGATACAGGTGACCAGCAAAAACTCCTAAATTATCAATTGCGCTTTCAAAAACATCGTGAGCATTTACATAAGATCTCACAAAAACTCGGCATAACGCTACTGGATTGCCAAACCTCACAGCCCCCGGTGCAAACATTTCAAGCACATGGCCAATGACCGTATCTAAGATTACTATGCAAGCAGTGTACTAATGCAGCCAGAATTACCTCTTCGTGATATCCACATCCCTGAAGCCATCAGCTGGTGGCCCCCGGCTATCGGCTGGTGGATAGTGCTCATCGTCGGCATTGCCAGTTTCATCGCCTTGTTTTTGCTGATCAAACACAGGTTACGCCCCACGCCTGTAAAATCAGCTAAAAAGCTGTTGCAGGCGATCGCCGAGGATACTGACAGCAGTGATTTTGCCAAGTTACAAAAGATCTCTGCCCTGTTACGCCGAGTCGCCATGAGTAACGCACCACGCCAACAGGCTGCCAGTCTGCATGGACGCGCCTGGCTGCAATATCTTGACCAGTCTATGCCCGAGCAGCCTTTTAGCCATGGCGCGGGGCAATGCCTGGGAAGCATGCATTTTCGCAAAGAAAACCAGGTCTCGGTTGATATGCAAGCGCTATTGCACTTGTGTGAGCGTTGGCTAAAGGAGCAAAAGTCATGATGCATTTACACTGGCCATGGTTGATTTTGGCACTGCCATTACCGCTAATCGTTCACTATTTTCTGCCTGCCTATCATGCCGCTGAACAGGCCGCTTTAAAAGTTCCTTTTCTGGAAGATTTTGGTGCCACTGATACCCGCGTCACCTCGCGCCAGCACCAATGGCCGTTGTGGCTGGCTTATCTGGCCTGGTGTCTACTTGTGTTTGCCGCCTGTAGACCGCAATGGCTGGGCGAACCGATTGAGCAGGCTGTCAGTGGCCGAGATTTAATGCTTGCCGTGGATGTCTCCGGCAGTATGGATGAAAAAGATTTTGTCGTGAACGACCGTCCAGTGGACCGCCTGACCGCCACTAAACAGGTCGCCAGTGCGTTTATTGAACGCCGGGTAGGTGACCGCATTGGCCTGATCCTGTTTGGCACCACTGCCTATTTACAAACACCGCTGACTTTCGACCGCAAAACCGTCATCGCTTTATTACAGGAAGCGTTTATCGGCATCACCGATGATGAGCCCGCCACATCCATTGGCGATGCCATTGGTTTGGCCGTAAAACGCCTGAAAAATCAACATGTCGACAGCCGCGTTCTCATCTTATTAACCGATGGCGCAAATACCGCCGGTGAAATTTCGCCGTTACAAGCAGCAGACCTGGCCGCCCAACACCAGTTAAAAATTTACACCATTGGCATTGGTGCTGATGAAATGATTGTTCGCAGTTTTTTTGGTTCGCGGCGGGTCAACCCCTCGCGCGACCTGGATGAGGCCACGCTGACCAGCATTGCCGAAAAAACCGGTGGCCGCTATTTTCGTGCGCGTAATACGCAAGAGCTAGAGGTGATCTACCAGTTATTGGATGAACTCGAGCCGATAGAAAAGGACAAACAATTTTTCCGGCCACGTAGTGAGTTATATTATTGGCCGCTGGCCATCGCATTAGTATGTGTAACAATTATTGCCACATTCCGTCTATTCATTAATTAGTCAGATTACCCTAAAAGCATCAGTTGACCCTGATATTGTGTAAGGTGTTGAATGTTATATTTAATAAAACTACTTTGTAGTCGCTCAACAGGTGAGTTAAATCCGCTTCACCGTGTTGTGAAAGAATGTGGAGCTGAAACCCCGCCAAAGTGCGCTCGACAAGGGCTTAGGTTAAAAGGCTGTCTGAGAATAAAAAACCTATTGTGGAAAAACAGTTTTTGCGTGCGCAGATTTTCCACAAACTCCGTGCTCAATTGTTGTAATTAGAATTATGGATATTGCTGATTTTCATTTCATCAGACCTTGGTGGCTACTGGCACTCATTCCTGCCATTATCCTGTTCGTCGTCGTCTTGCGTCAAAAACTAAGCCAGGGCAACTGGAGCGATATTTGTGATGCCGAATTAATGCCTTTTATATTGCAACAAAAACCCAACTCACAAAGCAGAATCCCGTTATTACTAGGCAGTTTGGGTGTATTGCTAACCATCATCGCGCTGGCAGGCCCCACCTGGCAACGCCTGCCTGCCCCCGCTTTCCGCAATGATGCGGCATTAGTGATCGTGCTGGATTTATCAAGCAGCATGGATGCTGCTGATGTAAAACCCAGCCGCGTTGCCCGTGCACGGTTTAAAATCAACGACATTCTACAACAGCGAAAAGATGGACAAACGGCGTTACTGGTATTTGCTGAAGCCGCCTTCACGGTCACTCCGCTGACCACCGATACTGAAACCATCATCAGCCAGGTAAAGGCTCTGAAAACCGAGATTATGCCTACCCAGGGTAAAAACACCCTGGAAGCGCTGCAACTGGCCAGTCAATTATTACAGCAAGCCGGGCTGCAGCAAGGCCATATCTTGTTGATCAGCGATGCAGTAAACACCCACACCATAGAAAACATTGCCAGTACACTGGGGCCATACCATCTTTCCATACTCGGCATCGGCACACCTGAAGGTGCGCCCGTCAGGGCTGCCAAAGGGGGATTTATGAAAGACCTGAATGGCAATATGATTCTGCCAAAACTGGAAGCCTCTCAGCTACGTGCTCTGGCTGCTGCAGGCGGAGGCCGTTATGTCACCTTTAGCAGTGACGACAGCGACACAAAAAAACTCAGCGCTTTTTTTGATGACCCCAGCATTCAAAAAAGTGAAACCGATCATGAACTGTACCTGGATAATTGGGTGGAACAGGGCCCGTGGCTGTTGTTACTGATTCTACCGCTGGCGGCACTCAGCTTTCGCAAGGGTCTGCTGGTTTTCCTGCCAATCCTCATGTTTCACCCCCTGGAAAGCCATGCATTTGGCTGGCAAGACCTGTGGTTAACTCAAGATCAGCAAGCACAACAGGCATTTTCGCAGCAACAATTTGATGCGGCCGCCGAACAGTTTGCATCCTCACAGTGGAAAGCCGCAGCACTATATAAAGCAGGTAAATACCAACAGGCGGCAGAATTACTAAGTAAGCTGGATACACCGCAAGCCCATTATAATCGCGGCAATGCGCTGGCCAAGGCAGGCCAGTTTCAGCAGGCTCTGGACGCCTATCAACAAACATTAAACCATTCTCCTGATCACAAAGACGCCACATACAATAAGAAACTGATTGAGCAACACCTGCAGCAACAAGAGCAAGAGCAAGAGAAAAATCAACAACCGCCGCCTTCAGACAATCAACAATCGCAAGATCAAAAGCAGGATACCGACCAGAAGGACCCATCATCACAGGATTCGCAACAAAACCCACAGCAAAACCCTGAGTCGCAACAGTCTGACGAAAATCAGCATGCGCATGATGAACAGCATCAACAAGCTCAACAAAATGCCGAGCAGAATGAATCTGAAACAAACAATGAAGCGCAACAGGTTGCAGAGTCTCAAGAGCAGCAACCGTCTAACGACGCAGCCGATCAGCACGCTCAGCCACAACAAATGACCGAACAACCCGCCAGCGAGGAAGAACTGCAAGCGGCTGAGCAATGGCTAAAACGCGTCAAAGACAACCCTTCTGGACTTTTAAAACGTAAATTCAAGTATCAATATGGCCGACGTAATCAATAACATCTGCACACTAAAATTCAATGTCCCCACCCTGCGAGGGTGGCGGGTGGCGCAGCTGATTGTCTTGCTGGTGTTTTCCAACGCCGCCTCTGCCGTGGATATCCATGCACGGGTTGACCGCAACCCAGTCAATTTTAACAGCTCATTCTCGCTCACCTTTACCGCCAAAGACTCGCCAGATGGTGACCCAGACTTTTCCCCTCTGGAAAAGGATTTTGAAGTCATTAATCAGCAAAAAAATATTCAATCCAGTTTTGTAAACGGCAAATTTCAGGTGCAATCCAAATGGGTGGTCAAATTATTTGCCAAACGCACGGGGAAAATTGTCATTCCTGCCATCGCTTTTGGCAAAGACCTCTCTTTCCCAACCAGTGTTAACGTGGTGGCAAAAACCAATGTCGACAATATAACCAAAGACATTTTTCTTGAAGTCACCGCAACGCCAGAATCACCCTATGTGCAGGCACAGGTGATCTATACCGTACGCCTGTACCATCGTGTTCAACTGGCTCGCGGTAGTCATTTAAGCGAACCCCAGGCGCAAGATGCGGTGATTGAAAAGCTCGGAGAAGATAAAAATTACGAAACCACGCTAAAAGGCATACGCTTTTCTGTGATTGAACGAAAATACGCCATCTATCCGCAAAAAAGTGGTGAACTCACCATAGAACCACTCATCCTGACCGCGCAAGTTGTTGATGGCCAATCCTCCAGGTTTAACGGTTTTTTTAATTCGCAGGTTACGTCTTCGAAACGCGTGTCTTCGCGCAGCTGGACACTACAGGTTAAACCCGTCCCCGAACAACTGCAATCCGCTCATTGGCTACCCGCCGAACACCTATACATTGAGGAAAAATGGTCTAATCCGAAAATGAGCGTGACTGTCGGCGAGCCCATCACCCGTACGATTAGCCTATTAGCAAAAGGGGTTGCCGCCAGTCAGTTGCCGGATATAGCTTCCACTCAGGAACATCTTAATATCAAAAGCTATCCAGATCAGCCCCTATTAAAAGAGAAAGATCAGGCAGACGGCATGGTTGCCCTTAGAGAAGAAAAAATAGCCTATATTCCGTCCAGTGCTGGAGAAATCACATTACCCGCCATTGAAATTCCCTGGTACAACACGCAAACCCATAAAATTGAAGTCGCGCGTCTGCCGCCCGTTAAACTTGAAGCCATTGCAACAACCTCAACAAAACCTGCAGTTAAGCCTAAGCAGGAAGCCATCACTAGCGAATTATCAGCCGTTGATGCTACCCTCCCGCCAGCCACTCGCAGCCTCACCACACACCCAGTATGGATGTGGCTGTGTTTGGTGTTGTTTATTGGCTGGAGCATCACACTGGTTTATTTTCTACGCCGCCAAAGCAACCGCCCTCATGCATCCAAGCCAAAAGATGATGAACATACAATAGATGAAAATTTCTCTAAAAATGAGTTGAAACAGGCATGCCAAACGAATAACCCTCAACTGGCACAAAAAGCCCTGCTGGCCTGGGGTAAACAGCAGTTTAATGTGTATAGCCTGGCACACATTGCACAACACTGTAACGCCCCACTCGCTGCGCAAATTCATTTGTTGCGTAAGGCGTTATATGCCGAAAATGGCCGTGAATGGAATGCTATAAAACTTTACACTGCATTCAACAATTACCGACTAGAAGAGTCGAAAGATTCAACCAAAAAAGATGTACTGGAACCTTTGTTTCGAGTCTGATTTCTCTCACGACAGATTTTTTGTATCGTTGTCCTGCATTTACAAACCAGGAATGTGTGTTGCCCACGAGAACTATTTTCCCGCCATAACATCCTTCGCCAAATACAACGCCGCAATGGTTCTTGCTTCCGAGCATTCACCGGATGCCAATAATGCAGGTATATCATGAAGTTTCCAGGGCACAACTTCCAGCTCTTCCGGCTCATCGCCTATCAATTTCTCTTCGTATAGATTAGTTGCCAACACGACATCAATGGCATGCTCCATATAGGCTGGTGCCAGCGATAATGACATCAGGAAGCGTATATCTTGAGCGCCATAGCCAATTTCTTCTTTTAATTCCCGGTTCGCCGCCTGTAGGCTGTCCTCACCGGCATCCAGCTTACCTTTTGGCAAGCCCAGTTCATAACGATCAAGACCAGTGCCGTATTCGCGCACCAACAATACGGTTTCAGCATCCAGCATCGGCACTATCAATACCGCGCCCTGCCCCGTGCCACGCACCAATCTTTCAAAATTACACCGCACACCGTTACTAAATTCCAGCTCCAATGCCTCAACTTTAAACAAGCGGCTGCTGGCGACCATTTTTTTTGTCAGTATTGTGGGTTTGCTTGGCATGTGTTTTCTGTTTTAATCACGTCGTGATTGAATGCTAATGTCTCTTCAATATACCCACTATGATCATAAATTGGAATAACATTGATACCGTTTTGCTGGATATGGATGGAACCCTGCTTGATTTAAATTTTGACAATCATTTCTGGAAAGAATTTGTACCGCAAAAATACGCCGAACTGCACAACTTAACTTTGCAGGAGTCAAAAAACCATTTAGTTCCTATGTTTAAAAGTATGGAAGGCAAACGTGAATGGTATTGTCTGGATTACTGGAGTGACGCGTTGAACCTTGATATTGTCGGGTTAAAGCAGGAAATTTCTGAACTGATTGCCGTACTCCCGCATGTTGTCGAGTTTCTGGATGCGTTAAAGTCTTCCCCTAAGCGAGTGATGTTGGTCACAAATGCCCATCAGGGCAGTTTGGGACTAAAAATGCAAAAAACTCGTCTCAGCCACTTTTTTGACCGCATCATTTGCTCGCATGATTTCGGCATGGCCAAGGAGCAAGCAGGGTTTTGGCAAGCATTGCAAAACCAGCATGTGTTTGATAAACAACGCACATTACTGGTCGATGACAGCCTTGCCGTATTGCAATCAGCCGATGAGTTTGGCCTGGCTCATCTGGTCTCTATCAAAAAACCCGACAGTCAGCAGCAGGCACGGGAAATCACCTCGTTTCCGGCGATTCATGATTTTCGGGAGTTGATGCCGGTGTAATATTACCTGAATCCGTAATCTCAGCCTCACTTTTCGTATCCTCAGACACAACATCAGCCTCCGCCACACCTTGCGCGCTGCCAACCGACTCTGACGACGTTTCTTCCTGCACCTCTTCAACGACGCTTTCCGTTTTTGAAGGTGCATTCTGTAATGCAACTGCATCCTGAACAACGTCATCCACCTTACCCGCATCATCTTGCTCTTGGTCAGCTTGTTCCGATGCGACAGCCTCACTTGACTCGACAGTTCTCTCTTCAATCGACTCAACTTTCTGTTTGACGGCAGCCTTATTGGCCTCAGCCGCTTGCTGCGGTTGCATCATTACTTCTTCACTGATCGACTCAACCGGAATTTTTGCTTTTATATAATCTTCAATATCTGGCAAATAATAGGCATATTCTTCACACACAAAACTAATCGCCTCTCCACTGGCACCAAACCGTGCCGTACGCCCAATCCTATGCACATAATCTTCCACGTCCTGGGGCAAATCAAAATTGAATACATGAGACACATCAGGAATATGCAGTCCCCGTGCAGCGACATCAGTGGCAATCATTAATGTCACCCGACTTTCCTGGAAATCATTAAGCAGGCGCTGACGTTTGTCCTGAGGCACATCACCACTCAATAAAGCGGTTCTATAGCCACCCTTGCGCAAAGCCTGATTGAGTTTTTCAGCACTGCGCTTGGTGTTCACAAAGACGATACTGCGTAACGGCTTAAGTCCATGCAATAAGCCCAGCAACAAAGGAATTTTTTGCTCATTGGCCGGGCAATACGCAATTTGCTTAATGGCCTTGGACGTTTTTTCCTCTGTTTCTATTTTAACCATGACCGGGTTATTCATGTGTTCATACGCCAGCTCAGTCACTTTATATGACATAGTGGCTGAAAACAGCAGATTCAGGCGTTTTTCCGGAGGCGGCATGCGCCTGAGTACGAAACGAATATCTTTGATGAACCCCAGATCAAACATACGATCTGCCTCATCCAGCACCATGACCTGAATGTTATCCAGCGTAAACGCATTCTGTCTGTAAAAGTCTATCACCCTGCCTGGCGTGCCAATAATAATATCTACATTGGATTTGATTATACTGAGCTGCTTCTTGTAATCAGTGCCCCCATAAATCAGAGCAAATTTCAAATCCAGGTAGGTACTCAGCTGAACTGCATCCTTGTGAATCTGGATAGCCAGCTCACGGGTTGGCGCCAAAATTAATGCACGTGGGTTTTTGATTTTTTTGCTTTGATCATTAATCAACTGCTGAAAGGTCGCCAACAAAAACGAGGCCGTTTTACCTGTACCCGTCTGTGCCTGACCGGCAATATCCTTGCCCCGCAGAGACAAAGGTAAAGCCCTGTCCTGAATCGGCGTACAATTGACGAACCCGGCCTCTTTAAGACCTTTGATAATAATATTTGACAGTTCCAGATTACTGAAACGGGTCTCTGTTAAATGTGATTTTTTCATAGTGATAGGATAACTGAAAAATGAATTTCACTGAAATTCATTGACAAAATATCCTGCCAACACCTATATTCACATTTTTTTAATCTTGGAGAGTAACGTGAGTGACCTGGTCCTTCATGTATCGGATGCTGAATTTAATGACACTGTTTTAAAATCTGGAACCCCTGTATTAGTCGATTACTGGGCTGAGTGGTGTGGTCCCTGTAAAATGATTGCGCCAATTCTGGACGAAGTGGCGGCGGAATACGAAGGCAAACTATCCGTTGCTAAAGTTAATATCGACGATAACCCAGAAACACCTCAGCATTATGGCGTTCGTGGTATCCCCACACTGATGATCTTCAAGGATGGCGAAGTAGAGGCAACCAAAGTGGGCGCATTAACTAAATCCCAGTTAACTGACTTCATCGACACAAATCTATAAATCTTTTTTACATACTGTGCTTGTCATAAAATTTTCTGGACGGGCACAGTATATTAAGCTATAGTTCAATTCACGGTTTTCCTCAAAGCCGCAACTTTCCTTTTAATTACCTCTTTTAAATAGAATTTCCTCAGAATCTGTTTCTACGACATTCTGTCGTATTTCAATTTTTCTTTTACTCTATGAACCTTACCGAATTAAAACTAAAACAAATTAGTGAAATCATTTCAATCGCTGAAGACCTTGGCCTGGAAAACATCGCTCGAGCCCGCAAACAGGAATTAATATTCTCCATCCTTAAGAGCCAGGCAAAAAGTGGTGAAGACATATTCGGCGATGGTGTTCTGGAAATTTTACAGGATGGCTTTGGCTTCCTCAGAACACCTGGCAGCTCGTATCTGGCTGGCCCCGATGATATTTATGTCTCTCCCAGTCAAATCCGGCGTTTTGGGCTGAGAACAGGCGATACGGTGAGTGGAAAAATTCGCCCCCCAAAAGACAGCGAACGCTATTTCGCAATGCTTAAAGTTGAAAAAATCAATTTTGAAGCCCCCGAAAATGCCAAACACAAGATTCTCTTCTCCAACCTGACCCCTCTTTTCCCCAATAAACGTTTCGTTCTTGAGCAAGGCAATGGCTCTAGCGAAGACTTAACGGGACGCATCATCGACCTGATCGCGCCCATTGGTAAAGGTCAACGCGGACTAATCGTCTCCCCGCCTAAAGCCGGTAAAACGATGATTATGCAAAACATTGCCCACGCTATCGCTGAGAACAATCCTGAGAGTTACTTAATCGTTCTGTTAATCGACGAACGCCCGGAAGAGGTGACCGAAATGGAACGCTGCGTACGTGGCGAAGTCGTTTCCAGTACGTTTGATGAACCGGCCACACGGCATGTACAAGTGGCTGATATGGTCATTGAAAAAGCACGACGTTTGGTTGAACATAAACAGGACGTAGTTATTCTGTTAGACTCCATCACCCGACTGGCGCGCGCATTTAACATGGTGATTCCTTCATCCGGTAAACTTTTATCTGGAGGGGTAGACGCAAATGCCCTGGAAAAACCCAAACGTTTTTTTGGTGCCGCCAGAAATATTGAAGAAGGTGGCAGCCTGACCATTATCGCCACTGCCCTGGTTGATACCGGCTCGCGCATGGATGAAGTCATTTACGAAGAATTCAAGGGCACAGGCAATATGGAACTGCACCTAGAACGCAAAATTGCAGAAAAGCGGGTGTATCCTGCCATCAATATTAACCGCTCAGGCACGCGTCGCGAAGAATACTTGGTTGATCCTGAAGAATTGCAAAAAACCTGGATTCTGCGAAAAATTCTGCAACCCATGGATGAAATGGCTGCCTCTGAATTTGTGCTGGGTAAATTAAAAGATTTTAAAACCAATTCCGAATTTTTTGATTCGATGAGACGCTAACCCCCGCTAACGGGCCGGAAACGGCTTAACTCCGTCCCGTTATAACTAGGCAGCGCACTGCTTAATGCTTTAATTCATTGCTTTGGTGGCACATAACCTTCCGGCGCCTGAAAATTCCCTGAAAATAAAAATTTTTCACGTTCCTCTTCCAGAATTTTTTTAGCTCTGGGATCAAAGCTGGCTAAACGTTGTTCGTTAATGATCATGGTTTGCATGCTCATCCATTCCTGCCATGCCTGGCGTGATACATTTTCAAAAATATACTGCCCTTTCGAGCCTGGAAAGGGAGGCTGCTCCAGTCCCTCAGCTTCCACTCCCAATTTCAGGCACTTCACCATTCTTGTCATCGCAATCCCCTATGTGTGTTTGAGCCTGCAAAATTCGTTTGATCGGCGCAGGCAACCCTAATTCATTAAATTGACTGGCTTTATACCAAACCAGACCAGCTTCTTCCATCACATTATTATTAGGGTTATCACACTTTGCAATGATGACACTATAATCCAGATGATAATGTGAAAATGTATGGCGTTGTGTTTGCAATCTATTCAGGGAAGAAATTGGCATATTCTTTTGATAACACCACCTCTGAATGTCTTCCACACTAGCAAATTCTGGCAGGCTCCACAGCCCTCCCCAGATTCCCGTTGCAGGTCGTCGGTAAAGTAACGTACCACAACACGAGGAAAGCACTAAAAAAAATACTGTCTTTATAGGAATGTGCTTCTTCGGACGCGAGGTTGGTAAGGACGCAGTTAATTTATGCTGGTAGGCATGACAGTGAGTTATTAGCGGACATGCAAGACATTGAGGTCGACTGCGAACACACAGCGTTGCGCCAAGATCCATCATAGCCTGTGTATAATCAGCGGTGCGTTGTTTTGGCGTATACGCAGTACTTAATGCCCACAACTCTTTTTCAACTGCGCTTTGTCCAGGCCATCCGCTAATCCCATGAAAACGTGTCAACACACGTTTGACGTTGCCATCCAGAATTGGATAATGTTGCTGACAAGCAATGCTTAAAATAGCTCCTGCTGTGGAACGGCCTACGCCTGGTAAATCAATAATATCTTCAAACGTCGTCGGGAAGTCGCCTCCCATTTCAACAATCTTTATCGCTGAACGATGCAGGTTTCTGGCACGGGCATAATATCCCAATCCAGCCCACAGTTGTAATACATCATCCAGTGGTGCTTGCGCTAAAGCCTGCAACGTTGGAAATTTTTCAATAAAGCGTTGAAAATATGCTTTGACCGTTGCGACCTGGGTCTGTTGCAGCATAATTTCGGATACCCAAACCCGGTAAGGTGTCACGTTTTTTTGCCAGGGTAAATCCTTGCGACCATAACGGTCAAACCAAGCTAGCAGCGAAGTCTGGAATTGTTGAGGATGCATTAATGCTTAATAATTACGATTAAACAAAAAGATGAGCGGTTGCAGAAAAATCTTCCAAGTTATTCGCCCGAATATTTCATCAGGGCTGTAAGGTACTAATTAAAAACAAAGAGACACTAAGTGACGGTCAAGTTATGGATGATTTTACTACGGCAACGGGAAATCGAGTGGGTCTTTTTCCTTACATAGCACCACAATGCGACTCAAAAGATCAAAAAACCCGCTTGATTTCCACTCACTTCGTGACGAGCCCCATAGCCCGACAGCCACAGCCTCCCAGGAGGCTTAACGATTTTTCTTAAATGGTTTTCTTAAAACAAGCCTTTAATCAGGTCTCCAACACCTGGGCCTAATTTTTCATCTAGCTTCTGTAAAACTTCATCCGCTTTTTTATTGATTTTTTCCCTGTTCTTCTCAAGTAACATTGCCGCCACATCGACTGTATAACTGGGTTGTTTAAAGGTGCCTCCGATATTCACAATTAATGGCACACCTTTAATCTTTTCCGGCTGATCCGCCGTTGCCTTTTCTCTCAGCTTGCCGTTGATCGTATAATCAAGTTTTTCTCTGGCAAGGTCCACCATCCCCGCACCCTCCACGCGCACTCGAGAAGAGAGAGCCTGCAAATCGTCATTGCGTAGTACACCCTGACGAATAATCGCCGTCCCTTTTATTTCGCTAAATAGCGTTTCATCATTTTTATTTTCTGTAGGCAATGACGTACCCTCAATCAGTGATTTTGTATTATCAATAATTTTTTGAATATTCACGCCTTTAACCACGCCATCCTTCATTCGAAAATTAATCTTTCCATTGAGTGCCGACTTGATGGCCTTGGTCGAATTACCCCGTGTATTTAATTTAGCGGATGCATTTATTTGTCCTGTCAATTTAACGTCTTCAGTCTGCCAATTTTTCAACAAAGGCTCCATCTGCACGTTTTTAAGGTTTTCGTGCAAATCAATCACGGGCGTCTTCCCCCGTACATTTATTGCAGAACTCCCAGAATACGAGCCCTGATATAAGTTTTTGATAGATTGTCTTGTCTTAACCTGGCCATTTTTTGCCTCCAGCTTTAAATTGATCCCCTTCACGTCGATGTTATTAACCTTTAAAGACTTAATATTCAACGCACCATCCACATTCAAGTTACGTAACATCTCAACAGGTAACAACGCTGCTCCGGCAGCCGCCGCAGCAGCCGGGGTTGCCGCGGTTTTTGTTGATTTTGCCTGTGTCTTTTCAGGCAAATATCTATCCAGGTTAATCTGGTCTAATTCCATTGCCAGTTTAATCGCGGGCTTTTTCAGGTTGTTGAGCATGACATGACCCTTTACAACACTGTCATCTACCTTCAGTAATAAATTCGGCACATTCAGTTGTTTCGGCGTTGCATTAATGCTCAATTGAGCAGAAACCTGCTCTAGCGCAGAACTGTCCTGCATATTCAGCTTCATACCGAGTAGCCGTAATTGTTTGCCCAAATTAAATTCGGCAAGCGTGATTTGTCCTGAATAGTTGCCCTCTTGTTTTATTTGGCTACCTTCAAACTGCGCATTCAAGAGCAGATCGCCACTCTTCAACATCACATCCTTAACCGCCAGAGTTTGTGCTTCAAGATCAACGTCTATACCGGCCTGCAAAAATGCCTGCAATTTCCCCCCAGGGATTTTTTCTCCTTCAGTCAGGCTTTTCAACGCCAGTTTATGCAGACTAAATTTTTGCAAACCTTCGTCAATCCATAAATCGCCATTCAGCTGCACCTGCTGGGTCAATGCCTGTTTCTGATCCACAAAGGTAAAGCCAAGAGTCACAGGAACCGTTTCTCCAAGTTTCAATTGCTCACTGGATAAATTTAAATCTTTAATTTGTAGCTGACTTCCCTTTTGTTGATCTGCCCATTGAATTTGCGCATTTTCTATCGCAACACCCCCAATAGCCAAAGCGGCAAGAGCGCCGGATCCAGACTCTGCTGGCGATGGCTGATCCTTCGCATCAGTTTGAACATTTTGCTGAGCAGCGCTCAAATCCTGCCAATTGGTCATCCCTTGTTTGTTTTTAGCCAAATTCAGGTTCAATCCATTCAAAACGATGCGACTGACTTCGACTTTTTTAGATAAGAGTGGCAAAAGCTTTACTCTTATATCAGCCTGCTCAATGTCCGCGAATACTTTTTCTGCAAATCCAGGCGCGTTGCTCAACGACAACTGACCGGTTGAAAGCCCTATCCAGGGAAACACAGAGATTGAGAAATCCCCACCAATGATTAAATCCCTGCCTGTTTTTTCTTTTACAATATTTTGAATTTGTGGCTTGTAATCATTTGGATCAATCACCAGTGGCACAACAACGATCAGCGCCACCACTAATACAACAATAACAGCGACGCTGGACAATACAATTTTTAGTGGTTTATTCATTTAATTCATCCTGTCAGAAACGCATAAATATGGCTAACTGCAAGCTTACCCCAAAATATTCATCCCAGGGCAGCCAAGTGAAATATCCGCGCCAATCACGCAAAACTACTTGCAACGTGCAATGAGAATGATTATCGAATACTATAGACGACGCTTTCAAGCCAAAAGCATGAGGTCGCTGTCAGATCTAATAAAATTACCGCGACAGCGCCTTGAAGATACTGATTCTACTACAGGGGGGAGATTATAATGTTGTTATTAGCTAAACTTGCTGGAATTCTTGTGTTGATCTGGTTTTATTTGACTGGCAAAAAAGTAGAAGATCAAGGAATCAAATGGGCTGTTATTGGCATAGTGGGCTACTGGATCACTTGGTGGCTGGCAGACTTCCTGATTCTGGATTCTTTAACAGGTTCAGTCACTAAAGGGGCTGGGGTGTTTTTAGTGACACAAATACCCGTTGTATTTGCTGTTGTTGCGGCCTTTTTTATCCGAAAAAAATTAATGAGTAGCGCTCAATCTGAAGAATAAAAAAGCGCCAATCAATCGTTTAGGATTTAATTCCTTTTTACATCCTTACAAAAACAAAAAAGGCACATTGAAAACAATGTGCCTTTTTTTATGCAAGATGAATCGCTAATTACAGTTTTTCAGCATTCTGATCAAGGTATTTTGCGACACCTTCCGGACTTGCATCCATACCGCTATCACCTTTATTCCAACCAGCAGGACACACTTCGCCGTGCTCTTCGTGGAATTGTAAAGCATCAATCATACGTAACATTTCATCCATGTTACGACCTAATGGTAAATCGTTAACAACTTGATGACGAACCATGCCGTTTTGATCGATTAAAAAGCTACCACGATAAGCAACAGCAGGGGCTTCGGCTTCAACATCATAATCCTGACAAATAGTATGTGCCATATCTGCCGCCATTGTGTATTTAACCGGGCCAATACCACCTTCATTCACAGGGGTGTTGCGCCATGCATTGTGAGTGAAATGCGAGTCGATTGAGACAGCGACCACCTCAACACCACGGCTGGTGAATTCATCCATACGATGATCCAGTGCAATTAATTCGCTTGGACAAACGAAAGTAAAATCAAGTGGATAAAAGAAAATTACCGCATATTTACCTTTAGTCGCCTCAGAAAAGTTGAACTCATCGACAATCTGTCCATCGCCTAAAACAGCAGGAACAGTGAAATCCGGGGCTTGTTTACCAACTAGTACACTCATTGCTTCACTCCAAAAATTTTCTTGTATATCAAGGGGTTGAAAAAATCTTCCAAAAAAGGAATCAGATCGCGGATATTCTACACTAATTCACT
>SPJJ01029947.1_pt1 | contig 16633 bp, 13 predicted proteins | sample 3741741 | NCBI WGS metagenome assembly SPJJ01 (sample SAMN10925908, study PRJNA522277) | cold seep metagenome | isolation source: Elba SIP-enriched marine methane seep metagenome, extraction at timepoint T1 | place: Italy: coast of Elba, Mediterranean Sea | collected 2014-05 | reverse complement strand
GTCAGCAGGCGACCGCATTGCCGCGCGCAGCGCCTCCGGCCTAGCGGCGGTCCCGCTGCTCCGGTCCAGGATGAACGGCCCCGTCTCTATTATGTCGCGCAGGTAGTCCTCCGACTCCGCGCGGGCGGGGCCAGGCCGCGCGTACATCGCCAGAAGCTCCCCCACGAAGGCGTCCCCTCCCGCCCTGAAGGCCTTGCGCTTCGCGCGCGGTACTCGCTTGGCCGTCTCCACCACGTCGCGGTTTATCTCGCCGAGCAGCTTCATGTAGTCGCGGTGCGCCGACTGGACGTTGCACTGCGAGTGCTCGTCGCACAGGAACTCGTGCTCCGCTTTCAGGTACGGGTTCTGGCCGAGCTTTGGCGCGTACGCGCGGTCAAAGTCGAACACGCGCGCCCGGTACTGCGTCCGGAACAGCACAAGGTCCCCGCTCGGGAGGACGTACGCGACCTCGCGGAGACCCCCCAGGTCCTCTATCAGGATGTTGTCCGTGTGCAGGTCATTGTGTGTAGCGCCGGCCGCGTTGAGGATGTACATCGCGAACAGGGACTGGAACACGACCCCCCAGTGCTCGACCTCGGCCGCCTTCTCCGGCGTCTCAAAGAACCGGCTGAGCGTCTGGAAAGGCACCGGGATAGCGGGACCGGCCTCTGGGCGGATGGCAGGAGCCAGCGTGATGAAGAAGTTCACGCGGAGGGCCCCGGACGCCAGGTCGCGGAGGAAAGCCGCCGGGATCGCGCGGACCTCGGCGCGCGTCGGGAAGCCGGCCATCGGGTTCACGCGGCCCTTCTTCGCGCCGAGGCCGACCGATCGCGCAAGCGACAGCGCGACCGCATTCTGCGCGTGCTCGTCCACACGCGAGTCCGGCTCTGGCGGGTTGTAGACCCCCTTTGCCGCGCCCAGGATAGCCGCGACATCCGCCGCCGTGCACCCGCGCACGCTCGCGACAAGGTCCACAAAGTTCGCACTCTTGCCTGACTCTGTTATCTTAGACACAACCTTTTCGTATACCAGTTGCTCGTAAGCCACCGCTGCAAGCTGACTGGTCTGGTACTCGGACAGCCTCGCTCCGCCGGGCGACTCTGGGTCCGCATAAAGCTTCATGAAGGCCTCAACGCCGTCAACCGGTTGCCCATCCAGGCTGCGAGTGCCGGGGCGGAACCGGAGCCGCCAGATCACGGCGCCGGAGCTAGACGCGCCGGTCTGCGCCTTTAATGACTCGACATGGTCCGCGATGCCGCAAGGGCGGCACTTGCTCTTGTCTGATCGGCACTGCATGTCCTTTTTGGCGGGCTGATAACTGATCGGCGCCCGCGGGCGCCGGTATGCGCATGGGTCAGCGCTTCACGCCCGCAGCAACGCCGCGCTTCACCGCGATCCCGTCTGGGAGGCGAGGCGGGGCGTCGTCGGGCGGCGCAGACATCTCCAGTGCCGTGTGGTGAAGCGTCGCCGTCGCCTCGGGCGAGAACGACTCGCGCAGGACCTGGCTCGGCAGGCGCAGCTCGCGCGCGCCCCACACCTCAAACACTCCCCCGCCCATCGGGCGCAGGACCTTCATCGGGAAGTGGTGGGATACCGACTCTAGCTCAACCGCGGCAATGTCAAGAGCGTCCGTGAGGCCGAGCTCGCGGCAGCGCTCCACAACCGCCGGGTCGATATCATCCGCGCCGTCCTCTATGTGCTTTGCCCGCTCCGCGACAAGTCGCGTGAACTCGAACTTGGACATCTCTAGACGGGTTACGCGGTCCTGCGGGTTGGTGATCAGGATGCGCTGGCCCTCGCGGACGCGCGGCTTTGGCGGGGGCGCAGACGGCCGCGACTTGCCCTCGCGTGCGGCCGCCCGAGCCTCGATTGCGTCCGCGATCACTCCAGTCGCGGCATCGCTCACCGCCGCGTTCCCGGCCCGGTTGCCGGACTCGGCGTCTGGGCCAAGGTCGCCCGTCCCGTGATAGTACGCGTCGCCGGCATCCTCTAGCGGAGGGATGTCGATGTCCGAGTCTGAGTCGGATCTGTCCTCGCTCTTCTCGCTACTGTCCCAGGCGTCCTCCTGAAAGTCGCCGTCGTCGAAGCCGTTGTAGGAGCCTGCGTCTGAATCTGACATCACGAGTCGGGCCTTTTGGCCCGCGCGAACACCCCACCGATCAAGTTTCGCCTGCGCGAGCCAAAAGAGAGATGGACGCGTTGTACAACATAGGCGCGCCCCACGAGCTTGGGAATCGCGGGGCCGACGAGTACGGCAACCCGCCCGTCCATCCCAACCTCCCGCACACGCTTGCTCGCTGGTTTGAGGAGGAGGAGATCACGCGCGTGGACGGCGACTCCTCGCAGTTCTACCTCTCTCCGGACCCGGCCGCGCCGCCGAACGCGCTTGATGTGTACAACGACTTGCGCTACAGCGACCTGAACGATCCCTGGGCGCGCGGAGGTCCGCCGCAGTACCACGCCGGGCGCGGCCTGGCCGCTCTCGAGCACCCGCGCCCGGGCGCCGCCCAGGCGTCCACCGCGCGCGAGTACATTACGGCGGTCGCGCGCGCCGGGAGCGGCCTCGTTTTCGCGGTTCTGTACCCAGACGTCTCCGGCGGGATCCAGCTCGCATCGGTTGCGCGCGTGTCGGCAGCAGACCTCTCCGCGCGCGGCGCGCCTGGGGCCTCCCCCGCCTGGACCCTCGCCTCGGCGCCCGGCGAAGACGCCGCGAATGCAGAGGTTGTTGTATACGATGGCGCGAGCGAGGGAAGATGCGTCCTCCGCGCGGCCTTTGCGGCACCCGGAGAGACCCCGCCAGGCGCCCTGCTAGCAACCGCTATCGTACCCGCCTTCGAGTACAACTGGACTTACCAGGTCCGCGCCCTTGTTGTGCAGCCGGAGTCCGAGCACGAGTCGAACCTCAAGGAGGAGCTTCCGCCGCCTCTCTCTGGGACTGCGATTGTCGCGGATGCAGACAGGCTGGTACTGTTCGGCGGCGCGTCTTCAGAGTCCCACATCGGTTCTAGCTCGGCATTTTACTCCTTCACCTTCGCGGACGGGAAGTGGCGCGCGATCGACAACACCTTCACGCCCTGGACGCGGCGGTCCCCAACCGCCTTCACAAGGATGCCGCGGACGCGCCTAGCCTTTATGCTCGGCGGCCGGACGGAGGACGAAGTGTACCACGACGCGTGGGAGCTGAACCTGGACACACTGGAGTGGCGCGACGCAACGCCGAGCGGAGAGGACGGAGCGCGGGACGTCACGGGGTGGGACTTCTCCCCGCACGCGTGGACGCCAGACGGGTTCCTCGCGTTCCAGGGGGGCTTGTTCCTAGGAGACACCCCGGTCACGCGCGCGCCAGAGAGTGAGATCTCAGACACCACTCTGCACCCGGAGATAGACCCGGTCCGCGGTGAGCCCTTCAAGAGCCGGATGCACCGCGAGGCCGACCAGCAGACCCTCACCACTGGCATTGAGGATACCCTCCGCCCGGGCGCGCGCGTGGAGAGCACCCTGGTGCGGTTCTTTGTCCCGCCCGGCGTGCGCGGCCTCCGGCGCGACGGCCCGGGCACGGTCGCTTCCATACTAGCAGGAGGGGCGTCCAAGGTCGATGTGGGCCACGGAATAATGATAGAAAACGCTTCCGACGGCACGGGAATCCTCACCAGCGATACCCTAGACAGCCGCCGTCTCGCGGCCGCGCCCTACAGCTACCGGATACGCCCCGTTGGCGGGAACGGGGTTGTGTTTGAAGAAAGCGCGGTGCCGGACAGCACGTCTGCTCTCTGGCAGCCGCTGCGCGCGCGGCCGGATGCGCCCTTCCTCGGGGCCTCTTACGTCGGGGTTGTGCGCGGCCGCCCGCACGGGAGCCTGCTCGCGCAGCGCCGCGTCGATCACGCGCAGACGGCCATCAACGCCGTGCGGGACCACGCCTTCAAACCGACCTGGTACGAGTACGCGGTCTTGGGCCGCACGCCCGGCCGCGACGGCACACTCACGCAGGTAGACGTCCCGGAGACGGACACGCCCACGCGGCAGCTCGCGCTCGCACCGCCAGTCGAGGTCTCGCACAGCCGGACGAGCCTGTACACCTTCTTCGGAATCGCGGCGGCGGTGGCCGTCGCTGCCGCGATAGGCGGCGTGGTCGTCTGGCGGTTGTCGAGCAAGCCCAAGCCACGCAGGCGGGGGATGTACATGCCGCCGATGTACTAGTTGTAGGCCGCCCCGCGGGGCGGCCAGACCAGGCTCACAGGCCTATCTCGCGGACGAAAGACAGGGCCGCCTTCTCGTACAGCTCCGAGTCGCGCTTGCCGGTCGCGACTGCAACTTGCCGGTGCGACCCGGACTCGTCGATCGCTGTCAGGATGACGGCGTGCGTCCCGTCCTCGCGCGTGTGCGCCTCCGGCTTCCTGAAGAGGTACTTCACGTATCCAGCCTTCTTCACAGCCATGTCCAGACGCTGTCGCAGATTCTCCGAGAGCATTCGCCCCTGCGTGAGGTACCGCTGGGTTTCAATGAACTCGTCCGTGAGGCCGGCCGCGTCCGCGATCTCGCGGGCCGACACAGCCGCGTCCATCTCCTCGTCGAAGTCGCGTGCGAGGAACGCCGGGAGGTCGATCCCGTACTCGGTCAGGATGTTGCGCAGAGCCTGCGGGACAAACACGCTGAATTTGCCGTTCCTCGACTGGAACTGGATGTCGCTCTCTCGCACGCCGAACAGGGTGCCGATGCTCTTCAGGCGCGTCTTCGCGTTGTCGAGAGCCTTCTTGGGGTCTATACCGACCTCTGAGAAAATAAAGTGCATCAGGCGGAGGGCGATCTCTGTCCCTGGCGGCGCCGCGACTGCCGCGCGCTCGTAGTCGCGGTCCCGCAGTGCGGCCGCGTGCTCGAGGTTAGCAGCAAACATAAGTGCACTCGCAAACGCCTCAAAGACATCTTCGCGGACGCTTTTAGTGAGAGCCCCCGCGTTCGCGACCGGCTCGCCGACAAGGATCCAGTTGTGCATGCCCATGTCGGTTGCGAGCTCAGCCTGGAACCGCTTCGACATGTAGGCGACGGCGTAGTTGGTGAGCTGTTGCGGGGTGACGTCCGCCCCAAGCCGCTCGTAAAGGTACTGATCGAAGACCAGGGCGAGGACCTTGTCGCCTATCTTCTCCAGCGTTTGGTAGCTGTCTGCTGAGTAGGTCTCGTCTGTAAAGGCGCGGCGGAACACGTCAATCGTCTGTGGGCCGCTTGCGATGCGCTTTGCTGTCTCGATCCCCGCGGGGCCGTACAGAGGAGCGATCAGGTGAAAGACGTACGCCGGGAAGCCCTTCTGCCAGGCCGCCTCGCCGCGCCCCGGCGGCGCGGGCGCGGTCGCCTTCAGTTCAGCGAACCCGGTCGCCACGCCCTTGACGGCGGTGACAGCCCGGGCAGGGGAGCGCGTCTTCCGCGACTTCGCAGTGCGGGCGCGCGCCGGCTGGCGCACAACAGGCTCATCCTCTATCTCATCCAGCGAGGGCAGCTGCAGGAGCGTGGCCCGGCCGCCGGTGCGTTTGGCGCGCGCTGGCGATCCGGAAGCGGCGACTGCGGGCGTGGTCGAGGCGTCGATCCGGATGGGCGATCGCCGGCGCGGAGAGGCCTTGCGGACCACAGCCGCGCTAAACAGGCCGCGCGCGCGCGGGGCGAGGCCGGCGCCGGCCGTGCGGATACCCGGCGCCGGCGGGGCCTCGTCCTGAACTGGAAGGCACGCCCCCGGTCCTTGGAGGCTGGAGCAGAAGTCTTTGCTGTTGTCTGCAATCGACCCTGCGGGCGCCTGCGAAACCGGCCGAGCAGCGGCCCCCACAAGAGCATCCGTGAAGAGGGACACGGTCGCTCGCACAGGAGACTTGGACCGCGACTTGGTCCGGGAAGCTGCCTTGCTTGCCGGCGAGCTCGCGCGTGCGGCTGTCTTGCTTGAACGAGCAGAGGCTTTTACCGCCATTAGTACCGGTCTACTGTTTTGGCTGTGCGGTAAAAGGCCACTCAACTTTTGATGCTCCGCCCGCAGACCGCAAGAGAGACCGCGCCAACTGCCCAGCCCCGCGACTCGGCACTCGCGGCGTGGTCCAAGCGGCTCGGCTCTGTGTCGCTCACAGTCCGACTCGACATCGCGCTGCGAGAGCAGGCTCTGGATGAGGTCGCAGCCGCGGTCGCCGCCACCCCCGCCGAGCGCGCGGCCTACGCGGACGCGCGCGCGGCTGTGCGCGCGCACGCAGCCGCGGCTGTCATCATTGCCGGTATATCGGAGGCCGAGTACCAGGCGGTCCAGCCACTCACGCTTAAAGAGGCCCGCGCGGCTACTGGACTGCAGACAGAGTCGCGCGGAGAGGTATTTGCTACAATGGTTGAGCTATCAGCAGCGGCAGTCTCCGCTCGCTTTAAGGGCGCCGCGTAGCGGCATAAAAAGGGCTTATCTTAATGGGGACGTTCAAATTACCAGACCTAAGCTCGGACGACGACTCCCCGCCGAAGCAGCCCGCGCGCAAGTCGCCAGTCCAGAGCACTATGACTGTCTGCCGGAGCGCGGTGCAGGCGCTGCGCCGCAAGGGGAAGATGTCCCCCCGGTATGGGCAGACGGCCTACGGCCAGCCGCCGAAGCGCGGCGGGTCGCACCGCGGCATCCAGGCGGCGCGCAAGGGCAGGAGCGCAAAGACCTCAGCAGCGCTCAAGAAGCAGCTCGACGCGATGTCGGTCGCCTCCAAGCACTCACCAGCCATGACGCCCTGCGCGCCCTCGCCTAGCGTGTCACGCACTGCCGTGTCCGACTCTCCGACTACTGTTGCAGAGTCGGACAGCAAATCGTCCTCAAGCGAATCCAGCTCTGAAGAGCCTGAAAGCGACACCCCGGACAGCCCGGTTAGCCCGCCGGAAAGCGCATCCTCTCCTGCGCCCTCAACGCCCAGCGACGGCGAGCTGTCGCAGACAGGCACCCAGCCCCGCGCGGCCCCGCGTGCACGCGCGGCCGAGTCGGAGTCGCGCGGGGCCGCCTCGGTTTCAGTCCTCGAGACGCCTCCGCGCGAGAACTCGCCCCGCCGCCGCGCCCCGCCGCGCACTTCATTCGCCACACAGTGCGTCGTGCCGGCTCCCGCTATAGGCCATCACGCAGTCAACGTGGTCGGGACTGGACACGGTGAGTATGCTCTGGTGTCCAACCCCGGCGCCCAGACCGCCCCGCCGGCGCCAGAGAGCCCCGCGGGAACCCTGGACGCAGCCGGCCTCACGCCAACGCGCGTTATCGTGTGCGCAAACACCTCAGACGAGTTCGTCTTGTGCAGCACGGCAGCAGGCGACAACCTTTACGTCTACTTCTCGCGCGAGAAGGCGCGCCCCCTCCGCGCAGCAAACGTCATGTTCCCGGACCTTCCCGTGGACGCGATCGGCGACCGTGAGCTAGTCGACCCATCCCAGATGGCGGCCTTCTTCGCCGAGCGCCTGTTCTGGAGCGCGGGGGCGGCCGCCGACGCCGCGGATGACGCGCTCCGCGGGTCGCTCTTCGGCGTGATGGCGGCCGCGTCCGAGTACCGCAGCGTCGCGGGGATGACGCTCACCGACGACGTGCTGTCCCGATACGCGGCGGTTCTCCACGTGGAGTCAAACGGCGCCGCAGACGTCAAGCTCCTCTTCGGGCAGTCGCCCGGCGCCGAGGCCGAGACAGCGGCAGTGATCGAGGAGGGAGACACGGCGTTCATCCGCGCGAGCAGCGTCTTCCCGATTGCGCACTTTCACGCAATTGAGCGGGATGTCGCGCGCGGGCGCGCCGCAGAGACAGCCTTGTCTGTGCGCGAGGCGAGCAGGATGATAGAAGAGGTTTACATCAAGGAGACGCTTTCGGAGATAGACAACGGCATACGTCGGTCCTTCAAGAGACTGTCTGACCGCGTGAACGCTCTTAGCGCGGTGCTTCCTCTTGTGGTCGGAACGCGAGAGCGGGAGCTGGACGCGCTTGGGGCCGACGCGGCGATCCGCGACGGCGCCGCTTCTGACCACCCCACGGCTTACCGAATCGCGGAGCTCTCCCTCCTGCGCTCTCGCGTGTCCGACGCGGTGTCCGCGCTCTGGGCAGACGTCGACATGGAGCTCGCCGCGTCGGAGCGCGTCGTGCGCGGGGTGCTTGGCGAGCTGTTTGTCGAGTCGCGGACCGTCCTCGCGCCCGCCGCAGACCGCGCGGGCGCGCCGCTTCCCTGGTTCTGCCGCGGCAAGGCGTGGGAGCTGCCGCCCGAGATAGACCGGCTCGACTTCGCGCCTGTGCGGAGCGGCGGCCTACCGATTGCGGACACGGACGCTCTCGCAGACTGGTTCAATCACCAGGCCCCCGAGTTCCTTCTCTCTGCAATCCGCGCCGCCCCGGCTGGCCGCTGATTCTCAGGACGCCCGCGGGCGTCCTAGCTGCTATTAGCCGATCACTTCTTGGCGGTGGTCTTCTTCGCGGCCTTGGGGGCGGCCTTGGGCGAAGCCTTGGCCTTGGGGGAAGCCTTGGGGGCAGCCTTGGGGGCAGCCTTGGGGGCAGCCTTGGCCTTGGGAGCGGCCTTGGGGGCAGCCTTGGCCTTGGGAGCGGCCTTGGGCTTAGCAGCGGCCTTCTTGCCTGCATCGGTGGAGGCAATCTGCTCGCTCCACGCCTTCACGGCCATCTTCTCATCGCTGGTCTTGCCCTCAATAGCTTCAGGCCCGGCAAGGTTCCTGCGGTAGCCGGCGAGTGGGGTAGTCGAGTACTTGTGGGTGACCCTGAACAGGAACACGCCGTCAGCCATGACTGCCTTCTTGCCGTCCTTAGCCGCCGTCTTTGTGTACTTCTCCACCTTCTCGCCATCCTTAGCAGGGTTTTCGGCGGTGACCTCCCTCCAACGCTCGACAGGCTTGTCGATAGGGGAGCGCTCGGCCTTGTACACGCGGACCATGTTCCTCTGCTCCTTGGTCTTGGACGCGGTGGTCTCCCGCATGCCGAAGATGACCTCTGTGGGAAGGTCATCAATGTCCGTATCCAGGGCAGTGGCAGCCTTGGAGTAAAGCTTGCTCGCGGCCTTGGTAGCAGCCTGCTCCGGGTTCGGGTTACGGTAGTCACCACCGTTGATGTCAACACCGAAAGAGGAGAAGACGCACTTGAAGTTGCGCTTCCCCTTCTTTTCCTCATCAGCGACCACAGGCTTGGCAGCCGGGGCCGACTTGGAGGCGGGCTTCTTGGGCGACGCCTTCGCGGCGGTCTTAGAGCTGGATCCCTTGGGTGGCATTGCGGATAGTAGAGAGTATTCGTGGTCTCCTTTTGCTGTCCCCGGAGAGCAACACCAATTAACAAGGCCTTAATTTTCAGGAGTCACTGTCACTCAAGCAGGGCAGATTAACCGGATCTTTCTTCTCGGGGACCCGCTTTTCTGGCTTATGGAGCAGACTGCTAAGGTCCTCTATCACGACACTCACAACTTCCCCCTTGCCCTGCAGGTTATACTCTCCCCCGCGCGTGATGAACATCTCAGTGAGTACCTTAGCGCCTTCGCTTGCGTTGTTATGGCAGACGGCCTCAAGTCTCCAAAGGCCCTCGCGTGCGGCTGTGTTGACCATAATGGAACCAGAGCCCTTGATGATGCTCACTTGGTTGCCGCCTGAAGGCCCGATAAAGGTCACGCCGTGGTCTAGCTCCAGGAACTTGACTCGGCGCTGCCTGACCGGACACTTGCACGGGCTGCCGGGGTCTCCCTTAGGACCGGTCTCCCCTTGCAGTCCGGGTTCGCCTTGCAGTCCGGGTTCGCCTTGCGGGCCGGGTTCGACTTGCAGTCCGGGTTCGCCTTGCGGGCCGGGTTCGCCTTGCAGTCCAGGATCTCCCTGAGGCCCTTGAGGTCCAGTATCGCCCTGCCAGCCAGTCTCCCCCTGCGGGCCGGGTTCGCCTTGCGGTCCGGGTTCGCCTTGCAGTCCAGGATCCCCCTGCGGGCCGGGTTCGCCTTGCAGTCCAGGATCCCCCTGCGGTCCGGCCTCGCCCTGAGGCCCCGGCTCGCCCTGCAGTCCGGGATCCCCTTGAGGACCGCGCTCCCCTTCCTGGCCTGCAACCGACACAAACTGGAACCCGGTCGCCGGCTGGTCGCCGTCGCCCATGATGCTGATCATCACAGCATCGGCAACGCTACCTCCCGGCGCGCTCAGGGCTTCCTCAAACACGCGCGCCTGCCGCTTCTCCCTCGGAGTCAGCGTGTCATCCTCGTTGTACCGTAAATTACGGGTGTTGACAGCAACAATGCGGGTGTCCCGCTGGCCTAGATCCAGAGACATTGGCTCTTTCACACTGTGAATAGCAAGCCTCTATTACTTCTTAGCCGTTGTACTAGTGGAAGTCGTTTTCGATGCAGAAGACACCGCGGACTTGGCGGCCGTACCCAGCGCGGCCCCGACCTTGGACGCCGTGCTGCTTGTACCGGAAGCTGGCGTCGTCGAGTCTCCTCCAGCCGGCTTCTTCTTCCGGGTCGCGGCGAATATACCGCCGCCGATCACGCCTACAATCCCGAGGACGACCAGGCCTATCACCGCGGCGACAATGATCGACTTGCCGCTGCTGAACAAATCCCCGCTGAGCCCGGTGTTCGACGACGTGCTCTGCGTGAACGCCTTGGTAAGCGTCTTATTAGCCGCGATGTTCTTCTCAAACGCGGTCACCAGCGTGGAGGCGATAAACGTCACGGCGTTTGACTGGACCACGTTGACGTTTCCATCCACAACAGAGCCCTTGGCAATCGTGATGTTAAACACCCCCGCCTGCCGCGACGAGTTGTAGTTGCTGGTGAACTGGTCAACGCTGTTGTTAATCACGTCCTTCATCTGGTTCAGGATGTTCTCCCGCGCCTCGGTGTTAGAATCCTGGATGTCCTTGGAGAGGATCCTGAAGGGGTCCACAGCGGCTAGACCGCCCTTTTTCTCGTCGGTCGCGGAGGCCTGCAGCTGCTGCTGCAGGTTGGCCTTGAGCGCAGTCGAGAAAGCAGCGTCCATCTGAGAGACCAGGTCGACCCTCACGGCCGTCCGCTGCCCGACATTCACGCTGCCCTTGACCACAGCGCCCTCAATAGTCACATTAAAGGTGGCAGTGGAGCTCACGACGGTCTTGTTGATGGTCGTCGACTTAGTCGTGTTGTTGACCTGGTTGAGGACCTTCGTCGTCGCGTTGATTGTAGACTCCGCGTCTGCTACTTTAGTTGTGTTATTCCCCATGGTTCGCCCTTTTGGGGTCAGGCGAAGATCCCGCCCTTGTCCAGGTCGCGCACATCCTTCGCGTTCACCACTTCGCCGCGCATGAGCCACCGCGCGAACCGCTCCAGAGCGCTGTCGTGCGCAACTGCGAGGCCCGCCGCAGTCAGGGGCGGCCGGTACTCCGGGATCTGGATCAGGTTCTCCGGGTTGTGCCGCGCGATGTCGTCCCGGTCGTCGAGCATAAGCGTGTTCGTCTCGTTCGCCTCTGGGTCCGCTGCGTACACCTTCTCCAGCGGCTTCGAGAAGTCCTGGTAGTCGTCGTGGCTCGGCGACGCCGCGCGGCCTGCGTCTGTGGCGCTCTCCTCTATCCGAACATCTGACCACGTCATGACGTGCCCCGCCCGCGGCACATGCGGAGGGAACAGGATGTCCACGATCTCGCGCACGTACTCTGCCCCGCCCGCCGACCACACTATCACGTTCCGGAAGTAGTACACCGCGAGCTCCAGGAAGTCTAGCGAGTGCGGCCTGATCACTGTCACCAGCCTCGACCGCCCAAGCGAGAAGTAGACCACGCGCGACCGGATCTCGCGCCGCGCGTCCGGGCACTTCACGCTGGCGATCGCCCGCTCCAGCGAGTCCACAAGCGCCTGCGTCCGCGGAAGCGTGTGGACAAAGGTCGCGTCCAGGTCCACGACAAGCGTCCGGCGCAGGCGCTCTGGCGAGTAGTGCAGGATGTCCTGGTTCCCCTCAATAAGTCTCCGGGTCGGCGAGGGCGTCACCGAGGAATCGCGCGCGCTCCGCTGCCCAGCGCTACGCGCCTTCATGCGGCGCGCGTCTACTGAGGCGTGTGTTTCCTTCTTCTTTGGCGGCATCTTTTGTCCCGAGCTCAAAGCGTCACGATGTCCTTCTCCGAAAAGACGCTCCGCGCGCTCGGCCTCGTCCGCGGGAACTGGTTCGGCCCCGGGTACATGGGGGGCGTCTACGGCGGCGAGATCCCGGACCTCAACACGCTCAGGAACCCGCCCGCGGACGTCTACGGCCAGCCGGACCCGGACGACGTCGTGGCGAAGTTCCACGACCTGGCCCTGTTCCTGGTCAAGTGCGCTGACGTCCCGCGCGCGGTTGCGGTGGCGCACCACGAGGCGGCGGACCTGGTGCTGTCGCGCTGGCTCGGCCGCAAGGGCTGGTTCGCGGTCGCCGCGACTGCCTTCCTTGCGGGCGGGCTCACGGGCGTGTCCCTGCGCCGCAGTGACCGCTTCCGCCCGCTCACGCCCGCCGAGCAGGAGGTCGTGCTCGAGCAGTACCCGCTTTCCGTCGCCGCCCTCCGCCGCGTGTACCCCGCGGGGGCCGCCCTGGTCCCCGACCTGTCGGGACTCACCGCCGCGTGATCGCGCGGACCAAAAGAGCAAGTATGTTCAGCGAGCAGACAACACAGCAGACAGTCACGCGCGCCGCGCACCTGCCCGCGGCGGCAGCCGTCCTCGCCGCCCCCTCTGCGCCGCGCACCGCCACCGCGCCGGAGTTCCGCGTGCCGGAGTGGATCGTGGAGGCCTGCGAAACAGCAGGCGGCCGCAGCCTGCAGGACTACATCGCAGGCGTCCAGCGCGCGTTCGACGCGGCAGAGAAGAGCTGTCCCTGATAGACTCTCAAGACCGCCCCGCGGGGCAGTCAATACATTACCGGTCAAGCTCCGCACGCCTCACAGTCCTCCCGGCTGTCCTGCGCCGAGCGCCGAATAGGGCACGCGGCCGGCTCCGGCTCGCGCGGCCGCTTCTTACCGACGCGCAGCGTGGGCGGGTCCGAGTCCGACTCCGTGTCAGAGTCGTCCGCCCGCAGCATTACCTGCCGCGTCTGGCCGTTCACGATGTAGTTCAACTTCAGGTCGCTCGACTTCGACTGCCACAGGTAGTAGATCAGCGTCTTCAGGCCCACCTTCGCCCCGAGCAGGAGGGCGGCCCGCAGGCGCGCGACGTCCGGGTCCCGCATGAACAGATTCAGCGACTGCGTCTGGTCGAAGTAGATCGCGCGCCGGCGCGAGTGCATGATCGCCTCCGCCGGGGATATCTCATACATAGTCTTGTGCAGCTCCGCGAGGCGCGGAAGCGCGGCCACGCCCGCCGCCGGGACGTCCGCCGCCGCGCGGAACTCCGGGTCGTTCTCCAGCGCCGACTGCAGCCGCGCGATCGACCCCCGGTCCGCCTTGACGAAGTCGATCACCGCCGGCGTCCACAGGCCGTGCGAGATCATGTCGCTCACGAAATGCGGGTCGTAGATGACAAACATGCCGTTGTTCACCTGCCTGCTGTAGATGTTGGACGAGTGCAGCTCGGTCGACTCCGTGTTCCCGAAGATCTGGGAAGACGTTGCTGTTGGCATTGCGGTGAGCGTCATGGAGTTGCGCACGCCGCTTGCCACTGCCGCGCGCACGACGCCCCACCCGTCTGGGCCGGGCCCGGCCGGCGCGATGTTCTCCGCGTCCGGGCAGAAGGGCTCGGACTCGCCCCAGGCCGCGGGCGGGATCGGCCGGTTGTCCTCCGGGTCCTGGCGGTCGCGCGCGTCCCCGCCCGCGAGGTCGCGCAGGCGCCAGAAGTCCATCTGCAGGACCCCGTTGGAGAAGGGCGACCCGCGCAGGCGCGCGACCGTCGCGGACCCGCGCGCCTCCACGGTCGGCGGCGCGGCGGCGTGCGGGAACAGGGCAGAGGCGCCGGCCGCGGTCGTCCGCGCAGGCACCTCCACCGTGAAGTCGCCCTCCCGGAAGAGCGGGTACGGCCCGTCCTCGGCCGCCTGCGCGCACGACTCGCGCAGAGCGTGGTAGTACATAGCAGCGAACACGCCGCGGTTGAAGGCATGCGCTGCCGCCGTCTCATACGGCAGGCCGAGGACCTTCAGGGCGTCCCCGAACCCGCTCACGCCGATCCCCATCGGCCGCGCGTTCATGTTGTTGTCCCGCGTCTTCTCCGGGACCGGGTACTTGTTCCGGTCAATCACCTTGTTCAGGTTCCGCACAAGCTGGCGCGTCGTCTCGCCTAGGCCCTTGAAGTCGAACGCCCCCGACCGCGCGATGATCGACACAATCGCATCCGCACCCTGCACGCCCGCGAGTTCGCCTGGGGCGAGCCGCCGCCGCGCGAACGCCTTCAGGGACACGGACGCGAGATTGCAGGAAGCGATCTCCTTGTCAGACGACACCTGGACAATCTCCGTGCACAGGTTGCTGTTGTTCACCACGCCGATGTTAGCCTGCTGCGACTTCGCGTTCACCTCGTCTCCGTCCAGGACGAAGGGACCGCCTGTCTCAATAATGTTGGAAACGATCGCGTTGAGGAGGTCGCGCGCGCGGATGACCTTGAAGTCGATCCTGCGCCGGTGCGCGGCGTGCATCTTCGCGCGCGCGGCGGCCAGCTCCGGGAGCCTGCCCGGGTCGGCGCCGGCGGCCGCCTCCGCCGCGCGCACGGCCGCCTCGGATTCGCGGTACTCCGCCTCGCGGGCTGGCGCAAGCGATTCGTACTTGAGGTACTCCGTCTCGAAGTCGGGGCCGTACAGGCCGTGGACCTTCGCCTTGTGCGGGCTGAAGAGGGTCCACGGCTTGTCCGCGCGGACGCGGTCCCAGAAGAGCCGGAATGTCCACACAGCGACATCCGAGCAGTCGAGGCGCGACTTCTGGGACCTCCCCGTGTTTGCCCGGTACGTGATGAAGTCCTCCACTGTGAGGTGCCACACGGGAAGGTACATCGTCGCCGCACCGCGCCGCTGGCTCGACTGCGAGACCGAGTCCAGGATCGCGTCCACGCCGAGAGACGCCCCGCGCACGCTCCGCACCCGCATCTTGTTCCCCGCCTCGCCGTCGCGCAGGCCTCCGAGGTCCATCCCGATCCCGCCGGTCTGCGCTGTGATCATGCCGGTCGAGTGCGTGATGTCCATGATCGACTTAATCGAGTCTCCCATCCCCATCAGGAAGCAGCTGCTGCACTGGCCGCCGTTCTTGAGGCCCGCATTCATGAGGGTCGGCGTCGCGGGGGTGCAGAGCTTTTTGCCAAAGAAGTGGTACGCGCGGACGACTGCGGGCAGGCCGTCTGCGAGGTACATGTGCGCGGCCGCGCGGAGGTACATCTGGCAGGGCGTCTCAACCGGCCCCGAAGCTGTGTCCGGGCGCAGGCAGTACTTGTCCAGGATCGCGCGCGCGGAGAAGAAGTTGTGCCCCGCGTAGTTGTACTCGAGCGTGTCCGCAAGCAGCGCGTCCAGCTCCGCCGCGTGCGCGTCCAGGAACGCGAGGTAGTCGTCCGCGAGCAAGTGCCCCAGCAGAGCCTTCACCGTAGAGACTCCCTCCGAGAACCGCACCACGCGGTCTACCAGCAGGCGGCCGCCAGCCTCCACAGTCGGCGGGTGCTCGATCTGCTTCTCAAGCGTCTTGCACCGCCTCTCAAACACTTCGTAGCTCACCGACGACTCCATCGCGTCCAGGCACTCCTCGACAAGGGCCTTGCTGCGCGGGTCCGTCTTGTCGCAGGGCGCAATGAACCCGATCCGGGCGCTCACAGGCGGGGGTAGTCTCTGGGCATTCCACACCGGGAACGCGGGTTCATCAGGCGCGGGGCCGATAGGCGCGGGAGGCATGTCCCAGGCTGAGTGATGCTCAAACAGAGAGGGGAGGCTGTTAGTGGGCGAAGGGTAACGGGGATCCATCTGGCTCTCCTTTTACACCGAAGCGCGAGTCGGGATTTTCTGCACGTCTCGAAAGGCAAGCAGGTTTTCCCTTACCCGAAACACTACAATGACTGCTACTTGCAACCCTCCCCACGCTGTCGGCTCCTCCGCCCTCAGTTCGGCCCCCGACAGGTGCACCTGGTCTGGCAACGTCTGGTCGTCCAACAACGACCCCCTTGACCCCGCCTACACCGCCACCCGCACCCGCGCCTACAACTCCTCCAAGGCCGAGGTCGAGACGCGCAGCTACCCTAACGCCGGCAAGTACGGCGTGAACACTGCCCTATTCGACGCCGCTGACGTCGGCGCTGTGTTCAACACCGCCGGCGTCCCCAGCTCCGGCGTCGCCACCCACGGCCCCGCCGACCGCACCGTGGTCGCCATTGTCCCCCCTAACTGCAACGGCCGCGTTGTGTTCGACCTGTACTCGATCACCCAGGCCGCCGGCATCGCCTACGGCCTCCTGGTCGCCGCCGAGGCGTCCCTCTCCCCGCCTGCCCTCTCCGGCCAGGACGCCCTCGCCGACGCCAGCTTCCCCGAGTTTGTTGTCGTGAACCAGTCTGAGTACTCCGCGTACGTCACCGTTGGCAACACCATCCCGACCGTGTCCTCCAGCTTCAACGGCGTGTCCCGTTCTGCCGGTATTGCCCCGCGCGAGGTCCGCCGGTTCCGCTTCAGGCCCGAGGCCAACTTCTGGCAGACGACTGCCATCACCGGCCCCAACTTCTGAGCGTAGTTGACCTAACGCCCTCCCGCGGGAGGGCGAACACGCGCCTAG
>SPJJ01037311.1_pt1 | contig 16709 bp, 15 predicted proteins | sample 3741741 | NCBI WGS metagenome assembly SPJJ01 (sample SAMN10925908, study PRJNA522277) | cold seep metagenome | isolation source: Elba SIP-enriched marine methane seep metagenome, extraction at timepoint T1 | place: Italy: coast of Elba, Mediterranean Sea | collected 2014-05 | reverse complement strand
TGGTATTGTCGATATTGAGTTTATAGTACAATTCCATATCTTAGCGCATGCTTCCGAAAATAAAGACTTAACAACTTATACCGATAATATGAGGTTGTTGGAGGCGCTTGAGCAACAGGGAATAATGGCGAGTAAAGAAGTAGAAACTCTGAAAAAAGCCTATTGTGAATATCGAGATTATGGACATCAACAAGCATTACAGGGCGAACGTGCAATGGCAAAACAGGATGATTTTGTAGAAATACGATCTCAAGTGGAAAAAATTTGGCATGAATACATGGCAGCGACAAACGGGTAGGCAAAAAAAATGATGACGATGGATGACCGTGACGGTTTAATTTGGATTGATGGTGAGTGGATAGACTGGCGTGAGGCAAAAGTACATATTTTGACTCATACTTTGCATTATGGAGCGGGCGTATTTGAAGGCCTGCGTGCTTATCATGCTGAAAAAGGCACGGCCATTTTTAAACTGCAGGAGCATACTGACAGGCTATATCGGTCGGCTCATATTCTAAATATGGGGATTCCATTTGATAAGGATGAAATCAATCAGGCGCATAAAGATGCCGTTGCCAAAAATAATCTGGACAGTGCCTATATCCGCAGTATGTGTTTCTACGGTTCCGAAGGCATGGGTTTGCGAGCCGATAACCTGAAAGTTCATGTCATGGTGGCTGCCTGGGAATGGGGGGCTTATTTAGGTGATGAAAGCATGGAAAAAGGTATTCGTATTAGAACCTCTTCCTATACCCGTAATCATGTTAACAGCACCATGTGTAAAGCCAAAGCGAATGGTAATTACATTAACTCGATCCTGGCTCTGCAAGAAGCAATTTCAACAGGATATGATGAAGCCTTATTACTGGATCACGAAGGGTTTGTAGCGGAAGGCAGTGGGGAAAACCTGTTTATTGTCCGTAATGGCGTTTTATATACTCCGGAAACAACTTCCGCTTTAGAAGGCATCACCCGCGATACCATTATCACAATTGCCCGTGAACATGGTCTGGAAGTAGTTGAAAAACGTATCTCCCGTGATGAAGTTTATGTCGCAGATGAAGCTTTTTTCACCGGCTCGGCAGCTGAAGTCACCCCGATCAGAGAGTATGATGAGCGTAGTATAGGTGACGGTAGTCGTGGACCAATCACCGAACAGATTCAAACGCTTTATTTTGATTATGTGCATGGCCGTAGAAAAGACCACGGTGAATGGTTAAGCTACGTATCATAAGTGGAAAATCAGTATAAAAAAATCCTTGTCGTTGGCCCGTCCTGGGTCGGTGACATGGTGATGGCGCAGAGTCTGTTTATGGCTTTGAAAGCCAATAACCCTGATTGTTTAATCGATGTACTGGCACCTCAATGGTCACTTCCTTTGCTGGACAGAATGCCAGAAGTTCATGCCGGTATAGCCATGTCTTTAGGGCATGGCCAGTTTGCTCTGATGGCTCGCTACAGACTGGGTAAGTCACTTAAGCAGAAGCAATATGACCAGGCGATTTTACTGCCTAACTCCTGGAAATCAGCATTAATACCTTTTTTTGCCAAGATAAAGCAAAGAACTGGTTATATAGGTGAGCAACGCTGGGGCCTGTTAAATGAACCGCGAAAACTGGATAAACAATTTTTAACGATGACCGTCCAGCGTTTTGTTGCTTTAGCTTATCCGACTGAGCGGAAGCAACGACCTGAATGTCCGGTTCCCGTTTTAAAAATTCCAGAAACTAGTCGACAACAGCTGATTACAAAATTTAAGCTGCAACAGACAGAAAAGATTTTAGCTTTATGTCCGGGGGCTGAGTATGGTCCGGCCAAACGCTGGCCCGCTGAACATTTTGCCGAACTGGCCAAGCAAAAACTGGCTGAGGGTTGGGCTGTGCTTATTTTTGGCTCAGAAAAAGATAAAGTCGTTTCAGAGCAAATCAATCAATTGACTGACAAGGGCTGTCGAGATTTTAGTGGCAAAACCACATTGGCCGAGGCAGTGGATTTAATGTCGCTGGCAGATGTCGTGGTCAGTAATGATTCCGGTTTAATGCATGTGGCTGCTGCGCTAGATAAGAAGGTCATTGCTATTTATGGGTCATCTGATCCTAAATTCACTCCACCATTAAACGCTTCGGCGAAAGTGATCGATTTAAACCTGGATTGTTCACCGTGTTTTAAGCGAGATTGTCCTTTGGGGCATACCCGTTGCCTAAGTGATATTTCTCCTCAGCAGATTTTAGCAGAGATGGATTAATTGCGATGAGAATAGCCATTGTTAAACTTTCTGCATTAGGTGATATTGTTCATGCGATGGTTGCTTTGCAATTCATTAAAAAAGCTTATCCTGAGATGATCATAGACTGGGTCGTCGAAGAGCGCTTTGCCGGAGTATTGGCTGATAATCCGGATATTAACCAGGTTCTTAGCGTAAACTTAAAGGCACTAAAACAACAGAAAAGTAATTTTTTCACAGAATTTAAAAAGCTCAGACGCTATGCTGATAATCGTTATGACAAGGTGATTGATGCGCAGGGCTTAATTAAATCAGCTGTGGTGGCTAAATTATTATCGTCGAATGTGGCAGGCTTTGACCAAGATTCGTGTCGAGAAAAAGTGGCTGCCTGGTTTTATAAAGAAAAAATAGCTTATCCATATGATGCTAACACCATCGACAGAAACGTAGCCATTATTGGGCTACCTTTAGGGCTGGAAATAACAGAACAGAATATTCTCGATAAACAGCCATTTCTTTTTTATCAGGGGGAATTGGCTGAATTAGTTGATTATTATACTCAGGATAAGCCTAATATCGTGTTCGCTATCGGATCAACCTGGCCGAGCAGGAACTATCCGAAAAAACAGTATCTAAAAGTGATTGAAGCTTTAGATGCTAATAGTTTGATTATCTGGGGTAATGAGCAGGAAAAGCAGATGGCAGACTGGATTGCAGAAAAAAGCACTAAGGTAAAAGTACTGCCGAAACTGGGTTTTAATCAGCTTAAAGTGGTTCTGGACCATGCTGACTTGGTGATCGGTAATGATACCGGACCCACGCATATGGCCTGGGGACTTAATATCCCGTCGATCACCTTGTTTGGGCCAACGCCGGTGAGCCGGGTGTATCAAACCTCTATTAATAAAGTTTTAAAATCATCCTCTAAAGTGAATCCTTTTAAATTGAATAAGAATGATTATTCAATAAAAGAAATTAAAGTAGATGATGTGGTTTTGCTAGCGCAATCCTTACTCAAATAAATTAATCAGCTAGGCAGGTGTTTATGGAAGCAATCACTGAACAGGAAGACCGCTATGCAGCGTTTTTAAACGTATTGCAGCAGCAAAATAAATTAACCGACAATGACCTGAATAAAGCCCGGAGGATGCAAAAGTCGGCGATTAATGAATTATTGCCACAGTTATTGATTAAACTGGGTCTGTGTTCAGATGTAGATATAGCCGATAGTTTTGTGCAAAGCAGTGGAATAGAGCGAGTGGCAAATGCTGACTATCCGCTGGAAAGTCCATTTGCAGATGATATTTCTCTCAGGTTTTTAAAGAATAATCATATCGTGGGCCTGGCTAGCGATGCAGACTCAATTTCTGTGGCTGTTCTGGACCCTAAAGATGAAGAAATTATCGACGCTTTAAAGTTGGCGACAGGGAAGCAGATAAAGATAAAAATAGGTCAACTATCCGAGATCGATGCGGCGCTGGATAATCAATATGGCGATGGTAAATCGCAAATGGATAAACTGGTCGACGATTTAGATGGCGAAGAAATCGCCGATGAAGATCTGGAACATTTGAAAGATCTGGCCAGTGAAGCGCCGGTGATTAAAATGGTCAACCTGTTCTTGCAAAAAGCGATAGAAATGCAGGCTTCCGACGTGCATATCGAACCCTTTGAACAGCGCCTGAAAGTCCGTTTAAGAATTGATGGGGTATTACAGGAAATCGATGCGCCTCCCGTTGCCTCAACTGCCGCCGTTTTGTCACGGGTTAAAATTATGGCAAAACTGAATATAGCAGAAAGACGCTTGCCGCAGGATGGGCGAATCAAATTACAGATGCTGGGTAAAGAGCTGGACCTTCGGGTTTCAACTATTCCCACCATGTATGGCGAAAGCGTGGTTATGCGTTTGCTGGATAAAGAAAATATAGTGCTGGATTTTTCAGCCCTGGGTTTAACCGGGAATAATTCAAAGCAGTTTATCGATGTTTTGGCTAAGCCTCATGGCATTATTCTGATTACCGGGCCTACCGGTAGTGGGAAATCAACCACCTTATACACGGCTTTAAAGCAGCTCAATACCAGTGAAAGAAAAATTATCACCGTAGAAGACCCGGTGGAATATCAGCTGGAAGGGGTTAATCAGATACAGGCCAAACCACAGATAGGCTTAACATTTGCTGCGGCCTTGCGTTCAATTGTCAGACAAGACCCTGATGTGATCATGATAGGGGAAATGCGAGACCTGGAAACGGCGAAAATTGCCGTGCAATCGGCCTTAACCGGTCACCTGGTGTTGTCTACCTTGCATACCAATGATGCAGCTGCGGGCGTGACTCGTTTATTAGATATGGGGCTGGAAGAATATCTGCTGAGCTCTACAGTTAATGGCATCTTGGCGCAACGCCTGGTTAGAAAGCTTTGTTCACATTGTAAGCAGGCTTATCCGCCAACCCAGGCGGTAATAGATGAAATGCAGTTAAAACGTTTTGCCGATACAGATGATATTCAGCTATACAAGGCTGTCGGCTGCTCAGCCTGTGCTGATATTGGTTATAAAGGACGGCAGGCAATTATCGAGTTTTTACCGATGTCAGATAACATCCGTAAGCAAATTATGGCACATGAGGAAGCCTCTGTGATTCAGCACCAGGCAATAGATGAAGGAATGTTAACCATGTATGAAGATGGTTTGAGCAAGGCTTTGGCCGGGGTCACAACACTGGAAGAAGTGCTGCGAGTGACCACGGAGTCTTAACATGACCTTATATGCTTATAAAGCGGTAAACAGTCATGGTGAAACTGAAGAGGGCGTGAAAAACGCTCAGAATCAGCAAACTGTGTTATTAGAGTTACAAGAACAGGGCTTTATTCCCATCCGTATCGAAGCGGCTAAAGACAGAACTTTTTTGGGAATAAAACTGGCATCGGGGGGGACGCGTTTATCACAAAAAGAAGTCTTATTGTTTACCGGAGAGTTGGCGACATTACTGGATTCAGGCCTGCCTATCGACCGCTCCTTATTGGTGTTGATTGAGTTAACGGAAGACAATGCCAAGCTGAGTAAACTGATTTCACAGGTTCTGGAGAAAGTAAAAGGCGGTGCAGCATTGGCTGATGCTTTAGAGAGTCAGGCTGAAGTGTTTTCCCGGTTTTATTTAAATATGATCCGTGCCGGAGAAATGGGCGGTAATCTGGCAGATGTGCTTACTCGTTTAGCTGAATATCTGGAACGTTCACAAGAACTGAGAGATACGGTGACGACAGCGCTGATATACCCGGCCATCTTATTAATTATGTCAGTCGCTTCATTAATGGTGATGCTGACATTTGTGGTGCCACAGTTTACCGAAATGTTTGAAAATTCAGGTCAGGCCTTGCCCGTTCCGACCCAAATAGTGGTGGCCCTGGCAGAGTTTTTACAGGCTTATTGGTGGCTGTTGTTATTAATTGTTATCAGTGTCACGAGTTATATGAAGTCGCAACTGGCCGATCCTGATAGTAAAAAAGTCTGGGATGCACGTTTTCTGACCATGCCTTTGTTTGGCGATATTTTATTGCATATGGAAACCGCCAGCCTGACTCGAACATTGGGGACTTTATTAGGAAATGGGGTGTCTATTCTGAAGGCTTTAGGAATAGCCAGAGAAACCGCCACTAATCTGCTGGTGACTGAAATGCTGGAACAGTCCGAGGAAGAGCTGAAACAGGGAAAAAGTATGTCTGATGCCCTGATGGATAGTCAGTGTTTCCCTAAATTAGCAATACAAATGATAAAAATGGGCGAAGAAACTGGACGCCTGGAAGAAATGTTGCTTCGAGTCGCCAATATTTATGATAAACAGTTACGCACCTCGATACAAAGGATGCTGGCCTTGTTAGAGCCGGCCTTGATTGTTTCTTTAGGTTTAATGATTGCCGGGATTATTGTATCCATCTTATTAGAAAAAAAAAGTGTGAATGATTTGGCATTTTAAAGTTTTAGTAATTACTCAGTGAATTTAAGACCGAAGGCATAGGATATTGATTTATAAGGACGCGTAAATAGGTAAACCACATGGATGTGGTGAATGCAGATATTGTAGGAGCAAATATATGTCCATGTAAGCTCTGCTGCAACGTCCTATTGTTTCAAGCCTGATAAATCAACTCCCTATACCTACAAAATTATTCAGAGTAGTTACAGTTATTTAATAATCTGGTCATTAATAATGACTATGCTATAGCATTGGATAAAAAATACGTTTTAGGAGAAGACATGAAAATGAAAGCTAAAAGTCTTGAACAGGGCTTTACCTTGTTGGAATTATTAGTGGTTTTAGGCATTATTGCCTTATTAGCCGGTATCGTCGGGCCGCAGGTGATGAAGCATATGGGGGCCTCGAAAACAAAAGCCGCCAGGGTGCAAATAGAAGATTTAGCCGCTGCACTGGATATGTATAAACTGGATGTTGGGCGTTATCCTACTTCAGATCAGGGTTTATCAGCCTTAGTCGAAAAACCGGCTAGTAGTAAACGCTGGAATGGGCCTTATCTAAGAAAAAGCAAAGTGCCGCAAGACCCCTGGGTACAAGATTATCGTTATGTTTCACCCGGCCAGCATGGTAAGTTTGACTTGTCCAGTTATGGTGCAGATGGCAAAGAAGGTGGTGAAGGTGAAGATCAGGATATAAACAGCTGGGAATGATGCGCAGGCAAGCTCAAGGCTTCACTCTAATAGAGCTTTCTGTTGTATTGTTGATTGTGGTTATCGGTTTTGCAGCGATAAGCAGTAATATTTCATCAGGAAACCAGGCGGCTCAATTAAAAGCCACGGCCAGGGATCTGGCCTCAGCATTACGTTATGCAAGAGGTCATGCACTGCTGTCACACAAGGAAGTCATCGTAGCCATCAATCTTGCCGAAAATACTTATCAGCTGTCCAACCGAAAAAAAATCTATTCCTTTTCCGATCAGATTGATGTCACTTTGGAGATCGCCCAAGATGAGTTTAAACAAGATGAAGTCGGGCAATTGAGGTTTTATACCGATGGTTCTTCCAGTGGTGGAAAAATCACCCTGGAAATGGGTGGGTTGATTGATACCATCGATGTAAACTGGTTAACCGGAAAAGTTGAGATTACTGAGGAATAAGTTTTGAGAATAAGGATATTTCAAGATATTCTCGGCTCAGACAGAGACAATAGCTAACTAATATGCCAGCAATGAATATAAAAAAAAATCAGGGCTTTTCTTTGTTGGAAATACTGGTCGCCTTCACCATTATGGCTGTTTCATTAGGTATCATGCTGAACATTTTTTCCTCCGGTGTGAATACCGCGATAGTGGCTGAAGATTATATTGTGGCCACCCAACTGGCAGAGTCATTAATGGCCAGGGCCGGGGTAGAAGAAGCTTTGGAAGAGGGCCAACGCTCGGGGATTGAAGTTGAGAAATATCAATGGCGAGTCAGCGTGGTTGAAACTGAGGCACCTGAAGTCGAAGAGCAGACAGAGCTGAAATTAATGAATGTGAGTGTAGAAGTGAGTTGGGATGATGGGCTACAACAGGACAGAACAGTTGAGCTAAATACCATTAAGGCAGGGAAGCGCTAAGGTGTCTCAGAGCCAAGGCGTAAAAGGTTTTACCTTACTGGAAGTGTTGCTGGCTATGACACTGTTAAGCATTATGGTGGTTTTATTATTTAGTAGCTTTTTTTTTGCAGCCGAAAGCTGGAATAAAGGTGAGCAGAAAATTGCTCAGGTAAATGAAAAAGCCGTCGTTTATCAGTTTTTTAAACAACATTTTTTAGCTATTAAACCCTTATGGAATGATTTTTCAGATGATCAGAGAGAGTTTTCCTTTCAGGGTGATTCAAAACAGATGCAGTTCGTTTCCGTGTTGCCTGAAAGTGCAGAGCGTCAAGGCTTGCAGTTATTTCAATTGCAATATATAGAGCGTGAGACAGGTGTGCTGAAAGTGAATATACAGCCATTTTATCCGCCAATTGATGATCAGCCTTGGGGGACGGATGAGGTTATATTATTAAAGCATATTGAAGACTTTGAGCTCAATTATTTTGTTCGGGAGAGGGGAGAGCTAGATGGAGAGTGGAGACAAAGCTGGTTAGAGAAACAGAGTCTACCTTTGTTGATAAAAGTTAAAATCAAGCTGGAAGATGACAGCTATTGGCCGGAAATGATTTTTGCCAGCAAATTATCCGTCTCAGACTTTAATCCGGAAGAGGATCTTGATTTAGAGATGAGGTTGGACAGCAAATAATGAGCTTGCCTAAGAAGCAATCAGGTTTTGCGATGGTTATCGTGATTTGGGTATTAAGTCTGTTGACTATCATGGCGGCCAGTTTTGCCTTGAGTATGCGCAGAGAAACCACGGTGATCAGTGCAGTAAAAGATAACGCGGTGATGCAGGCCTATGCTGAGGCTGGACTTGGCATGGCCCAGCAAATGTTATCCTTAACCGATAACAATAGCCGCTGGCGTGCGGATGGCAGTATCTATCCTTTACGTTATCAGGATGTCGATATACGAGTCAGAGTATTTTCTGAACAGGGTAAAATTGATATCAATAAGGCCGACGAACAATTATTGACAGAGCTGATCAGTTCATTGCCGATAGAACTGGATGCCCAACAGGCATTAGTCAGTGCTATTCTGGATTGGCGTGATCAGGATGATTTAGTGCATCTAAATGGAGCTGAGAAAGATGAATACGAGCAGGCAGGCTTGAGTTATCACCCCGCTAATAAAAACTTTCAGCTGATAGATGAATTAAAACTGGTGCTGGGGATGAGTAAGGAAAGCTATCAGCAATTAAAGGGTTTGATAACCGTCTATTCAAAACAGCCTAAGGTAAACTTAAAACTGGCCTCCAAAGAAGTTCTGGAGGTGGTAGGAAAGCTGGATACAGAGACTATGGATGAATATTTACTACAAAGAAAGGAAAACAATCTGGCTGCAATACCAGCCCCGGCATTTCCATTGGCAATGAGTGAAACTAGTCAGAATGCTGGGGGAGAACAGGTCTATACTATTATTTCCCAGGCACAAATAGCCGACCAACAGAGCGCTGGGATTAAAGTAATATTACAAAAAACAAACAATAGTGATCTCGATACCCCCTTCCAGATCCTGGATTGGCAAACTCTGCAGATGAAAGAATCATTATTTGAACAAGGCATGAGACAATTATTAGTATTTCAAGATGAACCTGAACACAGAAATTGATTTTGATATAAAACGCTTCTTTCATTGGTGGGGGCGCGAATTAGTACAATGCCTGCCTGAAAAAGCCAGGCAAATACTCAGTGATAAGTCTGCCCATATCCTGTTAACCGCCACAACAGAAAGGCTTGAGGTGGAGCGCTTGCAGGATGAACAGCTACAGCCGCTGGCAACATTCGATTGGAATCAAAACAGTGCAGAGCAGCATCAGCAACTGATTGATAAGCATCCAGATCTGGAGCAGGCTGAATATATTTTAAGATTAAAATCCGGCCAGGCGATTAAAAAAATACTGTATTTACCGGCAGCAGCCAAAGAAAACCTGCAGCAGGTGGTCGCTTTTGAAATAGACAGATTAACGCCCTTTAAACTGGATCAGGTTTATTTTGCCGTCAAAATACTGGCTAAAGAAGAGGCAGACAAAATAAAAGTATTATTAGTGCTTACGCCTAAGGAAGTTCTGGATACTTTATATGAGCAGTTAAAAACGCTTAATATTCAGCCTTCGATTGTGGATTTTTCAGAGGCGGCAAATAACTACAGCGAAGACCTCTATCCTTATAACTTATTACCCGAATGGGCGCGGCCTAAAATTAGTCAAACAACCCGGATAATCAGCTGGGGACTGGGCTTATTAACCATCTTGCTGCTAGCCGCAGTGTTAATCTTTCCGCTTTGGCAACAGGGCAAGATAGTCGATGAATTAAGAGATCAACTGCGTAGACTGGAAAAAGATAGTCATCTGGTACAGGCTCAGCAATTGGAAATTGATGAAATAGTCGATGAAACTGAACGTCTGATCCAAATAAAGCAAAAAGCACCGATGGTGATAGAACTGTTAAATGTTTTAACCGAATTGATGCCCGATGGTACTTGGTTAACTCATTTCAAACTGAACAACCAAAAGGTACAGATACAGGGACAGTCGGCAGTTGCCTCCGGTTTAATCAGTGTGATAGAAAGTTCTGCCTTATTCAGCAATGCCCGCTTTGTTTCCCCTTTAACTCAGGATAAACGTACCGGCATGGAACGTTTTCAGATCAGCATGGAAGTCAACAGTAAAGGAGAGACTGCAGATGAATGATGCAAAACATCAGCGCTGGTTTGCCATCGGTTTACTGGTCTTTATCCTGTTTATTCTGGTTTTCGTCATTATCGTGCCGGTGCTGTCCGCCAGCTGGGATTATCATGAGCAGCAGCAGGAATTAAATTTTAGATTACAACGGGCTAAGCAGATAGTCGCTAGAAAGCCTGCTATCAATGCTGCGGTAGAGAATATTAAACAACAATATCGGCAACAGAATTATTTTAGTAAGCGGGATAAAGAAGCATTGGCTTCAGCTGATTTACAAAAATTTATCAAGTCTTCTATTTCTCAGGCCGGTGGAGAGCTAACTAGTACTCAAGTGTTGCCGCAAAGTAGCGATAGAGGCTTTAAACAGCTTAAAGTAAAGGTCAGAATGTCGGGAGATATAGAAGTATTACGTAATGTATTACATGATATAGAGTCCTCCAGTCAGATTATGTTGGTTGATCAACTGGATTTGCGGCCGGTAAGAGGGCGACGTAATCGTAAAACCCGGAAAATAGAACCCAGTAATAAATTGAATGTAAATTTTCAGGTCGCTATTTTTATGAGGGAAAGCAATGAATAATACACTCATAAAAGCTTTGGCCGTTTCCTGTTTGTCGTTGCTGACGATATTAGTAGTGGAATGGCTGCTAATTGGAGGCTTGGCAGAACAGAACGACACTATTGATCCATCCGGTCAACAGCAAGATTTGAGCGTCGAGTTACCAAAATATATAGCAAAGATACAAGCATTGGAAAGTTATGACGAAATGCTTGAAAGACCATTGTTTATTAAGACCCGCAGGCCGATAGAAGGGGATGATATGGTCGAAACTCTTGACCAGATACAGGGAGAAATAAAGGATCTGGAGTTACAGGGCATTTACAGCGTTAACGGTGAGATGACCGTATTGTTTAATAAAAAAGGCGTAGGCCGGAATTATTTAAAAAGAACCAGCGGCCAGGATGTTGCCGGTTGGCAGATTAAAGAGATACAGAATGATCGGGTTGTGCTGGAAAGTAAGGGTAAAGAACAGACAGTGATGTTAAGAAAGCCAAAACCGAAAGTGCAAAAACCGCAACGTAAAACAAAACCAAGGTCTAGAACAAGACCTAAGCTTGAGCCTCAAGCAACTGAATCCATGAGCAAATTAAAATCCTGAGAATAAGCATGATGATCCGTAACAACACTATTTCTTCAATATTAGCATTAAGCCTAATGGTTTCAGGATGCGAGTTAATGGGGCCCGAACTGCATGACAAATTGCCTCTGTATCCGGTTTCTGAGATAGAGAAAGACTCTCAGAATGAAGTGATTTACCAGGAACTGGGGAATGAAGACAGTTCGACCAGTAATGCCAATAATGCCAAAATAGAGCTATATCCGGGCAGCGGACAGTTTATTGCCAGCAGCCGTGGCAGTAGAAAACCGGCCACGACAGGCCAGGGCGAATACAGCCTGAATTTTGACGATGCGGATCTGGGTGAAGTCGCCAAGGTTATTTTGAGTGATATTCTCAATGAGAATTATGTTTTAAGCCCAAAAGTGGCAGGAAAAGTTACCCTGCAGACCTCACAGCCCTTAAGTCGTTCCGAGTTATTGCCGACCCTGGATATGCTGTTAAATATCAATAATGCCGGCATGGTATTCCAGAATGGTGTTTTTCAGATCAAACCGAAGACTGAAGCCATCGTTAACAGTGCTTTTTCCAGCTACAATAAATTTCGTCAGCAAATCCCGGCCGGTTACCAAATTAAAGTGGTGCCAGTGAAAAATGTAGCGGTGACCGAACTGGCCGAGATTATAAAACCGTTAATGCAGGAAAAAAGCCTGCTGCATGTCGACAATAACCGCAATATGATGTTGATTGCAGGAACCGGAGCCGAACTGGCGCGGGCCATGGAGATGGTCAATGCCTTCGATGTCGATGTGATGAAAGGCCGCTCTTTTGGCCTGTTTCCACTACAAAATGTAGATTCGACGAAAATGATCGAAGAGCTGGAACAGGTGTTTAATAAGAAAGCAGCGGCAGACTCTGGGTTTTTTCAGTTTATGGCCATAGAACGCTTAAACGCCATCTTGGCGATTACCCAGCAGGCAAAATATTTAAAAGATATAGAGCGCTGGGTGATCAGACTGGATCGGGCCAATACTTCTGCAGGCGGCGGCGTAATTGTTTACCGCGCGCAACATGTTGATGCGGTGAAACTGGCAGAAACATTGAATAATATTTTTAGTAGCAGTAAAAAGTCCAGTGCAGGCTCTTCGGTTGCCTCGGGACGGAAAGTGGTACAGGTGACCAATAAAGAAAAAGCCAAAACAAAAACGACTACAAGCCGAAAACTTAAAAGTGCCACCTCCATCGCCGATATAGGGGATGTGAGTATTATTGCCGATGAGGTAAATAATGCGTTGATTATTGTCGCTACAGCTCAAGATTATGCCGTGGTTCAAAGAGTGATTAAGCAGCTGGATGTTATGCCTTTGCAGGTATTGATTGATGCTACGATTGTGGATGTAACACTTACAGATAATTTGGAATATGGAATAAAGTGGTTTTTTGAGCATGGTAGCGGCGGTGTCAATGCTATAAATTCTGGAGGAATTGATTTGACCAGTACTGCATCAAGTCTTGCTTTAGCAGGGGCAAAAAAAAGATTAAGTTCTGCTGCTGGTTTTGGCTATGGGTTTATTAGCAAATCGGGTGATATAAAAGCAGTATTGAATGCTGAAGCAACAAAAAATAATATTAATATTATTTCTTCACCTTCAGTAATGGTATTGAATAATCAGGAGGCTAAAATTCAGGTTGGGGAAGAAAGATCTTTAAGAACATCTGAATCAACCAATACAAGCAGTAGTTCGTCTGACCCAATTGTGACGAGTACAATTCAACAACGTAAAACAGGTGTTACTGTCACTGTAAAGCCGCGGGTCAATGCTAATGGTTTAGTTATTATGGATATAGAGCAAAGTGTTGAAGATTTTGCTGATGGGAGTACGAATGGCAACCCTGATATATTAACTAGAGAGTTAAAAAGCAATGTGGCTATTCAAAGTGGTGAAACTATTGTTCTTGGTGGACTGATCAGTGAAAAAACTACAAATGGCAAAGATGGAATTCCGTTATTACATGAAATTCCATTGGTAGGACCTTTATTCGGAAATACTGAAAAAACCAAAAGGAAAACTGAGTTGGTAATACTAATTACGCCTAGAGTAGTTAAGAGTAAACTCGATGCCAGATTAGTTACCAATGAATTTAAACGCAAACTATCCGGTATTTATGAAGAGGTACCGGTAGAAATAAATAAACCTCAACCCGCTGTAATAAACGCCAATGATTCATAGTTATATAGAAAAAATTCTTAGGGCAAAAGTCTATGATGTGGCAGAAGAAACTCCGCTGGATTTAGCCCGCTCTTTATCTAAGCGCTTGGATAACCGGGTTTATTTAAAAAGAGAAGATCTGCAGCCGGTGTTTTCATTTAAATTACGCGGCGCCTATAACAAAATCGCCCATTTAACGGAACAGCAACGCTCGCACGGAGTCATCGCCGCATCAGCCGGAAATCATGCTCAGGGTGTGGCTTTATCGGCAAAAAAACTGGGCATAAAAGCCTTGATTGTAATGCCGAAAACCACCCCCGATATTAAAGTCAAAGCAGTTAAATCCTGGGGCGCTAAAATTGTTTTATTCGGTGACTCTTACGATGATGCCTGCACTCATGCCAAGGAAATTGCTGAAACAAAAGGCATGACTTTTGTGCATCCTTATGATGACCCGGAAGTGATTGCCGGCCAGGGAACTATCGGTATGGAAATTCTGCGTCAGAAAACCGGGCCTATCGATGCGGTGTTTGTTCCCGTCGGCGGTGGAGGTTTAATAGCCGGAATTGCCGCCTATATCAAATTTGTCAGTCCGGAAACTAAAGTGATCGGTGTCGAGCCCGATGATGCCGATTCCTTAAATCATGCCTTAAAAGCCGGCAGACGGGTCAGTATTAAACAGGTGGGTTTATTTGCCGATGGTGTTGCGGTTAAACAGGTTGGGCGCGAACCCTTTAAGCTGGCTCAGCAGTTTGTTGATCAGGTGGTCACGGTGAGTACCGATGAAATCTGCGCCGCAATCAAGGATATTTTCGATGATACCCGTTCAGTTGCCGAGCCAGCCGGAGCATTGGCTGTTGCCGGATTAAAAAAATATATCGAACAAAATGCTTTAACGGGGCAAAACCTGGTGGCAATAGAAAGTGGTGCCAATGTTAATTTTGATCGTTTAGGCTATGTCGCTGAACGTACTCTGGTTGGAGAACATAAGGAAATCATGCTGGCGGTGACAGTACCGGAAGTGCCGGGCAGTTTCCTGAAATTCTGTAAAGCCTTGGGAAAGCGCAATATCACCGAATTTAATCATCGCTATTTTGATACTGAAAATGCCCAGGTATTTGTCGGTATTTCCTGTACCGGGAAACAGGCTGATCGCGATGACTTAATTTCCAGCTTGGAAAGCAAAGGCTTCGCCGTGATTGATATGACTTTGAATGAGCTGGCTAAAGACCATATCCGTCATATGGTAGGCGGTCATGCGCCTCAACAACTGGGGGAAATAGTCTACAGCATCGTGTTTCCGGAAAGACCGGGGGCCTTATTAAAATTTTTGTCCTCATTAGGCAGTCGCTGGAATATCAGCCTGTTTCATTATCGCAATCATGGTGCGGCATTCGGCAAGGTATTAATGGGCATACAAATGCCCAAGTCAGAACGCAAAGAATTTGAACAACGGCTGGCAGAAGTCGGCTTTGAATTTAAGGAAGAAACCAAAAACCCTGCTTATCAACTTTTTATTGGTGGAAAATAACGGCGTTATCAATTGCTTTTTAGTTAATGGTAATTGTGCGGGGGATATGGGATTAAAATCTATGAGTCTCCATTAAGTATCTTTCAGCTGTTATTACTTGATATGCCGTAGATATGCGGCATATAACACACTTTATTTGTATGGCAACTCAGCCCAGCCACTTTACTCAGATTCTGTAGGTGAGTGGCATATAAAGTGCCTTCACTAATGAAATTACTTTATTGACAGTACAGCAAAGCAATGGAAAGTACCGTGAATAGAGTGTTTATACAAATAGTTTTCTTTTTTTCTGCTTGGACTTTTAACGTCTTATGCAATTATTTCGGGTTTTAGTTATGCATAAAATAATATTATGTACATTGATTTATCTGATTAGTTTTAATGCTCATGCATACCAAACTCAATATGAAGCCTATAATGCTTGTGTTACATATAATTCAAATCGTTACAGTATATATTCTAAAGGTTGTCGAATCGGTGGTATTAATGTGTGGTTCGGTAGGATTCAATGGGATGGTGGCGATGAATTTTGGGATAGTAAACCGTTTGGTTTTGATATAGCTTGTGAATATGGTTGGAACTCAACAACTAATAGCTGTAATGCCCCTAATTTTCCAATAAAAACATTAGGCAAGCCTGCCTCCTGTGGAAGTATTGGAAACCCTTGTGATGCTGCAACAGGTAATAAATACCAACAAGAAAGTGATTATGCTTTATCGAACACAGGGTTAAACTTTATCAGGCATTACAACAGTGGATTGAGTACCATCGATCAAGGTCTGGGTTTTGGTTGGCAGCATAGCTTCTCGGCCAGGCTTGATATCAATCCTGAACAGATCAGAATTTATCAGGCCGATGGCCGTGGTGAGCCATTCGTATTACAAGATGGTATCTGGCAAAGCGATGCCGACAGTCGTTTACGCTTGATTCAGACCGAGTCCGGTTTTCGACTGGAAAACGATAATGGCCGCGTAGAAGTTTATGATGCAGACGGCAAACTGCTTAGTCAAACCGATCTGAACGGTCAATCAAGCCATTACCAGTATAACGACAACGGATTATTAAGCTCGATTACCGGTCCTTTCGGTCACAATCTGCAGTTTGCCTATAATGCTGACAACCGGATCGAATCGCTCAGCGTCCCCGGCGGCGAAGTCTATCGCTATGAATACAATAGTGATGGCAATCTGTTTAAAGTCATTTATCCGGACAATAACTATCGATTATATCACTACGAAAACACAGCGTTTAAATACGCCTTAACCGGCATCACAGATGAAAATGGTGATCGTTACGCCACCTTTACTTATGATAGCAGCGGCAAAGCCATT
>SPJJ01032264.1_pt1 | contig 16761 bp, 16 predicted proteins | sample 3741741 | NCBI WGS metagenome assembly SPJJ01 (sample SAMN10925908, study PRJNA522277) | cold seep metagenome | isolation source: Elba SIP-enriched marine methane seep metagenome, extraction at timepoint T1 | place: Italy: coast of Elba, Mediterranean Sea | collected 2014-05 | reverse complement strand
TAGCTAAATTCTAACCAACTTAATCAGAGGTTCCTTAAAAAGCCAGTTCCACACCGAACAGCACCCGGTCATTCTGGTCAAATTGTCCAAATACGCCTTGCACGTCGCCATAAAAAATATCTGCTGCCAGCCAGGTGGTGATTTCATCTTGCCATTGTTGCTGTTGGCGATGAACAGGACTTCTGTCGTCAATGTATCGTAAAGATAATGTTTGCGCAGTAATGCAGTAAAAGTGGTATCCAATTGATCACGGGTGGCCTGGTTGGCGTCTTCCAGTATCCAGCTTTGAATCATTTGTACGCTGAATAGAATATCCAGAGGCGCGTTCCAGTCCAATCCCAGCACATAATGTAATTCCGGGCTCTTGACGACACCTTGATTACTCTGGCTGTTTTGGTTGATAAAATAATGCGCACTAAAATAACCGATTTCACCGCGTACAACCCAGTCATCAAACGCGTTGCTGAAAGTGGTGCCAAACACATGTGTGCGCTCGTATTGTGGCGAGACGGTAACAGTCGGTGTTCCGTTTTGCAGGGAGAGTCGTTGCCGCAGAACCGGTAAGTTATTGTATTGGTAGAGGTAATTAAAAATAATGTCCCACCCTTGCCAGAAAGTGGCAAGCCGCAGCCCGACATCAGAGTCCAGCAGCAGATGATTGGGACGTTGTGCTGTGTCAAGACGCACCGCTACGCCGTCGGGTGCTGAAGGTACCAGTGCGGGGGAGGTGAAAGCGTAGCGTGCAGAGGGATCAGGCAGTTGATGATAACTCGGGTCTGGCATCCAGATAAACTGCACATCCCAGTCAGCAAAACGGTGTTCAATATTCAGTGTCCACAACGGCATGCGTGAGTCGTCATAATCGTCCAGAATAAATTCGCGAAAGGATTGCGGGTTCACGATATCCAACACCTTCAGGCCGTCAGACTTACCCCAGACAATTTGTTGTTTGCCCAGTTTGATAAAAGTTTCAGCCATTTCACCCTGGATATAGAGCTCGCTTAATTCAAGCTCAACTACATCAGACAGCAAAGCGGGCTGGCTGAGAACACTATTGCTATCACGAATTTGATCGTTGAGTTGCAAGCCGTTGATGGCCTCTGATCTCAGTTTGGCAGAGCCGAATAATTGCCAGTGATTATCAAAATCAATGCTGAGCTCTGGTTCAATCGTCACGCGCAGAGACTGGCTGTCACCATTCTCACTGCTAATCGCCCATTGGCTTGACAGCGTGAGTGCGCTATCAATTTCCAGCGCATTAAGTAACGGCGCATACAGTAAACCCGACAGGCAGATTAGATGTGATATTTGCTTTAACATAAGGCTACCCTCAGAACCTTTTGTGGTTCAACTACGCCGCTGCGTTGAGTGCTTGAGCGATGCGCATAATTTGTGTCTTGATAACACCGGAGTTTACGCTTCGCACACGCACACAACACAGCCGCATCATCATAGACCCCGTTTTAAGGCATTCTGGGTGAATATCCGGTCTGACACCTCTTCATATTGAACATCAGAAAACTGAAAGCGTGTTCGATGTCCGGTTTTATGGTTTTCAACGTCGACCTGGTGGGCCGTCCAAATACCTTCCACTTGAGATATCTGTCTGAAGTAAGTGGTCTTTAACAGATTGTTTTGTACATCCCAAAACTGGGCGCGGCGTACCATCCATAGCTTGGGGTCCACACAACTTTGGCGGCGTAAATGCCCCAGTTCTTCAGCGGTTTCATTATCCACCGTGGTTTCTTCAATCAGGTAACAATGAAATCCATCGACCTCATCTTCCCCAATGGTTTGGCGGATGTAATCCTTGATGGAGACACGGGTTTCCAGTTTTATTTCTTCATAACTGAAGTCGGTGCCAAGAAAATAATCTCCCCGATCGGATGCCGAGATCCGGCGTACCTTGCGCATGGCAGGCAAATATAGCCACTGATCGTCGTCTCTTTCTTTATCGGCATAGTCGTAGGTCAGGAAGACAGTGTCCTTGATGTTTTTAGGTTTCTGATAAAAAATGACCGTGTGTTTGTCATCGCCATAATATTTTCGGAAAGCGCGGGTTTCTCGCACTCTTACTTTGCCGTGCCGGTCGGTCATTTACATTCTCAGGTTTCTGGCAACCGAAATACCTTCATCTCGCGCGTTTATATTGCGGGCAATGTCATCGCCGGACGGCAATTCGGCAAAAACCTTATTCATCATCAGTGCAAGCAAAGATGCAATTATTAATTGATGTGTGTTTATCTTGTTCATCGTCTTTTCCTGTTTGATTAGGCCTGTGCATTCAGATGTCATTGTTTGAACCTGAATAAACAGCCCTGAGGTTAAAATAAGAAGGGTTACTGAGGTTTAATAAAGGTGGTTTGTTTTTCCAAAGGCTGTCGCTGATAGCCCAGGAAGACCGGTTTCAACTGCTTGATCAATGCCGGTAAGACAGTCATGCTGGAAATAAAACTGATCAATACAGAAAAAGCGATGAGCAGGCCTAATTTGGCTAAAGGCGGCACATAACTCAAGCCGAGGATGCCAAAACCGACGAATACTGCTAAAAAGCTGAATAATAAGGCGCGGCCTGTAGAAGGGTATAGCTGGCGCAGTGCGTTATCCGGTTCAATGCCTTGCTCGATAATCAACAACCTGACCCTGTCCAGCGTGTGTATGGAAAAGTCCACACCGATGCCTAATGCAATCGCTACGGTCATCGACGTGCCGACCGCCAGCGTGATACCCACTGCACCCATAAACGCGTATACAGACAGGCAGCCCAGCAAAACCGGAATCACTGCCAACGTACCTCCATACACTGAGCGCAAACTCACAGAAACAATCAACCAGACCAAAAACAATGCAATGGCGACACTTTTATATTGAGTGCCCAGCAGGGTGTTCAGCCAATGGTAATCGACATTGACGCGGCCGGAAATCATGGCCTTGATGTCATCTGTATTGAAGACCTCATCCAGGTATTTTTGCGTAGCCTCGACCACCCCTTTATTTTGTTGATAGCGTGCTGAATCCAGTCGTGCTCTGACCAGTGCCTGACGATAATCGTAATCAATTTCTTCTTCAAAATCGGTCGGATCGCCACTGGCGGAATAGAGGAGAAAATATTGCGAGATTAAATCGGCATCATCAGGGATAACATAAGCCGAGGCTTTGTTTGCGTTGAGCGAACGATTCATCTGTTTGATGTAATCAACAATTGATGTGCTGCCATTAATATGAGGCAGTGTCTCTAAAAATGTCTGCATTGCTTCTATGCGGCGCAGGTTTTCCGGTTTAAACAGATCTTCATTGCGTGGCGTTTCAATGACAATATCCAGGTTATTGGTGCCATCCAGACGAGCGTTAATGGCCTGGTCTGCCAGAAAAATAGGCTCGCTTTGTCGAAAGTTTTCCACCCAGGATTCATTGACTTCCAACTTCAGTGCGCCCAAGATGCCGAAAATACATACCAGTAAAGCCAGGCTGAGAACCTTGCCTGTATTATTCAGTACCCAGCCTCCTAATATATCCATGGCACGGCTGAATACATCCTTGTCGAAGGCGTGTGGGCGTGGCTTGAATGCCGCACTCTGAACGGGTTTAAGCAAGACCAGTGCGGCCGGTACAAAGGTCAACGAGAATAAACCGGCAACCCCTAATCCAATCAACGAAAATAAACCATACCCCTGCATTGGTGGCATATAGGATGACAGGGCGACCCCCAGAAACCCGACCATTGACGTTAAGGTGGTGATTAAGACCGGGCGCCACATCAGCATCATGGTGTGGATGACTAAGTCTCGTTGATTACGGGTTGGGTGCTCCGCCAGTTCTTCATAATATTGGCTGAGCACATGGATAGAGTCAGCGACGGCAACACCCACCAACAAGATAGGCATACTGGTGGTAATCACATAAATCGGTACCCCGGCAGCGGCCATTAAGCCAATCGCGGAAGTAACAGCAGATAAAATGACAACGGTGGGAATGAGTACGCCGCGCCAGGTGCGAAAAGAAAGTATGCACAACAAGGTAATAATAATGACCGATACCGGCACCAGTCTTGCCGAATCGGCATTGATATAGGTCACTAAATAACCGGAGACGGCTCCATCGCCGGCAATATGTATGTCGTCATGTTGCTGGGTGGGTGCTTGTTTGATCAGTTCCAGCAAGGCTTCATACACTTTCGGGCCATCCTGATTATCCAGCAATTCGATGACAATCAGGGTGGCCGAACCATCGCGAGCCACCAGGCTGCCCAGATACAGTGGAAAATCCATGACAGCCGCGCGAACGCTGTCGGCTTGTTGTTGTGTGATCGGTGGCCGTTCAAAGAAGGCTTCGACCAGCATGCCTTCAGCATTGCCGGTAATATTGTCTTCCGTGGCTAAACTGACCACGCGGTCGCGGTTAACTTCCGGCATTTTCATCACGGCATCGGTTAACCATTGCACTAGTTGCAGTGATTGCGGATTAAATACGCCGTGCGCATCGTGATTAATCACAGCAATCACCATCGGGTCTTTTAAACCAAATACTTCTTCGACCTGGTCACGATAGACCAAAGCCGGGTTGTCTGGTGGTAAAAAGGATTCAGAGCGGGCATCAATTTTCAGTGTTGGGATAAAGGCGGCACAGGCCATGATCATTAAAAAAGACCAGGCCATGATGATTTTGGGGTGGGCAGTGACCGCGCTGAAAAAGCGATAGGGGCGTGCTTTGCTAGTGTACATATCTCACCTCGGAGTAAAGTTAAATAAAAACAAACCAACTGGTCTGTTTGAAATGAACGATAGCACAAACAGACTAGTTGGTCTATACTATTTTTAAATTTATTTTGGATGGCAAAATGGCAACAGAACGAAACCCGGAAAATACACGTTTGAAAATACTCAAGGCAGCGTTTGTAGAAATGCATAAAAACGGCTATCAAGGTATGCGCGTTGATCAGGTGCTGGAAAAAACCGGTTTAAAAAAAGGTGCTTTGTATCACCACTTTTCAAGTAAACAGATTTTAGGCTACGCGGTGCTGGAAGAATTGATAGAAACCCGCATTAAAGCGGCCTGGATCACCCCCCTGCACGATGTCGATGATCCTTTATTGGCAATCAGCCAGTCCTTTGAAAAAATAGCCGATGAGTGGTCGGATAGTTTTTTTTATCAGGGGTGTCCACTAAATAACCTCGCTCAGGAAATGTCGCCAATAGATGAAGGCTTTCGCCAGCGTATAGAAACGTTTTTTAACTATTGGCAGCAAACAATCGTTGATGTTTTGCAGAAGGGGCAACAACAAGGCATTGTGGCAAACGATATAGCACTGCAAGAATGCGCGGTTTTTATTATCTCATCAATGGAAGGTGCGCTAGGCATAACCAAAAACCACCAGGACACGTCAGTTTACCAATGTTGCTGCCGCCAATTGAAACGTTATCTGGAAACGTTGCGGGCTTGATCGTCTTGTTTGCTCTATTCGATTTTATTAGGAGACTGTCGGGTTATGGGGGTCGTCGCGAGGTGAGTGGACATTGCCGCAGTAGAATTATCCAAAATCAGACAGCCTTCCAGGTCAGAAAATATCAACCTCAAGGCATTGCAGATTCAGCCGGGCGTTGACATAGATGGCGCGCTGGATTTTCGCTACCCCTGGAGAACATTAACTTGCCATCATTATTAATGAGGCTGAAAATTCTGGAAACGGAGCGACAGCGAAGAGAAGATGTTTAGTCCGCGAGCGACCCGGGCGCACTGTTTTGCGGTCGTGTTAAGGAACCTCTGATCAAGTCCAATTATTTTTAGCTAGCTAAAACTGTCGCTATTTTCCACGAAGATCGGCGCAATAGAATGACTATTACTGCTCACTTTGCGAAAAATAGCGACCCCCCTCGAAGTCACGGATTCATGAAGAAGTAAAAGCTATAAACCCAGACCGCCAAAATAAGCATCAAGATCAATCCTGATCGGCATGAAGTAAATATTCATTTCAGTTTCTTTAACCAGGTCAATCACTTGTCGGGCAAACTGGATATTCCAGTCAAGTTGTGGTTGGAAACCTGTCGGGAACTGCACTTTGTTTTTGACTTCCCAGTAATGCATGGATGATTCGGTGACGATTGGGCTGAGGCCGATATAGGTATCAACGCCTTGCATTTGCTCGAGGTAAATTTCGATCATGCGAATATCATAAAAGGGCTGCGAGAAAAAACCTTCGGCACCTGCATCAATTTTGCGTTGGGTGTAAATGCATTCATCTTGTACGCCGTTGCGATGAGGGTCAAAGCCGGCATAAACCCGGATGTCTGGAAAACGCTGTTTTATGCTGCGAATTAATTCCAGTACGCTGGTGTTGTGAAATTCCCGTTTCAAACCTTCCGGTGGGTCACCGGAAACCAGCAAAACCCGGTCAAGCTGGTGTTCTTCTATGATTTGAAAGATGTCGCCGGATTTAAGATCAAAATCTATCGCGCGAAAATGCGGGATAAACCCGTACTGGGAGCGATCTACATGAACCGCGGTTTCCCAACTGCGGGTGGTAAAACGCTGGATATCCGGTACATTGATCAGGTGAATTGAATCGCCCAGAGACTGAACAAATTGATACTGATCAATAAATGCCTGTTCACTGCGCGGGACTATCTCGAAGGAAATTTTCATCAAAGGGGTTATTTACTACAAAATCTGGTATTTTATCTGATTTGATGTTGGATAGCAGATTTGATAACGAGGAGGAAAAATGGATTTAGGTGTATTGAGCAAGATTGTGCTGCTATTGATCTGGCCATTTCTTTTTCTTTTGGTGTTGTACTTTGCTGATAAGGAAAAGTTTAAACAACGTTTGAAACAATTCAAGTGGAAAGACTGGTAAAACTGAAGCGGACGGTTTGCAAGTAGATAATGCGAAAAGCACTGTTGGCAGATGGCGTCTCGGTGTATAATTTTTTTCCGCCAAAAATAATTATAAAGAATTAAGGATTCTGTCTCATGGCTGAAAAACATGTGAGTAAGTACCTTGTAAACCTTGAAAATCAGTTTGCTGCCAGCAGCCCCGTCCTGCACCAGGCAAGCAGTCTTTTCAATGAGCTTGATCAACTTGAATTTGATCTGGAACTGATTGATCAGGATGATACCAGCGCCAAAAAAACGCCGTGGTGGCCGATAGTCTCCACATTGGGTGGTCATTCTGCATCTAAAAATGACTTTATCAGCCGATATCTCGGAACATTAACCCATACGACCAGCCATAAATTTACTGTTCATCAGTATACTGCGCAAAGCCATTCAGCGACATTACCCGGCACGGCGTTGGATGCGGATCACCGGTTGCCGTTTTACCAGCTTTCTCGTGAACTGGAATTGCTGCAGAAAGGCGAAGGCGAAAAAATTAATTCGTACGTAGAGCTGGTCACAGATACGAGTACGAAGTTGCAAAACCGCCTGTTGATAGACGCACCTGTTTTATCGACTGAGAAGGCGTCGCCAATGTCGACATTGCTGCATAAAAAAGTGATGGATATGTCTGATCTTGTGCTGGTGTTTTGTGACCTGTTTGATGCAGATGGCGAGCTGACCAATGCGACGGTTGAACATATTAAGCTTAATCAGGACAGTAATAAGTTTATGTATGTCATTGACCACTCCGCTATTTCTCTTGATCAGAATAAAATTAACGAAGTGACCATTTCATGGCGTAAGCGATTATCGGAGTTAGGGCTTCATACAGGGCAAGTTGTCGTTTTGACGGATAGCGGGAACATGTTTGCTATTGATCAGCGCGTAAATCAGCTTGAAAATGCGCGTAACTACCGAATATTGCACTCTCTGGAAAACAGTATTCGGGGTCTGGAAGACAAAGTTTTCCCTGAAGTTGAAGAAGCGTTAAATGTCTGGAAGGACAGAGCACATACCACGATTCTAATTGTTCTTGGATTTATAATTACATTAATTCTGTTTGCGGAAGTTTCTGTCGGCGTGCTTGATTTATTACTCGATCATATCATCGGCCCGCTGTTTTTGATCCTGCTGATGTCTGTTTTATTGCCTTTGCATCTGCTGGTTAGTCGGGTGCATGCCGGTTTTTTGATTGATGGATTGCGTGACAGGCAGAAAAAGCTGAATCTGACAGAAAATCTGGGCACTATGTTTGAAAAGAATGTCACGCTGATGGGCATGTTGCTCCCTATTGCCAGACCTGTCGATAAAAATAAAAAGACCCTGGCAAGAATTAAACAGTTAGTGGAGAAGTGTAAGGATATGGTACAGGAACTGAATGATCAGTTTAGCCACTATCAACCCGAAGAGGCCACCGCCTCGCCTGCAGTCACAACACCTGCAGCACAGCGTGTGGCTGAAGAACCGCCTGCTGCACCACCTGTATCTCCCGTCCTCACCAAGCCTGCAGTCCCATCAACGCCCACGACTGAGTCGACGAAAAAGGCACACGATATGACGAAAAAAATGTCCAGTTCAGATTTTTAATGGAAAAAAACAATGGATGCTTTTAAAAAATATTTAAGTATCTGCTGGTTTGCGCAAAGTCCTTTAGACTTACCAAGATCAGCAAAATTTTTTCAACAAAATCTTTGGTTTTATTTCTTTCTGGAGTTATTTATCCAGATAAATATGATCTCGTTCCACGAGGCTGTATTTGAAGTTATTCTGGAAACCCTTCTTACCTTATCATTCGCCGGAATTATTCTGTTGTTCAATCGCGGACAGCACTCTTACCTGCAGGTGTGTTCGTCGGTGTTGTTCTGTGAAAATGTCGTCGCTATTTTTTTGGTACCCACCGTTGTCTGGTTGACGGTGACCAATGATATTTTCAGCTATCTGCTGGCGTTTTTAATTGTGGCCTGGGATTATGCCCTGATCGCATTTATTGTGAAAAAAGTATTGGGAATAAACACCTCGGCCAGCTGCGTCATTTCTTTTTTATACTTTATTTATACTTATGGCGGGGCATACGGCGCAACCTTTTTGCTGTTCGGCTAATCAGTAAGAGGTGTTGACAGTTGGTATCTCATCTCATGCTGAGAGAAACCACTGTCTTTGACAGGGCGCAACAGGTTCCCCGCTGCCAGCTGTCCGGCAAGAACGTATTGGTTGCCTTGATATTCAATTTCATACAACGTGTTGGCCGCATTGTCTCTTTGAATCCACTTTGCTGAAGAGACCATGTCAATAGATGTTAAATAATCAATAATTCGAGTCATTTCTGCCGTTGTCTGAATTCCAGCAACATTTAACCGAATCCTGCGAATTCGATCTGCATCGGACTTAACGCTGTAAAAACTGGCGAGAACGTCGTAAAGCCCCTGTATACCAGCTTGTGTTATCTGTTGCAGATTGTGACAGCCCGAGGTGGCCCATTGATGGATTTTTTCGTCAAAATGCAAGACCCATTCTGCTGTCCAGCATTGATCTCTAAGGCTTAGTCGTCCAGCTACGACCGAGACAACGTCATATCTATCGGATGCAAATAATAAATGTGACGGGTCATTACTCAACACTTCATCGACGGAAAGTAATTGTTGTTCTTTTAAATCAAGCATGGGGAAAATGACGGGTAGAGATTTTTGTTTTGCAGCCTGAAGCACCATGTTTTCAATTTCAGGTGCCGATTCAGGATGAAAAAAATGGCGTTTTGCTCCCACATCTATGGCCAGCCAGATCAAGGTGGATGGTCTGATGTCTCCCCATATACTCATTTTGTTTAATCGTAACACGCTGAGGATTTGTTGTTCGTCAAATAAAACCCGCATGCGCCGGGCGTCAGGGTTGCTGGAATGTCTTTTGGGCAGAATGGCGTATTGAAAATGTTTTACGTAGTGCTCTGCCCCTTCAATCATGCCCGAGACGGCAGAGGAGTTTAATGCATCAGGAGTACTTAAAATGCGTCCCAAAACCAGCGTCAATGCTTTGCTGATCGCTGTTTTGCGATCACTGTTTGAACGGCTGCGTGCCATCACTTCGATTTCAAACAAGTCATCGATTTCTACTTCAGCAGCGACTGGAGTGAGACAAGTTGAAAATAATAGAATCCAAAATATGATTGTTTTCATAACAATTTAACAGATAAAAAGAGGTTGGCTGAAGCGCAAGCCTGCCATAAATAAGCGCATTTCATCAGTGTGTTATCAATGGCCGCCTATAGTACAATATCGGACATTTTGTTCTCAGCTTGAGCGGTAATTTAAAAATAGTTACCTTAATTTGGGCACTACATTGATTAGTTAAGACGGATACAAGTATGGACTATAAAAGCGCAGGCGTTGATATTGAAGCAGGTAATTCTTTGGTGGAGCGCATCAAACCGGTTGCAGCGAAAACCAGAACAGCAGGCGTGATGGCTGGCCTGGGTGGATTTGGTTCAATGTTCGAGCTGCCTCTGGATCGCTACCAAAATCCAGTGCTGGTCTCCGGAACCGATGGTGTGGGTACCAAATTAAAGCTGGCGATTGAGCTGGGCATTCATAACACCGTCGGCATCGACCTGGTCGCCATGTGCGTCAATGACATTGTGGTGCAGGGTGCAGAACCGTTGTTTTTTCTGGATTATTATGCCACCGGTAAACTGGATGTCGAAGTCGCTGCTTCCGTGGTTGAAGGCATTGGTGAAGGTTGTCTGCAGGCAGGCGCAGCACTCATTGGTGGGGAAACAGCAGAAATGCCGGGCATGTATACAGATGGAGAATATGATCTGGCCGGATTTTGTGTCGGTATTGTGGAAAAAGACAAGGTGCTCGATGGCAGTAAAGTTGCTGCTGGAGATAAACTGCTGGGTTTGGCCTCAACTGGCCCGCATTCGAATGGCTATTCGTTAGTCAGAAAAGTTTTAGCACACAGTGGGGCTTCGGTAGATGATGAGTTTGAAGCAGGTAAAACGCTGGGTCAGGCACTGTTGATGCCAACCCGGATCTATGTCAAAGCATTACTGCAAGTGCTGCAGATATTGCCGGTACACGCGCTGGCGCATATTACGGGTGGAGGGATCACTGAGAATCTTCCCCGAGTGTTGCCACAGGGTTTGAGTGCAAAAATCAATCTTGCTGGCTGGGAGCAGCCATCTGTGTTTAACTGGTTGCAACAGCAAGGCAATATCAGCCAGGCCGATATGTTGTTGACCTTTAATTGCGGCATTGGAATGGTTGTCTGTGTGCCTGCGGAGCACGAGCAGGAAGCTATTGAGATCCTATCTGCAGTTGGGGAAACAGTTTATCAGGTCGGGGAAATTGTTGTTGATGAGCCAGGGCGGCAGGTAATCTACTAAAAGCGATCTCTTAACGCTGCGGCTCTTCACCATTCACCAGGTAGGTGACATATTCCGCAATATTAACGGCATGCGCGCCGATACGCTCCAGCGATTTCAATATTAATGTGATGTTGATGGAGTGACCCAGGTTACGCGCATCTTCTAATACATAAGTTGTCAGAACGCGCAGGGTGGATTGAAAGGTTGCATCCAGTTCAGGCTCGCCTATGATGACCGGTTTTACAGTGTTGGCGTTCAAGGTATCGAACCCATGCAGTGCGGTAGCCAAAAAGTTGCTGGACAACGTTCCCATGGCGAGGATGTCACGGGTTAATTTTTTGCCTGGCTTGCTATGTTCATCATCCATCAAGATGGTGAGCAGATGGGCGATTTTGGCAACTTCATCCGAAATGCGCTCAAAATCCACGACGACCCGGGAAAAGGCCATGGTAATACGCAGGTCTTTAGCGACCGGTGCGCGTTTGGCGATCAGTTCCAGGATTAACGCATCAATTTTAATCTGAAAGGCGTTGACCCGGGTTTCCTGCTGAAAAATCCTGTCGATAGTTGTAGGATCCAGCTGTTTGACGGCATGCAAAGCAAGCTTACTTTGGTCAAGTGCCAGCGCACCCATTTCCAGGATTTTGATATGCAGGACATTCAGCTCACCGTCGAAACGGTGATCTGCATGCCCTTCCAGCGTCTGACTCATCTCAAACTTAACCGAAGCGACCGGTAATATAGTCTTCGGTTAACTGGTGCAGCGGATCGGTAAAAACCTGTTGGGTATCGCCGACTTCAATCAGGTCGCCCATGTGGAAATAGGCGGTACGATCAGAAACCCGTTGTGCCTGTTGCATGGAGTGAGTCACGATGCAGATCGAGAAATTTTCTTTCAGTTCCAGCATGAGCTCTTCAATCGCCGCGGTGGAAATAGGATCGAGTGCGGAACACGGCTCATCCATTAAAATGATTTCCGGTTTTACCGCAATGGTACGCGCGATACACAGACGTTGCTGTTGTCCTCCAGACAGCCCTGTGCCGGGTTGGTCAAGACGATCTTTGACCTCATTCCACAGACCGGCTTTACGCAGGCTGTCTTCAACAATAGCCTCAAGATCATCTTTATGAGAGGCTAATCCGTGAATTTTTGGACCAAACGTAACGTTCTCACGAATCGATTTGGGAAACGGATTGGGCTTTTGGAATACCATCCCGACATTGGCGCGCAAGGGAACCACGTCAATCGTATGATCATTGATTTCTTTGCCATCCAGCACAATGCTGCCGGTGACTCGGCAGATTTCAATAGTATCGTTCATACGATTCAGACAGCGTAAAAATGTAGATTTTCCGCAACCGGAAGGGCCAATCATGGAAAGAATTTCCGCGTTACCAACATCCAGGCTAAGGTTTTTGATCGCGTGTTTTTCACCATAATATACATTAATTTCAGAACAGCGCATGCGCGGAGCATCTACGCGCACTTCACCCGCTGTACTCCGGTTATCACGGCTTATTTTACTGCTGGCCGGTGTACTGGGTGCATTGACGGCAGGGATGTCCGTGCTGGACACTGGTGTTGTCGCAGCTTCTGTTTCAGTCGTCGTTTCATTATTAGTCATAGTCATTTCCTCAAGGGGGGCTTTACCAGCGGCGTTCAAAACGTTTACGCATGATGACAGCAATTGCATTCATCAGAATCAAAAAAATCAGCAGAACCATAATAGCGGCGGATGTGCGCTCCGTGAATGCTCGTTCCGGACTGTCTGCCCACAGAAAAATCTGTACCGGTAGTACGGTTGACGGGTCAAAGGCCCCCGTGGGTATATCCACAATAAAGGCGACCATACCGATCATTAAAAGGGGCGCTGATTCGCCCAGTGCCTGGGCCATACCGATGATGGTGCCGGTCAACATGCCGGGCATGGCCAGAGGCAGCACATGATAAAAAATCGTCTGCATGGGGGAGGCACCAATACCCAGCGTCGCTTCTCTGATCGAAGGCGGGACTGATTTTAACGCAGCACGGCTGGAGATGATAATGGTGGGCAGAGTCATCAGGGTGAGTACAAGCCCGCCGACAAAAGGGGCAGAACGTGGCAGACCAAAATAATTGATAAATACCGCAAGCCCAAGCAAACCGAAGACGATGGAAGGCACGGCAGCTAAGTTATTGATATTTACTTCGATCACATCAGTCCATTTGTTTTTTGGTGCGAATTCTTCCAGGTAAATGGCCGAAGCGACGCCTACGGGGAAGGATAACAGCAGCGTGACCAGCAAGGTGTAGAATGACCCTACGGTCGCGCCCCAGATACCTGCTTGTTCAGGGTTTCTGGAGTCACCTGCGGTAAAAAATGTTTTGTTAAAACGTTTTTCCAGGCGGCCTTCCTCGATAAGCTGGTCAATCCATTTAATCTGAATGTCCTTCACACGACGATCGTCTTCTGGCAGATTGCGGTCGATATGCCCTTTAATAAACATATCGACTTCATCATCAGAAGCTACCCATAATTCAACGGTGGAACCGATCAAATCCGGGTTTTCCTGCAACAGGTCACGCAAATCAAAAGAGGCACCCTGGCTGACCAGGCTGTAGAGTTTACGTTTGTCGCGGCGATTTTTGACATCAGGAAACATGCTGCGCAACGTGGATTTGATGACGCCACCATAATCGGCAGCGGCCAGGTTGTTGGCATCAACGTCGGCAGCAGACAGTGGGATATCCAGCTTGATATAGGTCTGCTGGAAGGCCGTGTATCCTTTGCTGATAATACTGCTGAACAGCAGAAACAAACAGGCAATCGCAATCAGAATTGCCGATTTCCCCAACCATTGAAAAAAAGCTTCACTGCGCTGGCGTTTTTTTAAGCCAGCCTCAACGATGTCCATGGTGGTTTGCCCGGAGGTAGAAGTGGTATTCATAGATATCTCCGAAGTGCGATTAATCATATTGTTCGCGATATTTTCTGACCACATGCAATGCAAAAACATTGAGTGCCAAGGTAATCACAAACAGGGTTAAACCCAGCGCAAATGCAGCCAGGGTTTTAGGGCTGTCGAATTCCTGGTCGCCAGTGAGCAGGGTAACGATTTGAACGGTTACCGTGGTCACTGCATCCAGCGGATTAAAACTGAGATTGGCGGCAAGCCCGGCGGCCATAACGACAATCATGGTTTCACCAATCGCGCGGGAGGCAGCCAGCAAAATACTGCCGACAATGCCCGGCAGGGCGGCAGGAAAAATCACTTTACGAATGGTTTCGGAGCGGGTTGCGCCCAGACCATACGCACCGTCCCGCAGGGACTGGGGAACAGCGTTGATGACATCGTCTGAAAGTGAAGAGACCAGCGGAATAATCATAATGCCCATAACCAGTCCCGCTGCCAGTGCGCTTTCCGAAGCGATGTCCAGTCCCAGCGAAGTACCCGCGTTACGAATCATCGGGGCAACCACCAACGCGGCGAAAAAGCCATACACGACCGTCGGGATGCCTGCCAGGATTTCAAGCAGAGGTTTAGCGTAAGCGCGGATGTGATTATTGGCATATTCAGACAGGTAGATTGCCGATAACAACCCAATGGGTACCGCGACTATCAGAGCAATGACAGATATCAACAGGGTGCCGGTAAAAAGCGGGATTGCACCGAATGCACCGCTGGAACCCACCTGATCGGCACGAATCGCGGTTTGCGGACTCCACTCCAGGCCAAACAGGAATTTATCAGCGGGCACTGAGCTGAAAAAGCGCAATGATTCAAACAATACCGACAAGACAATGCCCAGCGTGGTTAAAATGGCGATGCTGGAACAGATAATCAAAAATGATTTGATTAACAATTCGACCGCATTTCTGGCGCGTAAATCAGGATGTACTTTACACAATGCGATCCAACCCATAAACGCAGCAGATAGCAAGGCTAATGCGAACAATAGGATACGGCTGGTCAGTTCAATCGAGCGGTAATGGTCCGCAGCCGAAATCAGGTAGGCTTCATTCTTATTGGCTAACGCATTCCCTACCAGCAGGTTTTTAATGTCATTGACCACCAGGTTAAGGCGGTCAGCCCCTAGACTGAGGATGTCTGCAGGTAAATCACTGATCACCAGGCGCATTAAAATACCGGGTTCGAAGACGGCCCAGGCCGCGGTCAGCAGTAAGGCGGGAAGACCGCACCACATAGCGGTAAAAAAGCCATAATACGTCGGCAAGGAATGCAGTTCATGAAGCTTTCCTTCAACCACGCGATGGGCACGTTGATGGCCCAGAACATAGGCCAGAATGCTGAGAGCGACCAGGATGAACGCAAGAGTTGCTACTTGCATGAAACTCTCCAAAAAAGGTGGAAAAGAGATGCCGCCTGTTAAGTCAGGACAACACAGACGGCGAATAAGGAAATTACATTTCCAAAGGTTTTAAGGTTTTAGCATCGTTGACAAAGCCACTTCTCTCTTCAGTCGGCATTGGGATCAAGCCGCGATCAGAAAGATAGCCTTCATCACCCCATGTTTTCTCACTGGTGAATTCAGCCAGAAATTCCTTGATTCCTGGAATGACGTTGACATGAGCAACTTTGACATAAAAGTACAACGGACGAGAAATGGGATAACTGCCATCAGAAATACTGTCAAATTCAGGTTTTACACCATTAATTTTCGAGCCTTGAACTTTATCCAGGTTTTCATCCAGGAAGCTGAATCCGAAAACACCGAGTGCATTAGGGTTGGCGTCCAGTTTTTGAACGATCAGATTGTCGTTTTCACCGGCTTCAACATAAGCCCCATCTTCACGTACGGTGTGACAGATGGTTTTGTATTTGGATTTCAAAGATTTAGCTGTGGCTTTGTCACCGGCTTTTTTGGCTGCTTTTGAATCTTTTTTGATTTGCTTGATCCAGCCAAATGTTTTACAGCCACCTTCCATGGCCAGTTCCGCGAACGCATCACGTGTACCTGATGTTGGAGGAGGGCCTAAAACCTCGATCGCTGTGTCAGGCAAAGAGTCGTTTACCTCTTTCCAGGTTTTATATGAGTTGGGAACCAGGGTTTCAGAACCGTCAGGATTAGGGATTTCCTTGGCCAGCGCCAGGAAAACATCACGCGTACTTAAAGAAAATGAAGCGCCTTGTTTGGAATTCGCAATAGCAATACCGTCATAGCCAACTTTAACTTCCAGGATTTTTTCTACCCCGTTTTTCTGACACATATCAAATTCAGATTTTTTAATGCGACGCGAAGCATTGGTGATATCCGGGTGGCCCACCCCAACGCCAGCACAGAATAATTTCAAGCCGCCGCCGGAACCGGTCGATTCAACTTTAGGGGTTTTGAAAGACGTGCTTTTACCGAATTGTTCTGCAACCACGGTTGCAAAAGGATAAACCGTGGATGAGCCAACGATTGAAATTGAATCTCGGGTAGATTGCGCCACAGCGGTTCCGCATAGCAGGGCGCCGGCAATTGTTGTTAAAAGCAGTTTGTTTTTCATCATAATTATCCTCGGATAGAAAGTTTTTAAAAGCCG
>SPJJ01057054.1_pt1 | contig 16793 bp, 10 predicted proteins | sample 3741741 | NCBI WGS metagenome assembly SPJJ01 (sample SAMN10925908, study PRJNA522277) | cold seep metagenome | isolation source: Elba SIP-enriched marine methane seep metagenome, extraction at timepoint T1 | place: Italy: coast of Elba, Mediterranean Sea | collected 2014-05 | reverse complement strand
CGCGCCGCGTGATGGCCGCCTATTTGCACAGGTGTATTGGCCTCGAGCTTCTGCTCGATCAGGCGCAACCCATACGGCGAAAACGTGAGCAATCTCGGCGGTCAATCGAAGCACAACCATGTGGTTGTCGCGGTGCGTGGTGAGAAAGTCCCCACCAAGAACCCCAGTTGCGGCGCAACGAGGCGCGTGTTTACGTGCTGGCAACAGGTGCGCCGATGAGGTTGAGCCGTGGCCTATGGGCGCTACTGCTGGCGTGTTTCTGCCTGTCGGGCGCGACCGGGCTGGTTCTGGAAGTGGTGTGGGTTCGCATGCTCACCCAGGTGTTTGGCTCCACTACCCTGGCTATCTCGACGGTGCTCGGCACCTTTATGGCCGGGCTTGGCTTGGGCGCATGGTTGGGCGGGCGCATCGCCGACAAACTGACGTACCACCCGCTATGGGCGTACGCGGTGTGCGAGCTAGGGGTGGCTATCGGTGCGCTGCTGGTGCCCTTCTTCATCAGTGGCTACCCGGGAGTCAACGCGTGGTTGTGGAACGCACTCGGAGACTGGCCGCTGCTGCTCGCAATGACCCGGTTCGTGTTGTGCGCGCTGCTGCTCATCGTACCGACGATGTTCATGGGCGCGACACTGCCGATCCTGTCCCGAGCCGTCGTGGTGTCGGAGACCGAAATCGACTTGCTGGGTCGCCGCGTCGCCGCGCTCTACGCGATCAACACCGCTGGCGCGGTCGTCGGTGCGTTCGCAGCCGGGTTCTGGCTGTTGCCGTGGCTCGGCACCAGCGCGCTGCAGTTTCTGGCGATCTGTGCCGCGCTGGCGATCGCCGGCGGCGTGGCAGCCCTGGCGAACTGGCTACCCGCGTTCAATCCCTCCGCGGCCGCAAAGCGCGGCAAACCATCGGTCGCAGCCGATGAGGCGGCGGGCTCGACCACGAATGCACGGCTCGCTCTGATCGTGTTCGGGTTGTCCGGGGCCGTGGCGATGACCCTGGAGGTCTTGCTGTCCCGCGCCATGGCCCTGGTGCTCGGCTCCGCTATTCAGTCGTTCACCCTAGTCCTGGTGTTGTTCTTGCTCGGCATCAGCCTCGGCGCGGCCACCATGGGTAGGTTCGCCTCGAAATCGAAAGACCCACTCGCCTGGCTCGCGGTGGCACTCGCCGGGGTGGCGGCGATGACTCTGTTCGCGCTCGCGCGACTCGAGAGTTTGCCCGAGCTGTACTACCAGTTACTGAAGGGCTCGACCGCCGAACTCGACTCGGCCACGGGCATCGCGATTCGCGCGATCGTCGCCGGAGTGATCGCACCGGTTACCTTCTTCCTCGGGGCGATCATGCCTCTGGCGGTACGGGCGTACGCGCGCTCTGCGAAGACGGTTGGCGCGGACGTGGGAGTCACGTACACAGCCAACACCATCGGTGCTGTACTCGGTGCCGTATTTGGCGGCTTCTTCGTGCTGCCCATGTTAGGGCTTCGGGGTGGCCTGTTGGCGTGCGCGGGTGTCGCGACCGCGGCGGCGGCGCTGGTGGCCCTGCGTGGGCAAACGCGCAACCTGAAAACCGGCACACTGGTGGCCGCCGGCCTACTAGCTGTCATCGGTTTCACCCTCAGAGACGCCAACGTGGCCAGCCTGAGCTGGGGTCAGTACCAACACGTTTCTGCCGCGGCCTACAAGCCCGGTGGTGTCGAGCACGAGCTCCTGTACTACCGCGACGGGCGGTCCTCCACGGTCACGGTCATCCGATCCAAGGGCGGTGTCACGTCGCTACTCAACAACGGCAAGCCGGACGGTTCTACCTACCCCGAGGACACGCGCATGCAGATCCTGCTGGGCATGCTTCCGGCGTTGCTGCACGAAGGAGACAGCGCCGACGCGCTGGTCATCGGCTACGGTACGGGCATGACGGTCGGTGCCCTCGCTCAGGCGCCAACCGTTTCGCACATCGACGCCGTCGAACTGGAGGCGAGTGTGTTCGACGCGGCGGATCGGCACTTCGGCGCGTTCAACAACGCGGTCCACCTCGATCCCAAGGTCAAGCGGCATGTCGGCGACGGGCGCAACTTCCTGTCGGCGCGCGGCGGCAAGTACGACATCATCGTGTCCGAGCCGCCCAACCCATGGGTCGCCGGGGTCGCGAACCTGTTCAGTCACGAATTCTACGAGATGGCGCGGAGTCACATGGCGCCAAACGGTGTGTTCTGCCAGTGGGTCCAACTGTATTACATCCGGCCCGGCACCGTGCGTCGCATGTACCGCACGTTCCACCGCACGTTCTCGAACGTTGTCGTGTTTCGAGTCAATCCGTTCGAATCGATCCTCATCGGCTCACAACAACAGCTCTCATTCAACATGCAGCAGGTGCGCGAACGCATGAAGTCAGCGAAGGCGCGGGCCGAGCTCGGGCGCGCCGGCATCCGTAACCCGCTCGTCCTGTATCGGCTCGTGGCGTTGACTCCACCGGAGGTCGCCAGGTACGTGGGAGAGGGCCCAATCTACACCGACGACAACGGCCGCCTCGAGTTCGACGCTCAGAGCGACTACTTCCACGCCATTCGCTCTAAGGCCAACCGAGATGAATTGTTCGCGGCGTGGAACCGCGAGTTCGTCGGCTACGGCAATCTGCGCACGTTGGCGCCACCACGGTCATTAGTGCGAAAACAGCCTCGCAGCAAACGCTGAACACGCCTCCGCGCCGGCCAAGGCGGGAGCGCTAGGCCGGCGCGGTTAGTTCGTTGAAACTATCGCAGCGGTTTACAGAGTTGGGTCCGGTCCGAGGCCCGGCGGAATATAGGGTGGGTCGAACCAGCTCTGCTCGTTCGAGTCCCTGCACCCACAAGTCTCATAGTCGATCTGGGACCCTTCTGGACACCAGGTCACTGGGCACGAGCGTGGTGGCCTTGACTCGTTCGCACCGGCGCAACAACACTCGGACTCGGCACTACAATTGACCAGCTCGGCGGGGCAGTCAAAGTCGCTTCCGTTGGCGACGAAAGCGTCCGCGACCGCCGAGTTGCAGGAAACAACATCCGGGTTGCTAGGGTTCATCGGATCTACCGGATCAGGATTGCCGCCGGTGCTGTCATCGAAACGGTTGCCTGTTAGATTGGTGCATTCGTCGGGCAACGGCCCTGTTGGGCTGTCATGGGCCGGGCGGCTTTCATCCATCTTATAGGGCCGAGGTTCCGATGTTGAGTGATTCGGATTGGTGATCTTCTTCCTGCACTCATTCGTCGCTTTGGTGCAGGTCTCTTCGATGATCGTAGTCTCCCACTTGGTGCACGAACCGTTCGTCAGCTCGACGCAAACGCTGCGCTCCTCTGTGCTCACGGTGTTGCCGTTCTCGAGTGTCGTCTTCATCTTGCGGTTCACCCGAGTTCCATCGTGACTCTCCGATTCCTCCGTCACGGTCATGCCATCTGCGCTAGTGATTCGTGTATGGCGAGCCGCCTCCGGCCTTGTAAACCAGCCCCGATACGGGCGGGTCTTGACGGCCACACACTTGGTGTCGCCATCCTCTTGCTTGGTGCAGGTCCACTTGCCATCGGTGGAAGTCGCTCCCGGACCTTCACAATCTCGAGCGCACTCGAGCGTTCCCATCTTCGGCGGTACAGAAACGTCTGGGTCTTCCCGGTTCGCTTGGTAGTGATCATACGCAACGTGCGCTGCCCCTACCGCGCAGACGCCGATCGCCGGAACCGCGCACGCCGGCGCCCCGACACCTGCCGACATCGCAGAGACGACGAGACAGCCACCGCCGGCGTAAATGCAGGCCTTCAACCCGGGGTGAACGGCAAGCGGATCGGATGGAGGATTCGCCGCCTCGCGGATAGCCTCGAGGCACATGATGCGTTCGACGAGCTCGTTTGCGAGATGGGCTTGTAGCTCATCGGCATTCGGCAACTTGATTCTGCACAAGTCCCGACTCACACCAGCGACACCGTAGCCGTGTATAGCGTCGTCACACGAGGCCCCGGGCCCATGCCCCCGACCAAGTCCCCCCTTCGACGAAAGGCACAATGACTCCAAGTCTGATGTGCTGTCCGGGTCGAGCAGGTTCGTTGCGCTTACCCGAAGACCACCGCTGTAGCTGCACGTCTCTTCCAAACACTTACGCACCGACTTTTGAAGCTCGAGATTGAAGTCCGACTCGTACACTCGGGTGTCATAGGCGTCTGCCACTCCTCCAACACATGCGAGGGCATCTCGCGCAACACCAGGAGTGGCCAGATCTTTGCGTGCACCGATCTCGCGCAGCCGGTCAAGGCTGCTCTTGTGACCCGCGATGTCGGAGACCGCGGGGCCGACGAAGACATGTGCACGGCGAAACTCATCCTTGTCTAGCACGACAGGGGAAACGACCGCGAGTGGATGAACCTCCACTGGGATGTAAGCCTGAGGTAACGCATACTCCCCGCAACGGCCATTGTCGGCCCGTAAAATGCCGATCCCTGCCCCGCCCTGTTTGAGGATCTGGGCCAGGCGCCGAATCACCAATCCGGCGTAGGAAGCCGCCCGGTAGTTCTTCAGTTGTTTCCGATTGGCGATTTCGGACAACGCCAAGTACGCCATGGGCCGGGCGTTAGCCCCGCCAATTGCCGGGCTCCCATCAGCGACGGCAACGGCCATGTTGACTTTGGGGAGGCCGCACGCGCGCTCATCGTGCCAGCGAATGAACGCGTTGCGCATAGCCACGAACGCCGGCCACGCACTCGCGTGATCGATTCTCGCTAGCCCGTCAGCGACGAACATTGCTGCCCACTCCAGACCATCCGCGCCTTCCTTATCAATGTGTGATGTGTACTGGTTGGCCAACTCCACGACGTCGGTGGCTCCCAGTAGCGGTAGAAGATTACGCAACCGGCTGACTTGATTCTCGAAGTCTGCAGCGCGGTTGCCGAGCCAGTTGTTCTGAATCGTTTGTAGCCAGTGCGTGAATCGCCCGGAATCAACGTGCACCCGATAGCCAAACCGCTTCACCTCGACCACCGTCAATGGGCACTTGTTCAGGGCCTTCTTTTCCCCGCCGATCTCACATCGAAACTCGATAACACCACCTGCGAAGCGGCGAGTCCAAATCGGGCCTGGTGCAGCAATCCGCTGCTCATTACCAGCCAGGTCAGCGACAACCAACTCGGCGCCGTTTGCCAAGGCGTGGACCATCAAGCTGGCCTTGACCTGAAACGCGAGCTCAGGTCTCGTCGTGCCAAGCGCCAGCACTTTTTGGGACTCCCCACCCGTCGACAGATTCGCGGCCAAGGTTTCGGTCACCGGCATCGCGCCATCGGTCGCCAGGATCACCGCGCCAAACTGGTTCAGCACGAAGAACGAACCAGGATTTCGAGGGCGCAGGGTCGCGCATTCTGTCGCGACCTTCACCAGCCCGGCGCTAGTCGTGCTCTTGATGTAACCATCAAACTTGTCATAGACATCAACAACGTCACCCACCTGCGACAAATAGAAACGCAAGCTTCGCGCCCCTGGGATGCAAAAAGTGTGGCCTCCTTCGTATGACGCCGTCTTGCGACTATCTACTCGCACGTCAAAGACGCGCTCGTTAGCGACGGCCAGGCGGGCCTCTCCCTGTTCATCCGAGAGTGGCTCGACTGCACAAGCAGCCGCTAGAGCTGAGACCGCTGTAGCGACGAATAGTTGGCCCCAGCGAGAGCTACCGCTCCGTACTCGGCCACGTTGAGTGTGTTTTTCTTTCTCCATGACCGGTACACGCTCGAAGGCCTATGAGTCCCTCAAGCGGAAGTCGCAAAGTGGCACTTCAGGCAAGCGGCCAAACCTAACCTCCCGGATTACTTGGACCGCCACCGTTCGCCCCTTCCACCAAGGTGCAGGGCCACGACAGCGGCTTGCCATAATAATAAAGTGAGTTTACTTTATTTCTATGACTGCAACGCAGACCGCCAAGGGCAAGGCCACTCGCAGTCGTCTGCTGGCAGCAGCGCACGACGAGCTGGTCGCCAACGCTGGTGGCATGGAACTCGCCGCTGTGTCTTCGCGGGCGGGAGTTTCACCGGGCCTACCCTATCGCTACTTCGAGTCCAAGAGCGCGTTGCTCGTAGCGGTTGTCGAAGAGTTCTTCGATGCGGTCGACGATACCGTGTACCGACCTACCTTCGAGCATGTATCGGATGATTGGTGGCAGCGCGAGCGGGCTCGCATCGAGGCGCTCGTCAACACGTTCTACAACGAACCACTGGGTGCGTGCCTGCTGTCCAAACTGGCCGGAGACGTAGCGGTTGCCGAAGCCCTCGAGCGACGGCGTACACGCCAGGTTCGTGGCGCGAGCAAGAACGTCCGCCTGGGCAAGCGGCTCGGCATCGTCCCCGACCATGTGGACCACGAGCTCGCCGGTGCACTACTCATGGGCGGCGTCTATCAGGCGATCAGCCACGCGCTCGGTCGTAGCCCACGCATGAGCAAGCGCAGATTGATCCGCGGCTTGTGCGATTTCATGAAGAACGTACTGGCCATCGAGGACACCGAGTGAATCGCCAACAAGAGCTAGAAATGCTGCGGCGCTGCCTTTCGCGCGTAAAGGGCAAGCGCCCGCCCCTCGACGACGAGGAAACCTTCGTGCCGGTAGATAACTACCTGTCCCCTACCCGCTTCGCGCGTGAGCTCGAGGTTCTGCGCGACGTACCCAACGTCGTCGCCCACGCCAGCCAACTGGCCTCTCCTGGCGAGTTCCTGACCAGAGACATCCTGGGCCTACCGGCGATCGTGGTGCGCGACGACGACAACCGGGCGCGGGCGTTCGTCAACGTGTGTCGTCACAGAGGCGCACAGGTCGAGTTGCGAGACAACGGCACGTGCCGGCGCTTCGTGTGCCCCTACCACGCCTGGACGTACGGCCGCGATGGTTGCCTGGCCAAGCCGCGCCACAGCGCTGGCTTTCCCTCTCTCGAGCTGGCGCGTTCCGGCCTGCGAGAGCTTCCGTGCATGGAAGCTGGCGGACTGGTCTGGGTGACTCCCCGAATTGGCGCCGAAGCCGCCACGCCGGACGAGTCGTTTCAATGGCTGATCGCTGAGCTAGAACAGCTCGGTTGCGCGGACTCCGTTGTGTTCGCCTCCACCGCTCGAACCTGGCGCGCCAACTGGAAGCTGTTGGTCGACGGCGGCCTCGAGTCGTACCACTTCCGCGTCGCTCACAAAGACACCATTGCCCAGCTGTTCGCCGACACGTGCTCGGTCTACGACTCGGTCGGCGACCACCTTCGCTCGGTTCTGCCCCGCATGTCGATCCTCGACATGGAGGGCCGCCCGCAATCCGAGTGGCGGATACGCGAGCACAGCAATGTCCTGTACTCGATATTCCCCAGCGCATCGGTGCTGGTGCAAGACAAGCACCTCGAGCTGATCTTGATGACCCCCGTGTCAGTGGACGAAAGCCGGGTCGAGGTCATGACGATTGTGCCCTCACCCGGGCCGAACGGGCACAGCGACAGAGCACGTGGCTTCTGGCGAGCCAACCACGAGTTCACCCGCAAGACGCTGGATGAGGACTTCGTACTCGCCGAGCAGATACAGCGCGGAATGCACACCGGAGCCAACGACGTCTACCGGTTCGGTCGATTCGAGGGAGCGCTGCGCGCGTGGCACGACCGGCTGGAAGCGAGACTGGCGGGATGTTCATCACCGCCGACATCGCAGTGACAGACGCGTGCGGAACTAGAGCGGCACGGGCATTTCCAATCGCCGAGCTGCCGGCGGCAACACCTAGCCGATCTCCGGGAGGCAGCTCCCCTGCTCCGAGCAGAACTCACCGGTGGGGCAGTCAACGTCTTCGTCGCACTCAGGCTCATCGCAGCCGTTGGGATCGGTGCAGCCGCCGCCGTCGCAGCCGTCGGGGTCATTGCACGTATCGGGCGGGTCGCAGCCGTCGGGATCGGTGCAGCCTCCGGGGTCGCAACCGTCGGGGTCGTTGCACCAGTCTTCAGGGCAGTCGTCGGGCTCCACGATGATGGTGTTGTCTTCGCCCTTGGCTGGCGACGCGTGAATGAACTCGACGAGCGCCCGGTCGAACCCGCTCGGGAACGCGGCCATGTCGATGCGCGCCTCATAGACGACTCGGTAGTCCCAGGCCCCGGCGGTGGGATGCGGGGTGTACGAGTCGTCCGTCTCCGGCGAATCCTCGGTATACGCGCCCAACCCACGCTCGTTGAGGTTGCGGTCCAGCGAGGTCGTCGTGCTCAGCACATGGGCGATCTCACCTTCCAGGACCTTCCCATCGCCGCCGTGCACGCCCATGCTGCGGTAACCAGATGCGACGTCGTCGTCTTTGCTCACATAGTCGATCTTCATCTCGAGCAGCTTGCCGCCGGCGCCATGGAATTTGAGTTGGGCGTGGTCACTGCCGACCAGCTCCTTGAACGTGTGCTTGCCCTTTTTGGACTCCTCCCAGCCGATCGCGTTGACACCGAACGTGTTGTCGACGAAGCGAGGGTCCAGGGTGAGGCGAACGTGCACGACGTCAACATCCTCGAAAACCTCGAACGTATGCTCGATGGTTGCAGCCGGCAGGTCCGGGTGCAGACCGTCGTAGAAACAATCGAGCACGCCGCGTGAGAACGGAGGCGGCGCATCGGTGCCGGCGCCCAAGTAGCCCGGATAGTTGTCGCCGGCTTCGGCCGTTTCGCCCGAGTCGCTGGACGAACCCGTGCACGAAGAGCCCACAAAGATCATGGTCGCCGCAAACACGAACGCCACAGAACGGTTCAAGGAAGTCGCTGCCATGGCCAGTGTCCTTGCACGGCCAATGCCAGCCGAGTTTTCGTACGACTTCGAGACGATCGACGCCAGGAGTCTTCGATTACCGAACACTCGCGGCGCCAACGCGTTGCAAATTCGAAACGCGGCCTTACACGCGTTTCGGCCGGAGGTCAGCGCTTGTGCAACGACGGATCAGCCCTTGTGCAACAGCGCGCACAACGCCTAGCGCAGTTGTGCAACTCGCTGCTGCGCGACGGCGCTCCATCGGGCGCGGCCGGCGACGAACGGAATCCACTACGCCAACGCGTCCACCCTCACAGGCACGGTGCCGGGAGGCACAACGGGCACATCTCCCTAAAAAGCGACCAGTTGCTCGGTGGTTATGACGAAAACGGCTGGCCTCGTTCTTGCGATTCACCGAGATCGAGTTCGTGGGATCCGTTGGTCATGTCCAACGAACACCCCAGTAAGGAACCACAGAAAGGAACGTGTGAATGAGATATCTGCTCATCGGGCTGTGCGTTGCGGTGGCCCCGTCGGGCACGGCACTAGCTGCCAATCCCGTCAAAACCGACCTCAACTACATCAAGAACACAGGCGAGAAGCTCGCCAGGTATGTGAAGAGCATCAAGAGCAAACCGGTGGCGGGCGTGCGCGACGCCAACACGTACGCCGGGTACTTGTCGGCTAGAGCTCGCAACATCAATCCGCGGGATAAGGACGCGAGCAGCTCGGAAAAGCGTCTAGCTAGCCAGGTCAAGAACTACTGGCCCGGACAAATGGCGGATCTCAAGCGTGCGCTGCGCTGGCTGAAGACGATCGTGAGCAGCCGAACTCGTGGAGTCAGTTCGCATCCCTACTTGTCCAAGTGCGTGGAAGCGGACGCCCGACTGCAACAGGCTCTGAAACGGCTGCGAAGCAAGCGCGGTGACGCGAAGCTCAAGGGGCTCACCGATATTCTCCAGAACGTCGATGACGTGGCAGAGGGGGCGAAACGCGCCATACGCAAATACGAAAAGAAGCGCACCACCATGCGCCGAAGCCGCGACTACGCGAAGAAGTTTCGCAACCGCTCTAGCATCTACGGGGCAAGACACCTCCGTGAAATCAAAAGAGCTTTGGACGAGGCCGCCGACAACGAATTCAAACTATGGGAAGCAGCGTTGAAGACGAAGCGAGACGCCTGCGGCCAGCTGACGCGGGCAAACTACAAAAAGAAGGTAAACCGGGTGCTCAACAGCATGGCCGGCGACGTCCTCGCCAGTTTCAAAAAGCGCGTCGATCAGTTACTTCGGCGTTCCGCCAAACTGTATCAATACGACTGCAAGCAGATGCAGCGCATCGAGACGGCGTTCTGCGGGGTCGACTTCGAGTTCACTCCGCGAGCGTATCGAAACAACGCGCCAGAGGTTCGCCTCGCGCGCGACGCTGCGTCGGCCACGAAGCGTCGTTTCGATCTCGTAGATCGGGTGCACAGGACGCTCACCAAGTACGGGCAGCGTCTGCTCAGGTTCCGTTCAACACGGTCTCGGGCTCAGGGGCTCGTAACCGTGCTGAAGCGCGAGCGCGTCAAGCTCAACAAGCTGGCTATTGGAGCCATGATGGGCGACAAGCATCCCGTCGTGATGGTGCAACGAAAGCACGGCAACGACAAGCACGTCCAACTAGCGGCCCAACTCAAATGCACGCTAACCAATGTGACGATCGGTTCGACCAAGGGCATCGATTGCATCAGCGGGACGACGTGCACCGTGTACGAGTTCGCGCCCACCAAGGATAAGAGCGATGCCCTCAAGAGCGCCAAGAAAGCTGCGACTCACGTCAATCGGCACGTGGGCTCTGCGCTGAGGGGATGGTTGATGCCGAAGTTCAGCGGGCAAGGAAGTAAGGCTGGCGGCCGCTTGGTCTGTGCCATGTCCCGCCACGGCAGATGTTGGGATCCAAAATCCCGCACCACGAAATTCAGATCCAAAGTGATCACCTACGGGTGCAGTCGAAGCAAGCGCTACCAATGCGTGCGTTAGGAGGAACACGATGAACAACCTACTTGTCAAACCGCTCGTCCATGTGACTGCGACCGCCACTGCCGCGCTGCTAATCTGGTCCACCGCTAACGCCGCGATAGCTCCGCGTGTACGCACTGGTTCTGGAGGCCGGGTCGAAGTGTCGCGGGCCGTAATCAAGCGCAGTCACCTGGATACGGGCAGCGAGACCAACGATAGCTCTCGGATCTTTGTTCGCAAGCTAGGCTGCTTCCAGGATCAGGCCGGACACGTGATCGCGTCGCGGCTCGGCGGAAGCGGAACCGACACGAAAAATCTGTTTCCACAGGAGCCTGCGCTGAACAATGGTGCCTACAAGATCTGGGAAGACAAGATCTACAACATGGTCAAGGACGTCGCGAAGAACCCTCGTGGAGTAGCAGTCACGATCACCATGAGCTATGGCAGCCCGGGTAAACCGAACCGGCCGAAGAAGATCACCTACGCAATTCGCTACGGCAAAGGACTGAAAAAGTCCGACAAGAGAGTGTTCGATAATCCCTTACCGAGCTGCTGTCTGTAATGTGCGGACGGCTACGGGCAGAACCACTGCAGTGCGATTTCTCGGAGCACCGGTGGCGTAGATGCGCTGCCCTGGGTGAGTACGGCTCCAAGACGCATGGTTTGTTCGGGGGTCACGCCGGCGGTGCTGAGCACACTGGCCACGTCGATTGGGCTGGTGTCCGCGGTGCTGCCCAGTAGTACCTCGGTGCCGCCAACCTTCAGATAGAAGCTGATCGACGCTCCGGTGTCGGCGGTCCCGTCCCAGGTCAAGTTGCCCACGGTCGGCGTCGCGCACGACGCGCTCACGCTCGTGCTGTAGTAACCGGTGCCAACACTCACTCGTCGCACCGAACCGGTGAAGTCCGAGTACGTGTACACGCGGTTGGCGCCGCTGACCGTGGCCAACGAACCGGTGGCACCAGGATCGATGCGCACGAGGGTGGACGAAACGTGGTGGCCTAGCCAGATGTAGCCGTCGGCGTCTTCACCGATGGCACTCGGGCCAGTGGCGCCGGCAGGCATGGTGACCAGGTTGACCTGGGCGCCACTGAGTGTGCCACCCGCGGTGAAATCGCTGGCGTTCCACCAGGCCAGGCTGGATTGGCCGTCGCCACCGTAGGGCATCCAGATGCGCCCCTGAGTATCAGCCGTGATACCGCGCCCGGCGTTGGCGCCGAAGCCGGTGACACGGGTCCATTCGTTGGTGGCCGGGTCGTAGCCCAGGGCATCCTGACACCCCCAACCGGACAACCAGATGCGCCCCTGAGCGTCGGCGGTAATGCCGTACGACTGGCTGCAGCCGCGAAACGCGGGGAACGGCACGAAGGTGGCCGTCGGTGTTGCCTCGGTGGTGTCAAAGTAGGCGATACCGTTGTCGCTCAACCCGCTGACCCACATGATGTCGCCGACCGCGATCGCGCCGTACGGCCTGAGCGGCGCCACGTCCACCTGGTTTAGCGTCGCCCCCGTATCCGGGTTGACCTGATACATGAGCTGCGTGTTGTAACCGCCAACCCACACGTAGCCTTCGGGCCGGTCCAAGTCGCCGCGGTCGACGGCGATGGCTCGCAACACCGCGTTGATGGCCCCCACGGGCGAGGTCCACAGGACGCACTCATCGGCGTCATAGCTCATCGGCGTCGAGCTCGTCGAAGTTTCAATGGCCATGCTGCCATCTCGGTCTACACAGTCCGCGATGTCGGCGGCGACCTTGGTGACTGTGCCCTGCATGGAGAAACCGCGGCTGGCGATGTAGGCGTCTCCGCGGCCATCGACGGCGACGCGGCTCGGCATGTTGCAGCCGTCGGTCCAGCAGCACGTACCCGGGCACTCTCCGGCTGCAAGGCCTACCCGGTAGCGGGCCAGCTCGGTTGAGGTCGTTGGGTCCCACTTGCTGAACGTGCTTTCGGCAGTGTTCGGCAACCAAAGAAAGTTCGGCCGCACAACGGTTTCGATCGAGATGCCGCCTTCGACCATGTCGTACTCGACGCCGGTGACCGTGTCGGTCATCAGGTCCACTCCGGCGCTGCCGGCCTGGTCGCATGTCGTGTCACAGGTTCCGCACGGGCTGAGCACACCTTCGTCGGTGTCGCCATCGCAGTCGTTGTCCATACCGTCGCAGACCTCGGTGCCAGCGGCGTTGTCGCATGCGTCGGTGTCTTCATTGCAACTGTCAGTCGTGCAAGTGAGTCCGTCGTCGCAACTGGGCGCCGTGCCCGACTCGCAGCCACTGGTGGCGTTGCACGTCTCGCTACCGTTGCACCACAGCCCGTCGTCGCACAATGAGTCTGCGGGCGTATTCACACATTGTTGATTGGCCTCATCGCAGGAATCCGCGGTGCAGGCGACGCCGTCGTCGCACGCCGGAACCTGGCTAACCACGCAGCCGGCGAACGCAGCGCAGGTCTCAGTGCCGTTGCAGAACACACCATCGTCGCACTGGGTGTCGTCAGCGCTGCGACTGCAGCTGCCGGCCGCACACGTGTCGGTGGTACAGGCGACGCCGTCGTCGCAATCCGCGTCGACCTCGCACTCCTGGATCTTGGTATCGCCGCCACAGGCGGCCAGCGCGCACACCAGTGCGCCGGCGATGAACAGTCCCCCTCGTGTTCTCATGGCTCCATGGTAAGCGATTGACGAATGCGCGTATAGAGGCGACGTCCAGCCCAGCACAATCCCCCCTGCCGGCCAACTACGGTTCGACCGCTCTGCTATCGTTTAGGCGATGCGGATCGAGAACTATGGGAGGAACCTGGCGTTTACGCCCGGGCGAGTGCTAACGCCGAGCAGCGTCGACGGGCTTCAGCAGGCGGTGCGAGATGCGCGGAGGTTGCGGGTAATGGGCGCTCGACATTCCTGGTCGCGCGGCATCGTCACCGACGACACGGTGGTTTCACTCGATCGTATGAACCGGGTAAGGGATGTCGATCGCGATGCGTTGCGGGTTACCGTCGGAGCCGGCATACGACTAAAGGATTTGATCGTCGAGCTCGAGCAACGCGGGTTCGCGCTCGCAAACCTGGGTTCTATCGCAGAGCAGTCGTTGGCAGGAGCAGTGTCGACCGGTACTCACGGCACGGGCATTGGCTTCAAGTGCCTGGCCGACCAGGTGCAAAGCTTGTCGCTGGTCGATGGCCGGGGCGACATTCGGCACATCGACCGCGACCACCCCGACTTCAACGCGGCCGCGGTCAGCTTCGGAGCGCTCGGCGTCATCCATGAGATGACTTTGTCCGTCGTGCCGACGTTTCAGATGCACGCGATCACAGAGCTGATGTCGTTCGACGAGCTGATCGCAAATCTCGACGAACACGTGCGCGCGCACGACCACTTCAAATTCTGGTGGCTTGTCCCGCAGGATCGCATCATCGTGTTTCGCCAGCGTCGGACCGACGAGCCCCGCAACGACAGCGATCTCAAGCGTTGGTTCAAAGATGAGTTTCTCGGCAAGATCGCGTATCGCTCGTTGCTCACGCTGCAAAAGATCGAGCGCAAGCGGATGGCCAGCCTGACCAATCGCATTATCGGCAGCTCATACGGCAAGCGATTCGAACGAACCTGCAAGAGCCATGTGGCGTTTCTGACTCCCGAACCGCCAGCGCACGCGGAAAGCGAGTGGGCGTTCGACTACGCCGACGCCGCCGACTTGCTTCGCGAGTATCGCCGGCTGCTGTCCACCAACGGGCACTCGTACAACTTCATCCAGGAGATCCGGTTCAGCGCAGCCGACGAGTTCTGGGCGAGCCCGTCGTACGGTCGCGATTCTCTGTGGTTGTCCCACTACAACATCGATCGGCCCGAGCACTGGGACGACCAACTACAAAGGTTCCTGGTATTCGCCCGGCGAAACGGCGGGCGCCCGCACTGGGGAAAACACGCGAACTTCCACGCAGACTACCTGCGAGCCCAGTACGAGAGACTCGAAGAGTTCGCGGCATTGCGCCGGGACTACGACCCACAAGACCGGTTCGCCAACCCCTGGGTCCGCCGCGTGCTCGGGCTATGACACGCCCTACGAATCCGGGGCGAGCAACGCGTTAACAGTCGGTGGCGATAAAACCTGCCCGGATTTCTGGCCTCGCACCCGCCGGTGGTCCCGCGCCCCCTACAGTGGCCTTGGCCCCCCAAAAAACATAGCTCGAAACCGCGTAACCTGTGGACTTCATGAGGCGCGACACGGCACAACTCTTGAAGCTGATACACCACCATGTCTCGCAGGGTTTGTACGGTCGTGCTGGCGCTCGCTCTCGCAGGTTGCACGGGATCGATCGACGACTCCAATGGTGGCGGCGGCAACGGCACAGCCGATGCTGGGACTCCCACCGGTGGCGGTTCGTTGTACGAGGCATTGCCCACTCAGCTACAAAACCTGTTCGACACGATCAACGCTGAGCGCGCCCAACGCGGCCTGCAACTAGTGGTGCTGCGGGATACGTTGAACTGCGCTGCGGACATGCACTCCGACGACGTAGGCCCCATCGGTTCGTGCTCCCATACCGGCAGCGATGGCTCGTCCCCTGGTGACCGGGTCAACACCTGCGGTGGCGGTGGCTGGAGCGGTGAGATCATCGCGTGCGGCCAGGGCACGCCGCGCGGCGCAGTCGACGCGTGGATCAACAGCCCCGGTCACAACGCGATCATGTTCGGCTCGTCGAAACGCCAGATCGGCGTCGGCATGACGAACAACTACTGGACCGCGATCTTCGACGACTAGTCTTTGGCGACGACGATGACGTGAACCCAGCCAGGCTTTTGGGCCTCGGCCAAGATTTCTGCGAAACCTTTGTTAGTGTTTCTCCCAGGTTCGCGCTGTCGGGGCGCGCGGGTATAGTTCCAACGGTTTCGGTCGAATCAGTGAGACACGACGGTTGGGGAGGGAAGAGTTTCGGAGTCGGGGATGACCAACGAAGTCGTGCCAAACAACGGGGACTACCTGGCGTATCGGCGCGAAGCCGACGAGACCACGCTCCCGCGCAGCGTCGCGGTCGCGACAATGGCGATCGGGTTCGTGAATGCGGCGTTCTATGTCGCCGACTACCTGGTCTATCCCGACAAATTCGTTGCGTTTGCCGTTGCCCGCACCGCCATGAGCGCGGTGTTGCTCGCCGCATTTCTGCTGCGCAACCGTCGGCCGCATGTGGCAGCCCACGCTACGCTGCTGTCGGCGGGGCTGATGGTTGGTTACGTGACCGCGGCCGGAGATGGTTTGGGTGGCCCGTACCTGGGAGGCATGGTCATGCTGATGACCGGCGGCGCGTTCCTGGTTGCGTTGCGCCCGGTGGAACTGAGCATCAACTACGCGGTGATCACCGCTGGGGTTGGATTGTCTCCTCTGGCATTGCCGTCCGCCGCTCCGACCGCCGGCGCGTGGGCGGTTGGCATTTTCGTTACCGGGGGTAGTGCGGCTGCCGCGGTGTTCGTGCGCTCGTTCGCCGAGGCCAGCGCGCTTGAACGGTTTCAGCAGCGTTGCGCTCTCGAGCGGGCCAACGCGGAGCTCCAGGAGATGGATCGGCTCAAGTCACAGTTCACCGCGAATATCCACCACGAGCTGCGCACTCCGCTGACACTACTGCTGGCGCCCCTCGACGCGATGTTGGACGCACGGGACTCCCAACTCGACGACGAGGCCAGACACTTGCTCGGTGTTGCCCGCGACAACGGCCTGCGGCTCTTGCACCTCATCAACGAGCTGTTGGATCTCGGCCGCGCCGAGGCGGCGACTGGTCCTGTGGACACCACGCCCACCGATCTCGCCGACCAGGTACGCCGGGTCGCGGACAGCGCGCGCCCTCTGGCCGAGCAGCGACAACTCGAGCTGGACTGCAACGTCGATGAGCTCCCTGTGATGTTGCTTGATGTGGTTGCAGTGGAGAAAGTGCTGGTCAACCTGTTGAGCAACGCCATCAAGTTCACGCCCTCCGGTGGCCGCATTCAGATCACACTCCAACGAACCGACGACCACGAAGCACGCATCGAGGTACACGACTCTGGAGATGGCCTGGCGGCAGATCAACTCGAGCGAATCTTCGAT
>SPJJ01016112.1_pt1 | contig 16815 bp, 8 predicted proteins | sample 3741741 | NCBI WGS metagenome assembly SPJJ01 (sample SAMN10925908, study PRJNA522277) | cold seep metagenome | isolation source: Elba SIP-enriched marine methane seep metagenome, extraction at timepoint T1 | place: Italy: coast of Elba, Mediterranean Sea | collected 2014-05 | reverse complement strand
GAGTCGAGCCGCTGAACGACCCCATGTCAGTGTCTCCAGCGGTCGTACCGAGAGACGTTCGAAGCGCGTCATTCTCGGTTCCGTCTTCAGCAGCCGCTACGCGTTGCCAAACAGCACCATCGTAGATGTAGGTAGCGGCCCCGCTGGTAACGCCTGCGTCCGCCGAGGCGTCTACAACATGGGCGACGTCTCCGGTGGAGGCTGTGAGTGCATCACGGGCCGCAATGTTAGCGACAACATCGCTGGCAGGAGACGCTTCGAAGGCCGCCTCAAGCTCTCCCAAAGCACCATGGATGGTTTGACCCGTTGTGATCGTGTTTCCTGGGAAGGCGCCAAGGTCATCGTCACCTAGAGACGTTCCGGTCAAGGTACGAAGGCTCTCACCCTCTGCCTCGGTTTCGTCATCTGAAACACGCTGCCAAGCACCTCCATCATAGACGTAAGAGGCCGCGCCGCTGGTCAAGTCTGGGTCCGCTGAGGCGTCGGAGACGTATGCCAGGTCTCCAGAGGCAGGCGTCAAGGCGTCACGGGCCGCGATGTTTGCCACCACTTCGCTCGTGGGCTCGGCTGCCGCAGCTACAGCCGCTTCGACAGCTGTTTCGAGTTCACCCAGGGCGGTGACTACATCGGTTCCCGTGGTGATTGTGCTACCTGCAAAGGCTGGGAGCACGGAAACACCTGCTGCCACTCCACTCAGTGTTCTGAGACTGTCGGTCTCGGAAGCGGTCTCAGCATCCGAAACTTTCTGCCAAGCCCCACCGTCATAGATGTAGTAAGCAGCTCCCGTTGTGACAGTTGCATCACTAGAGGCATCGACTACATAGGCAGCGTCTCCTGTGGAGGGAGTCAGCGCGTCACGTGCTGCGATGGTAGCGACAATGTTCCCTTGTGTAACCGAGGTGGCCAGAGTTTCGTGCGCAGACTCAAGCTCGCTCAAGGCGGTGAATACTGAGACGTTGTCTGTGATGACTCCGCCCGGGAAGGCCCCGAGATCTGAAGCTCCAAGGGAGGTTCCAAGAGTGGACCGCATTGCGTCTGCGTCAGACGTCGTTTCAGCATCACTGAGCTTTTGCCAGGCAGCACCGTCGTAAACGTACCACGCAGCTCCCGAAGCCACTGAGGGGTCCGCAGAGGCGTCTGTAACGTAGACGAGATCAGCCTGTTGAGGCGCCAACGCGTCCCGAGCAGAGATCGTCGTCACCACGCTAACGGTGGCGTGGCTCTCAACAGCAGTTTCGAGTTCACCAAGGGCACCAACGATGTCGGTTCCCGTTGTGATGGTGCTGCCCCCAAAGGCAGGAAGCACCGTGGCACCCGCCGCGGTTCCCGTCAGGGTGCGAAGGTCTGCAGCTTCGGAGGAGGCCAGGGAGTTTCCAATGCGGCGCCAGGTTGCCCCATCATAGAGATAGGTGGCGTCACCGCTGTCTACAAGAGGGTCAGCGGAAGCATCCGTGACGTACGCAATGTCTCCTGAGGACACAGTAAGAACGTCGCGAGCCGCGATGTTCGCAACGACGAACGAGCTGGGACTAGCCTCAATGGCAGCCTCAAGCTCACCGATTGCGGTGTGAATGGTGACGCCATCAGAAACGATGGATCCTGGAAGAACTCCGAGGTCCGTGTCGCCTTCAGCAGTCCCACTCAAGGTGCGGAGAGCTTCAGATTCAGCAGCTGTTTCGGAGTCTGCTACTTTCTGCCAGGCGGCTCCGTCGTACACGTACGTTGCAGCCCCAGAAGTGATAGTAGCATCTGCCGAAGCATCCGAAACGTAGGAGATATCCCCTGTGGAGGGGGTGAGGAGGTTTCGTGCAGCGATGGTGGCAACCACGCTCACTGAGGAGCCTGCCGAAACTGCCTCAACAGCGGTCTCCAGCTCGCTCAGGGCGGTGTAGACGGTTGCCCCTGTTGTGATGGTCCCACCCGGGAAAGAGCCCATGTCGGAGGCACCAGAGGCCGTTCCGAGGGAAGCACGCATGGCGACTGCTTCAGCCATGGTTTCATCTGAGGCAGCTTTAACCCAAGCCCCGCCATCATAGACGTAAAGGGCTCCACCGTTGTCAACTGTGACATCGGCCGAAGCATCCGTAACCCGAGCCAGGTCGCCCAAAGAGGGTGTCAAAGCGTTTCGTGTAGCAATGTCCGCTACTACGAAAATAGAGGCACCGCCGGCAACAACACCTTCGACAGCAGTTTCGAGTTCCTGCAAAAGGGTTCGCAGGTCGGACCCATCTGTGAGAGTCGAACCGCTGAACGACCCCATGTCAGTGTCTCCATCGGCCAAGCCGAGGGCAGAACGGAAGTCAGCGTCATTGCCGAAGAGGTCGACCAAGGCCCCATCGACGGTCGTGGCCAGGGTGAGGGCTCCGGAGGCTGCACCCAGGGGTAGATTATCAGCACTTGCATCCGAGGTGGCAATCCGTTGCCAGGCAGCCCCATCCCAGATGTACATAGCCGATCCCGAGGGAACGTCACCATCGGCCGAGGCGTCGGTGACGAAAGCCTGCTCACCAGTGCTTGGGGTAAGAGCGTCACGAGCCGCAATGTTCGCTACGATAGAAGGTACTGCTCCTACAATTGCACCTCCGAAAGCGCTATCGATGCCCGCAAGGTGAGCGGTGAGCTGGTCAATAGCGTCTGCTTCGGCGGGTAACGTGGAGGGGGTGTAGTTGGAGGGGGTCCAGTCAACGATCAGCTGGTCACCGTCCAACTGATCAACGGATGCTAGCAAAACCTGTGAGAAAAGAGTGTTGCTAACAGCATTCCGCCGGTAGAAGGGCGGAGGCAGTTGGAAAACAGAGGTGGTCGAGCGCTGTACCATGCTAACCCACCCTGTTTATAGGTGAATTCTTGCAGGGCCAACGTGCAGGGAAGGTCGAGGCAACATTCCCTACATTTCCAGAGAGTAGACGACGCGTAACCTTATCGATAGACAGTTACTTTGAACCGGACGTCGCTAGTATACCAGTAGCTGCGTGTAAATAGAAACGCCTAAGGGCCTTACGGTCCCTTAGGCGTTCTTGCTCTTTGTAGAGCGTAAGAATAGCGCTAGTGTCTATCTATGCACTACGGCGTGGTTCCGATCGCAATCCAGCCGAAGCTGACGTTTTGTAGGGTGGCGTTAACATCGACCGAAGTTACTGTGAAGTCACTTGCCGACTTGGCTGTCACGTTTATGGTTTGGCCGTTTCCACCACTCGACGGTGTGCACGTGACAGCGTATGCTGTGTCAGCAAAGGCTGCAGGAAAGGAGACAACGTGCCCCGTTGTACCTGTAGAGGTGCTATTGCCCCACTGCATCCGCATCCCTCCGATATCCATGTACCCAGAGGCCGATTGGTCATCAACAGCAGCATCAATCGTGTTGATGACAGTTTGCTGCGCCCGTACGCCGTACACACGACATTCCACGCGTCCCCAGCCAGCGGATCCGACGCTTACGTCACCACCAGTCAGGTACGACTGGAGGATCGTAAACTGGAGCGTGAAGCCAGCGATGTGTGAGAAGTTGATGATCGCGCCATCCGGGTCTGCAACAAGCTCCGTGAGCCTAGCCGTAGGAATACGCTCTTCCCAGTAGTACCAGTCGTCAGCACCGCCTGTGCCTTCTCCTCGAACCTCGAACCGAATGTACTCGTAGTCTGTGGCCAAGTCGTTCCACGTGCGGCCTCCGTCAAGTAGGGTGGAAAGCCCAGCAGAAACGGTAGTGTTCGTGCCTTCGAGCACTTCATGTGCCTCTACCGTAAGTGACCCAGGTGCCACAACTTCCAGCGTCGGCATCTGCGTGACACGGAAAAAGCTACCTGCGCGAACCTCGTTCAGGTCTGCACCAGGGTCGGCGCTTGTGACCTGTACGCTGAACGTGACCGCATCAGTTACCGTAACCTCGTAGGCCGCCGTAGAGCGGGCAGAGCCGGTCTGCTGGTCGTTTTGGATGGTACCAATACGACCAACGGCGGACGTCCCGTCGTGGATGCGGTACGCCGCGTCTACAGAGTTGGTACCAATGAAGTCCGCGAGGATCTTGGCTTCAAGGAAGTACCGACCATTGCTGAGTGTTACCGTTCCGTCTCCGTTATCCAGGATTTTTGTTGTAGTTGGAGCTTTGATGACTGTGTCCAGAATAGTCGCATCTGCGTCTACACCCAGAGTGCTTCCAAATCCGTTGGAAATATCCGCAGCCAAAGCCCGCTCCCACGAATCAAGCTCATTGACTTCAACGTCTCCAGGGTTGTACGTAATTACGGTATTTGACGCCAACTGCTCGTAACGCAATGTACTTCCGGCATCGATGAACTGCGCCGGTACATTACTCTCTTGGGCTACACGGACCTTATAGGTAGCAGCGCCTGTGGTCGTGACGTAAGCCACACCCATTGTCGTCAGGTCTTTGTTTACAGTGTTGCTTACCGCAGTTCCATCGGAGTCTCCGACCAATCGGAGGGTTCCCCCGTCGTTGACCACTACGTTGCTGGAGTCTGTGATGACTGCAAAGATCCCCTGCCCATCGTCAGATGCGTCACCAACGCGGCCATGCAGAACCGCTTCAAGGCGCCAACGCCCTGCAGCAGGGATTGTGACTTGGAGCGCGATGTCCTCGAAGTCCGTAGAGCCTCCCGTAGCAGCAATGTCGTGGTTAGACGCCAGTGTCGCAACGCCGTTTTGTAGAAGCTCTACAGGAACGTCACCTGGCGTGACGACCTCCGTTGTAGGTTGCTGCACAACCTCAAGGAATGGCAAGTCTTCCACAGCGGACACGTCAGCAGCTGATGCTTGCCCTGTGAAGGCGTAGGCCTCTACAGTCTGATTAGCTTCAAGGTACACGAACGTTTCAGCAGTGGCCCAAAGGTTCCCGCCTCCGCTGGCTTTAGAGTCCCCTCCTCGGTGCCGAACAACTCCATCAACCCAGATTTCGGCCTGAACACTGTTAGCGCCTGTAACGTTGCGCCAACCAGTGCGAACCCTGTAGTACCCGGTTTCCGCGATAGTGATCGTTCCGGTTGTGATGTTGCCTAGTCCTCCAACATTGAAGTCCACGGCATCGAACTCGATCCTCGTGCTCACACCCGTTGTTGGAGTGAAGGCCGCTGTTCGCGTCATTCGAACACGTGAGAGAGCCTTAGCCTCAACCTGATCCGGTTCATACACCGTTACAGAACGCGGAGAGATCTCCTCTACGGTAAACACCGACCGGTTGCTGAGTTCCCCGACGGACCCCGCTGTGTAGTCGACACCTACTTCGCAGTCCGTGGATGGGACAAAGAGTGCCATACCCCCCTGGCCACCGGCGTGGACCGTGAACGTAGGTGTTACGATTTCGAATGGCGTACCGATCGTGGCGTCGTTCGTTAGGTCAATGAAGCGACCTTCCCAGTTTCCATCACCCAGACCTAGAATCTGCATGTTTGCAGTTAGGCGGTAGGTTTTACCGGCCTTGAGGCCCGAGATTGCACCGCTGGCTTCTAGTGCCAGCGGGTCTGTTCCTGCAACTTGCGATACGATCGTGTCGAACCCATAGTTAGGCTGGCCAGCATCGTTCGTAGTGGCGGACAAACGCACCTGCATGCTCGACAGCGTTTCCACCGTCAAAGCATCAGGGTTCACTACTGTTGACGTCGGAAGCTGAACAACGTCCAACTCCCACTTCATGACGTCACAGTTTCCGCTTACCTGAGAGCCGACTCTTAGAGATAGCTCATCCCCTGCTGCAAGGTCTCCCGTCCAAACAGCTCTTAGAGCAACTTCACTCGAAGCCACGCTAGGTGCCCTCTGGTACGTAGCGTCAAGAATCTCAGTACCGTTTCGAACCAGCTGAAGAACCACGCGAGATTCGGATCCTACGTCCCATTGTAGTACAGCAGCTGCTTCAACGCGGGCACTTGTCACCCCCTCTGTGAATGAAGCCCCCGTGGCAGAATACGTTACGTTGCTACCGGAAGAGATCCTCGGCGTCGCCAGTTCAACAACATCCGCTCGAACAGTCCCATAGATGTCCGCTGTGTCCGCTGTGACTGCAATTGACTGCAAGCCCGTGCCTGAGGAAAGGGAGCCTTGGAAGCCATTCGATGCATGCGCGTGCAGCAGCGTGTATGGCGTGACCATGCCGGCCAACACCGCAGAAGCAGCGGGCTGCTGCTCCAGAGCAATGTACATCGTGTAGTCTTCGGACGCGCGTCCGCTGGTTGGCTCCCTCAAGAAGAAAGTGATAACGTCGCCCGCAGACAACTCAACAAGCTGCTGCCCGTCAATAACACCATCAACTTCGTTTGTGTCTGTCTCTTCGCCAATAACAACGCCAGCCACATCGCCATTTAGGGCGTACCCAATAACGGTGTGGAATGCGTCTTGGTTGTTCGCGCCACCCTGGTTGGTCTGCGGGTGGTTAGCTTGCATAACAATCTTGTACAGCCCCGCATTCTGCACCGTAAGCTCCGTCGCAGATGTGCGAAGTGCCTGCGGGTCGTACTCGTTTACGACCTGGTAGTCGTGATCCACAAAAGCCGAGAAGTCGACATCGACTCTAATACCAGCACCAGCAAAGGTGATGTCGGTCAAACCGCCGCGTGCACTGAAGTAGTGTAGCGCAGTCTGTTGGTCATCACCTGTTACACTGATGTGCCACACACCAGCAGCCGTATCAACTGCCTGGAACTGGGTCCCGTCTGCGTAGTTGCTGAACAGGAAGAGGCCGTCAGTGGCGCCAGCAAGGCTTTCACCTGCTTGTACAGTGATGGAGGCCGCGTTGGACTGGACGTCATCGTTAGTGTAGAAGACAATGTCTCCGCTTCCAGTAGCCGCAGGTAGTGTGAGTGCTACAGCGCCGCCGGACGAGTCGATGATAGTCGCCTGCACTGCAGCCGTACTCTCAACAAGTTCCGATGGGTCGCCAACACGGAAGTTCGTAACGTGCAGCGATCCTGTAGTTGTTGCGTCCGCGACAGCCGTTCCGTCAAGGTTGTACACAGGAGCCAGGACGATCTCTGGGTTGGGGCCCATTGCTCCTGTCCAGCTAAGGATCAACGAGAAACGCAGTGTACGATTCACGCCATGTCGTTGCAGAACCTGGAGGCTTCCGCTACCGGAAACGTTGCCGGCATCAGCACCACCAGCGACAAGCGCGGCGGTTGTACCAACATCGATGAACTCACTAGTGCTGTTGCCACCGGTGTCTGCGTAGCGCACCTCAACAACCTGGTTCGCGACAGCATCCTGCTCAAGCAGGTCGAATTGTACGGCATAGGTGTCACCGGTATTGAAGTCCAAGCCCAGTGAGGAGAGGTCCAGGCTGATCTCAGAGGTCACCGCAGCGTCTGTGTCAGTCACCTCATAGGAGGCGTGCTGCATGTCCCGCTCTGGGAGAAGACCAGAGCGAATGATAGCACCCGTGCCGGTCGCCGCGCTCTCGTGCAGGCCACCCGCAAGACGGGCAAGCAACTCAACAGGAGTTACGATGTCCCACAGGTTTGCTTCCTGCACCGTGAACGTCGGGTTCGACGGCACTGCGCTGGATGTACGCCGAAGCAGAAGCTCTTGGTATGTGACAACATCACCAACTTCGTAGCGGGTATCGGGCTGCCAGTCCGAGATCGCCTCGCCATCGAACAGAAGCGCGAAGTTCCCGATGTCGAAGGTCCCGTCGTCGGTGAATGACGTGTGACAGCGATACAGCCGACCTTCGTACACGACGATCTCACCGGTCGTGTACGTTCCTGTGGTGGCAGTGCTCCAATCAACGTAGTTGTTCTGTGCGATGACAGTCCAAGTAGCGGCCTCTACGTTGGTGTAGGTGGCAGCACTGGTACCGTCCGCAACGCGTCGAAGCGTGAGGTCCCCTTGTCGAACAAGTTGTCCTTCTACGTAGGCCGTGGAAGCCGCCCAGTCCTCAAGGACAGGAGGAAGCGTCTCTTCCATAATGCGGTAAGCCTGGATGTTACCAGCCAACGAGATGTTAAGGACGTAGGACCCGGCAGGAATGACGTCCGTTCCGGTAGTAAGGATGCCTTCACTGGTACCACCAGTGTCATACGATGTGAAGCTCGTAACCGATGGAACGTTCGTTTGAACGTCCGCAAGTGTGACCGTAGAGCCGGTCTCTACACGCGTGATAAGCTTGTTGTCAACATCAGCCACCAAGAACGCACCGACGGACTGCCCGCTCGGCATGTTCTGGATGAACACGGAGTTGAACGCGTTACCGAAGTCTGCGTATACCGATCCACTAGCGGAGGACGCAGCGCTGTCAGCAAAAGCAATCAGCGTACCAGCAGCAGAGTCCGGCTTGAACCAGATCGAGCGTTGCTCGCCGGCAGCCAACGCGACTGTTCCAAGGTCTGAGCCGTCTTGTGCTTTGTAGTCAGCAGAAAATACAGCGTTACGAGCAATGGCGTCGGAGTTTCCAACAGATACGCGGAAGGGGCCGTATTGAGCCGCGCTGGTAACAATAGCAGGTGTTAGAACATTGATGTCACCCGTGCTTGCGTTGGTGAACACGAGCGAAAAGCTCTCGTACAGCGCAAAGTCTGGTGTGACGTCGGTCGCGGTCGCGGCGGTTACCGAGTCGACGTTGCGTTCGATGCTGCGCAGGAAGACACGACCGTTGTTGTTGATCGAAACGTTAGCGGTGTCGCCGTCAAACGTGAGCGTGTTGCCATCTAGCGTGACAGAGCGGTTACCAGAAAGTGTCCCGTCTGCGTCGTACAAGCTACCAGAGTTGAGCAGAGTTACGTTGCCGCTACCATCAATGTGGAATACATGTGTTGGGGCGTTTGTGCTTGTGTCGTCACCTGTGTAGTAGATGACAGTATCGGTGTTCGCCCCAGCAAACGTTGTGATCTCGGCGATGGTAGGCTGCCCAGCCGTTGCAGGCGCCACGGTGGTGTCATCAGCGAACAGTCGGTTGTTCGAGGAGGCACCGCCTTCGGCGGCCCAGGCTGCTCCATCGAAGTAGAACGTGGAGTCAGCACTACGGTCAAAGACCTTCCAACCTTCTTGGGGTGTGAACCCAAGGAACCCGGCTCCAGTCGATGTGACCTGGTATACGGTCTCCGCTACGACGGCGAAAGCCGTTCCGCTGCTGGTGCCGGTGGTCGTGTTGACGTAGGCGTTGCCTGCCACCAGAGCAGGCTCTGCGGCTGTGAAGTCGACAAAACCCTCGATAGCGATCGTGCCCGTCTGGCGGTCGTCCAGACCCGTGGACAACCCTCCGGTGACGCTGAGATCGCCACCGAAATACGTTGTGCGGTTGACGGACGATCCCGCTTCAATAATGAAGGGGTTGGACCCCGCTAGGATCGTACGGCTAGCTGTAAGCGCTTGAGCCTCAGCAAGGACATCATCGATACCCGGGGTAGCAGCGCTCGGAGCCAGCAGGGTTGTTACGTTGCCGCTAGCATCGATGTGGTACACGTGGGTGGGAGGGTTGGTCGACGTGTCATCCCCGGTGTAGTAGATGACCGTATCAGTGTTCGCTCCGGCGAACGTTGCGATCTCCGCCTCCGTAGGTGCTCCAGCGCTTGCGGGGGCTACCGTGGTGTCGTCCGCGAAAAGTCGGTCTTGCGGGTTCGCTTCGAGCGCCGTCTCCAGTTCCTGGAGTGCCGCGGTAATGGTACCACCCGTTGTGATCGTCGATCCGCTGAAGGCACCGAGCACCGCATCTCCCGCAGACGTACCGCTCAGAGCGCGAAGGGTAGTCCACTCTCCGGCTCCTTCTTGGAGCGCTCCCTCGACCTCAGTCGCAGTGATCAAAGCTCCAGCATCCGCAATATCTGTGACAGAAGCGGCCTGTGCAGGGTGAGCGTGGTCTTCCCGAGAGAAAAGAAGAGAAGTTCCAACAGCGCCGGTCTGGTCTGTCGCCTCTGGCGAAATCGCGATGGCTGCATGATCCATCGACTCCGCTTCAGAGACCTTCAGCCAGGCCGCTCCATCATAGAGGTAGAAGGCCGCTCCGCTGTCTACAGCCGTATCCGCCGAGGCGTCTGTGACGTAGGCTCGGTCCCCCGAGGCTGGGGTCAAGGCATCACGGGCCGCAATGTTCGCAACGACCGTGAGGACATTGCTGGCGGCAAGCGCCAGGTCAATCCCTGCAAGGTGTGCAGACAAGTGATCTGCATCCGTAACTTCGGCTGGAAGAGTGGAAGGGGTGTAGTTGACCGGAGTCAAATCGATGTCGATCTGGTCTCCGTCAATTTCGTCGGCCCCACCTTGAATGTGCCGAGCAGCATGGCCCTCATGGGCAGCCTCAAGTTCTTCAAGGGCTGTGCGGATATCAGCTCCTGTTGTGACAGTAGACCCAGCCAGATCGCCGAGGTCAGTAGCCCCAGCAGCCGTTCCGCTGAGAGTCCGGAGAGTTGTCCACTCGCCTGCGCCCTCTTGGAGAGCGTCCTCAACGTTGACTCCCGTAATGAGGGCACCAGCGTCGGCGATCAGGGTCACAGCTGCGGATTGAGCGGGGTGCGCGTGGTCCTCGCGCGCGAACAAGGAAGAGGTTCCAACTGCCCCAACCTGGTCTGTGGCCGCAGGAGAGACCGCAACCGCAGGGGAGACTCCTGAGAGGTCAAGGGATTCATCCTCGGCGAACTTCTGCCAGGCAGCCCCATCCCAGATGTAGAAAGCGGCACCTGCGGTCACGGTCCCGTCTGCAGAGGCGTCGACAACATAGGACAGCTCTCCTGTTGCAGGGGTCAGAGCATCGCGAGCAGTGATGTCTGCTACAACTGAAGGTACTGCACCTACCACGGCACCTCCCAGGGCACTGTCAATGCCTGCAAGATGGGCTGTAAGCTGGTCAAGAGCATCAGCCTCAGGGGGCGTGGTGCTGGGTACGTAGTTCCCTGGGGTGAAGTCCAGCTCAAGCTGGTCACCATCGAGGCTGCCTAGATCGACAGAATCCCCTACTGTGCCAAGGAGAGAATCCCCTAGACCCCTACGACGGTAGTAGGGGGGAGCGGGTTGAAAAAGGCTGGAGTTGGACCGCAATGCCATACCCCCCGATTGTTATAGGGAAAAAGGCAAAAGCCCCTGCTATATCGTAGCAGGGGCTTTTGGCGGCAACTCAAAGGGTCAGGAGTCAGGAGTCAGGAGTCAGGAGTCAGGAGTCAGGAGTAGCCGTCTTTGGCCCAGCAAGACCCCTTCAGGGAGAAACTGGAAAGGCCAAGGTCTCGTTTGAGGGTGTCTTTCTTCCCGCAGCTCTCACACTTGGACGGGGGAGGGTCTCCAACCTTCTGAATCTCTTCAAAGGTAGACTGGCAGTTCTGGCATGTGTACTGGTACAGAGGCATTTTCGGTTTCCTGTTCTTCGTCTTTGATTTGAGGGGTTAGGGGGAACTCCCTGACATGGCGGTTTTTGTACTCCAGTGTCACGTTCGGAATCTCCGAGAGAAGACCCGTAATGAGGAAAAGGTTGTAGTAGCCTTGACCCTCGGCATACTCTACCAGAGACTGGATGGTGTGCTTCCACCTTTCAGTGCTCAGGTCCCCGCAGTAGTGGACAACTCCGTAGCCAGGGTTGAGTTGCCAAGTACGGCAAACGAGATACGCAACGGGCTCATCTCCGGCCCACAGTACCCACCAGTCGTCAGTAGGCTTCACGGGGTACGGCTCTTTGCCAGCATCGAGCCGAAGAATCTCGCTTCTGAGAATAGACTTGGGGTTGATCTGGGATAGGTTGTATTTGGTGTTCATCTACTCAAGTCCATGGTATTTGCGGTACGCGAGCGAGTACCAGACACCCCAGTCTGGACCGTGATCACCCGACAAGGGGTGATGTGGTCGCCATGCCAACACGTGAGCCCACTCGTGGATTAGAACGTGCTCTGTCTCATACCGAGTCAGGCGTTTGTCGATCTGAATCGTGAACTCTTTACGGTGTTTGGTGGTAAAACCTGTCTCTTCGGATTCCTCGCGTACACAAGTGCAGGTGCAGCCCTTAGGTGGAGGGCACACATTTCGGATGTGGTCCACCATGTACCGGAACTCGGCACTTGTACATGGCGTGTGATCGCGTGAGGAGCGAAAATGGCCCTGGAAGGCTCTCAGGTTGTTTTGCAGTTTTGACAACTGCCCCTGAATGCTCTCCAAAGTCGCAGCAGAGGGCGTAGACCCATCGACAGGTTCCACGATTTTGGTCTCTTTTGAGGTCTCTGCTTTTCGCTCTTTGCTCACGTCCTATTCGATCTCCTCGATTGGCACAATGATTCGGAACCTCCTACCCGAGTGCTTGTGAAGCACGTCGCATTTCATGTCCCGCAAGGATTCGTACCCTTTGGAGGCATGCCAAGCATCCTTCGGGGCCAAGGTTCGGAAAGTCTCCACGGTAGCTCCTACCAGCTCCTTGAGAGAATCATGGTGAACGTGACCCGTATACCAGTAGCGGTACTTGGTCTCGCCCCAGTCCTTCTCCCGTTGCGAAGCCATGTACAACGGCAGGTCCTTCGCTTTCGTATTGTGACCATGGGTCACTCCGATCATACACCGCCCGTGTCGCTTCCAGTGAACGGTTCTAGGACTTGTGTCAATCTTGACCCTGTCACCCTGGTTGCGGTAAGCGCTCTGCAGGATCACACTCAACGCCATGGAGGTGTGGTCGTCGTGGTTGCCGATCTCGTTGATGACGTGGACTGTCTCGTGCTTTTCGAGACACCGATCAATGCAACGTCGAAAAGCCCTGTAGCCAATGCCCAGCACCTTTGGCCATCGCGTGTCAACATCCAAAGGGTGACCGCTGCGTGCTGTCTGGTTGCTCATGTTGTCGGCGTGGAAGAAGTCTCCGAGGTTGATGATCAACGCCTCCTTGGAAGGAGGTGACTGGGACACCAGGTCATCAACCGCCGCAATCATGTTGCGCTCCGCGATTTCTAGGTTGAAGTCGGCACCGCTCTCCAGCGCCCACGCATACATCCCGAAGTGCGGGTCACCCCAGGGGTACACCGAGAGGAGATCGTCCAGTACGGCGCCGGATCGCGGCTTGCGAATGCGCTCCATCGGAGCGAGATGCTCCGTCTTCTCCTGAACAGCATCGAGAAGAAGCTTCAGTTTGTGGTCTTCCTCGACCTGGGTTTTCACCCATTGCCCACGGGCCTCCATTGAACCATCGGCGCCCACTTTGTAGTAGGTGGATTTCCCCTTGACCTTGTATCCAGGGGGTGCAAGCCCATTTTTGTCCTCGAAGGAGTTCCAACCCTTTCTAGCAGCGCGAGTGCGTGCGTCGGACATGAGACCTCGCAACCGCCCTGGGGTGATACCAAGAGCTTCAGCGGCGTCCTGTGTGCTCCCGTATTTAAGGATCGCGTCGATCCCAGCGGCTTGCCGCGGGGTGACGAACTCCTTCATTTCGGCATCTACACGTAGCTTCACCGGCTGAGCCTCCTCTCAGAACGAGGGTCTACAGGTAGGTGCGCGATACGTGAGCTATTGATAGTCACGCCTCTCAGTACCCGAAAGGCCGGTTTAAAGTTTGGCAGGGTTTTTGCTAGGGGCCTTTGTAAGACACCTTACCACCTGCTAAAATGGTCAGGTCAGGAGCGCAGGCTGCTATCAGTAAAACCACCGCGAGCAGAGGGTTGGACCACACAGGCAAGCTAAGCAAGATCAGGAGACCAATGCGAAACTTGGCGGCCCTCAGGGTTTCAAGATAATCTTGCACTGGTTCTCCTCAGGGGCAACACTCAAAAACGAGGCATGAGGCGCTGCAGATCTCAAGGCTATGAGGTCCGCAGACCGCAGAGTCACACCCTGCAGTACAAGAGCCACTTCTGTCTCATTTTGATACAGCTCAAAAGGCGCGCCGGGGTACTGAGCCCGGGCGAAGCCCGACAAGCCCCGCCTCAGAGTGGAGATAGCTTCTGACACCAGTCGGGAACTTTAGACACCAATACACACCATGTCAAGGATGTTTTTGGCTATACAGACATGTAGGTGATGCGGACCCCGCTTCACATTCTGGTCGTGGAGAGCGACACCGACGATGTTTTCCGAGTGCGAGAGGCCCTTCAGAAGGGGGCAGGCTTCAACTACACACTCCAAACAGCAACTTCTCAAAAAGAGGCTGAAGACGCTCTCGCGGGATTCTACAATGTGATCCTCCTTGGTCGGCTCTTCGATGTTGCCGATCCTTTCTCAATTCTCACCTCGGAGGCTCCGGTGGTATGGCTAGCCCCCAAACATGACAGCATCCTCCCCGGTGTGTTGAAGCGAAAGCGCGTGTTTGAAATCGCAGTCCAGCCAGAGTACCATCTCTTCCCTGAGATCCTCGGGCGCGCAGTCACGCAAAGTTTGGAGCGCTTTGAAAGGCAGAAAGATCTGCTGTTGCAGTGTGAGAAGCATGCCCTTGTGCTGGAAAACTCCACAGATGGGGTGTGGGATTGGGACATTGAGAATGGAACGTTTTATGCCAGCGAGAGGTTCAGTGAGATCCTCAAGGTTCAAGACGGAAGAACCTTGGAAGCTTGGCGAGAGTTGACGATCCCCAACACAGGCTTCCATCCTGGGTTGCAGGAGCTGCTCTCGGGAGCCTCCAAGCACTGGAAGCACGACCAGGTTGCACCTCAGACAGGGCTTTGGGTTCGATTGAAGGCTTCCGTCCTGTCCTCGGAGGACGGAGAGCCTTTAAGGATTGCGGGGACCTTGACAGACATCCATGAGGAAAGGACAGCAAAAGACCAGGCTCACTTTGCAGCCACGCATGATCCCTTGACAGGACTGCCGAACAGGACCTACCTGCAGCAAGAAATCCAACGACGATCTGATTACGGTGAGCTTTACTCGGTGCTCTACTTGGACTTAGACTGGTTCAAGAGCTTCAACGACTCCCTCGGACACCGCATTGGTGACTCAATCCTCATGGAGGTCTCTTCGCGCCTGATGGCAGCCTTGGAGGGGCGAGGAGGTTTTCTAGCTCGCCATGGAGGCGACGAGTTCGTAGTGCTCCTCACAGGCACTCGCAATTTAGAGCAAGTGGCCCAGGTTTGTCTTCAGGCACTTCGCAAGCCTCTGGATCTCCATACAGGTCGATACCAGATCTCAGCCAGTGCAGGGCTCGCATATCCTAGCGGGGATGTCACACACGACCTGATCGCAGATGCGGACTTGGCCATGTTCGAGGCCAAGCGAACAGGGCGAGACCGCCTTGTCGTATTTGAAGGTGAGATCCGTGAGAACGTCGAGCGGAGGTTCATGTTGGATAACGACCTTCGCGTGGCTCTCTCAGAGCGTAGCCTGTCGGTGGTCTACCAACCTATCGTATCCCTCACGACCGGTAAACCTGTGGCCTTCGAGGCTCTGTGTCGGTGGAACCACCCAACTCTGGGCCCCGTGCCCCCCTCCGAGTTCATCCCCTTGGCGGAAAAAACGGGCCTCATTGGTGTACTCGGGGATCTGGTTTTTCACCAGGCAGTAGAGGACCTGATCGAGTACCCTATCATCGCCAAATACTCCAGCATCTCGGTCAACGTCTCTGCGGAACAACTCGCGGACACGCATTTCTTCGCTCGAATTTTGGGCTTCCTGATTGATGTCCCACCAGGGTCCCTTGGAATCGAGATCACAGAGTCAGGTGTTTTGCGGAACCCTGAACACGTGCAGCTTCTTCTCAAGAAACTCAAGGAGAAGAACGTCTATGCTCACCTAGACGATTTTGGAACAGGCTACGCTTCTCTGCAGCACCTGGTCACACTCCCATTAGAGGGTGTCAAGTTGGACATGTCCCTGACCAAAGATGTGCTGACTGACCCTAGAATCGCTGCTGCCATCCGTGCTACAGTCGATCTCAGCCACAATCTCGGCATGTACTGCGTGGCCGAAGGTGTAACCTCAAAAGCACAGCAGGGTAAACTCCGCGCTCTCGGGGTGGACTTCGCTCAGGGTTTCTACCTGGCCAAGCCGATGTCTGCGAAAGACGCAGCGGCTTGGGTTGCGCAGCGCGTCTCGAACAAAAGTTCGGACTAGGGAGAGTCGCAGTCAGGATCTGGCTTAGGCGCGGGCTTTGTTTTGGGTTGCGTCAATTTTCGCGCCCGTGCTTCTTCCAGAGCCCAAACGCCTTCCATCAGCCGGCGCTCCCATTTTGGGATGTGACTCCACGGTTTGCTCAACGCCTTACGTACTCCGACATCGTGAAACTGTAAGCATGCTTGCCATCCTCTCGAAAGGTGCGGCGAGAGTCGACGCGCCAGAGAGCGTCATCTAGCATAGGGAAAAACGTATCACCCTCAAAGTCCGCATGCACTTGGGTTTGATACACTCGGTCCACAAAGGGCATGGCCTCTCGGTAAACGCCACCGCCTCCGATGATGAAAGCCTCACTTTCTCCGGCATCCCGGGCCAACTCGATAGCCTCCTGAAGAGAACAGACAACAGAGGCCCCTTTCGCCTCGTAATCAGGGTCTCTCGACATGACGATGTGGGGTCTGCCTGGCAAAAGACCCGGCAGAGACTCGAACGTTTTCCGACCCATGATCATGTGATGTCCAGACGTCGTTTTCTTGAATCCTTTGAGGTCTTTTGGAAGGTGCCAAGGGATAGAGCCCTCTTTTCCGATGACGCCATTTCGAGATCGGCACACAATGGCAGAAAGCCTCATGGGCCGCCACAAATCAGGGGACAGTCGTTCCATGCTGCATTCACTGTACCGTCTGGCCACTCCCGAAGCGAGACTCTTGAAGAGAGGTAGTCGGGATGTCGTTTGGCGAGCGTTGCAGAGGTGAAGACCAAATAAGGAGCACCCTCGCGGTTGCGATGCAAGGTTGCAAAGCGGAAAAACCGAGGATTCTCTTCCTGTACAAACTCACCAAAAGTCATGACTTTACTCACATTAATTATAGACGGGCT
>SPJJ01039498.1_pt1 | contig 16855 bp, 14 predicted proteins | sample 3741741 | NCBI WGS metagenome assembly SPJJ01 (sample SAMN10925908, study PRJNA522277) | cold seep metagenome | isolation source: Elba SIP-enriched marine methane seep metagenome, extraction at timepoint T1 | place: Italy: coast of Elba, Mediterranean Sea | collected 2014-05 | reverse complement strand
GTGCGTCCGCCACGGTCCCGCAAAAAGGCTAAACCCAGCCGCATCGAGGCCATCATCGCGACCCCTGCCAATGCCCACAGCACGCAGCGGCTGGTGACCCTGGAGGCCTTTCGCAGGGCCGGCTTTGAGGTCGTGGGCATGATGAGCGAGCCGGCGGCGGCCGGTGTGGAGTTTTCACATCGCCACGCGCGCACGCTGACCGGCAACCGACACAAGGTCGCGGTCTATGACCTGGGCGGCGGCACTTTCGACGCCTCGCTGGTCGAGATGCAGGGTCAGCAACACCAGATCATCACCAGCGCCGGCCTCGCCCGCCTCGGCGGCGATGACTTCGATCAGGCGCTGTTGCAGACCGTGCTCACCGAGGCCGAGCTGGACCCGCGTCAGCTCTCTTTGACCTCCCGTGAGCAGCTGCTGGAGCACTGCCGTCAACTGAAAGAGGCCTTGCACCCCAATACGTCCAAGATGCTGGTGGAGATCGGGGCCTACATCGACCAGGTGGACCGCACCATCGCCGGCCTGGATGAGCAGGCCACAGTCACGGTTCGCTGCGCAGATTTCTATGATGCCTGCGCGCCGCTCGTAGACCGCAGCATCGAACTCATGGACATGGTGCTCACGCGCGGCGGCGCCGAGCCCCAGCTCGATGACGTGGCCGCGATCTATGTGGTCGGCGGGGCCAGCGGTCTGCCCGTGGTCGGACGTCGCGTGCGAGAGCGCTACGGAAAGCGTGTGCGACGCACCCAGTACGCCTCCGGAGCCACCGCCATCGGCCTAGCCATCGCCTTCGGCGAGGGCTTCAAGGTGAAGGACAAATTGCATCGCAGCTTCGGTGTCTTCCGTGAAGCCCAAGACGGCGCGCAGGTCGCCTTCGACCCGATTCTCGACGCCAGCACCGCCTTACCCGGCGCGGGCGAGGCCCCGGTCACGGTGCTGCGCCAGTATCGGCCGGAGCACAACATCGGGCACTTTCGATTTGTGGAGTGCGGCTGGCTTGATGACGAGGGTACCCCGAGCGGGGACATCACGCCCTTTGAGCCACTCCTGTTCGCATTTGACCCGAACCTGCAGCAGGACGAGGCCACACTCAAGGCGCACGCTGTGGCGCGCAATGCGCCTTGCGCTCATGAAATCCAAGAGCGTTATGAGATCGACCACAGTGGCGCGGTCGAGGTCACCATCACGGATCTGGTGACGGGCTACCAAGTCCAGCGAAGCATGAATTAGCGCCCCGGATACCGGTCAACGCACTGCTAAGACGCGGTCGGGCCCTCGGTGCGACCGGGGATGGCGGATGCGCGCTCCGCCAGCACCCGGGCGACATTCGGCCAGTTTGGCGCCAGGTACTGGCGCAGGTTGTCTGCGGCGAGGCTGGGCGTATCGCAAGATGCCACGAACTTTTGCAAGACGGGCTGCACCAAATCCGCGTCCATCGCCGCAGGCTGGCCTTCGTTCTCTCGGACCTCCAAGGTCAGGCTGCGCAGCAGGAGGTCATGGGCCAGGCGACGGTGCCCGCGCGAGGCGGCCTCGGCGCGATTGAGGTGGTTGCGGGTCTCAGTGCTGATGGCGCTGGCGAGCAGGTCCAGGTCAACTCGGTCCAACCAAAGGTACGCGCGGCTGTACTCGGCCATGGCCTCGGCGACCTTCTTTTGGCCCGACGGAGCACCCGCGATGTCCTCATCGAGGGCATCCTGCAAGGCTTCGACCTCACGCAAGACGTCTTGGGCATCGGCGCGCTCCTGCACCGCCATTCGGGTGAGCGAGGAGGCCACAAACATGCGCCACGCGGGGCGCATGGTGGGCGCGCCCTCTTTGACGCCCAAGCGGCCCAGGGCCAGCTCCGCGTCGGTCCGGCTGAGGCGCTCGGCCCCGTAGTCCGCGAGGATGGTGCGCTCTTGCTCGGACAGGCGCTGTAGGACGCTGGGCCACTGCTCTCGGTCGAGGGTTCGAAAGGCGTTCACCACGGTGGGTGAAAAGTCGACCAGGGCCATGCGCACCTTCATGGCGCGAAGGTCCGGGGCGGCGGCCGCCAACAGCGCCGCTGCGCCGTCAGGATCAGCGGCGAGCTGCTGCAAGAAGGCTTCATCTCCGAGCAGGAACTCGATGATGGGGTGGTGGGTATAAGCCAGGCTGCGGCGCTTGGAGGGCGCTTGGCCATCGAGCAAGGCCTCGCCATCTTGGGCGGCGCGCTGCACGGCCTTTTCTTGGGCGCTGGGGCTGCCCTCCTTGAGGGCCCCCATCGATGACAGCAGCTGGGCGATCTGTCGGTGACGAAGGCCCACGGCGCGAAGCATGGCGGTCAGGACCGGGACGGCCTGATTGTGCACGGCGGCGCGGACAGTCTCGGTCTTCGGCAAAAGGCGCTCCTTGCTCATCATCACCTCGGCCTCGGCATCTGCACAGATTCGGTCGAAGAGCGCATCCGCCAGCTCGACCTGCTGCACACCGTGCACCGGCTTGCCCTTGCGTCGCCGCTTCTCCGGGGTCATGAGCTTACGCAGCATGACCTTCGGGGTCAGCGGCCACCCCTTAAAGCACCGCGTCAGCAAGCGCTCGCTGGGTCGGACACCGTCGTTAGCTTGGACGTGCTCAAGGCACACGTCCAGGTGATAGCGCTGAATCCGCGCGTCCAGCTCCATACCGGCAGGTTCGTTATCCCCGTCGGGGTCAAGCCCGGCCAGCGCCGTGACCATCAAGGCGCCCATATCCTGGTCCTGAACGCTCGCTCCGGCCTGCACCAGCCCGTCGTAGCGCTGGAGCACCCGCTCCCAAAGATCTGCGTCGTGTGATTCAACCTGCTGCATCGTCGTGGTCCCCCCCTGTCCCAAACTCACAGCAGCTTCATCACGGGGCCGTGGGGCTCCGCCGTCAGGTGAGGCTCCGCCTCATCCTCGTCTTCATCGTGGGGTTCCGCGTCGCCCTCATCGTGGGGTTCGGCGCCCGTGGTGCCCGCAGGTTTGTGGGGTTCGGCGCCCGTAGTGCCCGCAGGTTTGTGGGGCTCAGCGCTCAGCGGGGTCACGGTGGCCCGCAAGAAGGCCCGCTCGCTGCTGCCCGGCAGGGTGACCGCTAGGGGCGTGGCTCGGACCAGCTCGGCGTCCGCCTTCATCAAGGCGACCTGCAGCTGGGCGCCCATCGCGGAGACCACCTCGGCGTCGTCCAGCCTAAGGGCGTGACCGGAAGCGTCGACCAGCTCCACCGCACCCTCGTGCCAGAGGCCGGCGGAGCCCTGGAAGGCGAAGTCGCTGCGACCGCTGGCGTAGGCGCGCAGGTGTAAAACCCCATCATCGCGCACCACATCGACGTCGATGGCGCGGTCCGTGAGGGCGGCGCCGCCGGTCTCATTGGAGATGGCCCCACCACAGGAGACGGCTCCAATGGCGCAAAAGGCGGTGAGTAGTGCGGTCTGAGTACGGTTCATGGCGGCCTTTAGGCTGACCTTAGCGACTTCGGACACTTTTCAGACAGTGGTCCAAGATCGCAGTTCGCAATCCCCATACGGCTGGGGAGCGAGAGCTGGGAGGAATGATTCGATGCTGAAACCTCAAGATGTGGTCGTGCTCACGAAACTCGTGACCCTAGGGGACCCCCAGGTGCCCATTCACCGGCTCGCCTCCGACCTGTTCATGAGCCCCTCGGAGGTGCACCACGCCATTCATCGTGCCGCGGAGGCCAAGCTGCTGCGTGTGGTCGAGCATCGTGTGCAGGCCCACGAGAAGATCGTGAACCGAGAGGGTTTGCTGGAGCTGGCGTTGACCGGCCTCAAGTACATCTTCCCGGTGCAGCCACTGAGCCACGCGACCGGTATGCCCACCGGCTGGGCGGCCCCGGTGCTGCTCGGAACTCAGCCCGAACACGCCGCGCTGCCGCCCGTCTGGCCCACAGATGAGGGTCCCCTACAGGGCCTGGCCGTGCCGCCCTTGTACCGTTGCGTGCCCAAGGTGGCCGCCCAAGATCCGCAGTTTTACGCGCTGATGGCGGCCATAGACGCCATTCGCTGCCGCTGCGGTCGGGCCAGCCACGCGGCTCAGACCACGCTCAAGGCGCTGCTGGACCCCGAGCCCACCGCCCCGGTCATGCCCCCCCCGCTCGGTCCAGCGCCAGGCCCACAAAGATCCGCATGCCCAGCGGGATAAGGCTGTCATCGAAGTCAAAGTCCGGGTGGTGACAGCCCGGCGTCTGCTGCCCGGGCACCTGCGCGCCGAGGAAGAAATACGCGCCCGGCACCGCCTGGGTCATGAACGCGAAGTCCTCGCCGCCTGCGATGGGCAGGTCGGCGTCGCTCACCCGCTCGGCGCCGATGAGGCCCTCCGCCACCGCCCGCACCCGCTGTGCGCAGCCCTCATCGTTGACGAGCACCGGATATCCCGGCTCCAGCTCCAGCTCGATGCGCACCCCATGCGCCTCGGCGGTGCCCGCGGTGATGCGCCGAATCGCGGCCAGGACCGTCTCGGTCACTCCGGGGTCAAAGGTGCGAATGGTGCCCTCCAACTCCACCTCGTGGGGGATGACGTTGTGGCTTCCGGCGCCGATGAAGCGCCCGATCGTGACCACCGCGCCGCCCGCGTAACCCAAGCTGCGAGAGACCGCGGTCTGCAGCGCGGTCACCAGATGGCTGGCGGCCACGATGGGGTCATGACAGCGCTCGGGCAGCGAGCCGTGGCCGCCCTTTCCAATGACCTTCGCCCGCAGCGTATGCACCTGGGCCATCATCGCGCCGCCGCGCACCCGCACCTGCCCCTGAGGAAAGCCGGGCCAGTTGTGAAGGCCATAGACCTCGGGCACCCCCTGAAGGGCGCCCTCGGCCACCATGACCTTGGCGCCGCCGCCCCGGACCCCCTCCTCCGCCGGCTGAAAGAGCAGCCGCACGTTGTGACAAAAGCGGTCCCGGTGCTGGGCCAAGACCGACGCCACGCCCATCAAGATGGCGGTATGCCCATCATGCCCGCACTTGTGGGCGCGCCCCTCGTGGGTGGAGCGATAGGGCAGCGGGGTGCGCTCGGTCATGGGCAGCGCGTCGAGATCCGCACGAAGGCCCAGCTTTGTGGCCCGGCCGGGGTGCAGATCGGCGATCAGGCCGGTCTCCGCGCACTCACGGGGTGCATAACCCAGCTCGATCAGCCACTGCTTCACCTTGGCCTGGGTGCGCACCTCCTCAAAGCCGAGCTCGGGGTGCGCGTGCAGGTCGTGGCGCGCGGCGAGCAGCTCGGGCTGCAGGGCGATGATGGCTTGGTCGAGGTCAGCGGGGATCACCGCGGCATCCTAACTCAACGGGCCCGCCGTCCGTCCGGTGACGTGTCGATGCATCCGCGCTATCCCCAGCGCGATGCGACGCGCCCCAGAGGATGAGTCGACCCGGGTCGCGCTGGGCCCGCCCCCCGCCGATGAGGACCTGGCCTTGCTGGTGCTCTCGGGGCCGGCGCGCGGCCGGTATTACAAGGTGCCCCGTCGCGGCGGTGTGGTGGGCCGGGATCAAGAGGTGCCGCTGCGCATCGACGACCCCGGCATCTCGCGCCAGCACTGCAGGATCGTAAAAAATGGGCGCGGCTACTTCGAGGTCGAGGACCTGGGCAGCCGCTACGGCACCTTCGTGGAGGGGCATACGATCCAGCGCCAGGTGGTGCTCGACGGAGACCGCATCCAGCTGTCCGCCGAGACTACGTTCCGCGTGCGCTACCAGGACGTGCAGGCCCCAGAGGGCCTGGACCGCCCCAGCGCAGAGCGGGTGCGGGACCCGCTGACTCGCCTGCACAGCCGCCGCTACCTTCTGGAGCGCTTTGAACAGGAGTACGCCTTCGCGCGGCGCCATCAGGCCCCTCTGTCGGTGCTGATGCTGGACATCGACCACTTTCAGCGGGTCAACGAGGAGTACGGCCGCGGCGCGGCGGACCGAGTCCTGCGCATGGTCGCCCGGGTGCTGCACAACGCGGTGCGCACCGAGGACCTATTGGCCCGCATCGGGGGCGATGAGTTCGCGGTGATCATTCGGCCAGAGTCCGAGGAGCAGAGCCTGGCCTTTTCGCAACGCCTGTTGCGCTTGATCCGGGAGCGTACCTTCGTCGCCCATGAGCACAACCTGCACCTGACCTGCAGCGTCGGCATTAGCAACTACTCCGCAGGTTGCCCTTCATCCATGATGGAGCTGCTGGTCGAGGCCGATGCCGCCCTCAATGAGGCCAAGCGCCAGGGTCGGGACCGCGCCCAGACTTACCTGCCCCAGCCCAGAGACATCATCCTATGAGCGACATCTATCGCCTGTCATGGCAGCAGATGCTGCAGGAGCTGCAAGCCGGGCATATCAGCTCGCGACAGATCGTCGAGTCCTTGCTCGCGCGAGCGGACGAGGTCAATGATAGCGTCAACGCGCTCATCCACCGCTTCGATGAGCGCGCGCTGGCGGCCGCAGATAGTGCAGATGATGCCCGCGCCAAGGGCGTCAACTATGGCCCACTTCATGGGTTGCCCGTCACGATCAAAGAGTCCCTGAGCACCCGCGGGGTCCCCGTCACGCTGGGAGTTCGCTCCCGGCAGATCGAAGTCGCCGAGCACGACGCCGTCCTGGTGCAGGCGCTGTGTCGTAACGGCGCGATCGTGCTGGGTAAGACCAATGTCTCGCAGACCTTACTCTTCAATGAGTCCGACAACCCCATCTGGGGCGTAACTAAGAACCCTTGGAACGCGGAGCGCGTGCCGGGCGGCAGCAGCGGCGGTGAAGCGGCCGCCGTCGCGGCCGGCATCAGCGCCATGGGCATGGGCACCGACATTGGCGGCTCTATTCGTGTTCCGGCCGCCTACTGCGGCGTGGCCGGGCTCAAACCGACGGTGGGCCGCTGGTCCATGAAGGGTTCGGTGGGCTCGATCGCGGGCCAAGAGTCTATCAAGAGTCAAAGTGGCCCCATCGCACGCACCGCGCGGGACCTCGCGCTGGTGATGCGGGGCGCAGATAGTGTGGCGCACCACGCGCTGGATCCCTATGTGCCGCCCGTACCCATGGCCGACCCGGAGCGCGTCGACCCCAAGACACTGCGGGTGGGATACTATGAGACCGATGGCTTTTTGACCCCGGCTGCGCCCGTGCAGCGCGCGGTCCGCGAGGCCGCCGACGCGATGCGGGCCGCAGGCGCCACGGTGCTGCGCTTTGAGCCTCCGCGCAGCGTGGAGCTGACCTTTTCATACTTCGCCACTTTGAGCGCCGACGGCGGCAAGACGCTCGAGGCCTTCTTGAGGGGCGATGAGGTCGCGCCGCAACTCAACTTGCTGCGCACCGTGGCCCGGCTGCCGGGACCCATTCGGGAGATCGCGGCCGCCTTTATGGCCTCCAAGGGCGAGGTGCGCGTCGAAAAGCTGCTGAAGGTGGTGCATGAAAAGCCGCTGAAGGACTTTTGGGCGCTGGCCCACACCCGGCAGCAGTATCAGCAAGAAGTCTTGCAGGCCTGGGACCAAATGCAGCTCGACGTGGTCTTATGCCCGCCGCACGCCACGGCCGCGCTGAAACATGGGCAGTCCAAGGACTTCAGCCTCGGGGGCTGCTACGCGATGCGCTACAACAGCCTGAACTTCCCGGGCGGCGTAGTGCCCGTGAGCCGCGTGCACAAGGGTGAGACGCAGCGCCCCTACCTCAACGACCGCTTGGATCGCACCGCGGCCGAGGCCGAGGCGAACAGCGAGGGCCTGCCGCTGGCCGTGCAGGTCGTGGCCCGCCCCTACCGCGAGGACCTCTGCCTCGCCGCGATGATCGCCATCGAAGATCAGGTGCGCGCCGGGGCGCACTTCCCGCTCACTCCCGTGGACCCTTCGTAACGCTCTGTGCCGCGCCTCGGGCCCACCGGTGACCTTTGGCGCCGATCACCGAGGGGCTACGCTGGGTCCGACCCTTGCTTACTTTAGGGGCGGAGGTGCGTATGGCATACATCGTCGGCCTCATGCTCATGGCCGTAGGTCTCGCAGTTGGTTTGCTCGGGGAGTACTTCGCCCAGCCCATTCTGCTGACGGTCGGTGGCTTCCTCATTACCGCAGGCATCGCCACCCTCCTGCTCGGCGCGGGTAGCCGCGGAGGACGGGGCGACGAGCCCGGCGGCTACATCAGACCCTGACTGGCGACTTGGCGGCAAGCCATGGCGACTTGACGGCAAGCCATGGCGACTTGACGGCGAGGCAAGCTCGCCTGGTCGCCCTACGCAACCCTACGGGTTGCTGCGCGGCCCTACGGCAAGCCATGGCGACTTGACGGCGAGGCAAGCTCGCCTGGTCGCCCTACGCGACCTTTCAGGTCGCTGCGCGGCCCTACGGCCTTGCAGGTCATGGCGACTTGACGCGGGTGGGGTTGGGAGCCTACTTCGGACGGATGCGCGTACGTATCTTTGGGGTCCTCGCTACGGGGAGCCTACTCGTCTCTTCTTTGTCTTGTACGAAGGAGGACCCACCGGACCCCCGCGCGCTACCGGTGCAGGCTATGTTGCAAGCGGATGTGCCGGACCCACTGGGTGATACGGGCCCCACCAGCTGCCCGATCTTTCAGGACGAGCAGTGCGTCAACGGTACGCTCAAGACCTGCGACATCTATGATACTGAGGCCAAGAGCTTCGTTACGGACCCCGACCCGCTGCTGAAGAAGGTCTTCCTCTTCGACCGCTGGTTCGACAAGTACAGCTCGCCGCTTGGTCTCACCGCAGAGCGCAGCTTCAACGGGCCCATGCCCGTGAACACGCCAGAGAGCGAGTGGAGCGACCCCGCCCGCTTCGACCGATGGCATGGCCTCGGTGACTCCGCCATCTGGACGGGTGCCGCCTTGGTCTCGGATATCTTTCGCTACAATGCCACCCGCACCGACGCAGACTATAAGCGTATGGAGGACCGCACCCGCGCCTTGATGCTCGACTTCGAAGTCACCGGCGTGCCCGGCTACCTGGCGCGCTATCACTTCATGCAGATGCCCGCAGACGGACCCAAGTCCGATCAGCTCATCCTGCACCATGGCGACGAGAGCACGCTGAGCATCGACGCCGTGCCTATGGAGGACCCCACCATCGAAGGCCTTCCGCCGGAGTATACGATGGGTGTGCTCGACGCGATGGGCAACCGCGTACCCGGCGTGCCGTATTGGGAGGGCGATGTCTCCATCGACCAGAATACCGGCCCCATGCTGGCCTTTCCGCTGATCTACAACCTGCTCAAGGACGAGGACCTGAAGGCGAAGATCGTCTATCACATGACCTGCTACCTCAAGCGGCTGCAGCGCATCGAAGTTATCAACCTCAAGAAGAACCCAGAGGTTAGCACCGAGCTGTACAATTACTTCGCGGGCGCCGGTCTCAACCTAGACGCCGACGATATCGACCTGCGGGACCTGGATACTTTGGTTTGGTACGTTCACCCCGGCCTCAACCGCGAGAACTCCGCGACCTTTGACCGCACCTGCCCAGACCGCGTATCGACGACGCCGGTTCGGGTGATCGATGCCACCAGCGATGACTTCCTGCTGGACATGCTGACCCTGAATACGGACCTCAGCCGAGAGTCCCGCCCGCGCGAAAACCAGATCGACCACTTCTACATCGTCAACCTTCGCGGCGGCGACGCCAGCCACATGATGCACCTGGCGGCGATGGCCTATTACTTCACCGGCGAGGAGCACTATCGGGACTTCCTCTTCGATGAGCTGATCGGCAACCTCGGCGCGCTGGATGTGGCGGATACGATGATGGCCTTTCGCATCCCGGACTGGTGCTTCAAGTTCTACGGAGACCACATCACCTACGGCACCCACTGGCAGTTCACGCAGATGGTCGGCCCCTCCGTGCTCAAGGACCGCTTGATCGACGTGATGGAGCGGGAGGTCTGGCAAAAGGCGATGCACAACCACCATAACGCCAAGGCAGACGTCATGTACGCCTCCTCCGTTCCGCCCGAAATCGCCAGCGAGCACGACAAGGCCGTGGCGAGCGTGGTGGCCCAGCTTCGGGACTTCGGCGGCCTCGGCGACGTCAAAGAGGCGCCGCGGCGCACCTATAATATCGAGCGGCAGTGGGTGATCGATAACCTGCCGAGCCACATCACGGTGCGCTGCCCCACTGAGCAGGAGCGCGGCTTCTGTGAGGACGCGGTGACGCTCTTCGGCTTTGAGTTGGACAGCGCGAACATCGGCCATGAGTGTGATGGCCGGGCCGGTGAGTGCATGCTGGAAGATGGCCGCTGCGCCAACGGCCTGGCGAGTGAGGGCCTGCCGGCCAGCTTGCACGCTTATGGTGACTTCATCTGGCAGCGCAGCCCGTTCAAGATCGGTGACCCGCGCAGCGTGGATGGGCAAAAGCAGTCGCCCAGCCGGGACCTGACCGAGCCCTACTGGATCGCCCGTCACTACGGCTACATCCAAGAGGGCAAGGGCCAAGTCCTCGCCTGGCGCGACGCCGGCAGCTGCAACCAGTAACTACTCGGCGGGAACGAAGAGGCGGTTCACATACTCTTTGAGCAGTGCGCCGCGGATCTTCGAGGGCAGGGAGTCCAAGATCTGGTTGATCTCGGCCATCTTGCCCGGCAGCCCCACGCCATCGATGCCTGCCATCTGAAGGATCATCGCGAAGGTCTCTTCGGTCAGCACCACATCCGGTGAGTTGAACATATCCGCCAGCCCCGTCATCTCGGGGACCTCAACGCTGCGCGCCGCCTCGATGGAGTCGGCCAAGTCCTTGAGCAGCTGCTCCGCCCACGGCACATTGCTGGGATTGATCGACAGGTGAATATTCGCCGGGGAGTTATCCTGGCTCAGCTGGGCCTGGATATACCAGCCGCGGGACTTCATCTCATCGGCGAGCACGAAGGGGTTGACCGTCTCGGAGGTAAAGGCCAGCAGGCTCATGTCGGGGCGGCCGAGCATGCGCAGGTCGGACATCTTCTGGATGCCGGCGACTACGGTATCGGTGGCGGTCTTGAGGCCCTCGGCGTACTTCAAGTAGCCCTCATCACCGATATAGTTGAGCACCGCCCAGGCTGCGGCCAAGGGCCCGCCCGACTTGCTGCTCTGCACGGTAGTATTCACCACCGTGTAGCCGCTCCACTCCGCGCAGGCGAAGATTTGAGCCCGGCGCAGCTTAGCGGAGCGGTGCAGCAGCACAGAGGCCCCCTTGGGGCAGTATGCATACTTGTGCAGGTCCATCGAGATGGAGCTGACACCCTCTACCGAAAAGTCGAAGCGCGGGAAGCTGGCGCCCAGCCGCTCATAGTAGGGCAGCAGGAAGCCGCCGATGCAGGCATCGACATGAAAAAGAAGGTCCTTTTTGTGGGCGATGGCCGCGATCTCAGGGATGGGGTCGACGACGCCGTGCGCATACGAGGGCGCAGAAGCCACCAAGAGGATGGTATCCTCGTCGATCGCGGCCTCCATGACCGCTGCGTCCACCCGAAAGGTATCGGGATTGACGGGCACAATCACCGTCTCAACATCGAGGTAGGCGGCCGCCTTGTGAAAGGCGGCGTGGGCCGTCACAGGCAGCACCATCTTGGGTGTCTTCACCTCGGGACGGGTGGCCCGGCAATAGTCCCGCGCCGTCTTGACGGAGAGGATGATGCTCTCGGTGCCGCCGCTGGAAAAGGCCCCGACCACATCCTCGTCTCCACGAAGGTGGGTGCGGGCCATAGAGATGACTTCGTTTTCGAAGCGCAGCAGGCTGGGGAAGACCGTCGGATCCAACGCGTTTTCGGACAGAAAGCGCATGTAGGCCTCCTTGGCGATGGCGTCGACCTCTTTGCCGGGATCAAAGACATAGCCAAAGGTGCGGCCTTCCCGCCAAGGCATGTCGTTTTCACGGTAGGCCTCGAGGCGGTCGAAGAGGGCTTCTTTTTGCAATCCAGTCTGCGGAATCTTCATAACATCTCCAATAACGTCATCGCAGCCCGACGACGCGCTGGGGCATGGCCTCAACCATACCCATCTCTAAGTGGTCCAAAGCCTCTCGACCGAGCTCGACGAGATCGCCTCTGCCTTCATTTTGAAACCAAGTCCGTAGTGAGGCGCGCACCGCGCCCATGATGGCGCCGGCCCAGATCTGAGCCCGGCGGTGAGCGGCCTCGGAGCGCCGGCCCTGCTGCAGTACGGCCGCGATGGCCTGCTCCCAATCCAGGTCCTGCTTTTGGTCAAAGGCCAGCAGGGCCGGGGACTGAGCCACGAGACGCTGCTGGCGCAGCAGCTCCTCTTTGTGATCATCGAACTCCTGCGCCATGGCCAAACACGCGTGGCGCACCCGCTGGGCGGGGGCACCGTCGTGATCCGCCAAAGCCGCCTCGAAGGCTGCGAGGCGCTCGGCCATGAACGGGAAGACCACCTCCTCTTTGCAAGAGAAGTAGCGAAAGAAGGTGCGCCGGGAGACCTCAGCGGCCTCCGCGATCTGATCCACCGTGGTCGCCTCGAAGCCGCGGGCTTCAAACAGCTCAAAGGCGGCCTCTACCAGGGCCTCCCTCTTCTTCAGCCGGTTACGATCCCTCAGCGACACGATTTCGGCACCCTGAGCCATTTGGCACTGAGTGTCAATTCGATCTTAAGACGCCGACGCAGCGAGGCGCTCAGCCCCAAGAGGACCCAATGACAACGCCGAGATAGGGTACAAATCGCTAGGGAGCGTCGGTGCTGGGCGGTCCGCTTCGTAGCTGCACGAGCGTCTGAGCGTGCTGCACGGCCTGCCCCAAGGACTCAAACCAGCGCGGCGTCTCTGCAAAGACCTGGGCCGCGCCCAAGATGTCGACGAGCCCCAGACGACGCATCAGGTCCAGCGTCTCCTTAGGCACGTCGGCCAAGATCAAGGCCCGTCCCTGAAGTTGCAGCCCACGCGCCGCCTCTTCGAAGACCCGGGCCACCGTTACGTCCATGCCCTGGGTGCGCCTCAAGCGCAGCACGATCGCCCTCACCGCGGGGTCGGCCGCTGCATCATCGAGCAGGCGACGCAAGTCACCTTCCACCCCGAAGAACAGGCGCCCCTCGAGCTGCATCACCTTCACGGCCGGGTCTTGAGGTACGTAGGGCTCATCGGATAAGGGCCCTACCTCCTGCAACTCACCCTGCGCATCAATCTCGAGGTACCGCACCGTCAGCATCCGAGTCTGGCGCAGCAAGAAGACGAGGCTGATGCCCACGCCCAGGTAGATGGCCTGGTCCAGCGGCAGGGCCCAGGTGCCCAACACGGTGGCCACAAAGGTCAGGCGGTCGGCCCAAGTGCTACGCAAGATCGTGGCGATCCGAACCCGGTCCACAAGATCATAGGCGACCACGAAGAGCAGGCCAGCCAGCGCAGCGATGGGGGTCTCATTGACCACCGGCCCCAAGACCAAGAGCACCGCCAGCATGAAGACCCCGCTGTAGACCCCCGCGAGTCGGCTAGAAGCGCCCGCCCGCTCATTGAGCGCCGAACGAGAGAGGCTTCCGCTGACGGGGTAGCCTCCAAAAAAGCCGGCCGCGAGGTTGCCCAAGCCCTGCCCCACAAACTCGGCGCCGCTGTGAAGCCTCTGGCCCGTCTTGGCGGCGATGGCCCGCCCCACCGCGCTGGCCTCCACCAAGGACAGCACCGCGACCGCCACCGCGATCGGCAACAAGGTGGAGACCAGGTCCAGGTTGGGCATGGTCACCGGCGGCAAACCCACGGGCACCGGATGAAGGTCGCGGATGCGCTGCAAGCCATATTGCGGCAGCGAGAAGAGGTAGGAGATGGCGGTCGCCAGGCCCATCGCCAAGATGGGCCCCGGCAGCCTTCGGTTTAGGGCCCGCAGCCCCACGATAAACCCCGCCGTGCCCAGCCCCATCAGAATCGAGACGGCGTTCGCCTCGGCCACCCCCTGGAGCCAGACATCGATGCGGTGCACCACATGACCGCGCGCGCCCAGCGTGGCGGTGAGGTTCGGCAGCTGGCCGATGGCGATTAGGATGCCCGCGCCCGAGATGTACCCCAGCACCACCGGCGAGGAGATGAAGTCGACGATGTTGCCTAGGCCCAGCAATCCCGCCGCCAACTGCATCACCCCCACCATCACGGCCAACGTCACGGCCACAACGGCCGGGTCGGCCCCCAGCTCAACCGATAGTGCGCCGCCCACCAGCAAACTCACCGCATTGGTCGGCCCGGTGAGCACGTGGCGAGAGCTGCGAAACAGGGCGCCGACGATCGCGGGGATGGTTGTGGCGTACAGCCCCATCGCGGGCGGCAGGCCCGCGATCATCGCGTAGGCCACGCCCTGGGGCACGCCCATGAACATCACGGTCAGCGCTGCGATGACGTCGCCGCGAAGCTGGCCTCGGTGGTAGCCGCGCAGGTCCGTAAACGGCAGGTAGGCTGACCAGCTCAAAGTGCAGCCTTTATGAGGCCGTGGAGCTGGTCACAGTGAGGTCCGGAATCGGCGCCTTAGGTCCACCGCCTCCGCAGGCATCGAGGGCCTGTTGGTACGAGGCCTGGCAGGCCTGGGACTCCTGGCTACGGGTGGGCTGCACCGGCTGATCCGGCTGCTTCCAGGTGGGGTTGACGCACCGCCGATACTCACGCTGGGCGCGCTCGCGACAGTCCTTGGGGCTGGAGCCCACCGTGGCGCAGGCGCCCAGAGCCAAGACGAAGCTAAGACATGCGATACGAGCGTGCATCATGGTGGGCATCTATCGAATGGCCGCGGCAGAACGTCAACCAGGCTTGCGCATGACGAACTCGATCTCCTCGAACCCGCCTACGTAGTAGCACCAAAGGCGAGAACACACCAAAGGCGACAGGTTCGCCATCCTGTCGACCACAGAGCCGGCCGCCTTACCCACGGTGTACAGGGGCTTGGGCAGCACAGTCTTCTTTAGGTAGGGCTGCGCAAACCAGCGCATGCGCACATCCTGGCAGATGAAGTGGGTGCCGGTGTAGCCGCCAGGGAAGTTGGGATCGAAGTAATAGGGGAAGGTCGCGTCGAAGCCACGCTTGTGCTCCGGATGCGAAAAACCTCGAGAAAAGTGGGGCACCCTGAGCACCAGGTCCCCACCGGGCTTGAGCAGGCGGTGCAGCTCGCGCATGACCTCAAAGACCTCGGGCAGGTGCTCCAACACGTGGTCCGCCTCGATGCGCTCGAAGCTGTTGTCCTCAAATGGGTAGGGCAGCAGGCTCAGGTCGTGCACCACGTCCACGCCAGGCACCTTCACCCAGTCCACGTTGACGAAGCCGGGCTTGGCGAAGCGACCGCAGCCCAGATTCAGTTGGGTCGGCCGAAGGCTCCGGACGGGCGTAGGCGAACGGGCGGGCGCGGTCATGCGCCGCAGGGTTACAGGCTGAATTGCATTGATCAACGATGTTGACCTTAGCTAGGGGACAAGCACCTGTGACCGGACCGCGCGCGACCTCAGACTCTGCTCCCAACGCGCCCTGGCCAGGAGTGCTCGACCGCATCGTGGCCTGCCCAAAGTGTGGCAGCACCACCCTGGCCCTCAGCCCTGAGCCCCACTGCACATCCTGCGGCTTTCGCAGCCACAACGAGGACGGCATCCCGGCGCTGCTCGTGGAGGACCGCCTTCACGATGGGCACCACGCCGAGGTGCAGGCCCAGACCGCGGCGGTGCAGGACTATTACGAAAACGAGGACAAGCTCACCTGCCACTGGGACCGCATCTCGGCCGATGAGCTGCCCGCGCTGCTCGGCTGGCCCAGCGGGGTCGGGCTGGACCTCGGCTGCGGCACCGGCACCGCGGGCGGCAGCCTCAAGAAGGCGGGCATGTCCGTGGTGGGCGTGGACCTATCGCGCCCCTGCCTCGCCGCCGCGGCCCGGCGCATGGACGCGGTGGTGCAGGTCGACGCCGCCCACCTGCCCTTTGCTGACAAGAGCTTTGACGCCGTGGTCTCACGCGGCTGCCTGCATCACCTCGACGACGCGCCGGCCGCCCTGGCCGAGACGGCCCGGGTCATGAAGCCCGGGGCACGCGCGGTCTTCATGGACCCCCGCGAGTACAGCTGGCTGGAGCCGATCAAGCACCGCCTGCGACACGCGGACGAGTCCTTCACCGACGATCACCACGCGTACACTCCCAAACAGTATGCGGAGCTGATCGGGCCCCACTTCGAGATCGAGCGCCAGATCTGCTGGCACCCCTTTGGCATCCTGGTGGCGCACAGCCTCGACCTCGTGCCGCTGCCCACCGCCCTGCCCCGCCGAGGCCTGGCTCAGGGACTTCTGTCGTTAGATCGCGCACTTAACCACACCCCGCTGCGCAGAGTGGGGCACCTGTTGGGCGTCGTGGCCAAGAAGAGCTGACATCTTCCGGCCGATCGACAGCATGTGGCACCGATCACTGACAAAGATCGTCACCCAAGCGCGGTATTCCTAGAATTTTGGTCCTGTGAAGACCGGCACAGCCTCTGCACTAGCTGTGTCCGTCATCAACCCGGCCCTCGGGCCACCTAAGGAGCTACCAAAATGCGCAAACTCATCAATCGGAAGAACAAGGGCTTTACCCTCATCGAGCTCATGATCGTGGTCGCGATTATCGGCATCCTCGCCGCCATCGCTATTCCCAACTTCATTCGCTACCAGCTGCGCTCGAAGACGGCTGAGGCGCGCACCAACATCGGTGGCATCAAGACCGCTCAGGAGTCCTTCCGCGCAACCGAGGATGGCTTCGCCAGCTCCGCGCAGAACCCCGCCGCCGCGGTGAACACCGTCAAGGTGGCCTGGGATGACGTCACCGTTCGTCCCTGCCCCACCGCTTGCAACCGCTTGAACCTCGCGGCTTGCACCGAGTACGCCTGCGCAGGCTTTGAGCCCGCCGGTCAGGTCTACTACCGCTACGACACCCAGGTGCAGCTGCCTGCCGCTGGCCAGACCGCTGAGTTCTGCGTCTCCGCCATCGGCGACCTCGATG
>SPJJ01033295.1_pt1 | contig 16874 bp, 16 predicted proteins | sample 3741741 | NCBI WGS metagenome assembly SPJJ01 (sample SAMN10925908, study PRJNA522277) | cold seep metagenome | isolation source: Elba SIP-enriched marine methane seep metagenome, extraction at timepoint T1 | place: Italy: coast of Elba, Mediterranean Sea | collected 2014-05 | reverse complement strand
GATCGGCTTCGCAACCGGCATCGCCGTGGTGGGCACGATCGCCACGATGGTCGTCACGCGCGCAGTCGTAGGCGCGCGCTTACTCGGCGCCTGCCTGGTCGCCGCGATCGTGCTGTCGTGGGGTGCTGCAGAGTGGCTGGGCGTTGCCAGCATCCTCACCGTCACCCTCTTGGGCGCGGCCTTGGCGAACTTCATGCCCGACAAGGAGCGCGCGGGTGAGGCCTACCTCAATACTTTCGCGAGCGTCTTGTTTACGGCCTTCTACACCCTCGCGGGCATGCGACTTCAATTCAGTCACGTCATCCCAATGGCAGGGCTGATTGCGGTGTTCTTCGGCGCGCGCTTTGTGGCCAAGAACCTGTCCGCCTACGTCGCCATGACCTTGGCGAGGGCACCAAAGAACGTACGTAATTACCTTGGCATGGCCCTGGTTCCTCACGGCGGTGTGGCCATCGGCCTCATCGTCATCGTGCAAAATGACCCCGTGCTGGTGCAGTACTCCGAGACCATCTTGGCGGTGGGCCTGTCAGCGCTGGCCATCAACCAATTCATCGGCCCTTCCGCCACCCGCTGGGCGCTCAACCGCGTGGGCGAGGCGGGTAGAGACCGACCGCGGCTCTTCGACTTCATCCGAGAGCAAGACATCGTCGTCGATCTGCAAGGACCGACCCCTGCGGACGCCATCCGACAGCTCGTGGATCACCTGTTCAAGACCCACCAGGTCCAGTCGGACAAGCAGGAGTTCTTGGACTACGTGCTGCGCAAGGAGAACATCAATCTGTGGTCCCTCGGGCACGGCCTGATGATTCCGCACGGCCGGGTTCGAATGGGCGATGAGATCGCGGGGGTGATTGGCCTGTGTAAGGAGGGCTTTCACTGGGAGGCGCCGGACGGCAAACCGGTGCACGCGGTGGTCGTGCTCGCCACACCCGAAAGCCAGCGCGATCGCCATCTCGAGATCCTCGCGTCCTTTGCTCAAGCGATCTCGGCCGATCGCAACATTCGTGAGCAGCTCTATCACGCGCATACGGCCGCCCACGCCTACGAGATTTTGCACGCGGACGAGTCAGAGGACTTCAACTACTTCCTAGAGGAAGCCCTGGCCGACCAAGACGACGGGCGGCCCGAAGAGGTATAGTGCCGCATGGCACGCATTCTGGTGGCCGATGATGAAGAGGGCTTGCGCAGCTTCATGTGCGAAGCCCTCGAGGACGAGGGTCATGAGGTGCAGGCGGCACCGGATGGGGTCCAGGCCCTCAAGGCCCTGCGCAGCTCACACTTTCACCTCCTGGTGACAGACCTCAAGATGCCGAACATGGACGGCATGACCCTGCTGCATACCATCCATGCTGAGCAGCCCGAGCTAGAGGTCATTGTGCTCACGGCCCACGGAACAGTGGCGCAGGCCGTGGAGGCCATGCGTACTGGGGCCTTCGACTTCCTGGAAAAACCGATGCCCAGCCCCACCGCCCTGCGGTTGGTGGTCTCAAGAGCCCTGGAGCGGCAGCGACTGCAGACCGCGCTCGAAAACCGCGCCGCCACGGACGCCCCTCAGTTGGCCTTCGCATCGCCCGCGATGCAGAAGGTGCAAGACATCTTGACGCGCGTGGCGCCTACCGACGCGAACATCTTGCTGATGGGGGACAGCGGGGTCGGTAAGGAGATCGCGGCCCAGTTTGTACACACCCACAGTCGACGGGCCAGCGGGCCCTTCGTCGCCGTCAACTGCGCGGCATTGTCGCCTCAGCTCCTTGAAAGTGAGCTCTTCGGGCATGAGAAGGGCGCCTTCACGGGCGCTACGGCCCGTCGTCGCGGGCGCATTGAACTCGCCGAGGGCGGCACCTTCTTCCTAGATGAGATCGGGGAACTGCACCTTGATTTGCAGGCCAAGTTGCTCCGCATACTGCAGGAACGCGTCTTTGAGCGGGTCGGCGGCCACCAAACGGTGCATGCGGACGTGCGCTGGCTAGCGGCGACCAACCGCGACCTGCTGCAGGAGGTCGACGCGGGGCGATTCAGGGAGGACCTGTACCACCGCCTCGCAGTTTTCCCGGTGCGCCTGCCTCCGCTGTCGGAGCGCCCGGAGGACATCGGGCCGCTGGCCCAAGTGCTGCTCACCCGACTCGGCGCCCAGCTGGGGCGTCCGGAGCTCCAGCTCACCGCTCAGGCCGAGCGCTCGCTCGGTCAACGCGACTTTCGCGGAAACGTGCGCGAGCTGAGCAACCTCCTAGAGCGAGCTGCGATCCTGTCCCCCAGCGATGACATCGATGTGGTCGATCTGGATCCCCTACCCGGTCTGTCCCCCGCGCCAGCGCCAGCGCCCGCCAAATCGAGCGTGGGGCCCACCACTTTGGATGCTCTGGAGCGGATGGCGATTGAGGAGGCCCTGGTGCGCACCGAGGGGCGGCGAAAAGAGGCGGCGGAGCAGCTGGGGATCAGCGTGCGCACGCTCTACGATCGCATCAAGAAGCATGGCCTGACGTGAACACGAAGCTGCATCGCCTGGACGTGGTGGCGGGCGGCATCATGGCGCTGATCGCGGTAGTTCTGGCCGCCGCCGTGTTGTCGAGCCTAAGCACCACAGAGCGCGCGCTCGAGGCCGTCGACCGCGGGAGCGCAATCTCGCTTGCCACAGAGATCGAGCAGACCTTGAGGCTGCAAAGATCCCGGCCCGATGCCGCGACGCTGCACCGTGTACTGACGCAATTCGAAGGCAAGGGCCTTCGCTACCTCAGCGTGGGCGGCGAGTTCCCCCAGGCTGAGGCGGGGCAAGCTGAGTTGTCCTTCGCCGACACCAATACAGACATGGTGCGACGCGAGGGCCGCATTCGCCTTCGACGCCCACTGCCGCCGCCACGACGCGGAGATGCTGGCCGGCCCGGCCGAGCGCGCGGGCCCAGACCCAATCGCGGCCCTGGCGCAGCCCCGGCCGGCAGGCTCGATGAGGGCCCGGTGCGTCGCGCTGAAGGGCAGCCTCCCGTGCTCATCTTGGAGATGCACAATGCGAGCTCGGCCGGCCTGCTCAAGGATGCTCAACGCGCCACCGCGGTGGGCATCCTCGCCGGCCTGCTGCTGCTGCTGTCCGGTCCGGTGATGGTGCGGCTGTTCCGACGAAGCCGGCGGCTTGAAGCCCAACGTGCCGCGGAGCGAGAGCTCATCGCTCTAGGTCGCATGGCGGCGGTCGTCGCACACGAGATCAGGAATCCGCTGGCCTCGCTCAAGGGCCACGCCCAGCTGCTCGAAGAGCGCATGACGGAGCCTCGCGACCTGAAAAAGGCAGCGCGTGTAGTCCTGGAAGCCCAGCGGCTAGAGGGACTCGTGAACGGGCTGCTTACCTTCCTGCGGTCTCAACGCATCGACCCGAAGCCCACCGAGCTGGCCCCCTTGATCGAGACCGTGCTGCAGGACTTGAGCGCCACCGAACGGGTGAGTCTGTTGATGCAGGGCGCGCCCGACACCTGGCCCATGGACCCGGACCGCATGCGCCAAGTGTTCAGCAACGTGCTCGATAACGCGCTTGAGGTCAGCGAGGATCGACCGGTGGAGTTCGAGGTGCGCACGCGCGCCAAGGGCCTGCAGATAAGCATTCGGGACCACGGACCTGGGCTGCCCGCAGAGCAGGACATCTTCGCGCCCTTCGTGACCACCAAGACGCACGGGACGGGGCTGGGTCTGGCGGTCGCCCGCTCCATCATCGCGGCCCACGACGGCAGGATCCAGGCCCGCGCCCGCGAGGGCGGCGGCACCGAGATTGTCATCGAGCTTTAGGCATTGGCCCTGCACGGCAAGATCTGCCGAGGCTACCGGCGAATCCTGCCGGAGCATGTCCGGCCAGACCCATAAACGCTGTGCGCGGGAGCCGGAAGACCTGGCCCGCGATCTGCAATGCAGATTGTCAGGAGGTTCATCATGCACTTTATCGCCGCGTTTAGCCTTGGGGTGGTCATTTTGGGGGCTTCGGTCGCCTACGGCCGGCCGAAAGGGCCGCCACCCGAAGCCATCGAAGCCTGTCAGAACGCCGAACAGGGAGACGCCTGCAGTTTTGAGGGCCGGGACGGTGTGCTGCAGGGCACGTGCTTTAGCCCTCGGGAAGACCTGCCGCTGGCGTGCCGGCCCGACAACGCGCGGCCGCCGCGCTCGTCGGGCCGCTAGGCTAGGGTATCCGCACACAACCTCGGCCGCGTGGCGCCGATAATCCCTTGGGTTGCTGCGTCGCGTCGCACAAGCACTGGGTTGGATCTCCCCCACCCCAGTGCACACCGAGGGGAGCAAGGGCGCGTCCGCTACCAAGGCGACGGCACAGCCCGCCCGCCTTCCGGACGCCCCGGGTTCCAACAAGCAGGACCGAGCTCGCTTGCAGGCGCTGGCCCAGGACCCAGCGTTGGCGGACCTCATGGAGCGCGGCTTTGACGCCCGCGTGCTATCGGTCCGCGATGGGCAAGCTGGCTTTCAAGTCGGCGAGCGCAGCCAGGTCTTTGGGCAGGTGATGGCCCTGAGCGGGGCCCAGCGAAAGGCCCTGCGGGACGTGCTGCTCTTCAAGCCGCCTCACCCCCAGCTTGCGAAGATGGATCGGCGCGACCCCGCAATCAAAGGGCCGCCCAGCGCCATGGCCTTGATGCGCATCCTCTCTGGGGAGCTGCTGGGCCAAAAGCCCGCCAGCAGCAACTTTCATCAAGAGCGAGTCGATCAGGTGGTGCGGGCCTTGCCACAAGGCGCCGATACCGCGGCGCGCCGGGACCTCATGCTCAGCCACGAGAGCGTGCTGAGCCTTGCGGAGCGAACCGGGCCGGCAGCCTTCACGCTCGTCGATGCCTTCGGCGCAGATGGCATCGACGCCCTGCTCGCGGACGGCTTTTACGCCTCGGAGTTGGTCGAGGTCGCGCTCACTGCCCCACAACGCATCCAACAGGCTCGGGCCTTTATGGACACCGAGGGGCCCAAGGCCCTCGGCGAGGCCCTGGACCAACTCTACGATCTCAAGTACGGGGCCAACGTCTCGCCCAGCGAGGCCATCGTGCAGCTGGGCTTCGCACCGGCGGCAAAGATGGCCGAGATCCTGTCGGCCAATAAACACGGCGCGAGCGCCTATCTCGCTCTCGACCCGCAAGAAAGCTTGCTCGACCTCGCAAGGCGCGGACCTAGGCCACTCACGACCGCCATCGAGCAGGCCGCCGACAAGGTTGTGGAGTTCGGCAGCGGCCGAGTGCCGCTGTTGCGAAATACGACGGCCTGGCCTCCCCTCGAGGTGCCCCGCACGGCAAAGGTCGCCGAAGCGGAGTCCCGGCTGCTGCTGGCTCTGGGCTTAGATCTAAAGGTCCTCGAAGACCCCAGCCAGGCATCGCCCCAGGAGGTCTCGCGCCTGATTCGCGGCATGCGAAAGCAGATCCACGCCCGCGACCCCGACGCCTCGAAGATGCTGAGCCGAGAGCTGGCGGGCCGTCGTTTTGTCTCCAGGAAGTATTATGACGCGCTGTACGCGGCGGGCGCGGGCAACCCTGAGCACCGCTACTCCAAAGCTACGTTCAATAGTTGGCGCGAAGGCGAGTCCTTCGTGCGCTCCGCAGCGAAGGCGGACCGTGGCCAGCCCCTGACCGCGAACCGCGTGCTTGAGGTGATCTCGGGCATTCATCAACGCGCCGGCCAAGGCATGGTGCAGATCCACGAAAGTCACCTCAAGGCTGAGGACCTTGGGCGCATACGCAGCAACGATGAGCAGCACGTGCAGCTAGGCAGTCACTTTCAGCAGGTCGACAGCGACCGCGACGCGCGTTTGGCCACTAACCCGTATCTGCAGCCCACCGAGAGCTTCCCCGCCTCAGAGCCTGGCAAGGTCAACCGCCACGTCATGTTCTCCAAAGGCTCGGATGTGCCCCGCCTCATGGAAGAGACGGCAACCTGGATTGCAGACAATGAGGGCACGATGGCGCCCGAGGACCTGGCCGCCGAGGCCCACTTCAGGCTTGTCTCGATTCATCCCTTCATGGACGGCAACGGCCGCAGCTGCAAGCTCATGGTGGACTATCTATTGCGCCGCGCGGACGTCGAGCCACCGGTCTGGCGGCAGGGCGACATCCTGGTCAAACAGGATTCATGGTCAGGAGCCATTAAGGAGGGCGTCGCCTTTCACCTCAAGACCGTGCAACGCTACTTCCGTGACGGCATTACTCCCTCGACCGAGGCGGCATCGTGAGTGAGATTTGCTTCGAGCTGACCCCCGGCCCGCAGCAGTCCTTGGAAGATCTGTGCCGTGCCTTCGTGTGGGGGCCGGCCCGCGCCTGGTTATTGCCCGGGCTCCCTCTATCTGCAATCGATCCTGCGAACGAGCTGTGGCCCGGTGAGTCGATGGCTTTTGAGGGCTATACTCAGTTTGAGGGTCCCTCCCTCGCTCCGGCGGTCATCGACGCCGCACAGCAGGGCCAAGAGCAGAGCTATGCATGCGCCCTCACCCTGACTTCCATGATGGGCCGTCACGCGATCATGCGCAGGCGGCGTCCCGAGTGCGGCCTTGAGTCGCTGTGTACGCTCCGCCTGACAAAGACGAGCCTGCACCTGGTGCTCGGCGCCTTCGGCCACGCGCTGCTCACTGACGCCACCACCGCCGCCTCCGCCTTCGCTTTGGAGCTGTCTCGTGCTCTGAACGAGCTCGGGACAGAGCAGACCACGGTCGGACTCAGCGGAAAGGTCCACCCACGCCACCTCGACACCCTAGCATCGCAACTGAACCTGCCTGGCGTGAAGGTGGTGCATGCGACTGAGGTGCCAGCCAAGACCTCGCCCACTGCAGGGCTGTGCCTTCAATGCCGCCATGCCAATCAGGGCACCTTCGATCTGACCCAAGACGGCCTGCTCGCGTGCAGCCTGGCCGGGTCACGCTACGGAGTCGTCAATGCGACCTGCGAGGTCACAACAACCGGCGACGGGCCGGTACGCTACGCCTATGAGCCCTACGACGGCCTCAATGGTACGTGGGGGCTTGGGCTGCCGCTGCGATTTGCGGACTAAGTGACGGGGCCGGCGAGCGTCTTTTCAAAACACAGGCTCTGAGGATCTGTATCGTGGGGTGGCCACGGTGACACGGGCAGAAAACCCTCTCGACGATACAGGGCGATGGCGGCCGGCTGCTGAACCCCGGTCTCAAGGCGCAGCCGCTTGAAGCTCTTGGCCCTCGCGTGGGCATAGCTTGCGCGAAGCAGCGCCTGGGCCACACCACGACGCCGAGCTGAGGCCGCCACAAACATGCGCTTGAGTTCCAGGGCATCAACCCACTCACAGGGGGTGAGCGCAGTACAGCCTAGGGCCTGGCCATCATGCGCGTAGGCCACAAAGTAGGCGGCCTCTGTGAGGTCCTCGGGGCTGAACTCGGTGCCCGGGTTGGGCCCATAGATAGTATCCAGATGAGCCCATAATTCCATCAGCAGGTGCCGCAGTTCCGGGGCAGACTTTGGCGCTAGGGCGACGTGCACAGCCTTAGCTATCCACGGCTGAGGCATCGCCACAAGCGCTCCACCTCAGGGCGGTGATTGGCGTCGGGGCGACGCACAGCCCAATAGTTGAGGCCATCGAGGTCGACCACCGGGCAGGCCACCACCCCGCGCGGCAAGGCGCACACTGAGTTGACGAGCGCCACTCCGATGCCCAGCGCTACGAAGTGCAAGATCAAGGGCCATCCCCGAGCCTGTACGACGACGTTCAGCTCAAAGCCCGCGTGCGCCGCGGAGCGCTCCATGAGGGTCCTGAGCGGCCGACCAGCGTCCGGTGCCACCCAGTCCAGGCCCTGCAGATCAGCAAAGCGCAGACGCTTTCGGCCCGCCAGGGCGTGCGCAGCAGGCATGGCGAGACAGAGTTTGCTCTCAGCGAGCTGCTGAGCCAGCAGGCCCTGCGAGGGTGCTGTGGTGGTGACGGCGATGTCCGCCCGACCATCCAGGGTCCGTGTCTGTACATCTGGCTCTGCGCCCACCCACAGCCGCAGGCCCACCGTCTCCGCCTTGCCAAATCGCCGAATGGCGGGGCCCAGCAGGTACAAAAATGCGCCCTCGCCCGCCGTAAGCACCACGGGCCGCTCGCTCTGAGCGCCCTGGAGCACAGACTTGAAAGCTAGGTTGCGAGCCAGGGTCTCACGTGCAAAGGCGACGACATTGCGCCCCTCATCGGTCAGCTCGATCCCGCGCCCCGATCTTTGGTACAAGGTCACTCCAAGATGCTCTGCCAGCTTCTGCACCTGGACATGCACCGTGGGCTGAGCGCGGCTCAAGATCCGACTGGCCTCGGCGAAGGTGCCGTGGTCCGCCAGCGCCACAAAGGCTTCAAGCCAGTCCGGGTGCATGTCTTATCTATTCATGAAAGCGGACTTATCCTCAAGATACATCAATAGACATGAAGCCTTCGAGCAGTGGATTTTGGGCCCAGAGGTTACGATGAATCCCGCGAAGATACGCGACAAGAGCAAGAAGATATCCTGGCTGCTCCGCCATGGGGCCACCGAGGCTGGCCTGAGCATGGACACTGCCGGTTGGGTACCCATCGAACAGGTACTGCAGCACCTTCGGATCTGCCGCGCCGACCTGGACGTCATTGTCCGGGACAATAATAAGGCGCGCTTCGAGATCGATGGGGCTCAGATTCGAGCGTGCCAAGGGCATAGCCTCAAGACGACTCCGGTCACGCTGCAGGGCCTAGAGGCCACGTGGTACCGCTACGAGGGCGCACCGCGCATCTGGCATGGCACCGGATTGGCAGCGCTCGAAGGCATCCATGCGCAAGGCATCCTGCCGAGCGCACGCACCCACGTACACCTCGCGGCGTCTACGAGCAGCACGGTCGGCAAGCGTTTTAAGGTGCAGGTGCTATTGGCGGTGTCCGTGCAGCGCATGCACGATGCGGGACTCGGCCTGTGGAGCGCGCCCAATGGCGTCGTGCTTGCACGCCGAGTACCGGTAGAGGCGATTGAAGGGGCTCTTGCGCAGAGCAGGAAGGCGCAGGCTCAAGCACGCCGGGCCGCCGGCCCCTTCCCCTGGCTGGAAGAGGGCGGCCAAACCTAAAACGAAGGCCAGGTTGCATTCAGTCGACTACTCGACGACTTCGAAGCTCACCACCTTCTTGAGCTCTGTAGCTCGGTGGTTTCCATCCGCGATCTGAGCACAGACCGAGTACACGCCAGGGCTGAGGCTAATCCAGCTCGTCAGCGCACCATCCGCGAGGTGAACATAGGTTTGCTCGAAGGACATCAAACGACCCGCCTCCTCACAGCCGTCCTCGAGAATGAGTACAAAATAGCCGGCGCCATCGCGGCGCACGGTGGGCGGCTCGATGTCCCAGTTCTTGGCTTCGAGTTCAAAGTAGACCGGCGTGGTCACGATGGACTCGTTTTGAGGCTGAACGACGTCGATGCTCGGAATCGGCAAGATGTCTTTCGGATCGCAGGCGAGCATCGAGGCCGCCAACATCATCATGGAGACGATCGCGAGGGTGCTGATTTTGGAGGTGTTCTTTGTGTCTTTTGTGTCTTTCACTGCAACCATTATACGGATTGCTCTGACAGAACAGGTCACAGCTACAACGGGCAGATCCGCGCAGGAGGACGCTGTGAGACGTATCCCGGGCGATGCTGGACCGCTGGGCCTACGAAGGAGCGCGCAAAGAATCGGGTTTGGGAGCGCAGGCGCCGTGCAGGAAGGGGCGAGGCGCCCTCGGGGCGGTTGAGAGCCTAGGGTGGCGAGGGTCTAGCGCGGCTCGGGACCGGCGGCGTTGACGAGGGTGACATTGAAAGAGGCACCCGCGCCGCCCAACGCGGCCACAAAGGCATCGTAGTCCTGCACGTTGAAGCAACCGATGGAGGATACGTGGCCGTTGGTGCCCGGGTGAAAGAGGATCTCGCTGAGCGTATCGCCGCGCCGCTTTGACGCCGCCCACTCCTCAGCAGAGTGCAGGCCATCTTGATTCGTATCGCGGATGCCAGGCAGGCGCCCGCCGCCGCCCGGGGTGGTGATGTGATAGCTGGGGCCACCGTTATAGGGGCCATTGGGGCGAGCCCGGAATGAGCCCTCCGCCACCATTCCCACATCCTTTTTGCCATCACGATCCGCGTCCACACCCTTAGAACCGCTCAAGGAGCGCTGGCCAGGATAGGTAGACCCGGCCAGCTCATGCGCCATGGGCCGTCCCTGAGCGTCGTGAGAGAGCACCACGATAGTATCGATCATGGCGGAGTTGGCGGTGGTGCGATGGATGGACCCGGTCTGCGGGCTCACACCCCTCAAGGCCAGCACCGCGCGTTCGCCCGGCCGCCACTGCCCACCGGCCGCCTGCATGATGGCGAGGTAGTGCGCCGCCTTTTGTTGAGGCGTAGCGTTGCGCGGCGCCAAGCTCACGCGCACCCCTCCGGGCAACTCGCGCACCCCGCGCGCCACGCCCATGTCGCTGACGGAGCCCCGAAAGTTCGGATCATTGGCCGCCGCCCCGTCCAGGGGCACCGTGGTGCAGCCCGAAAGCACCAAGGACGCACCGGTCACCGCCGCGAAGACCGTCTTTGTGACGCGCCCTGCATAGGCACCAATGTCAGAAGGCTGGCCTGTCAACTTACGTTGCGAAGGCACCGAACCCGCCGGTAGTGGCACATCGACCTGGGCGGCCGGAATCACCGCCTCCTTGGGCTTGGCGCCCGAGATCTGGCCAGCGGCGACGGAGGACTGGCCGGCATCAACCTGAGCGATGGCGGGGTCGCGCGGGGGCAGCGCCTTCATTGTGCTCATACACCTACATTTGATGGGTCTTTGGACCCCTTGCCAAGAGACGGATCCCCTAGGTGCTGTCGCACCAAGGGCCGCCCGAGGGTTCAAGAGCGGCCTCTGCGCCCCAAACGTAACGTTATCGGGCGATCCGGCATACTGAGAGCATGACAGGTGCACGTTGCATATTGGTCCTCGCCCTGGTGGCCAGCAGCCTCATGGCCGGCCCCGGGTGGGCAAAAACGCCCGCAGAGCTCGGAGACATCTCATGGATGCGCAACTTCGAGCAGGCCAAGGCCACCGCGAAGCGCACGGGCCGCCCCCTGCTGGTGCTCTTCGATGAGGTACCGGGCTGTCAGACCTGTGTGCGCTACGGGCAGGGCGTGCTCAGCCACCCGCTCATTGTCGAAGCCGCGGAGACCGAGTTTGTGCCCGTTGCGGTCTACAATAACGTCACAGGGCCGGACCGTGAGGTGCTTCGACAGTTCGGGGAGCCCACCTGGAACAACCCCGTCGTGCGCATCGTGGACGCGCAGCTCAAAGCCCTCAGCCCGCGCGTCAACGGCGATTATTCGCAGGCTGGCTTGCTGCGCGCGATGACCTCGGCCCTAGAGAAGGCAGGCCGGAGCGTGCCAAGCTACTTGGCCCTGCTGCAGGAGCAAGTCGCCGGCCCCAAGGCAGCCACCGCCCACTACTCCATGTACTGCTTTTGGAGCGGCGAAGTCTGCCTAGGCGAATTACCTGGGGTACGCAGCACGCGCGCCGGATTTGCCGAAGGCAAGGAGGTCGTAGAGGTTCATTATGACCCAACTCAGGTCACGCGAGAGCGCCTCGATACTGCCGCCAAGGCCTGCGGTGCGCCGCTCCTCACGCGCAGCTTCCGCGGCTCAGCAAAGGACGATAAGTACCAACTCAAGCACTCACCTCTCAAGGCAGTGCCCATGACGCGGCTGCAACGCACGCGGGTCAATGCACGACTTGGAAAGCGCCAGGACCCCCTGGCGTTATTGTCGGCTCGGCAGCGGGAGTTGTATGCGGCCGCGCTTCGAGGAAAGCTCGCGTTGGACCTGACTCAGGAGCGCGATCTAAAGGTCGCCTTCCGTCTTGCCCGATCCGCACTCCTATCCAGTCGCTGAGCCCCAAACGTAGGAGTCTTCATCAAAGTGCCGCATCATGCGCCGAAAGCCAAAGGTACTACCGGGCCAGAGGGTCACGTTCTTTCCATCCTTATCTTTGTACCAGCTATCACAGCCACCGATGCTCCACACCGTGCGCTTCATGCGCGCTTGCAACCATTGGTTATAGCGCTCTTGGGCGTCACTGCGCACATCACACCATTGCTCACCGCGGGTCTGAAGCGCCTGTAGCGCGCCCATGATGTAGTGCACCTGAGCCTCCATCATGACGAGCACCGAAGTATGGCCGAGCCCAGTATTGGGTCCAAGCACGAAGAAGAGGTTAGGAAAGCCTGAGACCGTCGTGCCCCGGTAAGCCTCAGGACCATCCACCCAAGCTTCTGTGAGGTCTCTTCCGGACCGACCAAAGACCACTCCTGGGGGCACGGGATCTGTGGCTTTGAAGCCCGTGCCATAGATGATCGCGTCGACCGCCCGCTCGCTGCCGTCCTCGCTGATGATGCTATGCTCTCGAATCTCGCGAATGCCGGCGGTCACCAGCTCAACATCTGGCCGTGCCAACGCGGGATAGTAGTCATCCGAGAGCAGAACCCGCTTGCAGCCCGGAAGATAGTTCGGAGTGAGCGCCTCTATCAGGGCTGGGTCTGATATTGACTGACGAAGGTGCTGGTCTGCCTTCTTTGTCACCGCCTTCATGAGCGCGGGCGCAAAAACCAAGGCGGAGACGCGCCACTCCAACCCCCAGTATAGGGCCCAGCGTTTCAATCTCAGCAGCCAGGGGGACTCCTCGAACCAAGTCTGGTGCTCCCTCGGTATCGCGTGGTCTTCCTTAGATAAGATCCACGGGGCCGTGCGCTGATAGAGGTGAAGCTGCCGGGCGGGCTTTGCTATCTGCGGCACGAACTGGATTGCGCTGGCGCCGGTACCTATGACTGCAATGCGTTGGTCTGTGAGATCGAAGTCATGGTCCCACTGCTGGGAGTGAAAACTCTTGCCCTGAAACCGGTCCTGCCCGGGTAGTTTAGGAATGCTGGGTACGCTGAGTCCGCCCATGCCCGCGATGACAATCTGGGCCGTGAAGACGCGCCCATCCTCGGCCTGTAGCCGCCACACGCCCCGCGCCTCATCGAAACGGGCTTGTACGATATGCGTCGAGGGCTGGAAGTAGCGGTACAGGTCAAAGCGCTCTGCAACCGCCCGTTGGTAGGCCCAGATCTCGGGCTGAGCAGAGTAGGCCCGGGACCACCCGGCATGCGGAGCAGCGCTGAGGCTATACAGGTGTGACGGTACATCACAGGCGCAGCCGGGATAGGTATTCACCTTCCAGGTTCCGCCCACGTCGTCTTCCTTGTCGAAGAGCACGAAGTCCCGACGACCGCTCTGCAGCAGACGAATGGCCATCGCCATGCCGGCAAAACCAGCGCCGATGATCGCGATGGTGCTGTGATTTTCGGCGGCGGCAGGGGACTTCATAACTGACAATCGCTGATGTCACTTTCAATCAGACAATGCTTCATGTCAACATCGGCGCATGGCAGAGCCGGGCAAGTCGACGCGACGCTACCGAGGCATCAGCCCCCAAGCGCGGGTCGAGCAGCGCCGGACTCGGCTCGTTGAGGCCGGTTTTGAGGTCTTCGGAGAGGTCGGGGTCAGCCAAGCCACCGTGAAGCAAATCTGCACGGCTGCCGGTCTCACCGAGCGCTACTTCTATGAGTCCTTCAAGAACCAACCGGAGCTCTTCGTCGCGGTCTATGAGGCGGGCATAGCGGAGATTCAAGCCAGTATTCTCAAGGCCTTAGAGGATGCACCGCCCCAACCCCTGACGCTCACCCACGCCGCCATGACGGCCTTCTTCGAGACCCTCAAAGCCCAGCCTCGGCTGGCCCGCGTGGTCTTGGTGGAGGTCTATGGCAGCACCGAGGACCTGCAGCGTCTGTACACGCGAGGGGTCAGCGACTTTGCGTCGATCGCGCGCGGGCTCATCGACCAGCACGCCCTGCTCCAAGATGAGCCCGATCTGGACCCAGACCTGCTATCAACCGCGGTCATCGGAGCCGCCATTCATCTCGCGCTTCGCTGGTATCTCGAGGGTTATCAGCAGAGTGTGCCCACCATGGTGGCCCATGCCAGCGCGCTGCTGCGTGCGGTGGTCTCGCCCCAGGACTGATGGGCATGCAACCTTTATTGCATCAACTGCAAGACTTGTTGACGCATCCACTGATGCCCCGGGTCGAGTTCATCCCGCTCATGCCAGATGAGTTGCAACCTCAAGGGCTCAAGATCCACCGGCGGCTCAAAGAGCTGTAGACCGAGGGCCTCACTCCATAGGCTCACGCTGCTGCGCACGGTGGTGAGTACCAGCTCTGTACGGGCGATGATCATCGGGGCCACCGTGAATGAGAAGACCCGAGCTCGGATAACTCGTCGGTGCCCAAGTCCGTGCAGGGCGCTGTCTACGAAGGCCCGCCCGCTCTCACTCGGACTCACCAGCAGGTGCTCCAGGTCGAGATACTTCTGTAAGGACAGCGAGCCACCCGATAGCTGGGGGTGGCCCTGGCGCGCGACGCAGACGAAGGGGTCCTCGCGCAGCAGCTCGTGCTGCAGCGCTCGCTGGGCCTTGGTGCCCGGGGCTACGACCAGGTCAACTTCGCCTTGCTCAAGGGCGCGGTCATAGTTAGCGATGTCGACGGGACGCAGCACCACTTGCACCCCCGGCGCCTCACGACTGAATTGCTGCAATAGTTGCGGCCCCAGCTTGGCGGCCACAAAATCTGCGGTGGCGATGCGTAGGCTGCGCTCAGACTGTAGGGGTGAAAAGTCGGGTGGGCCATGGATGAGCTGCTGGAGCCCCTTGAGATGGGCACGAAGCGGCCCTGCGAGCGCCTCGGCGCGGGGCGTGGCCTGCATGCCCTTCCCGCTGCGAACCAAGATGGGGTCGTCGAAGAGCGCCCTCAGCTGGGACAGGCTGTGGCTCATGGCGGACTGACTCAGGCCCACGCGCTGCGCGGCCCGGGTCACGTTGCTTTCTGCCAGCAGCGCATCCAGTGCGGTGAGCAGATTGAGGTTGATCGACCCTAGGTTTCGCTCGACCACGGGCCTTACTATCACGCTGCCGTGCATCAATGGCATCGATGGTCACTATGCGGTGCATCGATTGGTCATACTCGGCCGCCCGCCCCTAGCGTGGCGGCATGAAGATCAATCGTTTGGGTATGCTCACCCTCATCCTCATCTCAGCCTGCGGCAGTGAAGTCCCACCCCAGGTGGTGGGCGGGCCAACCATCCTACGAAGCACCACAGGCTTTGAGCAGCCGGAGAGCGCGCACTACCATGAGGGCAGCGATAGCTGGTTTGTCTCGAACATCGCGGGTGAGACCGGGGTGAAGGATAATAGAGGCTGGATCAGCCGCCTCAGCGCCGAGGGTGAGGTACTCGAGGCCCGCTGGCTGCAGGGCCTCGATGCCCCCACAGGCATCACCAGCGCAGGTGACCTGCTCTACGTCGCGGACGTGGACCAGGTGCATGTCATCGACGTGCGCAGCGCGCAGATCACGCAGAGTCAGCCATTCGAGGGGGCTGTCCTGCTCAACGACCTGGTGGTGGGGCCTCAGCAGACCATCTACGTCTCCGATACCTTTGGCCAGGCCGTGTTCTCTTGGCGCCAAGGACAAGTCCCGCAAGTTCTCTTGCGCGACGAATCCAACAGCTTTCCCAACGGGCTGGCTTTCTTTGACAACCGGCTCATGCTCGCCGGGATCGGCCCCTTTGATGACTTCACCGCGACGGCCCCGCTCTTTGAGGTGCAGACCGTTCCGCCCCAGCTGCAGCCGGTACCGAACGTGCGCGCCAAGTTCGATGGCATGGTGGCCCTCGCAGATGCCTTGTGGCTAACAGATTTTCGAGCACGCCTGCTTCGCTGGGACGGTCAGCAGCTCACAGAGGCCGTCGACCTGAGCACCGCGGGCCTCATGAGCGCCGCGGACCTGGGCGCGGACCCCAACCGCCGCCGACTGGCCATTCCTGACCTCTTTGGGGGCAGCGTTACCCTGATCGAGCTGCCCTAAGCCTTGGATCTGCGGCCGGGGCCGGGGTATATGTAGGACATGAGCGCACAACGGGCGTTCCGGGTCCTGCTCAACGGCGAGGTCTCCGGCTTTTTGGGTGAGGGCGCGGGGCCGTTCATCACGGCAGTGCGCTCCAGCCTACCGCCCCCGTTATTGCCGGGCGCCCGCTTCACGAGCCGGCGAGCCCACGACGAGGCCCGTATTTCGCAATCTCTATTGCAACACTCGGACTTCGGCGCAGCGCTTGAGGCCCTGCAGGCGGATGGTTTTGAGCTCGAAGCGATGAGCTTCTTCGAGGCCTTTGGTCACGGAGCCTCAGCGTGAAGGTGGTCAAGGGCCCAGGGGGCCTGCAGCAGACGGGCAAGATCAGCGATGTCGCTGATCCCCAGAACACCCACAGCCCGTCCGCAGACCTGCAGCTGCCGGCCTCGGTGCGCCTTCAGACCCGCGGCAATGCCTCGAACCTTCAGTCCCGCGCGCCGGGCGGGGTCTTCGCGCTCCGAGTCCAAGCGGCCCGGCAGCGTGAAGCGGACCTCAGCACGCTTGAGACCAAGCTGAACGACGCCGGCCGACCCGCAGAGTCCCGAGCCAAGGCCGGGATCGAACTCGCAACCCGGCGACTGCAACGTGACTTGCGTCCGGACGGCGCTGAAGCTGCCCTGAGCCAGGCCCTGGAGCTGTCTCCTGAGCTGGCGCAGACCATGAGCGCCCAGCTCGCTCGGGCCAACATCAGCCTCGCCCGTGCCGATACCCGCGGCGCCCAGGCGGTGCTGCGTAGGCTACAGGACCAAGCGCCTCATCACCCCGAGGTGCAGCTCCTGCAGGCCGAATTGCAGCGTCAGCATGGTGATCCTGCGGGGGCGCTGGGCACATTGGCTGGCCTCAGGGCGGCCGTCGACGCCAAGCGCCAGCCGGGCTTGGCGGCTCGCGTTGCCTTCACAGCGGCGTAT
>SPJJ01039558.1_pt1 | contig 16893 bp, 13 predicted proteins | sample 3741741 | NCBI WGS metagenome assembly SPJJ01 (sample SAMN10925908, study PRJNA522277) | cold seep metagenome | isolation source: Elba SIP-enriched marine methane seep metagenome, extraction at timepoint T1 | place: Italy: coast of Elba, Mediterranean Sea | collected 2014-05 | reverse complement strand
TACAAGCTCGACAAGTACGGCATCTCATGATCGTTCGCTGTTTGCTCATCGCCTCGAGCGTGTTCGTGTTGAGCGGATGCGCGCCGACCAAGACATCGCTCAAGGGTGTCTCGCAAACCGAGACCCTCGACGACGGGACCCTGCACGGCACATCGACCACGTGGCACGACAAAGCCATGGACGCCGATGCCGACGGCCGCGCCCCGCGCTACGCAAAACGCGAGCAAGGGGACTATTGGTTCGGCGCCAAGCACGGCGAGTGGCAGCTGTGGGATCGCAACGGACGGCTGGTCGAGCGCCAGGAATGGCACTTCGGCGACCAGTTGGGCGCGTTTCCAGCAACCAAAGTCACAGGGGACGAGCCGGCGCGTAGGGCTCCGTCCAACGACGAGACACCCACTACACCGCCGACTCCCGACCCATCACCGGTCGAGCCGATCACAGAAAACTGATGCCCTAGCTGCCAAAAATCGTTCATTATTTATGTAGGCAGCCACACACACGTTGGGAAATCAGCTCCTTGGAGTTGGCACATCGCCTGCTTAACAGAATGCGGGGATTGGTCCCTACGTCTACTCAGCAATCATCACCGTGTTCAACGAAAGCGTCATAACCATCTTCACCATCCTCAACGTCTGGTTTGGGGACGGGCAAGGTGTGGCCAGCCAGGCGCAGATCGCCCAGGCGACGTCCGAGCGCGCGGCGACCGATCGTGTAGCCGCTCAGGTGGTGTCGGCCGAAGCTCGGGGTGAGATTCTGATCCGCCGCAAGACCGGCCTGCTCGGCGTCTATGAGACCCAACTCAAAGAGGTCGATCGGCTCAAGCGCCGTCGGGCGTCGTGGCGCCGGGATCGCCTGCTACGCCAGCAGATGGCCAACTCCCACAAGACGGCTCGGGAGCTCGCCAGCATCGATCGCCAATTGCGCAAGCTCACCAAACGCATTCGCGGCTTGCGCGGCAAACTGATCGCCGCCGTCGGCTCCGAGCTGGGCAAATCGCCCGCGCGCCAGCGGCGCCAACGGTTGATCTCCTGGCGAGCGCGCGCACGCCGGTTCCTGCGTCCGCGATCGAAAAAGATCGTTCTGCCGGACAGCTCGGTCGACCCGCTCGCCGATCCCGAAGATCTGGAAGAGCAAGCAGCCCAGCTGGCCCAGACAGAAAAGCGCCTCGCCCGTGAGATGTCCAATCTGCGCCGTCGTGCAGATCGTTTCCGTCGCATGGATCGGCTTCGCCGACTGCGCGCCCGCGCGGCCCAGTTGCGTCGCATGGACAACAATCGGCCTCGCCGGGTAACCGGACGGTTGAGCACCGGACGCGACGGCAGCGGTGCCGGACCCGCATCGGTGGGTACCCAGGACACCAACGAAGGCTCGCCCTCCCCGGGCAGCGACGATGGCTTCAACGCCGACCCGTCCCTCGATGAGTCGAACCCCGTCGTGGTGCTCGCCAACGTGGTCAACGGTCGGGCGCTCAACGCCCTTCGCCGCGCCCAGACGTCCAGTGACCCTCTCGTCAAAGCCCGTGCGGCGGAACGCGCTCGCAAGCAGGTGGTGTCGCGCCTGAAGCGACTGCGCCAACAGCGCAAACTGATCATCAAGCGCGCCCGTACGCTCAAACGCCGCCGCCGATGACTCGAGCCACAGCCGCCGGTTGTGCAGTTCTGCTGATCGCAGCCGTGGCCGTGCCCGCGTCGGCGAAACCGGCGAAGTGGACGCTCAAGCTCGAGAGCGGCGCCGAGTACGACTCGAACATTCATCGCGTCGAGGTGCCCGAGCAGGACCAGGACGCGGTGGCCGGTGCGCCACTGATTCGTTCCAGCGGTGAGCTCACGACCAGTTGGCAACGCAAGCGCGGCGAGCGGTTTCGTTTCGTCGGCCTCGGCCTGGCCAAGCTGTTCGCCAGCGAGGAGGGCCAGAGCGAGAACGTGATCGTCGTCGCGGGTGACGGCCAGTACCAGTGGGCGCTCAACAAACGCGGCGCGGTGTTCGGCGTGCGCGGCAGCTACTACGAGGCGTTCGCCTACGACCTGGGCGTGGTCGATTCCCAGTATCTCGGCCGCAACTTCAGCATGGGTAACATCGAGGCGGACCTGACAGCCGTGGGCCCCAAGGGCCATCGCCTGATGCTGCACGCCGGCTACCGGCGGTTCGTGTACAAGCCGGACGCCGACTTCGACTGGCACGGCGATCACTATGGACTGCGGTTCGAAACTACGGTGTGGCGCGGTGATCCGGACAAGGATCTGGACGCCGCCTCCATGGATATCGCCGTCGGCTATCGCGTGGGCCGGCGCAGCTACAACCAGGGGCGCGCGTTCTCCAACTCGTGCCCAGACGACGACGACCCGGATCCGAGCTGCTTCACACCGACCGACTTCGCCCGCGCCGACCTCAATCACCAGGGCTCGATCGACGTGGCGTACAACACGGGCGCGCGTATCTGGAGCGCGCGCTACGAGCTTCAGATCAACGACTCCAATAGCTTTGGCCATGCGCTGGCGCGGTCTCGACTCGAGCTCGGCCTGACCGCCGAGCTGGGCAAGTCCATGTCGGTTACCGCCAGCGTTGCGGTGCTGTTCAATATCTTTCTGGACCCGTTGTTGCTCGGCGATGAGCGGACCAACTCTTTCATCACTATCGACGACGAGAACCGCAACACTCTGTCGTTGATGGCTCTGCGCAAGCTCAACAAGAAGTGGTCCCTGGAAGCTCGCTACAGCATCTTCACCAACGAGTTCGCCACCCAGCAGCTGCGCTTTCGCCGCCAGGTGTTCTACACCGGCCTCGCCTACGCGTACGACTGAGCCTGAGCGCCGGCAACGAAAAAGCCCTCCCCGCGGACGAGGAGGGCCTGGAGTAGTGCGATGTAGCTGATGCTGGCTAGTGCGCGTGGCCGTGACCGTGGTCGTGACCGCCAGCCGCTTCCTTCTTGGGCTTGTCGGCGATCAGAGCCTCGGTGGTCAGCAGCAGCGAAGACACCGAGGCGGCGTTCTGCAGCGCCGTGCGCACGACCTTGGTCGGGTCGATGACGCCGGCCTTGATCAGGTCTTCGTACTCGCCGGTGGCGGCGTTGAAGCCGAAGGCAGCTTCGCCGTTCTTGACCCGGTCGACGACGATCGAGCCGTCCCAGCCGCCGTTGGCCGCGATCTGGCGCAGCGGGGCTTCGATTGCCCGGCGCACGATGCCGACGCCGTACTGGCGCTCTTCGTCACCGATGTCCAGAGTCTCCAAGGACGAGATCGCGCGCAGCAGCGCGACGCCACCGCCGGGCAGGATGCCCTCTTCGACGGCTGCGCGGGTGGCGTGCAGGGCGTCTTCGACCCGAGCCTTCTTCTCTTTGAGCTCTACCTCGGTGGCCGCGCCGACTTTGATGACGGCGACACCGCCGACCAACTTGGCCAGACGCTCCTGGAGCTTCTCGCGGTCGTAGTCGCTGGAGGTGTCCTCGATGGCCACACGGATCTGCTTGACCCGGGCGTCGATCGCTTCTTTGGCGCCACCGCCATCGACGATGGTGGTGTTGTCTTTGTCGACCTTGATGCTCTTCGCCGAGCCCAGGTCCGACAGGGTCAGGTTCTCGAGCTTGAGGCCGAGGTCCTCGGTGACGGCCTTACCGCCGGTGAGGGTGGCGATGTCCTTGAGCATCTCTTTGCGGCGGTCGCCGAAGCCGGGGGCTTTGACGGCGCACACGTTGAGGGTGCCGCGCAGCTTGTTGACCACGAGGGTGGCCAGGGCTTCGCCATCGATGTCTTCTGCGATGATCATCAGCGGCTTGCCCGACTTGGCAACCGGCTCGAGGATCGGCAGCAGGTCCTTCATGTTCGAGATCTTCTTCTCGTGGATGAGGACCAGGGCGTCGCTGAGCGCGACTTCCATGCGCTCGCTGTCGGTCACGAAGTACGGAGACAGGTAACCGCGGTCGAACTGCATACCCTCGACGACGTCGAGCTGGTTATCCATGGTCTTGGCTTCTTCGACGGTGATGACACCCTCTTTGCCGACCTTCTCCATAGCTTCGGAGATCATGTTGCCGATGTCGGCGTCGCCATTGGCCGAAATCGTTCCCACCTGGGCGATCTCGTTGGCGTCTTTGATCACGGTGGACTGACCCTCGAGAATCTCGACCACGTGGATGACAGCCGCTTCGATACCGCGCTTGATCTCCATCGGGTTGTGCCCGGCGGTGACCAGCTTGGAACCTTCGCGGAAGATCGCCTGGGCGAGTACGGTCGCAGTGGTCGTGCCGTCGCCGGCGTTGTCCGAGGTCTTGGATGCGACCTCTTTGACCATCTGTGCGCCCATGTTGGCAAACTTGTTCTCGAGCTCGATCTCCTTGGCGACGGTCACGCCGTCTTTGGTGACGGTGGGCGAGCCCCAGGACTTTTCGATGACTACGTTGCGGCCGCGCGGACCGAGGGTGACCTTGACCGCGTCGGCCAGGGTGTTGACACCCTCCATGACTTCAGCGCGTGCGCGTTCTTCGAATAGGATTTCTTTGGCAGACACGTGTCGCTCCCGTCTTAGCCTTCGATGACGCCGAGCACTTCATCCTCACGGAGGATCAGGCGCTCTTCGCCGTCGATTTTGATCTCGGTACCGGAGTACTTGCCGAACAGAACGCGGTCGCCCGTTTTCACATCCAGCGGCACGACGGTGCCGTCTTCCAGATGCTTGCCCGAGCCAACGGCGATTACCTCACCCTGAAGGGGACGTTCTTTCGCCGAGTCCGGGATGATGATCCCGCCTTTGGTCTGCTCATCGCCTTCGATGCGGCGAATAACCAGTCGATCCTGAAGTGGACGGACATTCATTGCTCTAGCCTCACTGTTTGATGTCTGAGTTTTGCTAGCACTCACCAAATACGAGTGCTAGCAGCGTCCGTTTAACCACTCCCCAAAACTCGCGCAACCGCTAATCCTGCGATTTTTCAAATTGGAACCCGCCAGCGGGCGTAGGCGGATGTAGGCAAGCGCCCCATACCGGGATACACGCCTAATCCCGGTTTCGGGCTGTCTCTTAACATCTTGGAAACATGGGAGAACTTGAAAATCCCTCCGGAAGGCCGAAACCTAAACATATGGAGATCCTTCGTCATGCTTCGGTAACTGAGTTCTTTCATCAGGTATTGACGGATGCTCTCGAAAACCAGCACTTGAGCGCCTCCGAGGAGACCGAGTTCTACCTGGTGGAGCTTTTGGGTGAGTTCACCAAGGCGCGGATTACCGACGAGCCCCTGTCCCTGCTGCTGGTCGGGAGTGCCGACTCCGAGCCGGGAGCGCGGGTCAAGGCCCTCAAAGAAGTCGGCGACACGACCCTGTATGTGAGCGGCTTCTTCGCCGACTCGCTGCACCGCAAGTTGGTCGATGCGAACTACTACATCGGTTTGGGCGAGACGGCCTATCGGGAGTTGTCCCATCGCCTCGGCACCGCGACCAACGTGTCTTCGGTGTACGAGGAGCTCGCGGAGAAGTTCCCCCGGTTCGTCGATGTACTGTCCGAGGTGCGTTCGCAGGTGAGCTTCGTCGGCTCCGATGTGGTTCAGCTCTACGAGGAGTGGCTGCGCACCCGCAGCGAGTGGATCGAGCGCCGCCTGCGCAAGATGGGCATGGTCGTCAGCAGCGGTGACGGCGAGGGCTACCTGCAATAGTGCTGTCGCGACTGCAGCGAGGTCTGGAGCAGCTGTACCGAATCGACACGCAGGTGAGCGTGGACGACTTCGTCATCGACGAAACCACGCGGCAGCGTATGGGCGTGCACCGCGCACCGCGAGAGCAGCTGTTCATCGAGCAAAGTGACGACGACGAGTTGGGCATCGGCTTGTACGTCGACGAGGGCTCGCTCCAAAACCTCGCGGAACACGATCCGGCCAATGGCCTGCATGCGGGCAACATGCAGGACTTTCTATTCGCCCTGGAAGGCGTCAGTCATTTCGTCTATCTGGTATGGCGTGCTGGCGCCGACCGCCCGGTGTCCGCGTTGGAGCTCGAGCTGCAAGCCGAGGTCGACAAGTACGTGACGTGTCTGCTCACCGGGGATGGCGACGAGCGCCACTCGGATGTGTTGCGCCAGCGCCTGTTCCGCGATTTCGATTACGAGCCGGACCTGGACGCCGAAGAACGCGACCGTTATCGCGTGGCCAACAGCAACGCCGATGTGTACAGCGGCTCGTTGCACCAGCGGTTCGTGCGCCAGCGGCGTATCGGCGACATGCTCGGCGAGCTGCGCCGGTTCTATCGCATGTCGCTGGCCGCTAAGCTCGACTTCATTCGCTCGGCGGCGTGAGCTGAGTATTGTCGATCAGCCGGGTCTTGCCGAAGAACACGGCAGTCGCCATGACCGCCGGAGCAGTCACCTGCGACACCTCCTCGAGGGACCGAGCGTCGCGTAGCTCCAGGTAGTCGATGGTGCCCAGAGGGGCGCCATCCATGACCTCCCGCGCGGTGGCCAGCAGAGCCTCGGCGTTTCGCTCTCCGGCGTCGAATGCGGCACGTGAGGCAGCGAGCCCCTGAGACAAACACAGGGCTTGTTTGCGCTCGTCGCCCGATAGGTACTTGTTGCGCGAAGACAAGGCCAGGCCGTCTGCTTCGCGCACGATGGGCATGCCGACGATGTCGATGCCGAAGTCCAGGTCCTCGACCATGCGGCGGAGCAGCGCCAGCTGCTGGAAGTCCTTTTCACCGAACACCGCCACGTGGGGCTTGGTGACGTGGAACAGCTTGGTGACCACGCTGGCCACGCCATCGAAGTGTCCGGGTCGCGCCGCGCCGCACAACGGCTTGCTCAACTCGCTGACCCGCACGTGGGTTTGATAGCCCTCCGGGTACATGTCGTCGGGACAGAACGCGATGTCCACGCCGCATTCGCGCGCCTTGGCCAGGTCGCCGGCCTCGTCACGCGGGTAGCGGTCGAGGTCTTCGTTGGGACCGAACTGGGTCGGGTTGACGAACAACGTCATGATCAGCACGTCTGCCTTGCCGCGACCGGCCCGCAGCAGCGACAGGTGGCCGTCGTGCAAGAAGCCCATGGTCGGTACTACGCAGATCGTGCGACCGTCTCGGCGCAGGTCTTCCGCGCGCGCACGCATGGCGACGCGATCTCGGATCACTTCCAATGTCATGGGGCGTTAGTCCCGCTTGGGCGTCGAGTACAGCTTCGTTTCGCTGCCGCCATCGTCGGCAGCCGCGGGGCTCGCCGGCCGAATCGGCTCCGGTGCGCAACCACCCACGTGGGCGATCGCGGCGACGGTGCCGGGCTTTTTGGCCGGGCGCTTCTTCTTGTCGAGATAGAAGGTCTCTTGCTCGTTGGGGAACGCGCTGTCTTTGACGTCGGCGACGTAGGCGTCCACGGCGGTGCGAATCCGCGTGGCCAGATGCTCATAGCGGCGCACGAACTTGGGCTTGAATTCGTCGTCCATGCCCAGCAGATCGTAGATGACCAGGACCTGGCCGTCGCACTCCGCGCCAGCGCCGATGCCGATGGTCGGAATCGAAACTTCTTCGGTAATGCGCTTGGCGATCTCAGTGGGGATGCCTTCGAGTACGATCGAGTAGGCGCCCGCTGCTTCCAGCGCTTTGGCGTCGGCGATCAACCGCTCGGCGCCGCCGTCCTCACGGCCCTGAATCTTGAAGCCGCCCATCTGGTGGAACGACTGGGGCGTGAGCCCGATGTGGCCCATGACCGGAATGCCGCACGCGACCAGGCGGCTGACCAGCTCGGCGTGTTGCGCACCGCCCTCGAGTTTGATGGCGGAGCAACCGCCTTCTTTGACCAGTCGGCCCGCGTGGACCAGTGCCTGATCGATGCCCGCCTGATACGACATGAACGGCATGTCGCCGACGACCTGGGCGCGTCGGGTGCCACGAGCGACGGCACGGGTGTGATAGATGATTTCGTCCAGGGTTACCGGCAGCGTGGTGTCGTTGCCCTGGATGACCATGCCGAGCGAGTCGCCGACCAGCAGGATGTCGACGTGGCTTTCGTCGAGCAATCTGGCAAACGTCGCGTCGTAGGCTGTGAGCATGGTGATCTTGTCACCGCGCTCTTTCATCTTACGCAAGGTGTGGATGGTGACCTTCTTGGTCTTCATTCCGCCCTCTCTTCTGTTGTGGGTTGCTAGCGGCTGTTTTGCGTGTCCCGGTCCAACAGTGGATCCGAGCACCAGTCGCTGACGGGCTATTTATACCCAGCTCACAGCGGCGATCTAAGCGAAAAAACAGCGTTCACGGCCAGGTCAGCCGATGTCAGGGCAGTTTGACCAGCGAAAAGACGATCTTACGCCACTCACCCGGTGAGCCAGAAACCTTGGGGATCTTGAGGTTGGTCGCCACGGTCTGCGCGCATTGCACCGCTTCGCGGGCGGCTTCCGGAGTGGTGCCGAACTGGTATTCGATGGTGACCGTCGCCCCCGGTGGGAAGCTGCGGTAGCTACTGGGCCGCCGGTAGTAGCCGCGGCGGCCACGGCGATAACGGTAGTGACCGTAGCGTCGCTTGTAGTAGGGGCGGATGCGCTTGAGCGTTTTTTTGCCCGGGACCTTCTTGGTTACCAGGCGTACGTTGAGCAGCAAACCCGGTGCCTTGGTAAGGCACGCCTGGAACTTGGGCTGCGCCTGGTTGATGCGGGTGGCTAGCAAGTTGAGGTTGAGCTTGGCTGAGCCAGCGAGGTCGAACTGCTTGGTGGTGAGCTTGCTGACCTTGAGACTCTTGAGATGGTGCTTGGCGCGCGGCAACCACTGGCTGCCCTGGGCCCGGTTGACGTACTCACGGAAGTACAGCAATGCCTTCTGGGTCTTACCCTGGTGCTGCGCTTTGAGCGCCCGGTAGTAGACCTTGTCCGCGGCCGGAATAATCTGCTCGTTGCGGTAGCCGAAGTTCGCGCGACTCAGCAGCGGACGCGCCAGCGCCAACTGTTCGCTGCGATCGTAGGCGGCGGCGAGGGCGAACCGGACCAAGCCATCGCTGTATAGGCGCAGGGCGTTCTTCAACGATGCGATGGCGTCTTTGAGCCGGCCCAGGGCCATATAGGTTTCGCCCAACCGCCAATGCACCTTGTACAGGTTGGTTTGTCCCCGGCTGAGGATGCGCTTGAAATGTTTGATCGCCGTTTCGTACTTGCCCGATAGGGCATTGCACATGCCGAGGCTCATATCGACCGAGCGAGGGTTGCGCCGGTCGTACTTGGGTTTGAACTCCGGGTATTTCTTGAACATGCGCGCGTGCTGCTTGGCGCACTTTGCCCAGTCCTTGTTGCGGAAGTGCAAGATGCCCAGATACCAGTAGGCCTCGGGCGCGTCCGGCTGCAGCTTGAGGGCGTCGCGCAACAACCGCTCGGCGGTGGTGCGGCTCTGTCGGTCACTGCGATTCAAGAACCGCTGGGCGCGTTTGAGCCTGTTGGCGTACAGCTGTTTGTTCGGGTGCAGGGCTCGCTCCCAAAACTCGCTGCGATTCTCGGTTTCTTCGTCGAAGTCCTTGGGCCGGTCTTTGGCGTTGTCAGCGACAGCGACACCACCGAGGGCAAAGGTCAACGCGAGGGAGCAGAGCAGCGTGCGGTAGATGCGCATGGTCAGTTGGATGGGAGCACCGGAGTGAGCATGGTTGGCGGCGGTTGCTTGGTGAACTGCTTGAGCAGCTGGTTGCGCAATCGCTTGAGGTTTTCTTTAGCCCGCGGCTGAAACTTCGCGTGGGCCTTGGACGCGATGAACTTCTCGTAGTGAAGGATGGCCTTGGCCAGCTTGCCCTGGGACTCGTAACCCAGGGCGTGATAGTAGTGAACCTCCCCGCGGGGCACGAAGAACACGCCGCTGCGGGTGAGGGAGCGCAGCTCGCCGCTGCCGCGCTTGCGGTCGCCTTCGGCGTAGCGGCGCATGATCTGCCTGGCTTTTTCGCCGCGGCCGTCGCGGTCGAGCGCGACGGCTAGACCGTAGGCGTGAAGCGCGTCGTTGCCCAGGGCGATGGCGCGCTTGTACATGGGAATCGCGTTGTCCACGTCGCCGGTCATCATGTAGATCTCGGCCAGGTTACCCAGAGTGGTGGCGCGGTCGCGGCCCAGGGTGGCGAACCGCGTCGAGTTGATCAGCCGTTCGTAGTCGACGATGGCTTTGCGGTAATACTTCTTCTCCGCCAACGTCGTGTACAGCAGGGCGCGCTGGAACAGAAACTCCTGGTTGCGCGGATCGAGGGGCGCGAGCTTCTCGAACGCATGCCAGTGGCTGATGACCTTGAGGCAACGCGCCTTCGCCGTGAAGCAACGTCCCGGGAACTGGTAGAACCAGTGGAAATAGATCACCGTTGCCGCGCGCAGATGGGGCTCAGCCGCTTTGGGCCGGGCCCGAATCGCCCGGTCATAGGCTGCGATGGCCAGGCGCGCGTAGCGGTAGGAGGCCCCGCGGCGATGTAGCTTGGAGTACTCGGCGGCAGCGATGGCCGCCTTGTCCCCGCGCATCATCTCGATGTTGTAGCGATTGGGCTTGTCGACCAGCGTCGGCCCCACGTTCCAGGTCTGGCCCCCGCCGGCGAACGCGTCCGCTGGCCAGGCGATGGCCATGGCGAGCAACGGTGCTGCGAGGACTGAGAGTTTGGGTTGAGGCACGCGCACCTACAGTATGACGGCTTGGCCCCCATGGCGCCAGGCATTGCCGAAGTGAGCGATCTCGGAGGCTTGAAGTGGCCGGTTTGGCCAGTCATGCTGTAGTTGTATGGCCGTGGAAAAGAGCGCGCGGGCGGCGCTGATCCAGCGTCCGGCCAGCCCAGGCCTGGGCATCTTCGGCGTCGCCGGTGGACTGGCCCTGGTGGGCATCGGCATTGCCATCGCCCTGGGGCGCCAGTTGCCAGCGTCGGCCGCCAACTACAGCGCCGAGTACCGAGCGAGTCTGGCAACGGCGTCGATGGCGACCGCGGTGTGGGCGTGTCTGTTCGCGTCGATCGGTGCGTGGTTGATCGATGTGTCGTTGCGCGCCGGATTTGGTCTGCCCCGACAGGCCAGCTCCAAGGGGGTGGTCGTCGTCCGAGTGCTGCTGGCCGGGTTCTTCATCTTGTGGCTCGTCAAATACTCGCTGCTGGGCGACGTGCTCCAGTACACCGATGACAGCTCCTCGGTGGACAAAGCGTTCGTGCTCGCGCTGGGGGTGTGGGGGCTGGTCGCGTTCGATCTCAAGGACATGATCGCCCGTGGCGTCGCGCTGATCGCCGCGCGCCTGCCCGCGTTGCGCGCCACGTCGGCGGCGCTGGCCAAGTTGCCCGCTCGAGGGTTGGTCAAGGTCAGTGGCAGCATCGTCGCTGGCCCGCGAACCCTGGAGCTCAACAGCGCCGCCGGTCACGACCTGGTGTACCTACTGCTGTTGGCAGAGGACGACGACGCCAAGGCGACGCCGTTCTTGCTGTCCGATGGTCGTGACCGCGTGCAGGTAGCCAGCGACCCGCGCACTCGTGTGATCACTGACCCGGTGCGCGGTAGCGCTCTCGAGCTTCACGTCGGCCAGGACGTCACGGTGGTGGGGCAGGTCAGTGGCAGTGCCGGCGACCCGTACCGCGCTGGCCTGGCGACCATCGAGGGCGACGACCAACATCCGTTGCGGGTGTACGCCGGCGACGCCAGGTACAACCGCCGCCTGGTCATCGCGGCGACCGTCGAGTTGATCGCCGCCGCCGGCATGCTCGCTGCCCTCGGCTTGTTGGTCAGCGTGTGGCTCGGCCTGCGCTAGCGGCGCGGCCTAGGTCGACGCGACACAATAGGCCTGCGCTGCACGCGGCCTAGGGTCGACGCGACACAATAGGCTTGCGCTAACCGCGCAGCCTATTCCACATCCCAGTCGGTACCTTTGGCGAAGCGCCGGCGCCGACCGGTGTCGATGTCATTCGAAAAGGTACAACCGACCGCGACGGGGGCCGCCGGGAGTTTTTCCCCCGCCGCGATCGGTTGAAGCAATGACAACGTGATAGTGAGCAGCTCCGATACTTCTCTATTGCCCGGTTCTAATCGGAGACTCTCCTTAAAAAAGATTTCGGCAGACTTGAGCTCATCTCTGCGTAGCGCGAGCTGACCCAGTAAGTGATACGCCCGTGGGCATCTGGGTTGTCGTCGCATGCATTCGCTGATGTGCTGTTGGGCCTCCGTGTCTCGCCGCAGCTGTACTAGTGCTTTGGCCAGTAAAAGTCGTAGGTGATTGTTGTCTGGGTTCTCTGAGACCGCACTGGTGCATGCGGCGACTACTCCGGGATAGTTCCGCGCTTGGAACAGCTCAATGGCCGCTCTAAGAACGCCGGCCTCATCCACGCTGCGTAACTAATGCACGGAGCTTGCCAACCTGAGTTCACCACCTAAGTGGCTGAGTTCAGGACTTGTCCACAGCCGGGGGTGGTGAGGCAACTGGGGGGACGGCTCACCACACTGCCGACCATCATCACCACTCACGGTCCCGGGCCCCGGCTCGCGGGGCCAGAACACATGGTTCCAAGCCCGACCCGGGCGGGGATGAACCGTCGTCGCGGTGAACCGGTGCCACGATCGCTCGCGCAACCTTGGTTCGGTCCGACCTTTCGACGTCGTGGTGGTCGACTACACGTCGAGGTCGTCGACTTCGTGGGCGCGATCGGTGATCAGCCGGAAACGTGCGCCGGCATCTTTGCCCATCAGGTCGGCGATGATGCGATCGGTTGCCAGCTCTTCGCCATCCGGAATCGACACGCGCAGGGTGGTGCGGCTCTTGGGATTGAGCGTGGTTTGTTTGAGCACTCCCGGGCTCATCTCGCCCAGACCCTTGAACCGGGTGATGTTCGGTTTGGCGTTGCCCCGGGTCTGGTTGTTGACGATGTCCTCTTTCTCGAGGTCGTCCAATGCCCAGTGGGTGTTCTTGCCGATGTCGATGCGATACAGCGGCGGCTGCGCCAGGTAGATGAACCTGCCGTCGATCAACGGCTTCATGTGGCGGTAGAAGAACGTGAGCAGCAACGTGGCGATGTGATGTCCGTCGGCGTCTGCGTCCATGAGCAGGAACACCTTGTGATAGCGCAGCTTGGACAGATCCATCTTCGGCCCCATGCCGCAACCGAGAGCCGATACGATGTTCTGCAGCTCTTTGTTGGCCATGAGCTTGGCGACGCTGGCTTGCTCCGAGTTGAGTACCTTGCCGCGCAACGGCAGGATCGCTTGAGTCTTGCGGTCCCGGGCCTGCTTGGCTGAGCCACCGGCCGAGTCGCCCTCGACGATGAATAGCTCACTCTTGGCAGGGTTGGTGGACGAGCAATCCGCGAGCTTGCCCGGCAGGTTCAGCCGGTGCGACACCGCCGTCTTGCGCTGGACGGCTTGGGAGGCCGCCCGGGACGCCACCCGAGCCCGAGCCGCGAGCACGATGCGGGCGACGATGGCTTCGGAGGTTTGCGCGTTGACGTTGAGAGACTTCTCCAGGGCGGGGCGCACCGCGCCGTCGACCAGGGCGGTGACCTCCGGGTTGTTCAAGCGCTCTTTTGTCTGGCCCTGGAACTGGGGATCGGTGACGTAGACGCTGAGGATCGCCGTGAGCCCCTCGCGGATGTCCTCCGCTAGCAGCGAGAGGTTCTTGGGCGCGAGCTTGTGGGTCGACACATAGTTGCGTACCGCCTTGGCAAGTCCCGCCTTGAAGCCCTGGTCGTGAGTTCCGCCAGAGGGTGTGGGCACACCGTTGACGTACGACTTGATGTACTCGTCGGTGGACTCGGTCCAGGCGAACGCGAGCTCGACGTTTACCTCGCCGGACTTTTCGATGTAGAAGCCTTCCGCGCCGCCGGGCACCGTGGCTTTGCCCCGGTCCTTGATGACCTTGGCCAGGTACTCGGCGATGCCGTTGTCGTGCTGGTACGTGACAGAGCGGGCGGGCTTCTCGGCCTCGTTGCGGAAGACGATCTTGACGCCGCGGTGCAGGTAACTCTTGGCCTCGAGCCGCTCGGCGATCAGTTTGGCGTCGAAGGCCATACGCGCGCCGAAGATCTTGTCGTCCGGCGTGAACGTGATGATGGTGCCGGTGCCTTTGCCCTTCTTGGAGCGTTTCATCTTGCCCGTAGGCTTGCCGCGCACGTAGGCCTGGCTGTACAGAGTGCCGCTGCGCTTGACCTCGGCGGTCATCTTGCTCGACAGGGCGTTGACGACGGACGCGCCGACACCGTGCAATCCGCCCGAGTGGGCGTATGACTTACCGCGGTCGAACTTGCCGCCGGCGTGTAGGGTGGTGAGGATGATCTCGAGGGCGGGCTTTTTGTACTTCTTGATGGTGTCGACCGGGATGCCGCGGCCGTTGTCCTCGACGGTCATGGTGCGGCCGTCGGCGTGGAGCTTTACGTCCACTCGGGTCGCGTGTTTGTTGATGACCTCGTCGATGGAGTTGTCGACGATCTCCCACAATAGGTGGTGGTAGCCGGTCTTGCCCGTGCCGCCGATGTACATGGCGGGGCGTTTGCGTACCGGCTCGAGGCCTTCGAGTACGGTGATGTCTTTGCCGGTATAGCTCGCCACTAGTGAACTCCCTCACCGCCGTCGGCGGTTGCTAGCGGAACGACCTCGACGGGACGCTTGCTCATCTTGAGCTTGGATCGCTTGACGATCTGGTTGCCCTTGCCGCCGCGGCCTTTGACCTTCTTCGGGTCGGCGTACAGCTGGAACTTCTTGCCGCCTTTACCGCTCTCGACCATGAGGGCGTCCCTGCGATGGCCGCCGGAGATGAAGCCGATGACTTTGTCGTCGGCGCCGGTCTTGATCACTGTGACGCCTTTGCCCGGGTTCTCCAGAGTATTGATGTCGTCGGCGGCGCAATAGACCACGTGACCTTTGCTAGTTGCCACGACCACCACGTCCTTGTCGCCGCACGGCACGGCGCCGATGATTTCGTCGCCTTTGCTGGGCCGCGCGTACTTGCGGCCCGCGCGGGTCGTGGTTTCGAGGTACGCCTCCAGGGCGAAGCGCTGGCCGAAGCCATTGCCCGATACCGCGAGCATCAGCTCGGGCAGTACCGCGCGTGGGTCGAGGGTCATCGCCGACACGATGCGCTCGCCGTCCTTGAACTTGAAGTGCTTCTGGGCCGGATCGCCGTAGCCGGTGGTGGCCGGTACGTCGTTGATTCGCGTGACGTACGCGGTGCCGGTGTTGGTGAAGAACACCACGTTCTCCTTGGTGGAGCCGGGCAGTACCGCCATGACCGCGTCGCCTTCACGCAGTCGGGTGGTGTTCGGGTCTTTGACTTCGCGCATGCGCTTGATCCAGCCGTCCCGGGTGACGATGACCACAGCGTCCTCGTCGAGGATGTACGCATCTTCGTCGAATTCGTGCTCGTCGACCGAGCCGCCCGTCTTGGTTCGACGCGGCGAGTGATGCTCGCGGGCGACCTCTTCGAGCTCCTTTTTGACCACGCCCCAAAGCTTGGCCTTGCTCCTGAGGATGCTCTGGATGCGCTTGGCTGCCTTGCGCTTCTCGTCCAGCTCTTCGCGGATGACGAAAATCTCGAGCTTGGCCAGCTTGTACAGGCGCAGCTCCAAGATGGCGTCGACCTGGATCTTGTCCAGGTCGAACCGCTTCATCAACTTCATCGCGGCATCTTGTTTGCCATCGCTGCGGCGAATGATGCGGATGGTCTCGTCGAGGGCGTCGAAGATGGTGACGAAGCCTTCGAGGATGTGGATGCGCTTGAGCAGTGCAGCCAGCTCGAACTCGAAGCGCTTTTTGACCACGTCGAAGCGGAAGTCGATGAACGCTTCGAGCATCTCCTTGATGCCCACCCGGCGCGGCTGGCCGACGTCGGTGTTCTCGGTGGGTAGAAGACACGTCAAGTTGACGTTGAAGTTGAGTTGCAGCGGCGTGTGCTTGAACAGGTACGCCATGACCATCGCCGGGTCCGCGCCCTTTTTGATCTCGAGCACGACGCGCACGTCGGTGGTGGACTCGTCGCGAACATCGACCAGATGTGGCAGCTTGCGGCCGATGATCACGTCGGCGATCTTCTCGACCAGCGTGGCTTTGTTGACCGCGTAGGGAATCGACGTGATGACGACGTTGAGGCCGCCGCGGGGGCGTGACTCGGTCTTGTATTCGGCGCGGCACTTGATCGCGCCGCTGCCCGAGTCGTAGATCTGACGCAGCTCGACTTTGGAGTTGAGGATCAACCCGCCAGTGGGGAAGTCGGGCCCCTTGATGTACTTGAGGATGTTCGTCGTGGTCATGTCGCGGTCGTCGACGAGCGCGATGCAGGCCTTGGTAATCTCGCCCAGGTTGTGCGGCGGGATGTTGGTCGCCATACCCACGGCGATGCCCGTCGAGCCGTTGACCAGCAGGTTGGGGAACCGGGCGGGCATGACGATCGGCTCGGTCGTGGTGCCGTCGAAGTTGTCGCGGAACGGCACCGTGTCCTGGCGCAACTCGCGTAGCAGCTCCATGGCGAGCTGCTGCAGCCGGCATTCGGTATATCGATAGGCTGCCGCGCTATCGCCGTCCAGGGAGCCGAAGTTGCCCTGGCCGTCGACCAGCGGCATGCGCAGCGAAAACGGTTGGGCCATGCGGACCATGGCGTCGTAGACCGCTGTGTCGCCGTGAGGGTGGTACCGACCGATGACCGCGCCCACGACCTTGGCGCTCTTGCGATGCTTGGACTCGGGGTACAAGCGTTCGTCGTGGAGCATCGCGTACAGGATGCGGCGCTGCACCGGCTTGAGGCCATCGCGCACGTCCGGAAGGGCACGCGCGGTGATGACGCTCATGGCGTAACTTAAATAACGGCGTCGCGTTTCTTCCTGCAGGGATGCATCGAGCTCGCCGTCGTCACCGCCGGCGCCTGGAGGGTCACCACCATTGCCCCGGGGAGGCCCGGAACCCTTGGTGGAGCGGACGCGTTTCTCTGCTAGAGCTGGTCTCTTCTTGCTGCCCATTTGTTCGATTGTGTT
>SPJJ01031223.1_pt1 | contig 16927 bp, 14 predicted proteins | sample 3741741 | NCBI WGS metagenome assembly SPJJ01 (sample SAMN10925908, study PRJNA522277) | cold seep metagenome | isolation source: Elba SIP-enriched marine methane seep metagenome, extraction at timepoint T1 | place: Italy: coast of Elba, Mediterranean Sea | collected 2014-05 | reverse complement strand
CGCGAGCTCGAGGAAGAAACCAACATCAGCAACGTCTACCTCGAGCAGCTGTGCACCGTCGGTACCGTGGACCGCGACCCGCGCGGCCGTGTAGTCACGGTCGCTTACTACGCGTTGGCCAAGATGAGCGACCACAAAGTAGCCGCGGCCAGCGACGCCGAGAACGCCGACTGGTTTTCGATCCACGAGCTGCCCAAACTAGCATTCGATCATGGAAGCATCGTCGACACGGCCCTCGAGCGCTTGCGCGGCAAAGTCCGGTATGCGCCAATAGGCTTCGAGCTACTGCCGCCGAAGTTCACGTTGTCCCAGCTGCAAAAGCTCTACGAAACGGTACTCGAACGTGAACTGGACAAGCGCAACTTCCGCAAGAAGATCCTGTCGATGGAGCTACTGATCGACACCGGGCAGCTGGAGAAGGATGTGGCCCATCGTGCCGCGCGTCTGTACAAGTTCGACAAGCGCAAATACAACAAGCTCGCGAAGCAAGGCTTCAGCTTCGCCATCTAACACGAGGACGCGATGAGAGCACTAATCCTGGTCGATCTGCAAAACGACTTCTGCCCCGGCGGCGCCCTGGCGGTGGCGGACGGCGATAAGGTCGTCGGCGTGGCCAATGGTCTACTCGACCAGTTCCGCATCGTCGTGGCAACCCAGGACTGGCACCCTGCCGACCACGGTAGCTTCGCCGCCAACCACGAGGGCAAAAAGCCTGGCGAGGTCATCGACCTTCACGGCCTCGATCAAGTGCTGTGGCCTGTGCACTGTGTGCAGGACTCCAACGGCGCCGAGTTCGTCAGCAGCCTCAACACCGACGCGATCACCAAGGTGTTTCGCAAAGGCAGCGACCCCACGGTCGACAGCTACAGCGGGTTCTACGACAACGATCGCCGCAACTCCACCGGGCTCACCGAGTACTTCCTGGAGAACGGGGTGACCGAGGTCTACATCCTCGGTCTCGCCACCGACTACTGCGTCAAGTTCACGGCTCTCGATGCCATCGACGATGGCTTCGAGACGTACCTGATCGAAGACGCCTGTCGAGGCGTCGAGCTCAACGAGGGCGACGTGGCCAAAGCTATCGACGAGATGCGCGACGAGGGTGTCGAGGTCATTCAGAGCTCGGCGGTGTGACCGCCTTGTAGCCGAGCAAGACAACGCCCAGTGCGATGAATGTCAGCCGTCGCGCTCGACGCACCAATTCAACCAGCACGCCCACCGCGGCCCCCGCGCCGACGCTCTTGAACAGAAAGTACGCGCCGCCTTCGGTGGTCCCGGCTTGAAACGGGATGAACGACGTAGCCCACACGACCACCTGGTAGTTCGCCATGGTCAGAAACGACATGGCGAACAGGTTGTCCACGCCCAGTAGATACAAGATGACTGCGGTCTCGCACAGAGACGAGGTGCGCGCACACACGCTGGCCAACCACGAGGTGCGCATGTAGCTGCCACTGGCGGCGACGTTTGCCCAGTGGGTCCGCACCCGGGTCCACGTCACCCGCCAACCATCCACCCGCTGCTCGGACACGCCGAGGCGGCGCGCGACGCGCAACGGCATCTCGCCAATGCCCCGGGCGAGCAGCCAGAAACTAATGATACCGGCCATGGCGAACCCGGCTGAGGTCACGATCAGTACGATGGTTGCGGGCCGACTGACGTCGAGTAGCGCCAATGAGATTGGCGCCGCACATGCGATCAGCGCGGACATCGTCGTGAACCTCACCAGGTTTTGCACGATCAACGCGGCGGCGGCCGTGGTGCCAGGCAGATGCTCACGCAACAGGTTGAGCTTCGTGACCTCCCCCACGGAGTTGAAGGGCACAGCCTCGTTGATCGCGTGGCCGGACAAGCTCGCCCGCAGAAACACGTGATACGGCACGTCGCGTCCGTCATCGCCGGCACATGCCCGCAAGATGATCGAATCCAGACAGATGTCCGCGAAGTGAATTGCGCAGATCAACGCGAAGCCGATACCGACCCGGCGCACGCCGCTGGTAATGCGCTCCCAGCCCACGTGGTTGACCATCAACGCAAGCGCGATGAGTCCCACGGCGAGAAAGATGACGTTGAGGGCGCGTAGCCAGCGCCTTCGCTTCGGTTGGTCCGTCATCCGAGCAAAGTGTATCTTGCCCGATCGATGTGTGGGAGACTCGGCCCGTGAATCGCGGTCCGCTCATGCTGTTTGGCGACCTGGTAGCCAAAGTCGACGCGTTCTTCGACCGGGTACACGCCAAACACAAAGACGCCATGCAGTGTGGCAAGGGCTGTAGCGACTGTTGTTGCGATCGGTTGACCATCACCCTGCTGGAAGCTGCAACCATCGCCACCGCCATCGGCGGCATGTCGGATGCGGAAAAAACCGGCCTCGCCGAGTGGGCGAGCCGTGACGAACACGAAAGCTGCGCGGCCCTATCACGAGATGGCGCGTGCATGATCTACGCGGCGCGGCCGCTGATCTGCCGCACTCATGGCGTACCGATCCGCTACGGCCGGCCGGTAAACGAGGTCGCCGCCAAAGACGACGCGGTCCGCTTGCCGGTGGTCACCGCGTGCTTCAAGAACTTCGACGGCGGCGCCAGCCTCGACCGCGTGCCAGCCGAGGACGTACTCGATCAGACAACCGTGTCCGCGACCCTCGGTGCCCTCGACGCCGCGTTCGCAGACGAGTGCGGCGTGCCCCGGGGCACGCGCATCGATCTGGCCGAGCTGTTGGTCAAGCCCGGCGAGTTCTTCGAAGTAGACTAGCCCGCTACTTGAGCTTGTTTTTGAGCAGATCGCCGAAGGTGCCCAGGGACTGGGGCTGCTTGCTCTTGTGCTCAGCCATGGTGTTGCGCTCTTCGCGCTGCTTGGCTTCGGCTTCGCTGGGGTCCTTGAGGGTCAGCGAAATCCGACGCTTCTCGCGGTCGACCGACAACACGGAAACGGTCACGCTCTCGCCTTCTTTGACCGCTTCCCGGGGATGCTTGATCCGCCGGTCGGCGACCATCTCGCTGATATGAATCAGACCTTCGATGCCGGGCAACAGTTCGACGAACGCGCCGAACGGCTGTAAACGAACCACGACGCCCTGAACCTTGCTGCCGGCCGCCAGTCGGGTCTCGACCTCGGTCCACGGATCCTTCTCCATGGACTTGAGCGACAGTTTGATCTTTTCGGGGCGCTTGGGGTCGCCGGTCTTCTCGACACCGATCACCTGGACGGACAGCTTTTGACCTTCGGACAATACCTCGTTGGGGTGTCCGACCCGGGCATGGCCCAGCTCGCTGATGTGGAGCATGCCCTGGAGGCCGCCGATGTCGACGAACGCGCCATAGGGTTTGATGCTGGCCACGACGCCATCGAACACCTCACCTGCACGCAAGCGGGCGCGGGTCTCCTTGGCCAGCTCTTTGGCCTCTTCCTCGAGCAACGCCCGGCGCGACACGACCATGTTGACGCTGGTGCCGCGCCCCGGCTCGAATCGGGTGATACGAAAGTTGAAGCGTTGACCGACGAAGCTCTCGGGGTCTTCGACGAACTTGTTGTCCAGTTGAGACACGGGACAGAACGCGCGCACCCCGGCGATCTGAACCTCGACGCCACCCTTGTTGGTGCCGGTGATCACCCCCTCGACGGGCATGCCGTGCTCGAACGCCTGCGCCAGCTCGTCCCGGGCGTCGGGACCTTTGGCCATGCTGCGGCGAAGCACCACGCAACCGGACTTGGCGCCGGTGTCCACGACCCGGGCCTCGATGGAGTCCCCCACCTTGACGATCAGCTCACCTTCACTGTTCATCACCTGGTCGAGATCCAGCATGCCCTCGGACTTGGACCCCAGCTCGACGAACACCGCGTCGTCTCCGATCGAGATGACGGTGCCCTGGACGATCTCGCCGACCTTGAGACTGGTCCGGCGCTGAGGTGTGGATTGCTCGTACTCGGCGAGCATGGCCGCAAAGTCTTCCTCGCCGCCGGTCTGGTCGTGTTCAGTGCTCATCGCGGGCGTTCTAACCCGTTAGAAACTCGTGCCGCCAGAACAAAATGGCGTCTCGTGCGTCTTTTTGGGTAACCCAACACGCGCAAGGGCCCACGATCTTGTCGTGGCCGCCTATCCCGCCATGAACCTGGAAGACGCAATACTCGTAGACCGCTGCCTCGATGGCGAGCAGGCGGCTGCGCGTGAGCTGTTCCGCCGCCAGCAGGGCCGGGTCCAGGCCGCCCTGTACCGCATCCTCGGCAGTAACCGAGACATGGATGACTTGCTCCAGGAGACGTTCATCCAGGTGTTCAAGTCGCTCAAGAACTTCCGCGGCGAGGCCCGCCTGTCCACGTGGATCGACCGCATCGCCGTGCGCGTGGCCTACCGCTACATCTCCAAGAAGAAGCCGGCCACATTCACCACCGAGATGGCCGACGAGCTCGAGGGCAACGGCATCATGCCCAACCGTCACGCCATCGCCCGCGAGGGCGTGCGTCGATTCTATGCGGCGTTGTCAGAGTTGTCGCCGTCCGCTCGGGTCGCGTTCAGTTTGCACGAGCTCGATGGCCGCAGCGTCAGCCAGGTCGCCGACGTCGTCGGCGCCACGACTACCGCAACCAAGTTACGCATCTGGAGGGCGCGCCGCGCCCTGTTCAAGAAAGCAGCCAACGATCCGATTCTCGCCGAGTTTCTCGGCACGCCTCTCGCCACCGGGGACCAGCGATGACAGATCTGCGCGACAAGATAGCCGTCGAGCCCTTGGACAACGATCGCGTTGCCCGGGTCGAGCGCAATCTCATGGCGGCATACGCCCAGCTCGAGCCAAACGTCGAGGCGCCGCGCCGGTCGTGGCTTCGCCCGAAGCTCATCCTGCCCAGCCTCGCCCTGGCGTCAGCCGCGGTAGCAGCCGTCGCGTTCGTTTGGCTCAGCGCCAGTCGCGATAGCTACGCGACCCACGTCACCCAACCCGCGCGGTTGGCCACCGCCGATGCGCCGTCACGCCTGGAGCTCAATGGTTCGACGATCGCACTCGGCGCCCATACCACCATTGATCTAATGACGGACGGCGACGGCACCACGGTCGTGCTGCAGGACGGCCGCATCGATTGTGAAGTAGAGCCCCGCCCCCAACGGCCCCCGTTCATCGTGCATGCCGCCGATGTGCAGGTACGCGTCGTCGGCACCGTGTTCCGCGTTGTTCGCGACGGCAACGAGGTCGAGGTGTCGGTGAGCCGCGGCAAGGTACTGGTGGAACGGGAAGTGACCAAGGGGCGCGGCACCTATGTGGCCGCCAAGCATCGTTGGGACAGCAGCTCCAACAAGACGCTGACCATCGCCGCATATCACAAGAGCAAGGCGACGACGCCGGATACAGCGGACGCCAACGACAAGCCCGTGCTCGGCAAACGCACCTCGTCGCTGCCGAAGACAGCGCGCAAACGTGGGCTCACACGCAAACGTAAGGCTACGACCAAGCGCCCTCGCAAGGGCGATACCAAGCAACCCGTGCGACCGCGCCTCGTGCTGACCGCGAGCGGTTTGCCAGCCCCGTTGCCAGGCACCCCCGCCGAGCTGCGCTCGTTGAGTCTGGGCGATGGCGCCAAAGCCGAACACGCCGCGTACAGTCTGGCCTATGTGCATTGGAAGCGCACGCGTTCGCGCAACCGCACGTTGAAGGCCACGAGCTACTACATGCGCCGGTTCAACAACGGCACCCACTACAAGCACGCGCTGTGGTTGAAGATCAACGCGCTGTGCATGAACGGCGTCACCCGCGCCTGCCGCACCGCGGCCCACAGTTACCTGCGTCGTTTCGACGGCGACTCGCGCAGCGATCAAGCGCGGCTCATCGTCGCAGATCAGTGAGCCACGACACGCGCGTGTAACCAACGCGCGCACGGCTCGCACTGATCTCACATGCGTTTCACATCAGTTCTTGTTTGTCTCGGCGTAACCATCATCACGCCGGCAGCGGCGCACGCACAGCGCGGCGCCAACATCGACCTCCAGGCGTTCAAGCCCGCGATGGATTCGCGCGGCTACATCACCGTCAACGCTTCCCAGGTACTCGGTCACAAAGAGGTATCGTTCGGTCTGGTAACCAACTGGGCGAAGAACCTACTGACGTTGCAGGACGGCAGCAATTCGTACGAGGTCACCAACATCATCAGCCCAACGCTGGTCGGCGCGTTCGGTCTCAACGTCAAAGGACTCGAGCTCGAGCTCGGTGTGTCCATGCCGTTTCAAGTGATGAGCGGCGACCGAGCGCCGGATTCGGACAATATGACCCCGGACAACCCGAACGACGATCTCAACTACAGGTTCGAAGGTCAGGGTCTCGGCGACATGGGGCTACACCTCAAGACGCGCTTTCTCAACACGTCCAAGGGCGCGCGCATCGGCCTGGCCGCCATTGCCTCGTTGTACCTACCTACAGCCAGCGAGGCCGACAGTTGGCTGGGCGACCGATCGCTCACGCCGCAACTGATGATGGTCATAGACAAGGAGTTTGGCGCCACCGGCAAGCTCAAGCTGGCCCTCAACGCCGGCGTTCGCCTGCGCGACAACGACGCGTTCGTGGACAACGGCGACGGCATGCCGTTGCCCATGCCGGTCACCAACCAACGGGTAGACGTGGGCACCACGATTCCGTTCGGCGCCGGCATCAGCTACGCGATCTCTCAGCAGAAACTCGATCTCGTCGGCGAGGTCTTCGGCGCCGTGCCGTTATCGGGTGAGAACTACCAGCCGCTCGAGGCGGTCGCCGGGCTCAAGGTCTACCTGGCCAAGAACTCATTTCTGACCATCGGCGGTGGCGTCGGCTTCCTGCCAGACAAGGGCGGCAACCCGGACGTTCGAGCGTTCCTCGGCATCGTGTTCGAACCCAAGATCGGCGACAAGGACGGCGACGGCATCAAGGACGATGTGGATCGCTGCCCGACCCAGCCCGAAGACTATGACCAATTCGAGGACAGCGATGGCTGCCCGGAGCTGGACAACGACCACGATGGCATCAAGGACGTGGACGACAAGTGTCCCAATGAGCCGGAGAACAAAAACGGCGTGGAAGACGACGACGGCTGCCCGGAGAAGGTCAGCCTGGACCGTGACGGCGACGGCATCCTCGACAACGACGACAGCTGCCCGGATGATCCAGAAGATAAAGACAACTTCGAGGACAACGACGGCTGCCCGGACAAGGACAACGACAAGGACACCATCCTCGACGTGGACGACCTGTGCCCAAACGACCCGGAAGACCACGACAAGTTCGAGGACGCCAACGGTTGCCCCGATCCGGACAACGACAAGGACAAGATCCTCGACAAAGATGACAAATGCCCGGACGAGCCCGAAAACTACAACGGTAACAAAGACGAGGACGGTTGCCCGGACCCGGACATCTCCACTCGGGTCGACGGCGTGATTCACGTACTCAAGAAGATCTACTTCGAGTTCGACAGCGCGGTCATCCAGACACGCTCCTACCACGTGCTCGACGCCGTAGCGAAGACCATCAACGACAACGACGACATCGCCGTTCTCGAGATCCAGGGCCACACCGATAAGCGCGGCAGCGCCGCCTACAACTTGCGGCTATCGCGTGCTCGAGCAAAATCCGTGCGGGAGTACCTGATGGGCAAGAAGATTTCGGGCTCGCGTTTAAAGGCAAAGGGTTACGGCGAGAGCAAGCTCATCGACAAGGCCAACACCGACAAGGCCCACAGCACGAACCGCCGGGTGGAGTTCATCATCCTCAAAACGAAATGAGGTAACATCCCCCTGGGTGGGATCGGCTATCAGGATTACGTTCGAGAGTCTCGAACACTTCCAGCAGGCCTTCGAGACTACGTTGAGTCACGGCGGCGCGTTCGCCCCGGGAGCGACCGGAGTCAAAGAAGCCGAAGAGGTCGACGTGGCCATCGTGCACCCGGTGAGCCAGGTCGAGCTGGTCAAACGTGCCCGGGTCGTCATGGTGGTGCCCGCAGACACAGGCGGCGGCGTCGGCATCGAGCTTCTGGACTTTGGCCCGGATACGCGCGCCGAGCTGGCGATGTGGATCGTCGAGCACAACTATCCCGCTCCTCATGACGCCGGGGCGCAGCCGGAACGGCAGCCGGAGCCAGAACCGAAACGGCAGCCGGAACCGGAACGGCAGCCGGAACAGCGACCAAGACCTGCGCGGCCAGCGGCGACCCGGGGCGATCGCTCTCCGATCAATGTGCACGAACGCCTGCGTAATCTCAGCATGGCCGAGCAGATCAAGATGGCGCGGGACGGAGACGTCAACGAGCGCACCGTGCTCGAACGCATCTACGGCAAGAGCGTGTGGGAGCCACTACTTCGTAACCCCCGCCTCACCGCGCCAGAGGTCATGCGTATCGCGCGCATGCCCGCCCTGCCCCGGCCGTTACTCGAAACGATCGTCGCCAATCCGGCGTGGCTGAGCTCCCCTCAAGTAAGACGAGCACTGCTGTCCAACCGCCGGTTGTCGGGTGACCAGGTTCAGAAGGTGTTGCGAGCAACGCCCAAGCCCGAGCTCAAGATGATGCAGAAACAGACGGCGTACCCGGCGAATGTGCGCGCCGCAGCCAAAAAGCTGCTCAACAACTAGCGCGGTTTTGGCGCCAAGGGGTTCGCGTTCACGGCGATTTGGCAAACTGCCAACACTGTTGGCAAACAAAAACACGCGCTTGCCGGGATTTTTCGTAACGGGCTCGAGCCGGCGTGGCCACGTAGCTAGGTAGACCGGGACGGACCGCCCGGTCGTACACGCGAACGCTCCGACCACGCCACCTGCGCGCGACTGCGCCGGGTGACAGGAGCGCACAGGAGGATTCTATGCGTTACGTCTGCTTGCTTGCGATTGCTGCGACCGCCCTCGGCTGTATCGACCGGGAGCTCGCCGAGGTGAAACCCAACCCGACGATCGAGGAACGCGTCGACTTCCCGATCCAACAGAACAACAACCTCGATCTGTTGTTCGTCATCGACAACTCCGGCTCGATGCGCGCGGAGCAAATCTCCCTGGCGGCAAACTTCGTAAACATCATCAATACGATGCAGACCGTGCTCGACGGCGGCCTGCCGAACATCCATGTGGGAGTCATCTCCACCGACATGGGCAACGGCGAACACAGCGGGTGCAGCCTGACCGGTGACCAGGGCCGGTTGCAGAGCTCGCCTCAGGTGGCTGGCTGTTCGGCTCCAACCGGCGCGTGGATCCGCAACATCGATGGCGACAAGAACTACACCGGCACCCTCGCCGACACGTTCGCGTGCATTGCCCAGCTGGGCACCAGCGGCTGTGGGTTCGAACAACCCCTCGAGTCGCTCAAGCGCGCCCTCGATGGCAGCAACCCCGAGAACAACGGCTTTCTGCGCAAGGACGCCCTGTTGGCCATCGTGTTCATTACTGACGAGGACGACTGCTCGGCCCACAACCCGGCGATGTTCAGCAACAGCAACGACCCCAACACCGAGCTCGGCGCCCGCACGAGTTTTCGTTGCTTCGAGTTCGGCGTTAGCTGTGACGTGGCCAATCCACGTGAGCTGGGACCGCGCGAAGTATGCACGCCCCGCGAAACTTCGCCGTACATGACCAACGTCGACGACTACATCGGCTTCATCAAGAGCCTGAAGGATTACGACAGCCAGATCATGGTGGCCGGCATCGTCGGCAATCCCACGCCCATTCGGGTCACAACCGACGACGACGGCAACCCCTGCTTGCAGTACTCGTGCGGCAACGCCCAGGTGTGCGGCAACGCTCAGCCCGATGAGACCGCCGCCGTGCCTCCAGTTCGACTCAAGGCTTTCATGGACGCGTTTCAGCTCAATCAGATCACGACGATCTGCAACGACGACCTGAGCGATGCCCTACAGAAGATCGCCGACTTCATCGTCGGCGGCTTCCAAGGGCAATGCCTTCAAGGCGTGCCCAAAGACACGGATCCCAACACCGAGGGCATTCAGCCCGATTGCTCGGTCACCGAAACTCGCAACCCGAACTCGTCCGAGCCGATCAACGCCGTCCTTCCGGCGTGTGACAACGTGGCCGACCCCTTGAGCTCGTCAACGCTGCCTTGCTACACGATTCAACCGGACACGGCCGAGTGTCCATCCACCGAGGCCAACCTGGCAGTGGACGTGCACTACCCCGACAACGCTACGGTGCCGCCCGACACCACGATCAGTGCGCGGTGTGTGACCCAGTAGCATCGCCACCCGGCGACGCCCCCGGTCGATAGAACACGGCCGGCGGGCGTACCCCCGCCTTGCGAAACGCTTCCTTCACCCGTTCGGTGACGTCGGTCTCGAACGCCTTCTCGTAGTGAATATCCAACACGTACGCCTTAGCGCGCAGCCGCGTGGCTAGATAGTTGGCCTCGACCACGTCGTTGACCAACACGACCGCGGGCTTCTCCAAATACACGAACCGGCTGGTGCGCACGGCCTCGATGACGATCTGTTTGGCTCTGCGCACATCACTGTCGACGGCGATCAGAAAGTCGATGACGATCTGCATGTCGAGCGCCCCGGCGTTGCCCGACACCGTAATCTCGGTCAGGAACCGGTTGTTCGGGATGGTCACCATCGAGTCGTCCAATGTCACCATGCGCACTGAGCGCAGGCCGATGGCGGTGATCTCGCCGTAGTATCCGGCCACCGTCACCCGGTCACCCACCTGAAACGGCCGATCGAACAGAATCGTAATCCCGGCAAGCACCGACGATGCCAGATCCTTGAGCGCGAAACCGACCGTCACCGCGATGGCACCGCTGAGAGCGAGTAGTGCTTCTTTCTCCAGGGTGATCACCGACGTCACGACCAGAACGATCGTGATCATGTAGATGACGAAGCGCACAACCGTGTTGACCTGCTGGGTAAGCAGGCGGTGCTCCGTGAAGCGCTTGGTAAACCGGGTGGTGAGACTGTTGATGCCGCGCAAGGTCAGCACCGCGATCAGAATCGCCACGAGCGCCGCCACGATGCCGCTCGGTTTGATGAACTTGATGATGCCGCCAGCGTCAGGGGCATTCTGCGCATGCGCCAAACTCGGCACGAGCACGATCGCGGAGGTCATCAAGCCGATGTAGATGCGTTTCATAAGGATCCTACGAGTAGAGCAAGTGCTTGCGCTTGAGATAGCGAATCACGGTCTGCTGCCAGTGAAAGCTCAGGTACGTGCGACCCGTCGCGGGGTCGCGGTGTAGATAGCCGCCCTCGCGCAGGTAACGCAGGGCAAACCGGCAGAACTCCGCCGGCATGTTGCAAATCGTGGCCAGCTCGTCGGCCGTAACATTCTCGTGTTCCACGATGGCGGCGAGCACGAACGCAATGTCGTCGGACAGGTCTTCGAGCTCCGCGACGCTGGGCGCCGCAAACAGGTGAACACGCACCCGCTTCTTCTCCGTGTCGGGTACCAACGAGCGCAGCCAAAAATGCACGGCCAAGCGTGGGTTGCCGTTGGTGAAGTCCCACAACAGGCGAAAGTAGCCGTGGGCCGTGCCGATGATCTGGGTCGACACCTTGACCCCCTCGACCCGGCTGACCAGCAGGTCGGTGAAGTTGGGCCGGTAGCGGGCGCGCCGCGTCCGGGTGAGAATCAGCCGGCGAATTTCCTCGTCGGTCCACGGCGGCATGTGCACGACCTGGCGGAAGTAAGACACCCGATCCGAAATGTCGTTGAGATACTCCCAGGCCGCCTCGTTGAACGAGCACACCCAGAACACGTTGTCGCAGCTCTCGTTGACCACCTGGGTGAATGCCTCCCAAGCCTCGAAGCCGCCGATCTTGCGCAGGAACAGGTTGTGACAGTCGTCCAAGGCGATGACCAGGCGGGTGTCATCCTGAATCGCCGAGACGATCTCTTTGACGGTACTGAGGTCGCCATCGATCTTCAGCACGCGGGCGACCGTACCGACCATCTGGCCGACGCCGGTCACCTTGGTCATCACCCGACCATGGATTACCTCGGTACCCAGCTCCTTCTCGAGCATGCGCAACACCGTGGTCTTCCCCATGCCGCTGGCACCGACGAGCGCGATGGAGCCCTCGCTCTTGGTCTCGGTCCAGCGCTCGAACTGCGCCTTGATCTCGTCGAGCAACGGCGGACGTACCGGTCGGTGTTTATGATTCAGCGGCCCGGTCGGAAACTGGACGATGATCTCTTTGGGCAGCTCGTGTGGTTCGTGAAGCACGTGGCCGCGCTCGCGTGCGTGTTTCTCGACGCGACGACGGAACAAGAACGCCAGCAATCGTTTGGTCGAGTCCAGGTTGGACAAATGCTCTTTGACGAACGACGCCACACGCAGAGCGATGAGCACGACGAGGGCGACCAGCACGACCACCGGGCCATAGACGCGATGGGCATGGCGCTCGACGAACACATTCATCGCCTTGTTGGTCGACCGACCGCGATACCAGGCGACGATGTTGTCGCGCCACAGCAGCAGCAGAATGACGGTCAGCGGTACAGCGCCCCACCAGGCCAGGCGGGTCAACGCGCGGTACGCAACCCCTTTGCCCACGGCCAGCTCGATCAGTGCGTCGGCGAGAATGAAGATCGCCGCGTAGCGTGTGATGATCGTCCATGTACGACCGACGAGCTGCCAGGCCGGCTGACTGGGGCCCTTGTCCGCTTCGGCTGCCTTGGCGTCGGCTGGCGGCGTGACGGGCCCTGTGGAGTCGGCGTCCAGAGACTCCACCAATTCGATCTCTCGCTGCTGGCGCTCGCGCTCGATGGCGCGGGTACCGATGTTTTTGGCCGCGGCCTGGACGAAGCGCAGCTGGGTGCGTAACAGGGCCAACCAGAACACGGCCACGTACGCCACCTGAGCCTCGATCGGCGCGGAGGTGGCCCCTAGGCGGTTGTACGCGACAATCGCGGTGATCAGTACCAACCCCGGTGGCCCAAAGCTGCGCGCCAGCTCGGCGAAACGCGCGAACGTAAGCGTCCAGCCGCTGAGGTGCATGCCCCGGCCCATGGCGGCGATGACCAGCTGCATCCACCGGTCCCAGCTGCCGAACATCCAGCGCAGTAGCAGCAGCAGTGCGACCAGCTCGAACAGCTTCCAGGCGAACGCACCCGCGTCGCTAATGTTCGTCGCCTTGGTCGGCAACGCACTCAGCTGCTGCAATCGCTTGTGTGCCCAGAATGTCGCCTCGAGCCGGAACAACAGCAGCTCCGAATGCAACGCGTCGACGTGGTGGCTGTTGAAGCCGGTGATGCTGCTGCGCTTGCCGTCGCTGATCCACCACAGCAACTGCAGGCGGATTCGGTTGAGCTGCAAGGCGCGTTCGCGCAGCACGATGGCTCGCTGGGTTTGCAGGTCGGCAACGAACCGAGCCTTCTGTGCGGCCTTTTCGACCAACTCCTGGCGGCGTTTTTCCAGAGCATCGACCTGCGGCTGGAACGCGGTCAGGTTTCGGGTCTGCGCGCCGAGGGACGCCGGCATCTTGGGCGGCTTGCGGGGATCTCGAAACTCCTGCTCGGCCGCGTCGATGGCTTCGTCCACGACCTCGTCGAGCTCGTTGACCACCACGGTGAACATCTCATCCACCCGGTCCAACGACACGCCGGCGGGCGGCGGCGGATCGCCCGCTTCGATCTTCTTGCGCATCTGGTCGATCCGCCGGTGTTGGGCGTTGATGCGATCGATGAACACATTGAGCGCGGCTTCGTGCTCGTTGAGATTCTTGCGCTCCCGGGCGAGCTCGCGCTTGGCGATCTCTTCTTCCGATTGGGTGCTGGCGATCTTCTTACCGGCAGGGGGTGGTTGTTGCGCCCACACCGACTGAGCGCTTGCTACCAACAGCGCACAACCCACCAGGAATTGTCCCCTCACGCAGGGCGAGCTTATCAACTCTGCCCAAGTCGTGCGACAATCGGACCAATGACCTGCCGTACCCTGCTCGTTTGTGCTGCTAGTTGCGCATTTCTGGCCTGTGGAAGCGACGATGGTGGAGGCAACGGTCCAGACGGCAACGAGGACATCCCGGCCATCGCCTACTGCGACCCGGTGAGCGGATGGGACGCGCCGTGGATCGACCTGGAGAACCAGGTGCTGGCCATCGTCAATCAGCGCCGCAGCGAGGGCGCCGACTGTGGCTCCGAGGGCAGCTTCGGCTCTGCGGGGCCGCTGGAGTCCGATGGTGCTCTGCACTGTGCGGCGCGCGTCCACTCCAAAGACATGGCAGATCGCGGCTTCTGGGGTCACACCAACCCGGACAACGAAACCCCGTGGGATCGCATGGAACGCGCTGGCTACAACTGGAGCCGGGCCGCCGAGAACATCGCCCGAGGGTCAACCACGGCGGACGCGGTAATGGCCGGTTGGATGAACAGTGACGAGCACTGCGCCAACATCATGAACCCGGATCTAGTGAACATCGGCATCGGCTACCATGCCACGGGCAATCACTGGACCCAGGTTTTCGGTAGCCCGCGCTAAACGGGTGATCGATGTGCCAGGGTCTGGCACGATCACCGTATGACGCTACGCATCCAGGGGGGACACGGCTGGTGGTGTGTGCTAATCGCTGCAGCGCTCGCGCTGCCCGCCAGCACCGCTGCCGCTGACACAAAGCTGCCCCAAGACATCAAGAAGCTGCCCAAGCCGACCTTCGTTCCGGCGCCGACCGGAAAGATGATCAGCGCAGCGGCGACCCGCAAAGCCAAGGTGGATACGGCGGTGGGGCTGCGCCACTTGCGAACGAAGAAGTACGCCAAGGCCATCGCCGCGTTCAAGGCTGCGCTGGCCAACAACCCCAACAGCCAACGGGCTCGCTACCATCTGGCCGCCGCGCTGGTGGTCTCGGGCGAGCGCGCCAAGGGGCTGGCCCTGCTCGCGCAGCTGGAGAAGCTCAAGTGTAAGGTCTGCCTAGCCCGGGGTGACGACCACTTCGCCTCGGTGTGGCGAACCATCGTGTTCAACCTGATCGTGCTCGACCACGGAGTCGACCGCTATATCAACGACGGCTGGCACTTGAAGCCCGGGGGCTGCCCCAGGGGCACCAAGCGACGCGGCGGCACGTTCGAAGACGAGTCCAGCCACGGGGTCGCCTACTGCACACGTGGACGACTCAAGCATGGACCGTACGTCATGGTCACCAACTCGGGGCCGGGTACCGGCCACACCTTCAACATCGAGGGTATGTACCGCCGAGGCAGACGCGTCGGCCTATGGAGCGTCGGCGTTAGTCACACGACCAACGAGGTCGGCATCTATCGCAACGGCAAACGGCACGGGCTGTGGACCGGAGTCGTCGCAGCCGGGGGCCTGGCGTCCATGGGCGTGTACCGCAATGGCAAGAAACACGGCAAGTTCACGAAAATCGATCCGCACGGTTTCCGCAGCATTGGCCACTACAAGCGCGGTGTGCGTCACGGCGAGTTTTCGTACTGGAACAAGAAGACCCTGCTGGCCAAGACCACGCTGACCAATGGCAACGGAGCATGGCTCGAGTACGACGGCGGCACGCTGGTCGAAAAAGGCACGCTCAAGCGCGGCAAGAAGGTTGGTCCGTGGATCGAAAAAGGCGCCAAGGGCACGTACCGCAATGGCAAGCGCCACGGCGCGTGGACCTTTCACCAGGGCAAAACCCTGCGCGCCACGGGCAGCTATCGCTACGGCAAGCCCGACGGAAAATGGCGCATCAAAGGCTTCGAACCCAAAGACGCGCAAGAGCTCGTGTTCCGTCGGGGCTACCTGACCACGGTCGATGACCGACGCGCGAGCAAAGCCGACCGAAAGATCTACCGCCAGCTGGTCGACGCCAAGATGTTCCCCGGCAAGATCGAAAAGAACGCCGTGCCGCCATGGGCTCAGTAATCAGAGCGGGCGTGGCGGTGTTGATCAGCGGACGGCCGTAGGCGGCCGAAGCTCCCGGTGGCCGGGGGTGAACCTCACATTTCTGAGAGGGCCGTAAATTCCGCGCTGCGCTGCGCAACAAACGCTTGGCGGAATCGTTGCCACCTGCCACCCTTGGCGCCGTATGAAGCCTGCACTTGCCAACATGTCCGCGACAACCAGAACCATGTACTGGGCGGCCGCCTGCCTTCTCGTCGTCGCTTGTTCGAAGTCCTCCGACCCGGATCTCAAAGACGACATCGCGCTGAACGAGGTCAAAGTGCTCAAGGCCGGCAAGGCCGACAGCACTATGTCGCTGCAGCTCGCGTTTCAGCAGGGCAGCCGACAGGAAATCGACAACACGGTCGACATGAAGATCAGTGTCAGCGCAGGCGGCGAGTCTCACGATCAATCCATGTCGTTCTCGACGACGACCGTGCAGACGGTCGACAAGGTGACGACCGACGACGGTAGCCGCGTGGGACACCTCAGCGCCAACATCACCAATGTGCGCGCTGACAAGCTGCCGCCGCAGGCGACCAAAGCCATGCGCGATATGAAGATGAAGATGGCCATCGATCCGCGCGGCAAACTGCGCAAGTTCGACATCGACGGCAACTACGGCTCGAAGGTGCGCGACATGGTGAAGCAGCAAATGAATCAAGCGATGACCGCGTTCCCCGACATCCCCACCGACAAGCTCGGTGTCGGCGCCAGCTGGAAGACCAAAAAGACGATGAACATCATGGGGGGCAAAGGCACGATCATTCTCAAGTACACGTTGACGAAGATCGAAACCGGCGCGAAGGGGCGCGTGGCTCACCTGGCCCTCACTGGCAAGCTAGACCTGAACATGAAAATGGGGCCGGCGACCGGCGATGTCGGCGGCAAGCTGTCCGGAAAGTTCGCGTACATTCCCAGCTCTGCGCGCACGCTATCCGCCAACATGACAATGCGGATGGACGGCAGGCTCAAGGCACGCGGCGAGTCGGCCAAGCTCAAGGGTACGGTAAAGTTCGACGCGAAAGAGCGCTCCTGGAGCGTGCCCAGCGAGTAGCTCGGCAGACCACTAGCCGCATCCGCGCAAACTCACACGAGGGTCAACTGGCTG
>SPJJ01027277.1_pt1 | contig 16929 bp, 13 predicted proteins | sample 3741741 | NCBI WGS metagenome assembly SPJJ01 (sample SAMN10925908, study PRJNA522277) | cold seep metagenome | isolation source: Elba SIP-enriched marine methane seep metagenome, extraction at timepoint T1 | place: Italy: coast of Elba, Mediterranean Sea | collected 2014-05 | reverse complement strand
TGTCTGGATTCCTGGGGTCGGGTCGGTCAATTGTCCGACCCTTTCGTTGACCCAGGGAATTCCGCAGGATGGGATACGTCTAGGGGGAGCGAATGATCTCGGAGGTTTGCAATAGAAAGTGGCCGCTCATGGGCCTGCTGGTGGGCATTGTGGCGGGGGGCGCTGCTGAGGCCGCGGATACCGCGAGCGTGCGGGTGCAGGTCAAATGGGACGGTGACGCGACGACCTGTCGCTTCGGCCTGCTCGGGCAAACGCTCAGCCATCCGTTGGATGACACGTTAGAAGTTCCTGCAGGCAAAGCCCGAATCGCGGTGCGCTGCGGCACAGACCCCCAGCTCAGCCCGCCGCCAAAGCTCATCACGGCCCGCGCCGGGCGCACCCAGGTCGCCAAGTTCAAACTGCAAGAGGCCCGCGTGCGGGTGATGTCCAAAAATGGCGGAAACATGCGCCCGGGGGAGGTCCGCTTTTACGAAGTGGGCCGCGCTGAAGAAGACCCTCCGGTGGCTGTGCACCCCACCAACGTGACCGCGAAGGTTGCCGCCGGACGCTATGACGTGCGCGTTCGGCTCAAAGACGGGCCGGAACGGATTCACAACAAGCTCAAGCTCAAGTCCGGGCGCAACCGGGATCTCAACGTAGACCTGTCCGACGGCGCGCTGCTCGGTGTGGTGACCGAAAACGGCCGAGCTTCCGATGGCGCAGTGCGCGTGATGCGCGGTGCAAAGAAGGTTGCACTTGGGGACACCGGCAAAGAGATTTCGCTGCCAGCAGGCTTTTACGAGGTCGTTCTAGAGCTCAGGACGGCGGCGAACTTCGCCACTCGCAGCAAGAAAGTCTGGGTGGAGCCGGGCAAGACAACTCGCGTCAAGCAGGCTTTCAAGACAGGAAAGATTCAGGCCCGTGTCACCCAGGATGGCAAGGCCATCGAGGCCACAGTGCGGCTGTCCCTGCCGCTAGCCGCCGACTTCTTCAACTTCTTCGAGGCCCCGGGGCCGGTGGCGCTCACTCCGGGGCGATACAACGTCACCATCGAAACCCCCGCTGCGAAGGCCCTCGGCGCCCTTAAGAAGACGAATGTGGAGGTCAAGGCTAAGCGAACCACCAAGGTCTCCTTCGATGTCTCGCAGGCCACCTTGCGGGCCTCCATCACCAAGAATGGCCGCAAGATCCCTGGCATTGTCGAGGTCCGTGAGCCGGGCGGCGGCAAGGTTGTGGCACGCATGTCAAAAACCGGTGTGCGCTTGTGGCCGGGCCGCTACGAGGTCGTCGCGAGGCTGCCTGATGGTTCTGAGAGCGTCGACGGGCCCTTCGACCTCAAATTGGGCGAAAAGGCCCACCGGACCATCGCCTTTCGACGCGCCAACCTCACGGTGCTCGCGCTTCGGGGCCCTGCCCCCGAGCCCCAAGCCCAGGTCCAGGTCTACCGCCGCGGCGCCGCCAAGCCGCTAGCCAAGGGGCGCCACGGTGAGGCGATAGAGCTGCCGGAGGGCACCTATGACCTCAAGGTGCTCGCGGGTGCCGATACCGTCTGGTCCCAAGGTGTGGAGGTCCGGGGGCACCGGAAAGTGCAAGTTGCCCTGCCGGAACTTGCTGGCGCCGACGCCCTGCCGGAGGGGGAAGACCCCGCGGATGATTTTGAGCTGCCGGAGGGCGATGCGGACTAGCCGCAATACGGGTCACTTGACGGCGAAACAAGTTCGCCTTGTGACCCTACGCGCCCTTGCAGGCCGCTGCGCGGGCCATTCGGCCCTTGCGGGGGCGCTTCGATGCGGGGTCAGGGACGCTAGGAGATCCGCCTTGGGACTAGCCGCAATACGGGTCACTTGACGGCGAAACAAGTTCGCCTCGTGACCCTACGCGCCCTTGCAGGCCGCTGCGCGGGCCATTCGGCCCTTGCGGGGGCGCTTCGATGCGGGGTCAGGGACGCTAGGTGATTGGCATTGGGACTAGCCGCCGATGCGGCTCATGTGCACGTTGTGGTGCCGATCGACGCCCGGCGTGTAGAACTCATGCCCTGCACCCTTGCCGAATAGGCTCTCCCGTACCGCCTGGGTGATGGCATCATCGTCGCGCCCGCTTCGGATGAGGTCGCGAAGCGACAGACCCGTGGGCGAGGCCAGGCAGGCGCGGATCTCACCGCGCGCCGTCACTCGGACGCGATTGCATCGGTGGCAGAAGTTATCGGTCACCGCTCCGATCAATCCGACCGTCTTGCCACTGCCGTCTCGGGCCTCGAGATAGCCCGCGGGTCCGCGGTCGGTGCGGTAGGCGGGGTCGTACTCGGGCACGATGCGGGATTCGAGGTTCTGGCGGATCTCGCTGACGGGCACCACAGCGTCGCGCCCCATCTTTGCGCCTTCGCCCAAGGGCATCAGCTCGATGAAGCGCGGCGTGATGTTGTGCGCCCAAGCCCAGTCCACAACCTCACCCACCTGGTGGTCATTGTGGCCGCGGATGACGACCGAGTTCGTCTTCACCTCGTTGATGCCTGCGTCCTGAATGGCCTCAATGCCGGCCATCACGCGGCTGAGATCCCCACCGCGGGTCATCTTGCGAAAGGTCTCTGCATCCACGGAGTCCAGCGAGACGTTAATGCGCGTCAACCCTGCCTGCACTAACGTCTTAGCAACCACTTTCAGCGCAGATGCGTTGGTGGTCATCGCGATGTCCGTAATCCCAGCCTCGTCGCGGATACGCCGCACCAAGTCGGCGACGTTGCGCCGGACGAGCGGCTCCCCACCTGTGAGGCGCACGGTCTGCACGCCAAGGCGTGAAAAGACGCGGACGACGCGCACGATCTCCTCGAAACTGAGCACATCCTCGCGCTCCGAAGCCGGCACACCGTCCGCGGGCATGCAGTACTGACACCGCAGATCACAGCGGTCCGTGACGGACATGCGCAGATAGCGCAGCTGCCGACCGTCTTTATCGGCCAGCCATCCGGGATAGCCGGCCTGCCCCTTCGCGGCGAGCGGGATGGGGTCCTCCAGGGTGTCTGGCAGGTCGAGCGGCGCATCCGTGTCGCCACAGACGATGGGCAATCGGCTCACCGAGGAACTGTAGAAGAAACGGGCCCACATCCGCCAGGCGTCTTGATGGCTGCGGCCAGATACTCGGTGATTCCCCCGGTATGACGGTCGTTTGACGTCGAATCGGGGCTGAGGTGGGATGCGCTGAGACGCATGGCAGCCCTGAGCAAAGACGAACTCATCGCTCAAGCGCGCGCGCAGGTCCGGGAGTTCAGCCCCGAAGAGGCTCACAACCGCTGCGATGCCGATCCACCAGCGATACTCATCGACATCCGCGAGTCAGAAGAAGTCGCCACCGGCCAGGTCGAAAGCGCACACCATATTCCCCGCGGCTTCTTAGAGCTGCGCATCGAAGGCGTCGCGCCGGACCGAAGCCACGAGCTCATCGTCTACTGCGCCGGTGGTACTCGCAGTCTGCTCGCAGCCCGCAGCCTTCAGGAGATGGGCTACGAGAAAGTGCGCTCCATGGCGAGCGGCTTCAATGGCTGGAAGAGTCGTGGGCTGCCCTGGGTGACACCGAAGCAGCTCAACCCCGACCAGAAGATCCGCTACGCGCGACACCTGTTGCTCTCCCAAGTCGGCGAGGCTGGTCAACGCAAGTTGCTGGACGCCAAGGTCCTACTCGTGGGTGCGGGCGGTCTGGGCTCCCCCACCGCGCTCTACCTAGGCGCGGCGGGTGTGGGTCATCTGGGGGTCGTCGACCCGGATGTTGTCGACATCTCTAACCTTCAGCGTCAAATCATGCACCGCAGCGCCGACGCGGGTGTGCCGAAGGTGGATTCAGCGCAGCGTGCTCTGCTCGCGCTCAACCCCGACGTGCAGGTCACCAAGTATGAGCAGCGCCTCAACGCGAGCAACGTCATGCAGGTGCTCGATGATGGCTGGCAGATCGTAGTGGATGGCTGCGATAACTTCCCCACGCGCTATCTTGTCAATGACGCTTGCGTATTTCGCGGGCTGCCCAATGTGCATGGTTCGATCTTCCAGTTTGAAGGCCAGGCTTCGGTATTTGCGCCCGGCCTGGGCGGCCCCTGCTACCGCTGCTTGTACCCTGAGCCGCCTCCGCCGGGCATGGCGCCCAGCTGTGCCGAGGCGGGGGTCATCGGCGCCCTGCCCGGCTTGATCGGCACTGTGCAGGCCACAGAGACCCTGAAGCTCATCTTGGGCATCGGCGAGCCTTTGATTGGCCGGCTGATGCAGCTCGACGCCCTCGACATGAAGTGGCGAGAGTTGAAGTTTCGGCGGGATCCGGGCTGCCCGGTCTGCGGCGATCAGCCCACGGTCACGGAGCTTATCGACTACGAGGCCTTCTGCGGCCTCTAAGCCGAGCTACGGCTGTCCACGAGACAGCGCGCAGGTCGCGGTCACGGTCCCGAGGCTGGCGCTGGCCCTCAGGCAGCTGCCCGCGTCCCCGAAGCACTGCGCGCCTTTGACGGTCTCAAAGCAGGTCGCGGTGCGCGCCGCCCCGCACTTGCGGGTCTCGCGGCGGTCACGCAGCGCTTGGTTATTGGCAAGCTCACACGCCCGCAGGCTGGTCTGACAATCGCGGCCGAAGCTGGTGCCGTGCACCCAAGAAAAGCAATAGTAGGGCGGTGCGCCAGCAGCCTTCTTCTTGAGCTTCGCTTTCTTCTCTTCAAGGCGCTGCGTGAGCGTCTCAGCGAGCCGGTCGCGAGTGGTGAGGGCGTTGGCTTCATCGGGCGGCGCGGGCACGTTCTGCAGCATGGCCTGCGCTTTTTCGATCTGGCGCGCGCGCAGCGCACGTTCGAAGGCCTGCACAAACTCGATGCGCGCTACGGAGGCCGCGAGGTCGAGCTTGAGGCCCCAGCTACCCTGCTCTTGGATCGACAAGAAGCGCCGACGCTCCGGCCGCGTCTTCGGCACATTAGGCAAGTCGTGCCCCACCTTCTTGGATACATAGGCCAGGGGGTTCTTCATCGTGATGATGGTGAGCACGGTATGGCGTCCCGGCTCCTTATGCTCCAGCTCCACCAGCTCATGCTTGGTGGGCTGGGGAGGCAGGACGATGGCCAGGGTCGCGGTGCGCGAGGCCTTGAGCTGAGCCATGGCCTGTCGAAGTAGCGCCTTATCCCCGGACCAGGTGTGGGCCACCATCGTATCCACGTCATGGGCGGCGTAGGCGGTCAGCCAGGTGTCGACGGCCTGCACAGAGGGCGGGGGGCTACAGCCCGCGGCGAGCACGGCGGCCAGGGTGAAGAGCGACGCGGAGCGCATGTGGCCAGCCTGCGATGATTCGCGGCCTCTGTCACGAGTTCGGCGGACCACAGATGGGGATGCGCTGACCTTCGTGGGCACAGCGCAGGCCGGTGCCCGTGGCGTCGAAGCCGTCTGGATAGTGCACCAGCCACATCTTGTCGCGCACCCGCTGAGGCAACGCGGCGAGCCGGGTGGGATCGGTATGGGAAGGGCCCAGGTTCGTCTCGTGGATGATGACGTCCGCGGCATCGAGAAAGTCGATGAGCTCGGATTCGAAGGCAGCATCTGCTGAGTAGCCCAGCGTGCCGCCTTGGCCACGGATCAAGAGCGCAGAGGTGGGCACATGGTGCCGGGTGCGTCGAAGCGTGACGTCGAAGGGTCCCAGCCTTGAGGGCGATCGCCAGGGCAGAGTCCGTGGCTCGAAGTAGTCCTCATAGCTGTGCTCGACAGGTTTGGTGCCATCAAAGAGCACCTGCATGCTGCCTTGCAAACGATGAGGCCATACCACCGCGTGCACCTCGGGACTGGCGTGCAGCCGCAGCCGTCGATTCTGGGCGAACTTTTTGTAAAAAGCCGCACCCTCCAGCCCGTTCATGTGGTCTCCGTGCACGTGGGTGAGGAGCACATCGTCGATGTCTGCGAGATCGAGGGCCAGCCCGCTCTTCGCTCTCGCATGCGCCAGCACCCTGCGGTAGCCATCCGGACAGTCGATGGCGAGCTGAAAGCCCTCTTGCCGGAGCAGCAGACAAGTGGGGAAGTAGACCTCGGAGAAAGTATCGCCAACGCCTAGGACAATCACTTCGAAGCTCATGCGCGCTCCCTCGTAGCCATGAAGAGCCAGGGCACAACAGCGATGGCCGCCAAGCTGAGCAAGGCCGAGCCCAAGAAGTGCCCCGTGTAGCCCAAGCCTGAGGCGGAATAGCCGGCGAGAGCGGAGGCGGTACCCGTAGAGATGACAACCGCGCTTGCCTGCACCGTGTAATCCGTTGAGGCGGTCTCAGGCTGACATCGATCCATCATGGTTGTGAACAACGCCGCCGTGGCCAATCCGGATACGAAGTGCTCCGCAGCCACGACCACCGCCATCAGCGTGTGTGTAGTGTCCGGGCTGATGAGCGCGTAGCTCGCCGCGGCCGCGGCCTGAAGCACAGCAAAGAGCACCAGCACCGGCCGCCGGTCCCCTCGTCCGGCGGCCCACCCGCCCACGAGGGCCCCGAGCAGACCGGCAACGAAGCCCACCGTGCCCAGCATCCAGCCGATATCGGCCAGCGTGAGACCGTAATCGACAAGCATGGGCCGCAGCATCGCGGAGGCCGCAGCTTCGCCTGCCTTGTAGAGCGTGAGCGCGAAGATGAGCTTCAACGCGCCTTCCCGCCGCAAAAAACCAAGCACACTCGCCGCAGTATCGGGCGAGGGGGCGCGCCGGGTTCTTGCCGCGCTGAGTCCAAGCACGGGCAAAGATGTGATGACGACGAGGACCGCCATCACCAAGAAGGCCCCGGTCCAGTTGAGCAGGTCAAAGAGCGCGAGCAGCGCCCCGCCGCCGACAATCATGCCCAGGCGGTAGGCGGCGACCTGAACGCCGTTGGCGATGCCTCGGTCCTCCTCGGGCAGAAGCTGCACGGCGAGCCCATCTGTCGCGATGTCCTGGGTGGCCGCGAGCAGGTTGGTGCCGAAGACGCCTACCATCAGCAGGGGAATTGAAAGCTCCCCTGCAGACAGCAGGCTCAGACCCACCAGCAGCAGGGTCATGCCCAATTGGGCCCCGAGGATCCAGGTTCGCTGACTGGCCCAGCGATCGACCAGGGGCGCCCAAACGAACTTCAGGGCCCAAGGCAGTGCGAGCAAGGCAGTGAGGCCGACCGCCTCCAGCGAGTAGCCGCGCTGGCGCAAGACCACGGGCAGCGCTTGAACGAAGAAGCCAAAAGGCAGGCCTTGCGCAAAGTACAGCGCGGTCAAAAGCAAGAAGACCTGCGTTCGGCGTGCGCGATCCGGCGCGAGGGTCACGGTCATTGCTGGCCGTCCAATGCGCGTGCGGGCTGCAAAAGACCCGTGGCCATCGCCATGATCGATGGCGCAGCGCTGCCGCGAGGGATGCGTTGGGGCACTGAAGCCGCGAGATCGAAGTAGCCTTGGATCGCGGCGTACAGTGCGATGGCGGCAGTCTGGGGATGACGATGATGAATAAGCTCGGAGTCTAGCGCGGCCTGCAGGACGTCTTGCAAGCGCTGGGTCAGGGCCCGGACCGCCTGCTCATAGACCTCTCGCACCGCAGGTCGACGGGAGGCCTCCGAGGCCATGGCGACCCAGCACTTGAGGGCCCGCGGGTCCGCGTGGGCGCCGAGCCCCACATGGGCGGTGATGAAAGCGGCGATGCGCTGTAGGGGGTCGGGGCCTGCGGCATCAAAGGCCGCATCCAAGCGAGTCTCGTGCTCGAGCGCGAGGGTGCGCAGGGCCTCGAGCAGCACGGCCTCCTTATTGGAGAAGTGGTAATGCAAAAGGCCCTGGTTGAGGCCCGCCGTCTTGGCGACCAGGCTGGTGGAGGCGCCGTCATAACCGCGCTCTGACATGACCGTGAGGAAGGCATCGACGATCTGCGCGCGGCGCGCGTCTGTATTCGGTGTGCGAGCCATAGTTAGTTGGTTAACCAATTTATAAACACCCAGATGGGTGAAGTCAACGTGCCGGCCCTGGCCAGTTGCGGAATCGTCTCAAGTTTCTGACACCCAACCCGTGGGTTGGCCCGTAGACCGGGTGTTCGCGCTCACAAGCGCTCGGGAGGGACAGACATTGAAAGTGACAACTCTGACCGCGTGGGGCCTCGGCGCCGCGCTCTGCACCGGTGCGAGCTTCGCACCCACTCAGGCATCCGCATGTGGCTGCTTCGCGCCGCCCAATCCAGCGACGCCGGTCGTGCAAGCCGGTGAGCAAATCGTGTTCGGCCAAAAGGATGGGCGCGTCACGATGCACGTGCGTGTGCAGTACAGCGGTCCTGCCGAAGAGTTCGGCTGGCTGCTGCCAATGCCCTCCGTGCCTGAGCTGCAGGTGGGCACCGAGGAGATATTCAGCGCGCTGGATGCGCGCACCCGGCCGCAGTTTCGCACCCGCTACGTGACCGAAGGCGATTGCCAAGTGTCTTCGGGCTGGTCAGACGCCGGGTCCTCGGCCCAGGACAGCGGCGCCGCCTTCGGAGGCGATGCCGGCACCAACGGACCGGGCGGCGTGCTGGTGCGCCGCGAGTCTGTGGGCCCCTACGATACCGCAATCCTCAGAGCGGATGAGCGGGGCCCCATGCTCGACTGGCTGCGCGACAACAGCTTCTTCATTCCGGACGCGCTCGGCGACGCAGTCGGCCCCTACATTCGTCCCGGCGGGTACTTCTTGGCGCTCAAGCTGCTCAAGGACCGCGATGCAGGCGACCTTGCGCCAATCGTACTCGACTACCCCTCCGACCTGCCCATGATCCCGATGGTACTGACCCAGGTAGGCGCCGACCCCGACATGCCGGTGACCGTCTACGTGCTCGGTGAGCACCGGGCCATCCCCCGGAACTTTCGGCATACTATCATCAACGAGGAGCGCATCGATTGGTTCGGATGGGGGCGAAATTACGAGGAGGTGGTCACCGCTGCCGTCGACGAAGCCGACGGCCACCACAGCTTTGTCACGGAGTTCGCGGGCGCCTCCGATGTCATGCGGGACGTGCTAGATCGTCCCGGTCGCTTCGGAAATCGCGCGGACTTTGAGTCGATGACGGATGCCCTGGCCTATACCAGCGCGCTTCGCAATCTAGGTTTCGAATGGAACACCCAGCTGGTCGGCTTCTTATCGGATACCTTCGACATGCCCCAGGGCGTGCGAGACGCAGGCTTTTCGGAGGACATCTTTTACGCAAACCTGGACTGGTACCTGGGACGGTACCGGGAGCAAAACCCAGAGCAGTTTGAGGGGGCCAGCTTCGAGTTCGACCCAGTGGTTTTGACCGGCCGTATCTGGGCCGCGATCGTCGAGCCCACCCGCGCCGCGGGACAGCTGTTCCGGGATCACGCCAAGATCACGCGCATGTTCACGACCCTATCGCCCGAGGAGATGGTGAAGGACCCCGTCTTTAGCTTCAACGCCGCCTTGCCGGACGTCTCCAACGTGCACGAGGCCGTCTTCACGCGCGTGTGCCGCGACAACCAGGGCGTGCCAGAAGAGGGCACCTTGGCCCTGCCCGACGGGCGGGAGTTCGTCACCACGACGCGCGCATGGCGGGATGGATTGCAAGGCAATACGACCCCCTACAGCGCTCGCATTGAGATCTTGCGCGAAGAGGGCGAGGCCGAAATCGAGGTAGATAACACCCACCTGCTGAGCCCTGGAGCCAGCCCTGGAGCCGGCCCCGGAGCTGGCAGCAACGGCTCCGGCCAGCCCGGCGAAGCGCGGGACCGCAGCGGGTGCACCTGCACGGCGGAGCAAGCTGGCGCAGGCTCTCTTGCCTTCCTTGGGTTGTTGGCGGGAGTACTGCTACGCCGACGGCGGCGTAGCTAGGCGAGTCAGACGTCCAGGTTGGCGACTTCGAGCGCGTTCGTCTCGATGAACTCGCGTCGAGGTTCCACCTGGTCACCCATCAGGGTCTCGAAGATGTCGTTCTCCTGATCGCTCTTGGTCATCTGTACCTGGAGCAGCACGCGCACTTCGGGATCCATCGTCGTCTCCCAAAGCTGCTCGGCGTTCATCTCACCCAGACCCTTGTAGCGCTGGATGCTCTGGCCCTTGGAGCCTCGAGCCTCAAGCTCAGTGACGACCTGCTCGATGCGATCAAAGACCTTCGGCTCGGCGCCCGGCACGGTGACCGTGAACGGACCGCTGAAGTCCTTGAACGTGCGCCCCAGGCCCTGAAGGCGAAGGAAGTCACGACTCGCCAAGAAGACCGGGTCGATGACAGACTTGCGCCGCGCGCCCTGGCGACGGGACTCAAACTCCAGCTCCAGAGCACCATGGCGCTCCGCAAAACCCATCTCCAGCTTCGGCACCACCTCGGGGTAGTGCGCCTGCAAGTAGACCTTCATCGGATCGAGCACCTCAGCCTGCAGCTGAGCCCGGTCCGCGCCGCCATCGACAGCCTCACCAATGGAGGACTTGGGTCGCAGCATCTCAAGCTCAATTGAGGTGGCTCGCACCAGGGCATCGACCAGACGCGCGTCACGACGACGGTTGGTCAAAGCCAGGGTCTCACGGTAGCGCAGCACGTTCTTGGCGACGTTCTTGAGGTGCTCGCCTTCGATAGGCTTGCCCACTGTGGGCGTCACGACGACGTTGTCGACGCCGATACCCAGCAGGTAGTCCGCGCGCGCATCGTCGTCCTTGAGGTAGACCTCCTTTTTGTTCTTCGACGCCCGGTACAGCGGGGGCTGTGCGATGTAGAGGTGGCCGTGCTCAACCAGCTCCGGCATCTGCCGGTAGAAGAAGGTCAGCAGCAGGGTGCGAATGTGGCTTCCGTCGACATCCGCGTCCGTCATGATGATGACCCGGCCGTAGCGCAGCTTGTTGATGTCGAAGTGCTCCGCGCCAATGCCGGTACCCAGGGCGGTGACCAAGGCCACGATCTCCTGAGAGGAGAGCATCTTGTCGACCCGGGCCTTTTCGACGTTTAGGATCTTACCCTTGAGCGGCAGGATCGCCTGAAAGCGCCGGTCTCGGCCCTGCTTGGCCGAACCACCTGCGGACTCACCCTCGACGATGTAGATTTCGCACTTGGCGGGGTCTTTCTCTTGGCAGTCGGCCAGCTTGCCCGGCAGCGACGTGGACTCCAAAGCGCTTTTTCGCTGCACCAGCTCACGGGCCTTGCGAGCTGCGATGCGCGCGCGCGCCGCGTCGCAGACCTTGCCGACCACCGTCTTGGCCAGCGCCGGGTTCTCCATCAGGTAGGAGGACAGCTTGCCACCCACCAAGGACTCCACCGCGCTCTTCGCCTCGCTGTTGAGCAGCTTGTGCTTGGGCTGCGAGTCGAACTTGGGGTCGGCCATCTTTACGGAAACGACCGCCGTCAGACCCTCGCGCACGTCGTCACCGCTGGGCGGCTCCTTGATGCCCTTGAGCAAGTTGGCTTTCGAGGCATAGCTATTGACGGTGCGGGTCAGCGCGGAGCGCAGCCCGCTGGCGTGGGTGCCCCCCTCGTCATTGTAGACGTTATTGGCGAAGCAGAAGATGCTCTCGTTGTAGGCGCTGGTCCACTGCAAGGCGACTTCCACATCGAGCTCGATGGGGTCGCCTTCGGGGCCGGTGACATCCATCAGCGCCGAGAAGTCGATGATGTTCTTGTGCAGAGGGTCGCGGTGCCGGTTGAGGTGCTCGACGTAGGAGACAATGCCGCCCTCAAAGACGAAGGTGTCCTGCTTTTCGTCACGCTCGTCGATCATCTCGACCTTCAACCCCTTATTGAGGAAGGCGAGCTGCATCATGCGCGTGGCGAGCCGGTCGTAGTTGAAGGTGACCGTGCTGAAGATCGTATCGTCGGGCTTGAATGTGATGCGCGTGCCCGTCTTGGCCGCCTCACCGGTCACCCGCAGGGGGGCGTCCGGAGTACCGGACTCGGTGACCGGCTTGCCGCGCTCAAAGCGCATGTAATGCGCGCGTCCGGCGCGGGAGATCTCCATCTCCATCCACTCGGACAGAGCGTTCACGCAGGACACGCCCACACCGTGCAAACCAGCGGAGTGCTTGTAGCTGTCGCTGGAGAACTTGCCGCCGGCGTGCAGCACCGTCATCACGACCTCGGCGGCGCTCTTGTCCTGGTCGGGCTTCCACTCGACCGGGATTCCGCGGCCGTCGTCGGAGACAGACAGGGAGCCGTCGACGTGAATCGTAATGTTCACGTAGCTGGCGTGGCCCGCGAGCGCCTCATCTACGGAGTTGTCGACCACCTCGTAGACAAGGTGGTGCAGACCCGTGACGTCGGTTTCACCGATGTACATGCCAGGGCGAAGCCGCACGGCCTCAAGGCCCTCAAGCACCTCGATGGACGCAGCGGTATACTCTTTCCCAGAGCCGGCATCATCCGTCCGCTCCTTAGCGCGGACCTTGAAATCGTCGGCTGGGGCCGGTTCTACGTTGGGGGACTCCTCGGTAGGCAAGGTGACGGAAGCTAGCATGCGCACCCGATCCCAACAACGCGAAAAGTTCTTGGGATGCCAAGGACTTAGACGGGATGGCAGGCATCCCTGAGCGGGCCGGGGACCTGACCCCCCGGACAGGGTGCTCGGCCCGATATGAGGGGCGGCCAGGAACCAGTTTCGTGTGCGTCTGGGATTGGATAGGGTCGCGCAGCTTGGTTGAGTCTGACGCATGGTTCCGGCTTCGCTGGTTCTTGGTGGGGTCGCTGGCTGCGGTACTCACGGCCTTCGCGCTGAGGGCGCGTTCGACGCCTGTGGTCGCGGTGACGCGGCCTCCGCCCGTGACGGCGGTCCCACGTGCAGTGCAGGTCGCGCAGGACACCGAAGGCGCCAAAGATGCAGGCTCAATTGCAAGGCCTTCTCCATCCACAGGACCGATGGGTGCACCGAAGGGGCCCGCGCCCAGAGCTGCTGGGCGATCTACTTCTCGAGGCTCGGCGGAGCCCGAAGCCCCACCACCACCAGCCGCCCTTCCAGCGCCTACAGTGCCCCGAGCCGTTTCCAGCAAAGACATGAACGACGTGCAAGATGCCTTGACATGGTTGCGCCGCAATCCCACCGACGGCGGCGCGAGAACCCGGCTAGAACGCAGCATAGAGCGAGCCGCGCGGACTCTACCGGATGCAAGTCGGGTTTCGGTGATGCGTTGCGTCACGCAGGCTGGCTTTGAGGGGCGTGCATCGGTCGCCACGGAGCGCCTAGCCCGGTGCGTAGACCGCCTTAAAGGAGGCCGGTAGTGAGCGCCCCGCTGGTCTCAGGGAGCCGGCTGCACAACTTCGTGCTCGATCAAAAGATCGCGCTCGGGGGCATGGCCGAGATCTGGTCCGCGACGGAGCAGCTCGGGTCGGGTGGCACCAAGAAGGTGGCCTTGAAAGTAATGTTGCGGGAGCACACCTCGCATCGTCACTTTCAAGACATGTTCTGGGATGAGGTGAACATCGCGCGTCGCCTCAAGCACGCCAATATCGCCCGCGTCTACGACGGCCAGGAGGCGGATGGGCACCTCTACCAAGTGCTCGAGCTCATCGATGGCATCGATGTGCGGAGAATTCTCCGGGCTTTGTCGGTCTCTCGATCCTGGTTCCCGGTGAGCCTCGCCGTCATGGTGGCGCGGGACATGGCCCGGGCGCTGAACTACGCGCATCTTCGAAAGACGCCGACCGGCCTGCCCATGAACATTGTTCACCGGGACATCTCTCCGCACAACGTTATGGTCACGCGCCAGGGTCACGCCAAGGTCTTGGATTTCGGCATCGCCACCGCAGAGGAGCGGCTGGCAAAGACCCGCACCGGGGTCATCAAGGGCAAGGTAGCCTACATGGCGCCGGAGCAAGCGATGAGCACCAACGTGGACGCGAGGACGGACATCTTCGCCACGGGCGTGGTGCTTTGGGAGATGCTCTGCATGGAGCGTCTGTTCCGTGGCGCCAATGATACCGAGACGGTCCGACAGCTCATGGCCGGCCAAGTACCGGATGTGCAGTCCAAGAACTCAAGCGTGCCGGATGACGTGAGGGACCTGGTGCACCACATGTTGGCGGCGCACCCGAACCAGCGCCCCGAGTCGATGTCGGTCGTCGAGAACCGACTCAACCGTGCGCTGGCGATCAATTACGAGCCCGAGGAGGTCATGGCCGATACGCTCGCAGCCTGGGTTGCGCCTTTGATTGGTGCGCGCACCGCGGAGGCCAAACGCAAGACGGCTGTCCTTGAGCCCGAGGTTTCGTCTGATGGCACACAGACGCAGAGCGAGGCCCCCGCGAGCGTGCTCACCGATCCCTCGGGCCCCACCGAGCCGGAGCCGGAGCGAGACCACACAACGCGCATCGACCTGGAGCCGCCGGACTTTGAGTAGCCACCCGCTCAGCGATCACGCTGGGCGATGACGGTGTGCACAAAGGACAGCACAACGAGCTGCACCGCGATGCCCATGCCGGCGGTGCCCGCCAGCGCCATGCGCGGCTCCATGATGCCCTGCCACTGACTCAGGCCGCTCTTCACGACTACGGCGAGGTCGGCTGACAGCCCCAGCAGAAAGAGCAGGCCCGCCCAGGGCAGCACACGATCCAGCACGAAGTATCGCGAAAGGCCCAAAGACGACCGGCCCGGCCCGTCTGCGGGCCCCGCGCCCGAGAGCGTGGCGCAGATCATCGCGGAGCCCACCATCTCGACGCCGATCAAGAGCAGGAGAACGCCCAAGATCATCAGGTGGATGTCCATGCGCACGGGACCCCACTCAAACGGTCCCAGCAACTGGGGTAGGAAGAGCGCGGCACCCAAGCCCAGCAGTGCAAGCCCGGGGCGCAGAAGTACGCGGTCGGGGGCGTGTAAGACGATTGTCTTGAGGTGGCGCCAACCGTCCTTCCAGCGACGCAGGTGAGGTTGACGCCCGGGCGGCGGCCCGCGTTGGTGAATGGCGACCTCGACGATCGGTAGATCTTTGAGCGCCGCGAGCGCGATCATCTCAGAGGCGGCTTCGAAGCCCTCCGCCTTGAGCTGCAGGTCCAAGAAGGCCTCACGAGGCAGACAGCGAAACCCGGTGTTGCAGTCGGTAATGCGGGTACCAAGATAGTGATTGAGCAAGAAGGTGAGCACGGGCGTGCCCACCCGCCGGTGCAGCCAGCCCCGGGCGCCGGACGCATATCCGCCCAGGGTTCGGCTGCCTAAGACTAGGGCGCTTTTGCCCTGCAGGCCCTCGAGCAGCCGGGGAATCTCTGTCGGATCGTGCTCGCCGTCGGCGTCGAGGAAGACCAGAGTATGGCCCTGGGCCTCCCGAGCGCCGACGAGCCAGGCGCGCCCGGTTCCGCGCGCCCGCCCGCCGGAGCGGACAATACGAGCCCCGGCTTCATCCGCGATGTGAACCGATGCGTCCTGCGAGCCGTCGTCGACGACGATGATTTCTGAGTCTGGGGCGCAGGTCTGCAAGGCGACTTGCACCTCACGAATGACGCCGCCGATGGTGGCCGCCTCATCCAAGCAGGGGATGATGACCGAGACCTGCAATCGGAAGGATCGGGGCTATCGAGCGTGTACCGGCGTGATCTGGCGCCCGGTGGCCATCGCGACACGACGGGAGGTCGTCGCCCGGACCTCCTTGGTGGCGTCCCCATTGCCGACGTCCGCGATGACGCGGACCTCGTAGACCAGGTCACGGGCGGTATTGAGGCCCGTATCTTCGGGAGGCCCCATGCGAATCAGGGCAATGTCGGCGGAGTAGCCCTCCTCCACTGGTGTCCCGAGATTCTTGATGAAGGCTGAGTTATTCGGGTTCATGGCGGTCGTAGAGAAGCGACCTTGAGGGTCACGAACGTAGTTCGCGCCCTGCTTACCCGCGTATTGATACGACAGCTGAGGGGTGTTGGGCAGAGGGAAGACCGTGCCGTCCAGCCGTTGGTCGCCCAGTACCTCATACATCGCGCCCATGGCGACGCTATGCGCGTCGACGGTGCGGCGATGTTGCCCCACGATGAGCAGATCGACATTCACGATGTCGAGCAAGGCCACCGCAGCCACACCAATGAGGGCCACGATCAGCACGATCACGAGCAGGGCGAAGCCGCCTTCGCGTGAGGTTTTTGGTCGTCGTCGCATCTTCATGACCTCCTAGATGCCCGCGTTCTTGATCTCAACGCTGGTGCGAAAGACGTCTCGCTCGCCTGAGTCCTGAGGCACGTTGCATGGGCCCGTATTGGGCACGCACAAGTTGGTTTGCAACCGAAGTTGCGCAGGGCGCTTTAGGTTATCGCTGGATGTCCGGGACCGCATGACGATCTCGACATCCATGCGGGTCTTGAATCGCTGTCCATTGACCTGCGACTGACCCATGTTCACCCACCGCGGAACGGGTGCGATCGCGGGATCCGTGATGAACTGATAGAGCTGGAACTGCATCGACTCAACATTGTTGGCGACCGCCCCTCCAAGGTTGTTGTTTCGACCGGCGCAGTTAAGATTGGAGGTATTAAAGACATGGCGTCGCAAGGTGCCGTCTTGCCCGTCGCTGGCCACAAACCAGATGACGTTCTTCAAACCTCCGCGCAGCTCACCCCCGACATAACGGAGGTTTCCGGCACCCACCTGACTTTGGTAGTTGGGCGCCGCAATGAAAGTAAAGTTGACGCACCCGTTGAGGCACTGGGCGTTGCCTGCGCAGGCAACCACTGCGTTATTCGTCTGAATTGAAATGGCGGTGGCGGCCAGACCATCGGCCGTCGCCATCAGCCCCAGCTCATTCGGACCGAAGGCTGTTCCAGGGTTGGCGCAGAACTGCCGAAGCCCGGCCGTCTCGGTGGCAATGGAGGCGTAGGAGCCGTCTGCGTAGATGGTCAGCAGGTCCATGGTGCGCATCTGGTATGCGGTCGGGCGTGTGCCCTGGGGCCCCACCGTCCTGAGGTTGATCAGCTCATGAGCCCCCGCCGGGACTGGCTGGGCGGGGTCGAATCCGATCTCACCGCCCGTCGTATTGAAGCCGCAGGCCCCATACCCAAAGCGGCCAATATCAACGCCTCGGAAGGTGCCGGCCGCGTCAT
>SPJJ01024349.1_pt1 | contig 16944 bp, 11 predicted proteins | sample 3741741 | NCBI WGS metagenome assembly SPJJ01 (sample SAMN10925908, study PRJNA522277) | cold seep metagenome | isolation source: Elba SIP-enriched marine methane seep metagenome, extraction at timepoint T1 | place: Italy: coast of Elba, Mediterranean Sea | collected 2014-05 | reverse complement strand
GCAAGGTGCCCGTCTGTACTTCGGGTTTGGCGGGCGCGACCGCGGCGACTTTTGGCGGCCGGCTGCGCGTCCGGCGCCGACGGGTGGGCGCTGCCTTCGCCTTGGGCGGGGGCTTTGGGGCCGCTTGGACCTCGGCCGCGGGCGAGGTCTCAGGCTTGGGCTCAAGCTCGGTCTTGGGCTGGACCGTGTCGGTTGATGGCGGCGGGGCGATGGGCTCCACCTTGACCGCGTTGAGTGCAGGCTGGCCTTCGTGCGGTTGGGCGGCGAGGGCTGGGGTGCCCTGGGGCCCCTTCAGCACATCCGTTCCGGTCAGCAGCACGACGATACTGACCACACCGGCCAGGGCGCCGCCGACCATCCAGGCGACTTTTCGAAGCTGGGTGCGGCTGCGCCGCTTCGACAGCTCTTTGACGAGGTCGACGGTGCGCTGGCTGCCCTCGCCCAGGCTGAGGGCGCGGTTGAAGCAGTCCACGGCGCGGCCTTCTTCACCGCTGTCGAGCAGGGCCTTACCGCGGGCCTCGAGGTCGCGGGCCAAGACCGGCTTGAGCGCGCTTTGGTAGCCCTCCGGATCTTCAAAGTACCGCGGCAGCTGCTCCCAGGTTGCAGTCAGCCCTGCATCTTGCAAGACGATCATGAGATCCGTGAGCATCTCATCTGCGGTTTGGTAGCGCGCGTCGATGTCCCGCGTGAGGGCGCGTCGAATGATGCCTGCAACCATGCCTGCACATTCGGGGGCGACCTCCGTGGGGTCGATGTACTCGCCGGCTGAGACCTTCCGAATGGTCTCGATGGGCGTGCCGCCGCGAAAGGGCAGGGTGCCTGTCACCAGCCGGTATAAGACGATGCCCGCGGAGTACAGGTCCGTGCGGTGATCGGTGTGCAGACCGTCCGCCTGCTCCGGGGACATGTAGCTGGGCGAGCCCACCAGGTTGCCGGTGGTGGTCATCTGCACCTCGTGCAGGACCTTCGCGATGCCGAAGTCGCTGAGCTTAGGCCGCCCTTGTTGGCCCACCAGGATGTTGTCCGGTTTGACGTCTCGGTGGATGACGCCCACCCGGTGCGCGACACGCAGGGCCTTGAGCACGTCGCACACAATCATCGCCGCGACCTCGGGCATGGGCCGGCTGTGCCGGTCGAGGAACTGACGCAAGGAGCAGCCCTCGATCAACTCGCTGATCAGCCAGGTGCACTCCGGATCGTCGATCGAGTAGTCGTACACCTCGATGACGTTTTCGTGCTTGAGCTGCGCGATGGCGCGGGCCTCACGGGCCAGGCGCTCTCGGGCGTCGGGATTTTCGGCCACATGAGGATGCAGGATTTTGCAGGCTACCTTGCGTTCTAGGCGCCGGTCGATACCGATGTGCACCGAGGCCATGCCACCGGTGCCGATCTTCTCGTGCACTTCCCAGCGCTCGCCGAGCACTAGGCCCACGTTGGGCGGCGTCGATGCTTGGGACTCAGAGTTCATGGCCGACTTGCGGGATCCCGTCTGGGAAGCACGTGCCCAAGAGGCACCGCTGCCGGACCCTAACGAGGAGGATACCTTCTCGCCAGTCGGAACTTTGCCGTCCCGCGATTTACCTGCGTCCGTAGTCACGGCCTGATTCCTTTTTACTCTTGTACAGCCGGTTTATGCCGGCTTTGTTGATGGGGTCGGTCATCAATCCGAGGCCACCCTCGGGTCGGAGATTTAGTTCCGAGCCGCAAATCCATAGCTAAGACGCTGATCTTTCTGTTGATTCTCGAACCGCAAGCAACGGCTGGACCCGCCACCGGATCTAATTCTCCGGCTCACAAATCTCGCGTGCGCACACGACCCCTCTCAACTTTCTGAAATCACAGTCCCAATTGGCGATTGTTCATGTCGGCATTGGAATTGAAAGGTAACGGTCCCATGTGTGGATGGGCGATCGGCGCGCTCGTGGTTTCGTTGGTGGCGTCGGCCCCCAGCGGCACGGGTGCGCCTGCGCTCGTGCATGCCGCCCCAACGGAAGGTCGCGCCGCGTCGCCGCGCCGCCTGTTCAATATGGGGCTGGCCGCAGAAGAGCAGGGGGATGGACTCGCGGCCGTCGCACGCTACATGGCGGCCCGAGCCGTGCCACGCACCAGCTTCGCGGACTCACTCTACGCCCGGGGGGCGGGCCTGAGGTTGATCCGCCTGCTCGCAGGCCGGGACGATGATGCGGCGGCGGCGGTCGCGACGGCCTTGGCGCAGGACGATGGCCCGGGGCCTGGCACGGAGCTGTCACCCTTGGTGCGCTCGCTCTTGGCCCATGTGGAGCGGGATCTGCTGAGCGTTCAGGGGATCTTGGTGTCTGTGCGTCTCGACGCCCAGGGCGGCACAGATCTGGTGGTGGTCGACGCGGGGGGCGTCGCCCACTCTGTGCACGCGATCGCGCCGGTGCATCCCTTCACGGCCGGGGACTCGGTGCGCTTTTTGGCGCGGCGAGTCGGAGAGGCAGCGGCACACCTCGTCGCCATGGCCCGCTCCGAGGTGCTGGCCTGGCGCCTGCTCGAAGTGCAGACCTCACAGCTGGTGAAGATGCCCCAGCCTCAGGCGCTCAGCGGGCGCAAGCCAGCGCCAAAGCCTTCGTGAGCACCGGCAGGGGGGCTCGGCCCGATAGCACTTGGGCCAGGTCTGCCGGCAAGTCGGCGCGCAGGCCGTCCTGATTTTCGTCCCACAACAAAGCCCGGGCGACGCGCAGCACCACGGGGGCCATCGTCATGGCGGCCCGGGTGGGGTCGGTGCGCTCGGCCTCGCTGAGATCGACCAGCTGCAGGCCATCTCCTCGGGGATCGAACCAAAAACAGTCGGGTCGCACATTCGGCAGCTCGACGCCGACGGCCGCGAGGCCGCGCAGCAGGCCGACCACCTGCCGCGTGGTACGCAGGGCCTCGCGCAACCCTCGCCGAGATGGGGTGAGCGGGCGGCCGCGCGCGGCCACAAAGACGAAGCATCGCGCCCCGGGTCCCCGCCCGTGGCTGAGCAGGGGCGCCAGCCCAGGCACCGCCAGTTCGGCCTGCCAGCGCGCGCGGTTGGTGGCCGCCTGGGCCCCTTCGGGAGAGGAGATCCAGGCCCATCCGTGCGCGGCCTCAGCGGGCCAAAAGCCGGCCCGAAAAGCCCCCTGACTGCGCTCGGTGAGCACCAAAGGTCCAAAACGCTCGCCCGCGAGGGCGTCCCGGCGCCGGGCGGCGTCTCTGTGCTCAGGGTGGGCCTGACAGACCTGTTTGAGCAGCCCCGCCGCCGCCTCAACCTGCCCGGCCTTCAGCAGCTTTTCTGACCACTGCAGGCCCAGCTTCAGGTAACCCTCATGGTCGCGGGGCACGGAGTCCATGAGCGCGGGGGGCAGGGCGTCGGGTGCCGTGCCGTCGGACGCGACGACCACAAATTGGGCCAGGCGTAGGCGGTGCTCCAAGGGGTAACTCACCAGGACTTGGGCCGGGGCCTGCATCCAGCGGGTGACGCCCCGGCTGATCAAGGCGCGCTCGCCGTCATCGGTGGGCAAGGGCGCGTCTTGGCTGACCGCACGGTGGGCCGCGGCCAGAGGCAGCAGGTCGTCGGCCAGCGGCGGCGCGAGCGCTTGGCCGTGTTTATCCAGCGCGGCCCGAAACGTGGTGCTGTCCAGCAGGCCAAACAGGGCCTGCACCCGGTCCGCCCCCTCGAAGGTGCCTCGGCAGACCTCAAGCAGCCGGGTGAACTGGGCCGCCGATACGCTCGAAAAGTCCAAACGCCGGGTGGTGGCGCCGAAGGCCTGGGCCGCGAGGCGCCGGTCGGAGGCTTCGGAGAGGGTCTCGAGGTAGTGCAGTAGGGCGCTAGGATCCGGGTTGAGGCGCACCACCCCGGCCAAGAAGGCGGTGCGCTGCCGGGCGTCGCTCTTGAGCGGCTCTCGGGCCAGCGCCCGGTCGACGGCCCCCTTATCGACCTTGGTAAACAGGTGCTTGAGCACGCCCCGGTCGCTGGGCGGTTTGGCGCCGGTGACCAATAAGTCCTCCTTGGCGTTGAAGGACAGGCGCAGCGCGCCCTTGAAGCGCCGCAGGAAGGTCAGATGACCCTCGGCCTCTTCACGCTCCTTATCCGTCAGCGGTAGGTCCCGAGCTTGGTTCAGGTCGAGGGTGGTGGACTCGGTCAGCGGCTTGAGGCGGGCCTCGTTGGCATCGCGTGCTCGGCCACGGCCTCGACGGCCCTTGGTGCCGCCGCGGCCCCGACCCTTGGATCGTGATCCCGGCCCCGCTTCGCTGCGGGCCCCCGGGCTTTTTTTGCCGCGGCCGCCGGGCTTTCGCCCCGATCCGGAGGGTCGCTGCGGGCTCATGGGGCTATGCCATCCCATCGCGGATCAAGGGGCAAGGGGGGCAAAGATCGCAGGGTTTTCGGGGTCATGCATGTACCCTCCGGAAATCGGCTGATGCGGCAGCAGAAGGTTGCCACCCTTATAGACGCATGGTAGCGACTCCGCCCGACTGCGCTCCGTAATTTCGACGAGCCTAGGCGTCGAAAGACTGGGTGCAAACAAAGCCATGCGAATCAGGGAACGGACAGTACCGGCACGGGGCGTAGCGGCCCTTACTCGTGCCCTCGTCACAGCGGCAATGATGGTTGCGGTGTGGGCGGGGGCGGAAGGCAGAGCATATGCCCTGCAAGGTGGAGAAGACCCAGCGCTTCTGCCCGTCTTGTTGGACAAGCGCTACGGCTCGGGAGGCAAACAGAAGGCCTCCTTGATGCTGACCTCGGCCATTATCACTAAGCTGGTGCAGGACACCGGCGTGGTGGGCACCTATCAGTACTCCTTCAACGACATGTTGGCGGTGGGACTGACGGCCGGATACTTCTTCGGGTCTGAGACCAGCATCGGCGACGCGATTCGTGGCACCACGAACGCCAACCCGGACGTGCTCGGAGACCTCTACCAGATGCAGTGGTTGGGCAGCGCAGATGTGCTGTTCTCGCCCCTGTACGGCAAGATCTCCTTCGCTTCCGAGCTGAACCCCTCCTTCGAGCTGTACCTCATCGCGGGTGTAGGCGCGGGCGGCGTTCGGCGTAAGCGCACCGCACCGGGCTCTACTGCGGCCATCAGCCACGACACTTCGGTGACGGTGGTCGGCAACTTGGGTGCGGGCATGCGGATCCACATCCTCGATTGGCTGGGCCTGCGCTTTGAGTTCCGGGACTACTTCTATCCGGAGCCCGCAGAGGGCAACAGCGGTCTGACCTGGAACCCCCACGTACAGGTCGGCGGAGAATTCACCTTCGGAGGTGACCAGTGATGCGTCGCTCGAACGACTTCAAGCACCTTTGGGCGGCGGCCGCGCTGTCCATGGTGATGCTGCCCGCGACGGGCTGGACCCAGGACGAGGCCGCGACCGATGAGGCCGCCGCCACGGACGCCGCGCCGGCGGAAGAGGCCAAGCCGGAGGGCGAGGCCAAGGTGAGCTCCAAGGGCCCCTTCCCGCGCGTATCGGACTCCGAAGAGACCATCTTCGCGGTCCAGCGTAAGGCCTTCCTGGTCGACAGCAAGATCGAGCTCACCCCGATGTTCTCGACCTCGTTCGCTGACCGTTTTGTGCAGACCTTCGCGCCTGCCGTCAGCGGCGTGTACCACCTGTCCGAGAACTTTGGGCTGGAGGTCTACGGCGCCTACATGCTGCCGACCGAGTCTGGCCTCACCAAGGAGATCCTTGAGGAGCTGCAGCTGCGAAGCGACATCTCCAAGCTCACTCAGATGCTGTGGACCGCGGGCGTGGGCGTCCAGTTCAGCCCCATCTACGGTAAGCTGCAGATCCTCGGCACCTACATCGGCAACTTCTCGTTCTATGTCGGCGCTGGTTTCGGCATCGGTGAGACGCGGGTGCAGTGCACCAACGGTCTGCCGCTCGACCCGAACCGCGGCTTTCCGCAGAACGGCAACGGCGAGACGGTCTGTAACCCCAATGATATCCAGTCCGAGAACACCAACACCGTGTACTACGAGCCCAATACCTTCCGCGTGATGGGTGCTCTGTCCGGCGGCGTTCGTTTCCACTTCAAGACGTGGTTGGCCATTAAGCTTGAGGTGAAGGACTACCTGTTCGTGGCGCGTGTCTTCCGCCCGGACGATACGCCCTCCCTCGGGGACTCGGTGCGTAACAACATCTTCCTGCAGTTGGGCGTGAGCTTCCTGCTGGGCGGCGACGAGGACTGATGGTGATGAAGTTGCAAAAAGCTGCACTCTTCGTGGTGGCCGGTATGGCCCTGAGCGTGCCCGCGCAGGCTCAGGAGATCGATCGGGCCATTCAGGCCTATAACGACGATAACTACACCGACGCGGCCTTTCTCTTTTACGACGTGAAAGAGAACTCGGACGATCCGGACGCGCGCGTGAAGGCTGAGTATTACTTGGCCCACTCGCTGTACAAGGCCGGCTACTTCCTGCCCGCGTACCAGTTCTATGGTGAGGTCTTCACCGCCGGCGAGGGGCACCCGTACTTCCTCAAGGCGACCCAGGGCCTGCTCGATGTCTCCAAGGACATCGGCGATGACACCCTCATCCCTGAGATCATCAACCGTGGCTATAGCGAGGTCTTCTCGCAGCTGGACTCCACATCGCTGGACGCCATCAACTACATGATCGGCATGATCACCCAGCGTCGCGCCAACTATGTCGAGGCGCAGCAGTTCCTCGACGCGGTGACCGAGGCCTCGCCGTACTATCTCAAGGCGCAGTACCTGCTCGCCATCATGGGCGTTCGCACGGCCACGGAGCAGGGCGCGGACGACTACAGCAAGGCGATCGAGTACTTCACCAACATCGAGAACAAGCTCAAGGGCTCGCTCGATGAGGGTGACAAGAAGCTCTACCGCTTGGCCGTCTTGGGTAAGGCGCGCGCGTATTACTCGCAGGGCGACTTCAAAAAGAGCACCGAGTACTACGAGACCGTGCCCCGTTTTTCGGATGACTGGTACGACGCGATGTTCGAGTCCGGCTGGGCCTACTTCCAAAACGCGGAGTTCGGCAAAGCGCTGGGCATGGTGCACTCCACCCAGAGCCCCTACTTCGATGACCGCTACCGTGCCGAGTCTTGGGTGCTGAAGGCGACCACCTACTTCCAGATGTGTCACTTCGACCGGGTGCGTAAGTCGGTCGATACCTTCTTCGCCATCTACGAGCCCATGGGCGAGGCGCTCAAGCCCTGGCTTGAGGGTGACCAAACCGACGCGGAGATGGTGGATCTCATCAACAAGGGCGACCCGTCCTTCCCCGAGGAGATTCGTGGCCAGATCTCGAACAACCGCCGCTACCAAAAGTTCCTGGCGCAGGTGATCGAGGTCGACAAGGAGCTGGAGAACGCCAAGTCCTCCTTCCCCGAGGGAAGCTTCAAGGCCCAGCTGGTCAACCTGCTCGAGGAGCAGCGCGCATCCCGCGTGGCCCTCACCGGCAAGCTGGTCCGTGACCAGATTCGCCGTGAGTCCCTCTTCCTCGAGGACTTTTTGAACCAGGCTCGAATCATCAAGTTCGAGACCGCCGATGCCCTGCGCAAGATCCTTGAGCTCGGCAAGGACATCACCAAGGGCCCCCGCGCCCAGGGGCCCCGCCCCGTGGTGCCCAACGCCAAGTACCAGTACTGGGCCTTCCAGGGTGAGTACTGGATCGACGAGCTCGGTTTCTACCAGCACTCCATCAAGGATGAGTGCCTGGCTGAGCTCTTTCAGCGCTAATCCAACGCCTTGATTGTCCCCCCACATCCGCCTCGGTCCCCCCGATCCTCCTCAATGCCGCGCGTATTCATGCCTCCCTTTGGGACCGCTGATACCGGCATCGGTGCCCGTCACGACACGGCACATGACGCGGGCTTTCCCGCGCTCGTCGAGGGTTATCGATTGACCGAGCGGTCCAAGATGTCAGAAAGATCACACCCATCGGTCACCCGACGGGTCCACTTGCTCCGTCCCCGTCCGGCATGGTCCGCAGGTCCCGGTCTTGGTACTGGAGCGAGGTAACCCTCATATGATGCAAAAATCCGCGACGTCGCGCTTGGCGATTCTCCTTCGACAAATCCTCCTTGGGCTCGGCCTATTGGGAGGCTTCACCTTTGCGGTGCAGGCCGTCACACCTTCCGTGGCTGAGGCCAAAAAGCGGAAGAAGAAGAAGAAGAAGAAGAAGAGCCGCAAGTCCAAGAAGAAGACCTCCAAGGCTTCTTTGAAGAAGGCTGAGCCGGCCGCCAAGCCCGGCGCCGCCGACAAGGACGACCCGCTCAAGCGTCGCGGGGCGGCCTCCTTCAAGGTCGAGACCGCACGCGACAAGAAGGACATCAACCGCACGCGTCAGGCCGACGAGATGCGCGACGAGGCCATCGGCGAGCTGAAGAAGCTCATCCCGAAAGCGCCCGCCAGCCGCAAGGCTGAGATGATCTTCCGCCTCGCGGAGCTGTACTGGGAGAAGTCGAAGTTCCGGTACGGCCTCGAGATGGAGGAGTTCGAAAAGGGCTACCAGTCCTGGTCCGAGTCCGGGCAGGTCGGTGATCCGCCGAAGGTGAAGGACTTCATCCGTGAGTCCGAGCTCATCAAGCAGAACGCGCTCAAGCTCTACGCCAAGGTCCTGGGCGACTACCCCACCTACGAGCGTAACGACGAGGTCCTGTTTTACCTCGGCTACAACGAGTACGAGGCCGGCAATAAGAAAAAGGCCGTCTCCCACTACTGGACGCTGATCAAGCAGTTCCCCAAAAGCCGCCTGGTGGCCGACGCCTACCTGCAGCTGGGTGAGCACTTCTTCGGTGACAATAACGTCATCAAGGCCCGTAAGGCCTATGAGCGCGCCCTGGTCTCTCCGGAGCCGCGCATCTACGATTACGCGCTCTACAAGCTGTCTTGGTGCGATTACAACATCCAGGAGTACGCGGCCGGCATCGTTAAGCTGAAGAAGGTCATCGAGCGCTCCGAGAAGCAGGGCAGCAAGCGCGCCGTGCAGCTCAAGGGCGAGGCTCTGGGCGACCTGGCTCGCTTCTTCTCCTACGTGGATGAGGTCGAGACCGCCTTCGCCTACTTCAAGAAGAAGGGCGGCGAGCAGATCGCCTTCCGCTACACCACGCGTCTGGGCGCGCTCTTTCACGACCAGGGCAAGTGGAACCTCGAGATCAAGAGCTACCGCCTGCTCATCAAGAAGTACCCCATGCACGACAAGGCGCCCTACCTGCAGGCGTCCATCGTGGAGGCGTACTCGCAGAAGAACGACCGCGACAACGTGCGCAAAGAGGTCGAGCGCCTCGTGGACCTGTACCGCCCCGGCACCCCTTGGTACCGGCGTCAGCTGGACGGTGGCGAAAAGGGCAAGGCGGCCCTGGAGTACGCCTACGACCTGACCGAGAGCAAGCTGCGGGACCTGGTCACCGAGTACCACCGCGACGCGCAAAAGCGGAAGGACGTGCCCACCTACGAGCTGGCGCGCGACATCTACTCCAAGTACCTCGACGCCTTCAGCGATACCGACAGCGCCTACCAGCTGCGCTTTTTCTACGCCGAGGTCCTGTGGGCCCTCGAGGAGTGGAAGAACGCCGCGAACCAGTACCTGGTGGTGGCCACCACCAAGACGGACAACAAGGCCCAGGGCAAGTACGCGCGCATCGCCGCCTACAACCAGATCCTCTCGCTCGAGAAGATCGTGGCCACCGGCAAGGATAAGGGCACCCTCGACCGTAAGAAGAAGATCGACGAGAAGAAGAAGAAGGGTTCGGTCAACGCCAAGAAGACCACCAAGATCAAGCTCGCCGGTCTGTCCAAGGACAAAGAGTACAAGGAGGAGCCCATCCCCGAGATCGAGCTCGCCCTGTCGAAGGCCTGCGACCTGTACTTCAAGATCGCGGATCCCAAGGACAAGGACCTGCCCGCCATTAAGTTCAAGGCGGCCTACCTGTACTACAAGCACAACCACTTCGTGGCTGCCGCGGAGCGCTACTTTGAGGTCATTGACCGCTGGCCTGGAGACAAGCTCTCCAAGAAGGCGGCCAACCTGATCCTCGACTCGCTGAACGTGCAGAAGAAGTGGGACGAGCTGGCCTCCTACGCCGAGAAGTTTGGCGGCAACGACAAGCTCTCTCGTGGCGACAAGAAGTTCAAAGAGGAGGTCCAGACCATCCTCGAAGGCGCTACCTATCTGTCGATTCAGACCGCAGAGAAGAAGGCCCGCGATACGAAGGATGAAGGCTCACAGCAGGAGCAGCTCGGCAAGGTGGCGGCTCGATTTGCGGCCTTCCAAAAGCGCTTCGATGACTCGAAGTACGCCGACAAGGCCCTGTACTCCGCTGTGCTCATCTACAACCAGGCTGATGAGCTCGACCGAGCCATCAAGTCTGCGGAGTTGATGAAGAAGAAGTACAAAAAGAGCGACCTGACCCAGAAGAACGACTGGCTGTTGGCGGAGTTCTACGAGCGCATCGCGGACTTCAATACCGCGGCTGAGCTGTACGGCTTTTACTATAAGACCTATAAGAAGGACGAGAAGGCCTCGGACGCCCTGTTCAACTCAGGCATCTACCACCTCGGTCTGGCCAACTATGATGAGGCCATCGAGCAGTTCGAGACCTACATCACCAAGTTCAAGAAGAACAAAGATGCCGCCGACGTGTACTGGCGCATCTGCGAGATTCAGGAGCTCAAGAAGGAGTGGAAGAAGGTCTCCAAGTGCTTCGACGACTACAAGAAGAAGTACAAAAAGGCCTCGCCCGCGAAGACCTTTGAGGCCCGCTATCGCTACGCCCTGGCTCAGGAGAAGCTGAAGAACAAAAAGGGCGCGATGAAGGTCTACGCCTGGCTCGTCAAGGAGTTCCCGAAGCTCAAGAAGAAAGACCAAAAGGCCGAGGGTGCGCAGCTCGCTGGTGCGCACGCCGCATTTGAGCTGCTCGAGCCCGAGTACGTCTACTTCGAGAAGATGAAGGTCACGCTCGACAAGAAGAAGCTCAAGGCCAAGCTCGACAAGGCTGAGGACCTCGCCTGCGTCGATAACGCCAACGCCAAGTGCAAAAAGCCCGGTAAGTTCCTGGGCATCCTTAAGTACGGCAATGGCGACTACGGTATTTGTGCGCTGACCCGCATGGGCCAGGTCTACCGCGAGGTTGCGGACTCGATTCGTAACGCGCCGCTGCCCAAGCGCCTGAGCGAAGACCAAAAGGAAATCTACCGGGCTGAGCTGGATACGGTCGCCTTGGGGCCAGAGGAGAAGGGCCTGCAAGCCTTCGAGTCTGCGCTCAGCAAGGCTTACGAGCTCAACATCTACAACGAGTGCACGCTGACCGCGCAGGGCAACCTCAAGGAGCTGAACCCCAATAAGTTCCCCGACTTGCAAAAGCGCAAGTTCAAGGGCGCCGAGGGCTTCATGGTGGCGGACATCCGCCCCGCGAACGAGGCTACCTTCGCACCCGAGCCCGAGCCCGAGCCTGAGCCCGCCCCCGCGGCGGCTCCGGCCGGTGAGGCAGCGGAAGCTACGACCGGAGCACGGGAGTGACCCTTACGATGAACCGCACGAAGTACATCGCAGTTGTTTTTGCCGGCGGCCTCGTCGCCTCCGGTTGCTCGAGCACGCCCAAGCCCGTGGTGAAGGCCCCCGTGAAGGCGGCCAAGCCCAAGCCCAAGGCGGTCTCACCGGCTGAAAAGCTGGCCGCGGCCAATAAGAAGTTCGAGGCCGGAGACTACGCCTCGGCGGTGAATGGCTACGACCAGGTCTTGGCCAAGCAGCCGGATCAGCCGGTGGTCATGTACAACCGGGCCGTCGCTTTGCAGCGGCTGGGCAAGTCCGACGAGGCGGCCACCGCCTACGAGGCGGTGCTGGCCAAGAACCCCGAGGACGAGCGCGCGGCGCTCAACTATGGCGCGGTGCTCAAGGCCCGCGGCAAGCCTGGGGATCTCGACAAGGCCATCAGCATCTACACCAAGGCGCTGAAGAAGAAGCCCTTCGATGGCAGCCTGCTGAATAACCTCAGCGTGCTGTACCGCGAGAAGAAGCAGTACAAGGACGCCATCTCCGCCCTGCGTACCCTGTTGATGCGGGATCAGAAGAACATCGACGCGTACAAGAACCTGGCCCTGGTCTACTACGACCAAAAGAAGTTCAAGCTCACTCAGACCATCCTCGAGAACGCTCTCAAGATGGCCAAGGAGCAAAAGCGCAAGGATCCGGACATCTACGTGAACCTGGGCATGGTCTACCTCTCCCGTGAGGAGAACGGTAAGGCGATGGCCGCCTTCAAAAAGGCCCTTGAGGTCGATCCCAACCACATCGCGGCGAACTACAATATTGGCGCGCTGGCCCTGGGCCACCGTGACTACGGGCTGGCCGCGAAGGCCTACGGCGTGGTCGCGAAGGCCCGCCCGGGCGACGGTTATGTGGCCGCCTCCTTGGGCTACGCCTACCAGGGGCAGCAGAACCTCGACGAGGCCAAGAAGTGGTTGGAGAAGGCCCGCAAATTGAAGCTGGACTCCGCGACGGCCGGTCCGGGCGCGGTGGATGATGAGGAGCAGATGATCCTGCAGCTCATGATCATCAGCCAGGGCAAAGAGGACAGCGCCGGCGCGCTCAAGTACGCCGACGAGTACATGCAGACCAAGGGCATCACGTGTGGGCCCGACGACTTCGATGGCTTCTGCGGACGCGTCAACGGCATCAAGATGATGATCGAGATGGCGAAGGAGGCCGCCGCCGCTCCCGCTGAGGAGCCCGCCGCGCCCAAGGCGACGGGCAAGGACATCTTCACCGAGGGCGAGGCCGAGGGTGAGGGTGCACCCGCGGATGGCGCGGCTCCGGCCGACGGCGCTGCGCCCGCGGATGGCGCGGCCGCTCCGGCGGATCCTGCCGCAGGGAACCCCTAGGGCGCACGCCCACCTGGCCATCGGACGGGTGACGGGCTTGACCCGACACCCCGATATGGCGGATTTGGCACCTAACCGAACGAAGAAGTGGGAACCAAAGACTTCGCCGGCTGTCTGAACAGACCGTGAGGCGAACGTCGGGCGGAACGCACCGAACGCGTCGAGGAAGAGACCGAGTAGTGATGAAGAAGATTGTGAGCACGATTGCACTGAGCATGACGCTGGGCCTTGCGGGCACAGCGATTGCCCAGGACGAGGTTATCCGCGAGGCGGATAAGACCTCGTTCAAGAAGAAGACCGTCATCGACTTCTCGGATGTCACCATTCAGGGTGAGCTGACGAAGCCCGAGGGCTCCTATCTTCTCAATCGTAAGAAGACCAAGTTCACGACTCTGTTGAAGATTCGCGCGAACTTCCTGCCCGAGCTGTTCAACTCCACGGACAACCTCTAGGGAAGATACGACAGTGTCCTCCACCATCGCCCTTACCATCACGTCGAAAGACGGCGCCTCCAAGGACGCCGTATTTGACAGTGACAGCGTGCTCATCGGCTCCGGACCCTCTGCGGTCCTGAGGCTCGACGGGCAGGGTGTGTCGTCGATCCACGCGGTGATCAAGGTCTCTCCTGAAGGAGAGGTCATCGTCACTGACTTGGGCAGCGAGGGTGGAACGACCGTCAATGGCAACGCGGTGACCGAGCCTGTGACCCTAAGCGTTGGGGACACCATTCGTGTAGGCGACGTCGACCTGGAGATTACCCAGCTGGGCAAGGGAGCCGCCAAGGCTCACGAGCTGGCCGATGAGGAGGCCACGGTACAAGTGACTGATAAAGAAGCTGCCAAGAACAACGAAGGCCACGAGCTTTCGACGCTGGAGGCCGCCGAGGCCTACAACCACCAGGCTGAGCCCGAACAGGGCACGCACATCGTTCGTAGTGAGGACGACTTCAACGAGTACCTGCTCAACTTTGAGCTGGACGAGTCGAACAAGCCCACCAACGAAGACCGCGTCCTGGAAGTCACCGTCTTTTGGGGTGACACGGTCATCGACTCGACTCGAGTCAAGGACCCGCGCGCGGTCACGGTGAAGGCCCGTGCCGTCAACTCAGGTGGCAAAGCCGACCTGGAGATCGACGGGTTCCCAGCCGACAACTTCACGATCGCGATGAACCAAGGGGCTGAGGCCTCCATCGTGATCCCCTCGGATGCGAAAGTTGGCTTGCGCACCGCGGACGGCAAAGTGGTTCGGGATGTCAATACATCCGGCACCGACGCGCCCTTCCCCGCGAAGGCCTACCAGCTGAAGCTGAACGAGCGCTTGGTCTACAAGGCCGGCACCCTGACCGTCATGGCAGAGTTCATTCGCGGCGACGCGAAGATGGGCGCTGTCGGGGTCATGGACTGGTTCTTCCCCCGTGTCTTCGCCATCTCGGCGCTGTTGCACATCTTCTTCGTCGTGGCGGCCTTTTTGACGCCCGAGAAGAACCAGGGTCTGGTCGACGATCTGTTCAAGAACCAAAACCGGTTCGCGCAGATGATCCTCAAGGCTCCTGAGAAGGAGAAGAAGCGCAAGAAGCTCGACCTGTCCGGCATGAAGGGCGGGGCGAAGCACAAGGACGACGAGGGCAAGTTCGGAAAGAAGGACAAGCCCAAGAAGGACGCGGTGGCCTCCAAGGCCGGCGCCCCGCGCGTCGACCCGAACAAGCGTGAAAAGGATCGTAAGATCGCTTTGAACTCTGGTCTGTTGGGCATGCTCAAGGGCGGTAAGGCCGGCGCGGTCTCCAACGTCTTTGGTCCTGGCGGTCTCGGCACCGGCATCAATAACGCGATGGGTGGTCTGCGCGGCTCTGAGATGGGCGACGCAGGCGGCGCAGGCGGCCTCGGTACTCGTGGTACCGGCGCAGGCGGCGGCGGTAACTCCCTGGGCATCGGTGGCCTCGGCACCCACGGTCACGGCCGTGGCACCGGCGGCTACGGAAACATCGACCTTGGCGGTCGTGGCAAGGGCACCACGCGAATCGTGCCTGGCCGCACCATCATTAAGGGGTCGCTGTCCAAGGAAGAGATCGGCCGCGTCATCCGACGTAACCTGGCGCGCTTCAAGTATTGCTACGAGAAGCAGCTGAACTCGAACCCGAACCTGGGTGGTAAGATCTCCATCTACTTCACGATTGCTCCAACGGGCAGCGTGGCGCGGGCTTCGGTCCGGGAGACTTCCATGAACGACGCGAACGTCGAGGCCTGCACAGTCAAGGTTATGCGTTCGCTGAAGTTCCCCAAGCCTCGCGGCGGCGGTATCGTGGTCGTGACGTATCCCTTCGTGTTCGCCGCGACCTAGTCCGGCGGATAGTTTAGGGACCCTTCGGGGTTCACATCGAATAGGGCGTAGCCTCCGGGCTGCGCCCTTTTTCGTTTAAGCCTACGTGTTCGCCCCATCGGTCAATCTCCGCCAAAAGAGCGCGCTTTTACTTGAGCGAAGGTGTGATCGCTGTGCTAGCTTCCCGCCGCAATGCGCATTGTGACTTTGGCGATGGTGGGTGGCCTCCTGCTCGCGGGCAACAGCTCTGCGTTCGCCCAGGATGGTGAAGACGGAGCGGACGCGGCAGCAGCGACCGCGACCGAGGGCGAAGCAGCCGCGGACGGCGAAGCCGCCGAAGGCGAAGCCGCTAAGGAAGGCTCCGGCCAGAGCTACGCCGGAACGGAAGCGCGCTTCCCGATCCGTCGCGGGTTCTTTGCGGAAGGTGACTTCGGCGTCTTCATGACGATCGGTGGTCGCAATACCAACAACCCAGCGCTGCCCGGCCGTGGCATCTCGAACATGCAGCCGTACCTAGGCGTCATGGCCGGCTACGACCTCATGAGCGACGAGGTGATGAACATCGCCGCCGGCCTCAAGATCGCTGTGCTGCTCAACGGCAGCGCCGGTCGGGTCACCGCCGATGAGGCCGTGAACATGCCCAATGGCGACCCCGGCACCCAGCCCAATGACTATGAGGTCTGGCAGATCGGTGTTGGCGGTGCGTTCGACTACCTGCTCACCGACCGCCTTGGTCTGTCCTTCAAGCTCGACGGTGGTTTGGCGATTCTCAACGCGAACCCCTTCCAGCCGGCCAATACGCTTGGCGGCGGCGCCGCCGGTGCCCTGGACCCGCGCTTCGCAGACGCCGGCAAGGCGACCATGGGCGGCATCGTCTCGGTCGGCGCGGGCGTCAGCTACGCGACCCTGCTCACGGGCTTCACTGTGGGTCTGGACCTGCGCTTTTCCGCTATCCTCAGCAGCAGCATGATCCCCGCGCTGTCGGCGACGATCCCGATCAAGTACAACTTCTGATCCGCTCGCTTCGTGTTAGCGTTTAGCCACGATGTCGTGGCTCGACACCTTCAAGGAGATCCGCTCGACCGACTGGAGCGAGGTCCCCGAACCCCAACAAGACGAAAAGGCCAAAGAGGTGGTGACCATCACCGCCTACGCGTCCGCTGCGGCGGCCATGGTGCCCGTGCCTCTGGTCGACCTGGCCCTTCTCATCCCCTTTCACAGCGCCATGGTGATGACCGTAGGCCACGTGCTGGGCCGCCCGGTCACGGATACGGAGGCCAAGCGGGTGGTGCTGGAGCTGGGCGCCGTCGCCGGGGTCACGGTGGCCGCCCGGGCCGGGCTCACGGCCCTCAAAAAGCTCGTCTTGCCGGGCATCGGTGGCGTGCTGGCCGCGCCGGCCTCCTTCGCTGCGACCTGGGCCCTGGGGCGGGTCACCATCGCCTACTTCAAAGAGCCCCACCTGAGCCGAGACGAGCTTCGTACGGTCTTCAAGGACGCCTTCAAAGAGGCGGGGCAGCACTTCAGCAAGGAGACCTTTGACCGCTTCAGGAGCGAGCAAGGGGAGGGTGAGCAGGTGCCCAAGCCCGAGTCGCCCGCAGAGCCCGCGGCCTCCGCCCCGGCGGATGATGAGCTGCCGCCGGCGCCACGCCCTGGTGCACCACTATCCTCCATGCAGGAAGAGCCGCCGGAGCCGCCCGCACCCGCGGCCGAGCCGGATGCCGCCGAGAGCGTGCGGCCCCGAAAGCGAAGCCTCTAAGACCGCATTGTATCTTGGTGCTCACGCACGTGATCTCCGG
>SPJJ01037605.1_pt1 | contig 16964 bp, 13 predicted proteins | sample 3741741 | NCBI WGS metagenome assembly SPJJ01 (sample SAMN10925908, study PRJNA522277) | cold seep metagenome | isolation source: Elba SIP-enriched marine methane seep metagenome, extraction at timepoint T1 | place: Italy: coast of Elba, Mediterranean Sea | collected 2014-05 | reverse complement strand
CCATCATGTCGCGGTTCTCATCGGGGTCCATGAGGCGGTTGGTGAGGATGTCGAAGCCCCACACGCCCAGACGGCCGCCGGGGTAGGGGTAGGCGGGGTCAGCGTTATCGGTGTCGCAGGGCGCGTGGCTGCGGCCCATAGCGTGGCCGATCTCGTGAACGAAGGTGTCCGGAGATTGCTGGCCAGAAAAGCCCACGCCCACCGCGCCGCGCGAGTAGGTGTCGCCGGCCCTAGGCACGGGCCCGAGGCCCGTCACGCAACCCCGGTTGCAGTAATTGCCGAAGGAGGAGGCCGGCGCAAAGATGCCGTAGTAGTAGGTATTGTCACTGGGGTTGTCGCGGTTCCTGAGGTCCAAGATCTCTTGCAGGATGTTGCTCCAACCCGCGCCATTGCGCGAGATGGCGTTCGGCCAGTCGAGCGGCTCTCGAACCGTGACGTTCACGTCCGGCACCGGGTAGAGTTTGTAGATGTGGTCACGGTACAGGTCGATCTGGGCCGTTGATACGTCGGGCAGCCGCCCGCTGCCATCTGCATTGTAGCGCACGGGCACGAGCACCACCTTTAAGGGCCCGCCGGTGGGCTGAGGGTCGAGCTGTGCGACGCCGGAGCTTGGGTAGAGCACGCCATTGGGGCTGGCATTGCCGCCGCAGCCGGCGGCCTCGTACAGGCCCACGCTGAAGCCCGCGTTGAGGGTGAGGGCGGTCGCAGGCACGCTGAAGTTGAACGTGGAGTTGGGCTGCTGCTCGCCCGAGGTGACGCTGACCCGGATGGTCTCCTCGAGGTCCACAGGGGCTTGGCCCGGCGCCTCGATGTGAAGGCGGGCCACGATGTCCCGGGCCATGAAGCTGGCCTCAGGCTGCACGAATACCCGCACCAAGGCCGGTCGACCGCCGATCACAGGCGCGTTGAAGGTCTGCGGCATGCCATCTTGCATCAAGCTGATCTTCACCGCCTGGTAGATGGCCACCTCGGTCATGGCGACCCCGCTCGCGAGCGCGCCGCCGCCGGGTGTGGTGGCGTCGAAGTCGCACCAGTCCGCGTTGATATCGCCCTCAGAGGAGATGCCGTTGAGATCGAGGCTATATCTACCAATCAGCGGCTGGCCGTCGGCGATCTGAGAGATGTTCAGCTCCAGAGTGCGGGTTTGGCAGCTCGCCGCAGTCAAGCAGACTTGCGCCTGCACCTGCCGGGCCCCGAGGGTGCTCAAGTCGGTCAGCTCCGCATAGGCCACCGGTGAATCATTGCTGGGTCCCTGCGTGATGATGTCGGACAGCGCGGCGCAGTTCAGCTGCGTGGCCGACAAGATGACGTAGGCCTGCTCTGCGTTATTGATGCAGCGTGTGCCCACCGCACCAAAGGGGAAGGTGTTTTCAACCGTGCCGGCGTCTTCGGGCGGGGGCGGCGGGCCGCCATCGACCGGAGGCGGCTGTACGCCCGTGTCCGGAATGGGGGTGAAGACACCCGCGTCTGAGCGCGGGGTGGTATCGACCTCAAGGATGCGCCCGTCACCGATCCGGTTTTCGCAGGCCGCACTGCCCAAACCCAACGTCATCGCCCCGATCAGGGCGGCGCTCAGGTGGGGGCGGAGGGCAGCTGCGCGTCGCAAGATGGCCGGATGATAGCAATTTTGGGCCCCGCTTCTCTACCCACCCGGTTACCTAGGGCAAATCGGCCTGGACCGACATTCCAAGGAGCCGCTGTCAAACCCTCCGGGACTGCGGGTTCCCCTCGGTTAGAGCGCGTGAGCCTTGCCCCGAGCGGGGCACCTGGCGTCATTGGCCCTGTGTCCGTTCGGAGCACATCTGGGCGCTGTCTGCGCTGCCACAAGGCCCAGGTGGCCTGCGTCTGCGCCTCGATTCAAACCGTGGCCAATCGCACGGGCGTGCAGCTGCTGGTGCACCCCAAGGAGTGGCGTCACCCTCTGGGTACGTTGCGGTTTTTGCAACTGGGGTTGCGCAATGTGGACGTGAAGGTGGGCATCTACCCTGACCCGCCCAAAGACCTAGAGGGCGCGGTGCTGCTGTTTCCCGGCGAAGGGGCCGTGGATTCGGCGGCCTTGGCCGAGATGCGGCCGCGCACGATCTTTGCCATCGATGGCACCTGGTCTCAGGCCCGATCCATCTTCAAAAAGAACCCCTGGCTGCACACTTTGCCGCGCTGCGCTCTGCCCGTGGAGGGGCGCAGCCGCTATCGGGTGCGCAGCGAGCCGGCGGACGGCTATGTGTCGACGTTGGAGGCGGTGCTGTCGGTGCTCGGTGGCCTGGAGCCCGAGCATGGCCCGGGCTTTGAGGCCTTGCTCGACGCCTTCGACGGCATGCAAGACCTACAACTTGAGTACGCGGCGCGGCCGAGGCCGCGTCGGCGAAAGAAGGTGCGGCCGGCCGAACTCACCATCCCGCAGGTGCTGCGCGAGCAGCCGGAGCGCGTGGTGCTGGTGCATGGCCGGGTGCAGGGCGACGTGCCGCATCGGGGCATCGTCACCTGGGCTGGTTTGCGCCTGATGGAGGATGAGCGCTTCTTTGGCGTGGTCGGCGATCGGATCCGGGACAGCCGGGAGCGCCGCGTAGCCCGCATGCGCCTGTCTGCCGCAGAGTTGGCCGGCGAGGAGACGGAGGCGGAACTCCTGCAGCGCTGGCAGGCCTTCTTGCGCCCTGATGACGTGCTGTGCTCGTGGGGCTCCGGATCCTTGCGGCACATTCACGACGAGGCGGGCATTGTGCTCAAAGGCGCCTATTGTGGCTGGCGCAAGGGCACCTGCGGATCGATCTTCGAGGTCGTGCGCCAAGAGGGGCTGCAGCTTGAGCCGGTGGGTTTTGGCGGCCAGTCCGGAGAGCTGTTCAGCGCGATGCGCCCCATTGCCCGCCTCATGGCGGAGCAGAGGGTGAAGCGCGAGGCGCCCTAAAAGGGTTTGGCGATGGCCAGCCAGGCGGCGACGCTTCCTAGAGCGGCGAAGACCAGCAGCCACACGCGGGCGAGGCCCGGCATGCGCTTGAAGGGCACCACGGCGGCGCCAAAGACCAGCCACAGGACCAGCTTGAGGTAGACCCAAACGCCCCAGGTGTCGGGCGCGCCCATCTTGAGGCGAGCGAGCAGGCCGAAGCCGGCCACGGCGAGCACCAACAAGCCGACGCCATGAAATACGCTGAGCACCGCGCGCATGGGTTTGGAGGCCGCCTTGTCGGCCCCGAGGGCGCCCAAAACGGCCAGGCCACCGAGGCTCATGAACAGCAGCATGAGCCCAGCGAGGTGAACGATCTTGTACGTAGCGTACGTCATGACTTGGCGGACGTGAACGCACGTCCAGCCGGGAGTCAATCCGCAGGGGCCGCATCATGGGCCGGCCCCGACGATCTAGGCGTTATGCCCCGAGAAGCTGTCGAGGTTGCGCATGTATTGAGCCCGCTCGAAGGTCGCGGCGTTCGGGCCTCGGTGGGGGGCCATGCTTCCCCGCAGATCGGCCAGCTGGGTGTCGTGGGCCTCCATCCAGGCCACCATGCCGCGCCGGATGACGTCGAGCTGCTCCACACCATGCTTGAGCAGCACCGAGCACAGCTGCACCGTGTCCGCACCGACCGCGATCAGCTTGAGCGCGTCATGGGCGGTGTGCACGCCGGTGGTGGCGGACAAGCTGGCTTGCGTTTGCTCCCGAAGAATACCGATCCATCGAAGCGGCAGCAGCAGCTCCTGAGAGGTGGATAGGTTGATGCGCGGTCGCACCGTGCCGGCCTCAAGGTCCACATCGGGCTGGTAGAATCGATTGAAGAGCACCAGCCCCTGCGCACCCGCCTCCGCGAAGCGTCCCACGGACCAGGTGAGGTTGCTGAAGAAGGGCGTGAGCTTCACGGCCACCGGGATCTGCACCTGGTCGCGCACGCTCTTGACGGCGTCGAAGTAGGACTGCTCCAAGCTCTCGGGACCCAGTTTTGGGGCGGTGGGCACGTAGTACAGGTTCAGCTCGATCCCATCCGCGCCGGCTTGCTCGACGAGCTTGGCGTACTGGGTCCACTGCCGCCGCGGGGAGCCGTTGAGGCTGGCGATGATGGGGGTCTTGACCGCCTCCTTCGCCTTCCTGATGAGCTCCAGATACCCGAGCGGCCCCAACTGCACGCGGCCGCGCTCCGGAGTGGATGCCATCGCGCGTGCATGGCCGCCCACACCCTCACCGATCAAGTCGTTGAGTTGAGCCTTGGAGAGGGTGAGCTGCTCCTCAAAGAGGGACAGCAGCACGATCGCGCCCGCCTGCGCGTCCTCCATCTTGCGCAGCTCATCAATGTTCTCGGTGAGCGGGTTGGCGCCCACAATCAGCGGAGAGCACAGGTCCAGGCCCAAATACTTTGTCGTCAGGTTCATCCGAGTTCGCGGGCTCGCAAAGGATGTGCCCTAGTGATTTCCTTCACAAGTGCAGACCCTTGGTTACCGAAGCGTGTCAGTATTCCGGCGGCCGAGCGTTACCAAACGGTGGTCCAGCATACCTTTCGGACCCATCCGCAGATTGAGCTACACTCACGCACATGAGCCGTTCAACTTCCTCCCTGATGCGATGGCCGCTCAGCCTCGCCCTCACCGCGGGTCTCGGGCTGGCCTGCGGTGCTGACGGCGTCAGCGATGCACCGGACGCGGCGACCGCCGATGGTGGGGCCCAGGTGGGCAGCGACGGTGGCACAGCGTCGGGACCGACGGTGCAGATAGGCACCGGCCTGGACCGCTTCGAGGCCCTGACCGAGGATCAGGTCCTGCCGCTTCAGGTGGGCCCCCAGGGCGGCGGCCGCATCGAGGGCTACCACATCTACTCCGCGGTGCGCGTGAAGGGCTACGCCTCCGACAATCTGCTGGCCACTTTCCAGATTCTAGACGCCAATCGCCAGATCCAAGCCGAGCAGGCCCGCCAGTTCCCTAGGCTGCAGCCCGATGGCGACGCCTTCGTGGCCTACGCGGTGGCCCCCAGGGTCATGGACTGCTGCGTGGTCGAAAACCAGCCCGTCTACCTGCGGGTGGAGGTTGAGGATACCAACGGACTCACCGGCTCGGATGAGATGCGGGTGGTGGCGGGACCCATCTGCGAAGACCCCGAGAACCGGGGCCAGTCACTCTGTCCCTAGCGTCAACCGCACTTGCGGGTATCAGGCAGATCACAGTCCTGGCGGCCGGCTCGCCAACAGGTGAGGCCGGAGAACGAGGTGGTGACCTCGTGCCAGGTATTATCGAGCAGGTCGAGGTACCAGGTGTCATTCACCAGGCCGCAATCTGTCCTGCCGCCATACATGTAGATGCGGTCGCCCGCGGTCACAAAGGTCTGAGACTCTCGGCGCTCGGGGCTGTTGGGGTCGAAGGTGGCGAAGTCCGCCGCGAAGTCGCAAAAGCCAAACTGCTCGCAAAAGCCGTCTCGGCCGCAGACGCGGGTGCTGGGGCACTCATCGTCGCTGGTGCAGCTGATGGCATTGTACTCATCGCCGGCCGTCTCGCGACGCCACGTGGCGTTGGTGATGTCGAAGCTCCACAGGTCGTTATCGTTGCCCAAGGCGCCGGCGTCATGGCCGCCAAAGAGCACCAGCCGATCGCGGCCCGCGTCATAGGCCATGGTGCCCTTGATGCGCTTGGAAGGTGTGTTGCACGTGCCCTCGATGCAAGGCGCGCCGCCGCAGTTGACGTCCGTTCGGCAGCTCTGACCGGCCGGGATCTGGGTCCAGGTATCGGTGGCCAGGTCGAGGTACCAAAGGTCCTTCAAGAACGCGTCCGCGCTGGTGAAGGAGGTCCGCTCACCGCCGCCAAAGACCCAAAAGCGGTTACGCTTGGTATCGAGCGCGCCCATGTGGAAAAGGCGCGCTGTAGGCTGCGCGCCGCCCTGGGCGATGCGTGACCAGGTATTCGTCTCCAAGTCGAAGGCCCAGGTGTCGCTATCGACGATGAACTCGATGCCCGAAGCCCGGCCGCCCGCGAAGAGCAGCAGCCGGTCGCCGACCTCGTCGTGCACCATGACGGTATTCATGCGCGGCACGGGAGCGCCGGCGCGGTCCAGCGCGGACAGCTCCGTCCACGAGCGGGTCTCGGGGTCGAAGGCCCACACGTCATTGAGGTAGGTGTAGGGGCCTGAGGTGCCGTTTCGCCAGCGTCCGCCAAAGACCAAGAAGCGGTTGCGGGAGGTATCCCAGGCGCCGCTGGGGCGCACGCGGTCCCGGGGTTTGTTCTGGCCCTGCACCTCGATCTCGGCCCACACGCCCAGGCGCGCGTCGAAGGTATAGCCATCGCCGAGGAACTGGGCCGCAGCCGGGTTGCAGCTTTGGGGTTCCGCGGCGTCGCCGAAGAACATGAACAAGCGCTGACACTCGGGGTCGTAGGCCGCGGCGCTGTCTCCACGTCGTGTGGGCGCGGTGCCTTCTTGAAGCTCCATGCCGAGTGCAGGGCAGGTTTCGGGTACCCCGCTGTCGATCTCGCCCGCGTCGAGCTCGGCTCCGGAGTCCGGGGTGCCTTGGCCACCAGCGTCGGTGTTGGTCTCCGACTCGGAGCAGGCCAAGAGGATCGTGAGGCTACAAAGGGCGATACGGTGCAGTACAGGCGCGCGCATAACGCAAATCCTCTACCACAAGGGAGTGGGTTGTAGGCTATCCGGCGGTTGAGGTGCGTGTGCTCGCTTGGCGCTTCAGTTCGCTTTCAAAGACCTTCAGGTCGGTCTCCAGGAGGCTGATCTCGGTACTGATCGCCGCCGCATCCCGCCGCAGGGGCGAAAATCCGGCGTCCCGGGTCAGCGAAGCGAAGCGGTTGCCGAGGCCATCGTAGCGGCGCTGGCCAGCCTGGGAGGCGTGTCGGTTGAGGATCTTCTTACAGCGGCGCAGCTTCGTCTTCAGCAGCGCGGCGTCCACCGCGATGCTGTCCACCGCGTCCATGAGGTCAGTGTAGGTCTGCTCGAGCAGCGCGCGCTCCGGCTCGCTGGTGCGCTTGTACCACTGGCCCCACTGGCGGGCCGGGCTGGAGGCCACCGCCGCGAGGTCCGCCCAAGCGAGGCCCTTTCGGTTCAGGGCCCAGCCCAGGTTCATGTCCAGCTCGCTGAACGTCTTGGCGGGCGGCGCGTTCGGGTCCGGCTTTTTGGGCTCATCCGTCTTGGCGACTTTGTAATCCTTCACCTGCACGTCGGGCGGCGGCGGCGCGTCGGGTGTGACGGGCTCGGCCGGCGGCGGCGTTGGGGCCGGGGTGGGGCGCGTGGTCTTGGCGGGCCGCGCGGTCTTGGCGGGCCGCGCGGCGGGCTTTTTCTTGGCCGGTCTCTTCGACGGGGCGGCGGTCTTGGGCCGGGCTTTTTTTGGTGGCTCGGCCTTAGGCTTTGTCGTCTTGGGCTCGGTCGGTGGGGCCTTTGGGCTCGGGGCCACCTCCGGCGGAGGTTCGGGCTGCGCCTCAGGACCCGAGACCAGGGACGTGAGGGCGCTCAGGTTGGGCATCTGCCCGCCCGACCAAAAGTAATAGCCCGCCGCCGCCGACAAGATGAAGAAGGCGGTCAGCGGGACCCAGCCTTTGATGTACGCACGAAGGCCCAGCGCGGCGCGGATGGACTGGCTCATGGGTTCGCCCTCGTGGCCCATGAAGGAGCGCTCCTCGTCGAGCACGGGTTTGGCGAGCACCGAGCGGTCGACCCGGGTGATGGGCTCCGGCGCGGGGGCCGGGGCGGCGGCGGCGGCGCGCTTTCGGGCGCGCGGGGAGGGCGCGATGGTCAGGCCATCGATGCGTTGGATGACGGCCTTGGCGCTCTTGGGGCGGTCCTCGGGATCTTTTTGCAGTAGGTCGAGCGCGAGGTCGGTCAGGCCCGAGTACGACAGCGCGGGCACGGGCGGCTCGCTGTTCAGGTGCTGGTGGGCCAGCTGCTTCACATCCCCCAAGAACGGCGGCGTGCCCGTGAGCATCTGATAGAGCACGACCCCCAGCGCGTACAGATCGCTGCGCGGTCCGGCCTGCTCGCCGCGCAGCTGCTCCGGGGACATGTATAGGGGCGTGCCGAAGAACATGCCCTGCTGGGTGAGCTTGACGGTCTCGCCGTCCGGCTCGGTGATGCGCACCAGACCGAAGTCCAGCAGCTTGACGATCTCGTCATCGCCGTCCGGCACCAAGGCGATGTTGCCGGGCTTGAGATCTCGGTGCACGTAGCCGCGGGCGTGCGCGGCGTCGAGGCCGAGGCAGGTCTGGCGCAGGATGTCCGCGGCGCGGCGCGCGCGCATGGGGCCCTCGTCCTTGAGCGCTCCAGACAGGGTTGGACCGTCCAAGAACTCCATCACCATGAACAGCAAGCCCTCTTGCGTCGTGCCGAAGTCGGCGATGGTGACGACGTTGGGGTGCTTGATGCGCGATAGGGCCTTGGCCTCACGCCGAAAGCGGCGGGCGAGGTCTTTGTCGACGGCGATCTCGCCGTGCAAGATCTTCAGCGCGAAGTCCTGCTCCAGGTAGATATGATGAGCCCGATAGACGCGGGCCATGCCACCGGACCCGATGGCGGCGTCGACCCGGTAGCGGTCGATGGTGCGACCCAGGAGCGGATCTTCCATGCCCGATACAAGGCGCTGGCCGTCGAGGCCGCAGTGGTCGACCTCCCGGGTGTAAACAAGGCCACACTTGGGGCAAACGAGCATGGGCGGGGGCATGCGTATCACGGCCGACTCTGAGCGGGCAGCCGAAACCGAATCCGCCCCTATCACGCCAACTTGGGCCCGCCTCGAGACATTCCCCGAGGCCACGGGAGCGGGCGGCGGATTTAGGGCTGCGCGGGCGGTCGCAGGTAGGCGGCGTGGCAGCTGAGGCAGGCGTCGATCAGCCCACCCGCCGCTTCTGAAAGGGCCTTGGCATCCTGGTCGGGCGCGACGGCGGCGACCTGCGCTGCCTGCTGGGCCAGCGCGTCTTGGGCGATGAAGAAGGCCTCCGGAAGCATGCTGTTCAGCTCCGTCGCATCACGCAGCAGAGGTCGAGCTAGGCGAGGCTCCTGGGCGATCTCAGCCCCAAGGGCCTCGGCCCGCTCGTAGTCGAGGTACAAGATGGCCCACATCAGCTCGTTCATCGCCTCACCGTGTCGGTGCATGCGCTGCCGCAGCAGGCGCCGGGCGCTTTGGGGCAGGTGGCTAGGCGCCGCCATCGCGGGCGCGCGGATCTGAGGCGGCGTTGGGGCCGGCTTTGTTGCGGGGGCTGAGCCGGTGCAGGCCACCGGGCCGAGCAGGGTCAGGCCGAGGATCATCAGGAGCGTCGCTGCTTGCCTCACCACGGCCAAAGGGTACTCGACCTGGCGCAGTATGTCTTGCGCGGCGGCGCTGATCAGCTCTTGGCGATCGACGCGAGCGCGGAGCGGGCGCGGGCCTCGGTGCGCTCATCGGGGTCGTGGTCGAAGACCGCCAACAAGTGCTGGTAGGCGGCCGTGCTTTGGCCCTGATTCAGGCGCACCAAGCCGAGGGTCAATGAGACCTTGGCCTGGTCGATGTCCTTGCGGCCAAGGGACAGGGCCCGCCTCAAAAGGCTCATGGCGAGGATGGGCTCGCCGCCGTCGGCGAGCCACTGCGCCAGGGTCACGGTCTCGGGGCCGAGCTGCTGAAGGATGAGGCTGGGGTGCAGGTTGCGAGCCTGTCGGATCGCGCCGGGGCGGTCACCGGTGCGCAGGGCGGCTTTCAAGGCGCCCTCGCTCTGCGCGAGCGTGACCACGGCCTTTTTCTTCTTTGTCGGCTTGGGTCTTGAGGGGCGCGCCTTGGGCCAGGCCGCCGGATCCCAGCCCACTTTGTTGATGCCAAAGGCCAGCGCCAGGCCGCCGATAAAGCCGCCGATGTGCGCGCCGTAAGCGACCCCGCCTCCGGAGCCGCTCGTGAACAGCGCGGGCAGCAGGTTGTCGATGACCAAGAAGACGCCGAGCACGATGCGCGCGGGCACCATGATCGTGGTCATGATGAAGGGAAAGAAGAAGATGAAGACCTTCACCCGGTTGCGGGGAAAGAAGAGGAAGTAGCAGCCCAGCACGCCTGAGATGGCCCCCGAGGCCCCGATGAGCGGCACCATCGAACCGAGGGAAAAGGCGGCAAAGCTGAGGGTGGCCACAACCCCCGTCGCTAAGTAGGTCAGCAGGAACAACGGGCGGCCGAGGCGGTGCTCTACGTTGTCCCCGTAGATCCACAAAAACAGCATGTTGCCCGCCAGGTGAGCAAGGCCGGCGTGCATGAACAGCGAGGTCAGAAGGTTGGCCACGCTGGCCGCGCCCGGCTTGAAGCCGTGCAAGTAGACATACAGGTCCCACTGGTTGTGCCCCGCCAGCAGTTGCTCGGGGCTTACAGGGAAGCCCACTTGAGTTGGCAGAATGCGCAAGAAGTCTTGCGCAAGCTGTGAAGAGGGGTCCACGGCCTGCATGGACATCGGCAGGGTCAGCGCTAGGTAGACCCCGATATTCAGGGCCATGAGCGCCCAGGTTACCCAAGGGCGATAGTGAGGAGGGTTGGGGGCGTCGCCGATGGGGAGGAACACTGGGCGCTCTCAAAGCTCAGGCTAGGGCCGGGGGCCCCAGGCGTCAACGAATAGGGATCTGACGAGATCGGGCTTGTTCGGCCTTGGGCAGGTGAATCGTCAGCACGCCGTGTTCGAGCTCGGCCTCGATAGCGTCCGCTCGCACCTCGTGGGCGATCGGGACCGTGCGCCGCAAGACGTGGCGACCTCCTCGATGCGTGGCGTGCAAGATGAGGTTGTCGTCTACGAAGCTCAGCGTCACGCCGCCCTTGGCGACGCCGGGCAGGTCCGCCATCACCAGCAGCTCGGCGTCATTGTCCAGGACATCGATCGCGGGGGTTGCAAAGGTGCGGGGCGCCTCGTCTGCAGTTTGGCTTGTCATACTATTATCCATCTTCATGATCTCCGGCTTCATCCTGGCCCTGGGCTTCAGGACACCTTGATTTCGATCTGCGTGGGCTCCGCCTTAGCCTTGAGCGGGAAAGAGAGGGTGAGCACGCCATCCAGCAGCTTGGCCTCTACGGCCTCGCTGTTGATGTCCTTGGGCAGCGTGAAGCGGCGCTCGAAGCGGCCGGCCACACGCTCCGCTACCAAGCGGCGGCTATTGTCAGGCACCTCAAGGTGGCGCTCGCCACGTACTGTGAGCACACCCTCCTCGAGGTTGACCTCGAGGTCTTCGGCCTTCACTCCGGGCAAGTCCGCCTGCACACGCAGGCCTTCCTCATTGCGTTTGGCCCAAAAACGGGGCGCGGCCGTCGCACGGTCTTGCAACAGACCCTCGAAGGGGTCGGCGCCGAAGAACCAGTGCAACTGGCGACGCAGGTCCGGAGAGAGGAACGGGGAGGCATCGGTGGAACGGGTTTGCAACGTGAACATCAGCGTCTCCTTTGGCACCACGGGCGCGCCATGCAGGTGCCCGTATCCGCGATACGCGGAGTTGGGGCACAACCGGCTCGAAGCTCGAGCCACGGTGAAATTTACAGAGCTGGTGCAGGCCGGGTTGCGCCCGGGCCCGCGGCTCAGCTCTCGCTTGGGAGAGTAGTCACGAATTCAAAGCGTCAAGAAGGCGGGGCAAGTCAGGAGGCGTCAGCGGGCTGGGTCTCGATGTGAGCGCAGGTGAGCTCGATGGCTTCGTCGAGTAATATCCGGGGGTTATAGCCCAGGTCTTCGCGTGCTCGTTCAATACTAAAATAGTGATGGGTGCACATGTAGCGCACCGAGAAACGCGAAAAGTTCTCCTCGTGGCCGATCTTGTCCTTGCCGCCCCACGAGCGCATCCACTCCGAGATGGCCGCTGCGCTGTAGGCGATCGTGTACGGCACGTTGCCTCGAATCGGAGGCAGGTCGAGCCGGGCGAGGACCTGCTTGACGAAGCCAAAGAAGGGGCGGGGTTCGCCATTGGTGATGAAGTAGGCCTTGCCGCCGGCGCGGGAGGGGTCGTTCTTGAGGCTCTCGTCCGCCAGCAGCAGCGCGTCGATCAGGTTATCGACGTAGGTGAAGTCGGAGAGCTTTTCGCCCCAACCCACGCCGAGCTTGAGCTTGCCGGCGCGCGCGCGGCCGAGCACTGCGGGCAAAAAGCGCGAGTCGCCGGGCCCGAAGATCACGTGCGGGCGAAGCGAGGTGGTGCGCACCCCCTTTTCCCCGTCGGCCGCCAAGACTCGCTTTTCGGCCGAAATCTTGGAGTCCGCGTAGGGCGCCTGCGAGATGCTGGAGTAGGGCATCGACTCGTCGCCGTTTTCAATATCGCGGCCTTCGTATACGCAGCTCGCCGAGCTGACATAGACCAAGCGCGGCACCCCATGCTGCTGGCAGGCCTCGATGACGTTGACCGTGCCGCCGTCGTTGACGGCCCAAACCGTGTCCACATTGGTCCAGCGCGTATGCACCACGCTGGCGTTGTGAAAAACGACGTCGTGACCTTCGATGGCCTCGTTGACGCCGGCCTTGTCGGTGATGTCCAAGGCCAGGACGGTCACGCCCTTTGGGTGCTCGGCCGGGTGCAAGTCCACCGCCGTGACCTGATCCCCTCGGGCGGCCAGGGCGGCCACCAGGTGACGTCCCACGAAGCCTGAGGCCCCGGTAACCAACGAACGAGTCTGTGCGCTCACACCTGCTGCAAAGCCGTCGCGGACGTTGGGGGCAAGCCTTTTGGCGCTCAAGACGGGGCGGCGGGCCCGGCGGCCTCCGCGTGGGGAGGAGTTTCCCCAGCAGGAGAGGGGGTTGACGGGCCAGTCGCCGCGCCGGGCGCCCGTTCCGGGGCTTGGCTGACCGCCAACGCCAACGTCGCGGCGCTCAGCGGCTTGGCCAAAAAGGTCGAGACCCGCGCGTGCTGCATGACCTCCGGGGTGAGCTTGGTGCTGAAGCCGCTGCAGATGATGACCGGGATGCCGTGCAGGTTGGCTTGCGTCGCCAAGTCCAGCCCAGAGATCTTGGGCATCGTCTGGTCCGATACCAGCAGGTCATAGGGCGGGTCGTCGGTGCTCAGCAGCCGCAGGGCGTCCTCGCTGCAGGTGGTGGTGGTGACCTCATAACCCAATCGGCTGAGCAGTTTGCGCCCCCAGGTCGCCAACGCCACCTCGTCATCCACCAGCAGGATCCTCCTCGTGCCTCGCGGCAGGTCCGGTTGCGTTTCGGGCACCAGCGCTGACGCGGCGGCCGTGCCCAGGTCGGGCGGCAGCAGCACCCGGAACTCCGTACCCTCACCCAGGACGCTGTGCACGCTGATGTGACCGCCCGCGTTGCGGACGATGCCCTCGACGACGGCCAGGCCCAGTCCCGTGCCTTCGCCCTGGCCCTTGGTGGTGAAGAAGGGCTCGAATATTCGCGCCTTCACAGCCTCCGGGATGCCGGGGCCATTATCTGTAACCCTCAGCTCGACGTAGTCTCCGGGGGCCAGTCCTGCAGGGAGCCCAGGGTCGGTATGCCATAGCGAGACGGTCGTCAGGTTGAGTTGCAGTACGCCGCCGTGCTCTCGCATGGCGTGCCCGGCGTTGGTGCACAAGTTCATAAGGATCTGGTGCATGCGCGTCGGCGCAATGCAGACCGTGGTCTGCTCCTGACCGCTGAGATCGATCGTCAGCTCAATGCTCGAAGGCAGCGAGGCACGCAGCAGCTTGCTGGTCTCTTGCACCAGCGGGGCGACGCTCGTCGGGCCGCGGACCGAGTCCTCATGGCGGCTGAAGCTCAGGATCTGAGCGACAAGGTCTCGGGCGCGCTCAGCGGCTTTTTGCACCTCATGAAGGTCCTCTCGGGGGTCGAGCTGATCCTCGACGTCCATCATCGCCATCTCATTGAAGCCCATGATGGCGCCCAAGACGTTATTGAAGTCGTGCGCGATGCCGCCCGCGAGCGTGCCCAGGGCCTCCATCTTCTGGGCGTCAGTCAATTGGCGTTGCAGGGCCTGCTCGCGCTGCTCTGCGAGGTGTCGCTCAGTGATGTCCAGGGCCAAGCCAGCGATATGGGTCGCGGGTCTGCCCGGCTCGCGGACCGGGTAGGCGCGGCCCTGAATCCATCTGGTCTCGCCATCGGGCCGCACGATCTGAAAGACCTCGCCGTCATCGAGAGAGGGCGTCTGGCCCGCGGCCACCGCCTTGAGGCTGCCAAGCAGCTTTCGACGGTCGGCCTTGGGCACGGCCTGCAGCCAAGCCCACGGGCGCGAGCGGAGGGTCGCCGCGCTCATGCCCCACACCTCTTCGAAGGCCGGCGAGACGTAATCGAGGCGCCAGTCGCTGACCCGAACCAGCCAAAAGACCTCCTCGATGCTGTGTGCGAGCTGCTGAAACTGCGCCTCACTGTGCCGCAACGCCTGCTCGGCAGTCTGCCTCTGTAGCTCCACGGTGGCGCGGCTGCGCAGGAGGCTGAAGACCTCCTCAGGGTGGGGCGGCAGTGGCATCGCGCCTTCGGTCACGGCATAGAGCACCGCGATCACTTCCCCCTCGGTCGATAGCAGCGCGGAGCCGACCAGACCGCGCGCGCGGATGTCAGGGTCCATGGTGCGCAGGGCCGCCTCATCGCTGGGCAGGACACATTGCAGGCCATTTGGGCTTTGAGCGACGCGCCGACTGACAGGATCCAGGGTACGCACGAGGGGCGGGTCGACCACGACGCCGCGCCGCACCAGACAGACCACCTCTACCGCCCCCTCCCGCAGCCGGGCGAGCACCGCGAGATCTGCCGCGAAGACGCGGCTGAGCTCCTCGGTGAGGTTGTGCAGGCACTGTTGACCGGTGGCGGAGGCCAGGCTGGTGGATAAAGACCGTAGTAGCGCCTCTCGGTCGCGGATGGCCGCGACCATGCGACGAAAGCTCTCGGCAAAAGCCTCCACCTCTTCAAAGCGTTGGGGCGCCAGCGGGGGTTCGTAGCGGCCCTCGGCGATCTCTTTGGCCTGGGCCACGAAGGCCCGCATGGGCTGGCTCACACTTCTGGCAAGTCCACTTGCAAGAAGGAGCGCAAAGCCCAGGGCCACCAACAGCACAGTGAGCAGGGAGGTTCGCACCGCGGTCGCGGGGGCCAGGGCGATCTCAGCCGGCTGTGCCGCCACGACAACCCAGCCAATCTTTGACAGCGGCTGGGCGTGCCCCAAGTAAGGCTGGCCGCCGAGCTCGAAGGCTCCGCTGCTGCTCTGCCCACCCAGCGCGGCCGCGACCAGGTCGAGGTGATTGAGGTTGCGCTGCCGCTGGGCCGAGGCCCTGTCACGGTCGAAGAGCACGACCCCGCGGCGGTCGACCACCAGCACGCGGGCGTTGGAGGCGGGCGGATGTTGCAGCAGGCTGCGCCGAAGGCCGGACACGGGCACCGAAGCCACCAGCGTCGCGCCCTCCACTGGCAAGACATATTGCAAGGCGGGGCCTACACCGCTCAGCGGCGCAGAGACATTGGACCAGCCAGCCTGCGTGGGCGGGGCCCCGCCGACCCAGCTGGGCTGCCGTGAAAAGTCGACGCCCAACAGGTCTGGCCGATGCTCGCGACGATCGCGCGGCAGGCCCACAGCCACGATCTGACCGTTGCGGCCGACGCGGTACAGCGCCGCCACCGCTGTGGACGTCTGCACCCAGGCGTCTAAGGCCGGGTTCGTGGCCTGCCGCGGGTGCGCCTGTTCGCTGAAGCTCCAAGCGAGGTGCTGCTCGATGCGGCCGAGGTCGTGCTCGATGTCCGCGTGGACTTGTTGGGCGAGCTGCGAACTTTGCTCACGCGTGACGGAGCGTGCGTAGTCCGACACGGCAGCGTGGCCAAATAACCCGATGATCGCCACCGGCAATAAGGCCGTGGCGAGCAGGGCGACCGAGAGCGTGGAACTCAGCCGTCTCATCGCGGCGGCGCTTGTTCATGGCGCACAAAGCGGCCCTCAAAGATGTGGATGGGGAAGTGCTCACGGACGACATCACCGAAGCGGTCAAAGCGCAGGTGGGTTTGCACAGTGTCAAAACCCTCTTGTCGCAGCAGCTCGCCCTTGATGGCCTGAGGGTCCGGACCCACGGCCTCGGCGGCGTCCAACAGAATATTGGCGGCGTCGAAGCTGTGCACGGCCGCGAAGTCGGCAGCTACACCGAAGCGTTCTTGGAAGTCCCGTTGGAACTGCACATAGGGGGCCCTGACGTCGCTGTAGTCGACGGTATGCACATACAGCAGTCCCTCAACGGAGCGGCCGCCGAGGGGCAGCACGGCCGCGCTGGCCGACCAGTCGCTGGCGACCTTGGCGATGGGGGAGCCCAGCTTGCGAAGCTGCTGGCAGAACAGGGCCGTGTCGCGGGCATTGGCGAGGATGAATACGACACTGGCGGAGCTGGTGGCGACCTGCCGGGCCAGCGGTAGATAGTGTAGGTCTGGCCCGGACGAAAAGGGCAAGCGGGTGACGGCCTCACCGCCGCGCTTGAGGAACTCCTGTTCGAAACTATCGGCGGCGCTGAGGCTGTGCGCGCGATTGTTGAGGTCCATGAGCACGGCCGCGCGTTGGTGGCCCATGCGATCATGCACGTAGGTTGCCAGGCGCTGCGAACTATCCGCGCTGTACGGGAAGACTCTCAGGAAGTAGTCATCTTGGGCCCGCAGTTCATTGGTGCTGGTTGTTGGGCTAAGCAGGACCGTTTGCTCGGCGTCGAAAAGGGGCGCGCCGACCAACGACATGCTGCTCGTCATGTGACCCACAGCAGCGAAGACACCCGCCTTGAGCAGCGCTCGATCCACCTCGGCCGCGACGATGGGGTCATGCGCGTCGTCTTCGGCGCGCAATCGCACGGCCTGGCTTCGGACCCCACCCCGTCGGTTGCGGGCCTCCACCGCGAGGGTGACACCATTGCGGCCGGAGACGCCGAGGTCGGACATGGGCCCGCTCAGCGGCCCGACAAAGCCCAGCGTGAACTCGGAGGGGCGAGCGCAGCCGGCTGCGCTCGCTATGGCCACAAGGAGCGCACAGGCGCCGGCGGACGAGGGCCGAAGTCCCAGATCGTCTCTTTGTGCCATAGCTCGACCACTGAGAAAGTAGTGCATCGATGCCCTGAGGGCTAGGTGAGCGCTGTCTG
>SPJJ01039706.1_pt1 | contig 16977 bp, 22 predicted proteins | sample 3741741 | NCBI WGS metagenome assembly SPJJ01 (sample SAMN10925908, study PRJNA522277) | cold seep metagenome | isolation source: Elba SIP-enriched marine methane seep metagenome, extraction at timepoint T1 | place: Italy: coast of Elba, Mediterranean Sea | collected 2014-05 | reverse complement strand
TCCAACGCAATAAGGCCTCAACTGAGCAAACTTGTTTTTTTTGTAAATCTGTAGCGCGCCGCTTAAAATGCGACACAAAGTCATTGTTATTGCGACACGCTTTAATGTTTACCAGACGACTAAATCCAGTTCTGTCTGGCTTGTTGCTAAGGCAATTTCACCCAGTTTAATTTCATACTGAGTCTGCTGGGTTTTTACGTGTGAAGCCACCGCTTTTCCAAGTTGCTGTATCTGAGTTGACGTATGTGCTTTTCTTGACCATTTTCCGTTCCCATCTTTACACCAGAATTTAAATTCAGATGGAGGATTAGAAAGCAATGTCTCTGTTACCAGCCCTGATAGATTTTGCTGGTCAGTTAGTTCGGTTGGGTAATGATGCGATATACCTAAAACACTACTCTCTATCCCTGTAATTATCGCATTATTACATGATTTTTTTATACGGTCTCGCGCTATCTGTTGAGATGTAGATAGAACAAACGGATTAATTAAAATGTCGGCTTCAGATGCTGAAATTTCAATCATTTCAGCTGCGATTAAATGATCTTGCGACCCATCCGGCTCAAAAGCAAACACGTCATTGATATTGTTTTTATAAAATTTCATCACCTAAACTCCGACCATCCGATTAACGTACCTAGATTATTCACACTATATGTACCGCCATTTGACACAATCGCAGTCATTGGTATAGTTTCGCTACCAGCGTAATTGCTTTCAAAACGAAATGAACTCACTGGAGTACCGTCAACTGTTAGCGTCGAGACCCCTGTGTTAGTAGTCTGACTAACCCACACAGTCACTAAAATAGGTCGTCCTGACGAATTTGTGTACGTTACTCCCAGCCCTCGGCTAGCGGTCACATCTTGCCAAGTTTGTGACCGCCCAATTAGTGCAGAGTTTAAATATGAAATCAATTTCAAAGGCGTGACAATAGTTGCATCATCAGTACCTGTTCCAGTTTGCGATTGTGTCGCCACTTTAGCAATACCCGCTACAGATTCAGTCGCCGCTTGCACCAGTGCCTGAACTGCGAGTTTAACTTTATAGGCTGACCACGCTCTAACGGTTGTTGACGTCCCCGCTTGTGCTTCGGCATCGGTCGGAACATTGACTGAATTCACATAGTTTGAATGCGGATCACCTGCAGACGCATGGGATGTAATTGCATTTGCTACTATCGTCGCGATTGCTTGACCTAACTGCGTCAGATCGGCTGCCGATGGTGTCAATCCTGCTGATGTAATTGCATTGATAATCTCCCGCATCGGGTGTTCAATAGCTTCACCTGATGGGATACTGCCTTCCGTATCTGTTGCCGGGTTGCCGGTGACGTAAGGATCATCTGCAGCACCGCCGACTGGTTGTTGATATTTCATATTAACCCTCGTAGGTAAAATGTAAGTTTCTGTGTGCCTGGTTCATTTTTTTAAACCGGCATTCCAAATCTTCAGCTTTACTGATTTTTGTGATTGGATCGATGCCGACTTGTGATTGTCCGCATCTAAAATTTGTTACTCTTGGGCCTGTTACACGAACTCGCCAATGATGACGTACATCGTGACCGCCCATTAACTGATCAACACCGCACTGGCTTAGTCCACAAACAAACGGTTTGTACTCGACAATCGTGATGGTATAACCCAACGCTGTGGCTAAATTGATATAAAACTGTTTAGTCTGACCACCTTTAACTGTCAGTTTAGTGACTACTGCTTGCTGGCGTTCTTGTAATGTCGTGACCAGCCCTGAAGAACACGGGTCCGGCAGGCCGGTAAAATCTTCCCAGTCTTTGAGTAGCTCAACTGAATAGCGCGGGTCCAGTTCGATTCTTAAATCTTGTGCTCGTGCATCGACACGGGCATATTCCTGGGCTACTGCCTTCAGAATTTCATAGATGCCGCTGCCGGGTCGGCGCAGGTCATCCCACAGCTCACCGTTTGGCAGAAACGATAATAATAAGTGCAGATAGTCGTCAGCCGTCATAGTGTTTGCCAGGTAATGGTTCCCAGGGTGATGATCTCGCCTGCTGCAGGCGTAACATCGGCGGACGGACTGACAGTGTTATGATCAAACTCGCCGGTAGCAGTAGATATAGATTCACGTAGATGACTGATTAACAGCTTGCCAGATCCAGCGCCATCTTCCGGCTGTATTTCATCCAGTAACAAATCTTTTATCTGCGCTTCGATTGCAGCCTGTACTGTTGTTGTATTTGGGCTGATCGCAATGGTTGGGTTCAGTGGTGCAGCTACTGGAGCGACCACATAAAGGCCGGACATACCGGCAGGCCGCAACGCTTCGATAAAATCATACAAGGCAGTAGCATCGGCGCCGGTCGGGATGCCGTCAGCATATTTATCATCCATCATAAACCTGACACTAACCGTGCCATCGCCCATCGCTACAGGGTAAGACCAGGCGCGAGTGACACCGGGAAATTCCTTCGCCCAGGTAACATAGTCGGCCTTGTTACCTCCGACCACCGGCTCTTGTACTTTACGCAAATAGCGGTCGAACATGGCATCTTCGCTTTCCACATCATTACCGCCTGTCAAACCGTCGCCTGTCAGGGTTACCGTCGAGTTAACACCGGATATAGACTCTACCAATGACACCACGGAGGTAATCTCGGCATTGCCATCCAATCCCGTTAAAACAGCGGTAATATTGGCCGAAGCGGAACCGGCAACAATCGTCACCTCTGAATCTGTCACATACTCAACACCATCGCTACGCTGTAGCAATGTATTGACCGGAATGACACTGCCATTGGTACCGGAAAAAGTCACCGTGCCACCGGCAGCCGTGGCGGGTAACTGTATCACACCATAAACGCTCGCATGTTGTTTGAATGACTCATCGAACGCGGTAAACGGGTGATATTGCAAAGCAAGATGATCTAAATGACCGTGTAGTGAGTGGCTGGCTCCGGACATAGCCTGCTTAATCCCTTCAACGACAGCATTATATTGCGTCGGGTCAATGCCCCCGACCAATTCAAAATCGTTAGTAACCCGTTGCTGAATATCGGTTAGTGTTGGTCTTTTAAAATTACTTTTAGCCATTCGCTATCCCTTGATAAATCTGGTTTTCCCATACCGTGCCATCCGGCAGGCTGAGTCTAAGACTGATCGCTAGCATTTCCGGTTTATGCCACCAGGCTTCTATATTAATAAGTGTGGCCCGCTGGGTTTCGATCAGCCACTGTAGTGCTTGTTTACAGTATATTTCTGCCAGCTCACGGGTTTCTTCGATTTGCTTTGCCCGTTTTAATACCCACAAAAGAGAACCATGCGGCCGTGCCTGTATGCTCGGTTCCAAGTCGGATGGATAATCATCGCCCCAATAGCCACCGGCATACCCGTCCAGTTCTTCATCCATATTGGCCGGACGCGGATCGGTCGGCATTAAGCGCCGATCAGTAAACAAACTGACCATCACGGCTGAACGCAAGGACTCATCAATCACCGGATTATGGCCGAAAATGCGCAGGTGATAGCCGTTTTCAGGGTTATGATCGATATAAAAATCTTTCATATCGATGTCACCTTGTCCGAGCCTTCGACAATTGGCCATAACCCGGAGCTTGATCCTGTGTCGACTTGTACGCGATCGCCAACCCTGGCCACCTTAGCACCGCCTTCACTACCCAGGCTGACATCATCGGATTCAACCACCACCTTGGGCGCTTTAACCCTGATATGATCGCGATAGAAAATAATTTGCTGCCCTTGGTCATCACCAAACCCTAACTCACCTTTTTGTAGACCTTTAATACGATGGCGGCGGTCTGCAGCACTAATCGCCACATAATGTCCCGGTCTACCACCAACAGCCGCCAGCAATACTTCGGCGCCATCGTGTGGGTGGCTGGTCCAGCCGTAGGGCTCCCAGTGTTCAACCTCATCCAATGTGACTGAACCGACGACTTTAACCTGCAGCATTTGCATAGCGGCGTCACTATCCACTAATGAAACCACGCCACGCGTGATCATGAGTTGAATACGGCGTTTTACACCACTGAATAATTGCTCTATAGAATCAATATTCATCACCAGCCACCATTAACTAGTTTAGGTTCCGGCAGTGGCGACAGGTTAAAGGCTTCTTTGGGTGACACTTCAATTTCTGTAAAACTACCGTTTTCATCAATCACATAATCAACGCTGGGGATTAACCAGGTGTTTTTAATATTCTGATAACTGTCGTCGATATCGACCATGTAGTTCGGCAGCCAAAGCCCGTTGGCATGATGCCAGCCTTGAACGGTATAACGAATCGAACGGCTTTCACCGTAGCGTCTGTTTTTCTCAGTAATCGCCCGGGCCTGGCAGTCGGTTTTGTTTGCAGGGCCATCGGCCAGCAGGGTATGAGGTCGGTAGCGGGTAGAGCCGTCTCGCTCGACCGCTTCCACATGTGCCGCCTGAGTGCCATACCAGTCATCTGTTCCGGCAGATTGCCCCAGTACCTTATATTCACTAAAGCGAAACTCTGAACTATTGCGTCCGGAGGCTTTCAGTATATTTTCACCCAAAACCAGCGGAGTGCTTATTTTCTCGCTACCGGTCTGGATCAGGGCAATATCGCCCCGTGGCGTACTGACCATTCTTACCCCACGAATCCGGCATAATTCTTCCAGGAAGCTAAAAATGCTTTGACCCGCTTCAAGTGAGACTTTATGAAACGGCTTGGTAACTTCGGCAATATCGCTTAATACAGAGATGCCGAACGGCTTGGCCAGCTCCGTTGCAATCTGCAATAACGAGCGGTTCCGGAACTGCTTGCCAACTATAGAACAATCGACCAGGTCTTTCGCCTTACTAAACCCGGTGACTGTAATATAATGATCCTGGTGATCATAATCCGGTGTTACGTCGTAAACATAACCAGTGATCACGGTTTCTCCATCGATCGCGATCCGGCATGGTGAATCGGAGCGAATTGGCCGCGCCTTCGGATTGCCGAACCAGCGATCGGTCAGCGACAGCTCAAAGCTATCAGCAGCCTGGCGAATACTACGCCGGACCCGTGCAGACTTCCAGCCGTCCCAGACCTGGTTATCGATAATCAGTTGTAAATCACTCACTCAACACCTCCACAGGCTCGCCGCCGGGCACAAAGCCAGGATGCGCCAAGCGTGGATTGCGACGAACAATCTCGCTTTCGCGGGTGGCATTGCCATGTTGTTGATAAGCCAGGACCAGCGCCGGCAGTGTTGACCCCGGCACAATAGTTGAAACTTTTGCAGACTGACTGCCACGCTCGGTAATATCCTTATGCACGGCTACGCGTAATTGCTGCATTTGATGATACACGCCGTCATCGTCCGACTCTTTGGCGACTTTGATCAGCCGTGATGTTATATGATCGCGTACTGCCAGTGCTTCTTGTTCGGTCGGATATTCAATCGCGGTACTGATTCGGGCCTGTTCGACCACAATCAGTTGATCCAAGGCTTTTTTAAACGCTGCCTGATTTTCTGCGGCCTTGACCTTAATTGCCGTGGTGGCGCTGGTTGCCGGATAATCCACCACCGGTTCCAGTGCGGAAATTAATCGTAACGGCGTGACCGGCCTTGATGGATAACGGTTAACAGGGAATGAGCGTTTAACAGACCGGTTACTGCCAGTCAACTGGTTAACCGCCACCGGTGAGCCACCGAATAAGTTTCCCCAGGTGCCCAGATCATCCAGCGCTCCGGATCGAACCATACCGCGATAGCCAATACCGATCACACGCGATAACAAGCCGCCAGTGCCGCTAACAGCGCCCATCATGCTGTCGATCATGCCGCGAGGCGTTGGGAGACCCGACATTAATGCTGTGACCGGGCTTTTACCCAACAGCGCCGACTCGGCAACGGTTAGTGCCATGCCCGATAATCCCGTGCTCGACAACTGCCCGGATACAATGCCTTCACCGGCGGTTAACACATTATTTAAAATCGATGCTGGAATCGGTAACTGGCCGATTAAATCAGAAAAACCGGCGTCGAGTTTTCCCATTAGTTCGGTCGCATGGCCTTGAAGAACAGAAGATAGACTTAAATCAAACTGACCTTCAAATGCTTCTAAAATCGGCGCATAGGCTTTATTCACTTCTTCTAAAACTAAACCAGGCGTGTTGACTTTCTCGGTAGGGTATTTCTTTTCACCCGATTCAATCACTTCCAGCGAAAACCGGCATTGGCCATATTCACGGGTTGACTCACTCGGTCTAAATGCAATGACAATCACCGTCATTCGGCCCAGGAAATGGTGCACCAGCTGCACGGTTCTACCGGACTCGGCCACTACGGTCAACCGGTCGCGCAAATCCATATAGTCCTCACCGATCAGAAAGCCTCTGATAGTATGAACACGTTTTTTCTTGCCCATTACCTCAACATACGGCTCATCTTTCAGCGGGTACTCATGCTGAACGGCACGGACGCCAAAGTCATTATCGCCTTCTTCGGTAAAGAACGGGATTTGGTCGATGGAACCCGGTTTTAGTTGATCTCGCCAGCTCACATCGCCGCTCCGAAATGTGGGCCTGCTCGATAGGTTTGAGCGACATCTAACTCGGCATTTTTAGAGCTGGATTTAATTTGTTTAACAGAAGCACGTTTATCATCGAATTCAATTGCAATCTTATGCTGAAATTGCTGTTCAGATTTAAGCGCTGCTTGAGCATTGTTATTTCCCAGTGCCGCCAAAGCTTGAGCAATTGAACGGCCCAGTACGTTTTGAAAAGCAGTCCCTTCAACTAGAGTTTTGTTTATCAACGTACCTATCCCAACACCTGCCGCTGCAGAAGATGCGACAGCAAGAGCAGCTGTTGATACCGCACCAGCCCCCATCATACTAATAGTCTTTAAATCTGGGGCTGATCCTAATAGCTTGAGATTACCAGGCCTAAAAACTTTAGGGCGTTTTTTACCTGAACTGGATATAGACCCAGGCATTAAATCACCGCCAACAGGCATATTTACAACGTAAACAGGTGTTACACCTGCTTGTTCAACGGCTTTACCTACGGCCAAGCCACTCGCTAAACCACCGACTTTACTCAATACTGCGCTTCCTAATTTTGCAGCGGCAACTCCTCCTGCAACTGTCGCAGCCCCACCGGCTAGAATTTCTTTGCCAGACAAACTCTTTTCATCCAGTAAAAATTTTATACCGTCCTTAATAACGTCATTAATAGGTTGTGAAAAATCATCAGCGGCGCTACGTAGTGCTGTTTTTAATCTTGCAACTTGGTCAACTGAGTTGTTAATAGCGTCAGGCAAATCTTTAGCGATTGCTCCACCTGCACTTTCCAACTCTTTGGCCATTTGTCTAATGCCTGAAATAGTGTCGCCGTCGAAAAGTTTTCTTAACCCTTTCACCGTATCTAGGTCAGCACCTTCAAATGCAGCACCTAAAAAGCTATCACGCTGAAAGTCAGTTTTTAATGTTTTATATTTTTTACCAATATCTTCTAGTACATCAAAAGCTGCTCGCTTATCCCCATCAGCATTATAAAACCTGACACCTGTCACTTTTGAGGCTTTCTTTGAATAATTTTGATTGGTAAATACCCTTAAAGTAGAGTCTACCAATGTTGCCAACCTATCTGGACTACGCTCACTTAACGAAAATGCTTCTGTAATGGCTAAAGTTTCCGTTAAATTCAAATTTGCACTTTTTGCATTGTTGCCAACTTTAGCAAAGATACCTGACAAATCTTCAAGCTCTGCATTACCTAATCGACCTGCAACCGTCATTTGATCAAGCAATAAAGTTGTTGTCTTTGAACTAGATAAGTCAAATCCAAAATTTTCTTTAGCAACGCCCAAAGCTGACGCCAATACATCTGCCGATGACCCAGTCACAGCAATTGCCTTATTAATAGCCTCAATACCAGACATAGAACTTTCCCAGCTTTGCCCTGATTGAACCAAGTTATTAAAGCCCTGTATTAACTGTTCGATTGGTGCGCCTGTTTGCTGCGCCATATTAAACAGCGACTCCCTTAGTCGGTTGGTTACCTCAAGAGTCATACCAGCAGTTTGTGCAATTTTTATTAACTCTTTATCAAGTTTCGCCGATTCTTCAACAGCCTGTTTTGTTTTAAATGCTGCAAGTCCACCGGCTAATACTGCTGTATAACGATTGCCTAGATTGTCTAATGCTTTAGAAACAGAATTTGCGGTTCTACCCAGGCGGCTTATATGCCGCTCAGAGCGTTTTGAAAACTGCTCCACAGACCGCGTGTATCGCTTAGATTGACGCTCTAAGTTACCTGCTAAGTTAATTTTTATGGAAGTTTTTAAATCACTCATTGAGGTCTCTTAACAATAGCAATCAGTTTTCTAAGTGTTTTTTCTTTAAATTCATTAACCCGCCATCCTCGCTGAATTAACAATACTTCAATTGCATCAAGCATCCCTGCTATCTGCATCATCTCGCCCCCGGTCAACAAACTCCATTCCACCTGCATCCAATTCCGCGGCTTTTTGTTGAATTAATGATAAATCTGATTCACTTAATTTCTTTAGCAGATCTATATCAAGCGGCCCTTTGATGTCTCCGATTTCAACAATTTGTCTCCGCAGAACATTTATTCCCATCGATGAAGGACTAGTAACCAATGCTGGCTCGATTCTTTCACCAACAGCTTTATATACAAGTTTTTCAGACTCTTCCTGAGCGTCTATAATGTCGCCTGCTGTTGGCTCCCTTAATACAACATGCCTATGAGACCTTTTTTTATCGCCTTTGCCTGTCGGAATACCGTCTGTCAAATCAAACTCGATTCTGGCCATCACACTTCCTCCACAACTTCAGCTGACATAGTTAGATCAATCATTCCACTGCCAGCATCCAGCCCTGGCACATCAGTGGTAAACGCTTTAACCAGCATCCACTTTTGACCGGTATCGGCTTCAAACATGGCTGTTGCGCCTGAAATATCACGTAGCTTTTCAATACTGACATCTTTAGTGGCCAATACTTTGCACGACATTTCCGGCGCCGTGGTTTCTTCATTATGATACGTCCGGCCATTATCTGCCGGTACCGTATTGCGTTTGGTACCACCGATATTTAAAGTCGCCCCTTTTTCTGTCGCAACCTCGCCCAGTTCACCCAGGCTGATCTTTGCTCTACCTACAATTTGCATAATTGCTCCTTATCTGAACTCTGTGTGAATTGCTGTAACGCGCATGTTTTTAATTAACACCGGACTGTCATAAATATCCAGCCGGTTATTATTGTCGGCATTAATTTCTGCTAACAGCGACTGTTTATAACTCTCATAATCTTCCGTCCAGCCTTTATCCATAAAGGTTTTATACAATGCCAGCATTTCAATAATGGCCTTTTTAGGCTGCATGATTGGTTGCCCAGGCGGAACATCATAGTTGTCACTGGCTAATTTCCAGTTTGGGTATCGCTGAGTAAAGAAATGACGTTGTTCTAATCGAATACGCTCGAGTGTTTCAGGTGTGTTGATATACAACCAGGCATCATCGTCTGTACCACCAGAGTTTATCTGATACATTGAAATTTGTGCTTCAATTAACACCCGCCCACCCGCATCGACTGTGTAGGTACTAATACCATCAAATAACAATTCATTACGCATAGGATCATCCCAGCGATCAGATTCGGCTGGAGGAGCAATACCTGGCAAATGTTTACCACGCAATTGTCGGGAGGGGTCAATACTCAATGATTGCCCAGCAACGGCCATATTGACGGCTGACCATAGCCAAGGCGGTGTTGGACTATCGCCAGTACCCATGCATGACACATGATTGTTATTGCGGGTATTGCCAAATGTGCCAGTTGCAGCTTGAGCACCTGTATACGCAGAAAATGCGCGGCCCCCAATGGCTTGCATCGGACCGAATCTTTCCCCTAACTCAGTTTCCAAAACAGTTAAATTGGCTGCATCCGTATAAGGAACAGCTAACCAGTTAAACCATTCAGCACCTAACGCATCCAATGCTGGTGTAATATCTGGATTACCTGACCCTGCTGTAGTCTCAGATACTACACATGTCAGTCCAGCAGGGATTTTGTCGCTTAGGTGATACCCGATTCGTACATCGATATCACTGCCTGTTTCACCTTTCCATAAGCATGTTAAATCCACTTCATTTGCATTCGTAGCATTAACGGCTGTCGTCATAGGTTTGTCGGTGATTAAGGCAGCGGCTGCAACAATTGAGGCGGCCACGGCATTATTATCATCACCTGCAGCGATACCCACTTGAACACGATAATTTCCAATATAGACAGGCAAAGTGCCTGCCTGGGTAGCTGTGCCTGTGACCGTGATTTTTTTAACCGCGGCAACACCCGCAGGCAAATCATCCAATGCGACCGCCCACATTTCTAACCATGGCTGGGCTTTCTTAGCCGCTTTACACATTTCAGCCAGCATTGATCCTCGACCAAACTGTTCATCCAATGTGCCTGCATCGGCCCCAATACGAATCAGCTCACCAGCTGCAACGCTGCCAGCGGCTAGGCGTTGACCGGTTAAAACAGCTTTAGCATCAAAAACAGAGTGACCCGCCAGCCGTCCATCAAACTCAATATATACACCTGGCACACGCAGTTTTGATGGTACATCATTAAATCCAATAGCCATTACTTACTCTCCTTAACGGTTGGTTTTTTGGGTGGGGCCACTTGTTCAACGCTGCCGTCTTTTAACTGTCTGCGCCAATAGCGGTTATTCGGTACCCATTCGCCTTCATCGACCAAATGCTGATGATTGTCCGGACGTCGTACTTTTAACTGCAAAACTTCTTTTTCACCTTTTTTTGCGGGCTTTCGCGTAACGGGTCTTACATAAATTTTGTCTGTCATGATTTACTCCTGAGGCAGATCAAAGTGATTAGTGATATCAGTGGTACCGTCACCGTTAAAATCGGATTCGGTATGAAAAGTAATAAACTGGCCAAGGCCTACTGGGTCGAGTTGTTTTTCAAAAACCAGCCTGGGTAATTCAAATGTCAATGCATAAACGGTTCCGCCTATGTCCAGCATCGCTCCTGCAAACATATTTTTAACGGATTTAAGTTCTAAAGAACCAATGCCGGGTATAGTCAGACCATTCAGCAGCGGAGCCAATCGTTCAATCATTTCATAGCCGCCAATCACCCGGTCATTGCCTCGTCTGCGGGTTTCTTCATCAGCTCCTTTGCTGACGATGTAGACATCGAATTTTGCATTGATTATGGCCAAATCAGACTGATTGGTTTGATTACCGCCTAAAAACGAGACATAGACCGCCGGGGATTTTTGCAACAAACGTTTTAATAAATCCAAAGACCAATTACCAGGTAATGATCCCGAGTCATTTAAAACACCTGGCAATGTGTTGGTTACTTTCTCTAATATTGCGTCTTCAACCAGTTGAATACTCATATAAACCCTTAACGCAATGCATTAGTTAAATGCTTGTTTACAATCGATAAGATTTCAGCTTCATCTTCAGGGCGCAATTCTTCGGGCAGTATCTGACGGACGGGCATATCGACACTGTGATTTCGTCCTGTTTTTCCGCCTTTTTGGTGGATGCCTGCATAAATCATATTGGTACCAAACTCAAAACTGTCCGGGTCTGCATTCCATGTAAATGAATCTCGAAGGTGTGCATGATCAACAAGAGTTGTACCCGACTCATTTAACGCTCTTTGTGACGGTTCCCAATATGTGCCGTCCGGAGCGGTTCCAGTTAAAAACCGTTCTGCCGTTTCATGTACAAAGTACTCACCGATATCATCCCAAACAGGGCTTAAATCCTGACTAGCCTGTTTAAGCTGCTCAAACACGTCCAGTACTTCTGGCATATTCTGCATATCTAGGGCTAATGTAATACCGCTCATTAGTATGTATCCCAGTCTACAGTTGATTGACCTGGCTTTTGAACGACTTTACCTGTATCTACTGCCATTGAATCTTCAATACCTAGGCTGATTTTCCCTGACTGGACATCACGCAACCAAGCGATGGCGTCTTTATAATCGTCTTTTACGACATCAATAGGTGCATCTGCGTATAAAATTTTGCGTACGATATAACACGCCATTTCAGTTAATGAACTGGCATCGATAACAGCTTGTTGCAGCGGCAATCCATATCGAGGACTAAGATAGCCATCTATTCGCTTTGCAGCCTTATCCAGTGCAGCATTGAATACAGTATCGACAATTGCACCTGTCAACTGGCCGTTTGAGTCAGGCCTGTCAGTGAGTTGTATTAACTCTTCTTCTCCGAATGCGTCGATTAGATTTTGTTGGGTGCAATAGGTCATTATCAATCACCTGTTGCCAACTGATACAGCTTATCGGCTAATGCTTGACTACCGGCTTCGTTAGGATGCAAGAAATCACCAACATCAAACTCAGCACGGAGTGTGTCGTATGGATAACGCGTAAATACGGTCGAACTGCCGAGTATTTTGCTGGACCGTAATACCTTGAATATTTTGTTGTTTGATAATGATGAAATCCAAGAATTATATTGTTCCCGTATTAGTAATTCATCATCTGTAGCAACAGAATAGCCAGCGAAAGGAGGGCAATCTGACACAATTAAGTAAACGCCGTGCTCACTACATATTGAACGAACAGTGGAAATATAACTTTGCAATAGCTCTAAGGTTACAGGTGAACTACTATGTCCAATAATATCGTTAACAATAAACTGGTAGAACAAGACCGCTGGCCTATCCATATTTTGATTGAACCCAGTCACATCAGTAGGCTGAGAACCCTCAGGCACCCAGCGTAACCCAATCAGATTGAGTGCATCTGAAACCAAGTCTATATTGTCTGCAGATCTACCCCCCGGAATTCCGTGTATTATTACTCCAATATCGGAGTATGATTTCATTAGCAACTGAGCAAAATCAAGCGAGTTATTTGAAAATGAATCCCCCATTACTAGTAAATTTCGGCTACTTGCAAACTCATTAACCGTGCCGCCTGAGTCAGTTACAACGCCAGCTACTAGGGTATTATTATTTGGGTAACCGAATGAGCCGCTAGTTGCAATCGGAACGAACTCAGGCGGGGCAGATTCACCGACTGGCAATTCACCCCACGAAACGTCAGAAATTGTAACTGACACCCCAGCCACACCAACCGGCCCAGCCGGATTTAAACCAACCCTAAAGTTAGCCTGCTCAGTTACATCAGCAGTCCAGACAATACCCACTACACCATCTTCTGTTAGCGTTGCAGATGTTGTGCCCACGCCAGAGTCTGTCCAAATAATCGATCCAGGCGCACCTACCAAATTACTGACTTTGCATCTTCCGTAGTATTGCTTGCCAGCTTCAACATCGATACCGATTGCCAGACAACCCCTTGCTGATGATGCTGTAGATGTCCATGTAGCTGATTTCGCGTCTGGGTCGGGAGCATCATATACCAGAGTCGCGTTTTGTATGATTGTGTCATTCCAAAGGTCTAATGAGAATTTCGATGGAGGAATACTGTTGCGAACCACACGAATAGCACCACCATCAAACATACTGGATGATTCGGATGACTTATCAAATTTTTCAAAAATACTTGCAAAACCTGAATCAACAGCAAACAAAACACTTGCACTGGCATCTGAAAAATTATTAGCCGCATCAAAGGCTCTAACAACAACACTGTGCTCACCAGCAGATAAACCGGTTAGGTTTAGCGTAGTCGTTACACTGTTATCAATTGCCTCACCTGAATTATCAATATACGCTGCATAACCTGCCACTCCGACATTATCAGTTGCAGCGGGCACTGTGACCGTAGCTGTGCCCGCTGTAGTGATGTTACTAACAATGGGCGTGCCCGGTGCTGAGGGTTTTTCTGGATCAGTTGGTACATAAGGATTTAACTGATCAGTACGGCGTTTAAGCAAAGCGCGAGATTTCATAGTTATTTTTCAGTCAGTGAAGATTGATAGCGTTCCCAGGCTGCATCACGGTCAGTCGCGCTGATAATGCGGCCTAATACTGCAGATAACGACCGTGAGTCCGGTTTTCCATCATTGGTCCAGTGGCTTTCATTTTCAGCATCTAAACCCGCAATCGCATCGACAATTTCTTCCAACGGATCTTGAGAACTCTGTTCATCCGCCGCCGGGTTTTCCACTTCCGTGTCCGACAGCGCTGTCTCCTTATTATCTTGGTTGTCAGCGGGGTTGTTATTCGGTTGTTCCGGTTCCTTTGGAGAGATAGCATCACCCACCGCAGCGCAGGCTGCGGCATGCTTTGATTCCATCTCGACATCTTCACCAGGTTTGTAGCGTTGGCCGTTGTATTTCAACGGCTCTAATACTGGATACATAGCCATATTACGCCACCGCTGCTGAGATTAAATAGCCCGCATCGGCTCCAGCGATCACCGGGTCGACTTCATCGGTAACAGGGTACATCCAGGATTTTTCATTACGCTCCATGTACGGCTGTTCGACAATTGGATAGTCACGCAGACGGTAGGTGTACCCGTAAGATGGTAAGCCCATATCCACCATGGTGCCGGTTTCTGTGTACGCCAAGATAGCTGATTTACCCCAGACATCTTGTGCAATACCTGCGTTATCTAAAAAGATAGCATCACCCACGATGACTTCTTTTAAACCAAGGATATTGGCAATTTGCGCCTCGTTTAAGGCCATTTGCATATTCGCGGCAGAAATGGCACCGTTCAATAATGCTGCATCCAGCAATTTTGGATGATATTTCAGTTTTGCCATCACTTCCGGTCCAATCACCATCACATTAGGGCGAACGACTGCACGCCGACGAATCGCTTCTTTTGCTGTCTCGATATCATCTAATGGATTACTGTTGGCGTAATCGCTCCATTGATCGGTTCCGGCCAGCGTTACCTTATTGCTTGCAGCATAATGGGCTGCATTGGTAGCAATAGCAGCCTGGTTGTATTCAAGATCCAGCGCGATAATGTTTTGCGTTTTCATCACCGCAATTTGTCCCATGTTTATTCCTGGCACGGCACTGGCATCATCCATCAGCTCAAAAGGCACTTTACCTTCCAGCGCATGCTGAACTAATGCAAATTTTTGACCGGCATGGCCGTACTGAACGCGGCCGGTTTTCGCACCCGGTGCTCGCGCAGTGTTGTATAACAAGAAATCTTCTTTGCCGAATTCGATAATCTGTCCGCCGCGCGCATTGACCGGGACATACGGAAATAATTTCATCCCGACCAACATGGCATTTTTATAGCCGCGGGCGATATTTGTTAAGATCGGGTCGATTACGCGAGCCTGGGCTGGTGTCATTTGTGGCATGGTATTACTCCGTTAATTTTGAAAAAGGATGACTTCGACAAACTCGCCTGCCGCCGATGCACTTTCACCCGGTGCCAAGCGACCCAGTGTGACACCTGCCGAGCGAGTTACCGCACGTCCGGAGGCATCTGACTCGACCAAGGCATTTGCCAATATTGCACCACCGGCCTCGACAATTGCTGTGCCAATATGCGCTACAGGGATATTGTCTCCAGACGCACCTTCGGTTTCGGCCACACCCTGTGCATTACCGGCAGCGCCGGTTTGTGCACCCGCTCCGGTCACAAATCGATTAGCAACAACTGTGCTGGCCAGGGCCAGAGTTAATGTCAAAATAGATGTACTTTGCTTGCTCATTTAAGCCCCCACTGCCGATAAGGCGGTTACATAATCACAATTATGCTGGCGTTGATATTCCAGCGCTTTGTTATGCAGATCAAGCGATTCAACATCAACATGGTAGCCACTGGGCACTGTGTAATCAGATGCATGTTGTCGCTTGTTTTCCTGCTCGCTTTCGCGAAAATCAACAGTTGCAGGCAGTTTATCAAGCAGACCTTTAAAAAAATCAAAACGAGATGTTTTGATTGTTTGCGCGTTGTCGCCATTGCCTTGGGAGAACTCAAACGCATCCGCATTGTCGTCCAGCTGCATCATAAACTCTGCCGCACCGGCTAAGGCTGCCGGGGCAACACCGCGTTGAACATGGCTTTGAATAATTGCATCACAGTCCGTGCGTCGACGGTCAGCACGTTCAGCGTCTAACTTTTGCTGCCAATCATTTTGTTGTTTAGAAAAATCAGCTTCTGCCTGTTTTTTTGCATCGGCAGCGGCTTCTTGTCTGGCCTTATCAATATCGGCCTGAGTAAAATCGGGCATATCGCCGTCTCCTGTTTGTTGATGTTGTGAAAATTCGGGGGTTGGATCTTCTGCCAGTTCTTCATTGATCATGCGTTCGGCATGGCGATTGAGTGATTCAATCTCCCAATCCGGCATCACCTGGTCTGCTTGCTCTTTACCAAAATGCTCGATCAGGAAATCACGCATATTGCGCATCATCCTGGCTAACGCATTGGGCGTATGACTGTCCATTTTGAAATCAAAGCCATCCTCGGCGGATTCAAATGAAACCGGAGCCAATCCTTCAACCGCTGGCGGCTCTGCCCCCAGCCAGGCAATATGGCCTAACTTAAAACCATTGTCTGTCGGTAACAGACGAACAGAGCGTTCGGATAACCGGCCTGTTTCAACCAGCTTTTCAAACTGTGGTTCAATCTTGGTTGACTTTACAAATAGAGAATCGCCTTCGCGTTTTAGCTCGGCCGATTGACCATATGAAAACGGGCTGTACAGTTCTTTGTGTGTAATGACGTGCTTGGCCGGTTGATCCGGGTCGTGATTGGCCACCACCTGATCTAGGTCTGCTTGGGTAAAGCGTCGGGTACGACCACGACTATCTGTCTGACTGCCAGCGCGGAATATTTCCACCCAGTCGGTAAGACCTTTAAAGTCGCTTTGATTGTGTTTTGAGGTATGTTTTGGCATGGGCGAAGTATCGCCCATAGAGACAGGTAAAATAAGCTGTGAAACGTTTCACGCCTAGTGAGTGGACTGCTTTTTTATACAATGACAGAAACTGAAATTTTGATCAAGCGTTATAAAAAGCTGTTTCTGCAGAGAGGTT